>Ga0247727_10000145_pt1 | contig 158603 bp, 176 predicted proteins | sample WisWelCaveWW1625_FD_202498 | JGI IMG/M metagenome (GOLD analysis project Ga0247727, IMG submission 202498) | Biofilm microbial communities from Wishing Well Cave, Virginia, United States - WW16-25 | ecosystem: Environmental > Aquatic > Deep subsurface > Groundwater > Cave microbial mat... | reverse complement strand
CCAGCGTCAGCGCAGCCGCACCCAGCAGCTCCATCAGGCTGATGGCATACAGATGGAGAAAATCCTTGCGCTCGCGCAGCGTGAAGAGCTTCTGCACCATCAGCACGACGAGAAAATGGAGTCCGGCCGGCAGTAGATCTCCGGATATCCAAAAGAGATCGGCGATCATGAACAGAAATGCCGCGATCATGAGCCCGGTCCACGTCTGCTGTGAGAGCTTGAACAGGCTCCACTCAGATCCATAGCCCAGGGCATGGGCCAGACCAGCGGCGAGCGCAGCCGCACCGACAAGCGCAAGCCCCGCCGGGAGTTCGCCGGTCAGCACCAAGCCCACAAAACCGGATAGGGCGAGAAGAATCGAGCTGAGCCGGAAGGCGGTGTCGAGATTCACGTCTCCCTCATATAGTCGGGTGCCATGATGATCCGTCCCATACCTTCACGAGCCGACAGGACCGCCGGATCCGGCCAGCTCAGCACGATGAGCGTCAATTCGCCCGGCACCGTCTGTCCGATCAGCGTCAGCATGGCCGCCGTGACAGGCGACCCCACGGCAATGGGATGGCACAGCGCCAGCGCGCGGAGCATCGCGTCATAATGGGCCTCGCCGGTCCCAACCGGAACTTCCTGTTCGCCGACCAGCAGGCGAATCGCATGGCCCTGCGCATGGAAAAATGCGGCGAGCGACGCCGTCAGGCTCACGGCCTGCTCAAACGCCGGCTGCGCCTGTTCAGGCACCGCTGTCGGCAGCACCAGCACGACGCGGCGCTGGTCTTCGGCTTCGGTTTCCCGAACCATCAGCCGCCGCTGGCGCGCCGTCGTTTTCCAGTGGATCGCCCGCGAGTCGTCCCCGGCGTGATAGCGACGCAGGTTATAGAGCGCCACCCCGGGGCCTCGCCGGGAGACGGTTTGGTCATGCCCCCTGGTACTCAGATCATGGGCCAACGCCATCGGCAGCGGCTTGATCTCGGGATACACCACGATCTCAGAGGCAAATGGCAGTGTCGCCGCCTTCAGAAACAAACCGAACGGAAACCGGGTGAGCAGCTTGATCCCTTCGATCCGGTGCAGGCCCCGCTGCGCAACGAGCAGCGGGTAGGACTGCACGGTCACCGACCGGGGCGGGACATGGAGCAGGTGAATGCCACGATCCACCGCGGCGCCGGCCACGACATCCTGCACGCGCAACGAAAACGTCGGAGTCCGCGCTTTGCGATTGGCAATCGAGAGCGAGATCGTGGCCGGTTGGTTGGCGAACACGCGATCCGGCATGCGGCGCCGGAACTCGAGCTGCTTGAGGCTTTGCTCAGAGAGCAGCCCGGACATGACGATGAGGCTGAGCAGCATCGCCAGCAACAGATACAAGAGGTTCGTGCCCGTGTTGATCGCCGCCACGCCGACGGCCAGAGTCAGCAGGATGTAGCGCGTGCCCTCCGGCGTCAGCCGAATCGAGCGATAGCGATAGAACCAGCGGAACGACTCGCGAAGACGTTCAAACATACCAGCCTGTCGGCTGAGGCAAGAGATACGGGTGATGTGAGTTACAACGGCACCGGCACCGATTCAACAAGGTCGCGGACAATCTGTTGCGCTTCTTCGAACCGCTGGCGCCCCCCCTGGCCGGCCGCCAGTATGACCCGGTGCGACAAGACCGTCGGCGCCAGTTCCTTGATGTCGTCAGGGAGGCAATAGTCGCGCCCGCGCACCAGCGCCAGCGCCTTGACAGCTTTGTGAAAGGCCATCGCGCCGCGGGTGCTGACACCCAGGACCAGCAGCTCGCTGCGTCGGGTCGCCGCCACGATCGCCAGCAAATAGTCCATTAAGCTCTCGTCGAGGCGGACTTTCTCCACATGATTTTGCAAGTCCTGCAGGTCCTGTACGGTCAACGCCGGCTGCAGTTCATCGGCCGGACGCAGCGGCTGCTGCCGCTCCAGAATCTTCTTTTCCTCCGCCGCGTCGGGATATCCGATGCGAATGCGCATGAGAAACCGATCCAGTTGCGACTCCGGCAACGGGAACGTGCCGTGATACTCCACAGGATTCTGCGTGGCAATAACCATGAAGGGTTGCGGCAGCTCGTAGGTGACGCTGTCCACCGAGACCTGCGCATCGTTCATCGCTTCCAGCAGGCTGCTCTGCGTCTTGGGGGTCGTCCGGTTGATCTCATCGGCCAGGACGATGTTCGCGAAGATGGGGCCTGGTCGAAACTCGAAGGCCTGCTTCTGCTGGTGAAAGATCGACACGCCGAGAATATCGGAAGGGAGCAGGTCGCTTGTAAACTGGATGCGCTTGAAGGAGCAATCCAGCGAGCGCGCCAGGCTGTGCGCCAGCGTCGTTTTGCCCACGCCGGGCACGTCTTCGATCAGCAGGTGGCCGCGCGCCAGGAGCGAGACCACCGTCAATTCGATGACCGCGGCCTTGCCCTTGATAATGCGCTCGATATTGGCCTGGATGGCCTGGATTTTTTTCGCGACGTCCATGGCTCCTCGGATTTGGGAAGCCGGGCGGGCTCCACGCCGGCGGGCCGTTGGGAAAGCAGGGGAAGTGTAACAAACGACTTTCGGACCGTCAATTTCTCTACGAAACGGTCCGACCGATTGGATTCGTCATGCGTCAGGCACCAGGACCAGCATCCAGGGCGGCGCTTCCTCTTTCAGACTGCTGAACCGCCTCGCAGTCTGGCTGGCGGGAAGACTGCCGAACACAGCGCCTCGCCGAACTTCCACGTACCGAAAACGGTAGGGAGTCCCGGACGTATTTAATACGGCAGGAATCTCGTCTCGTAATTTCGTGAGATCGGTCAGCGCGATGAACGAGCCGATCGGCAACGCCGTCAATTTCGTATACACATCGCCAAAGATGTCCGGGAGAACAGCCGGTGTGAAAATCGTGTCCTGCGGGCGTGCACGTGGATCGGCGGTCACCTGCGACAAGACTTCCCAGAACACGTCCTGATCCATGGCCGAGAGCACGACCGCCGAGGCACGCCGCCGCATGAGATCCAGCAGGGCCAACGGCCCACGGATATCGAATTTCCACGGCGGAAAGAGCAGCGCCCGGCCGCCATGCCGTACTTCCAGCGCCGCTTCGCCGGCTTCACGCACGACACGGTATTCGCCTTTTGCCGACCGCAAGTGCCGTTCGATGACGGTCCGGGAGACACGCGTCGGTTCATAGGCAAAGGTGGGATTCGCCGGCGCATGGCAGGTGACCAGCGTGTAGTGCGGAAGCGCCGCGTTCAGGTCGACGGCCTCGAACATGTCGTGGCCGCCCCAGAACTTGAACTCCAGTCCATCCTGAGACTGCAGCATGTTCAGCCGATTGGGCGGGGCATGTAAGGGCCCCCCGAACTGTGAGCCTGGCTGCAATCGGTCCACGCAATGGACGATCAGGGTTTTCTGCTGTTGGCAGAGGCGCGGCAGGTACTGCGTGATCAGCTCTTCGGTAAAGGAGAGATCGCCGGCACCCAGATCCAGAAGCGACGGCGACTCCGCGTCGAGCAGCAGATCGTAAGGGTTGCGACGGCCACGAAGAAATTGTTCGATCGCCTCGGAAGAAAGGCCCGCCATAGTCGCCGCAGACTATCGTTCGCATTTCCTGACGTCAAGCGGCACTGCTTGTCATCCGACAGACCCTATGCTAGGTAGCATGCATGCGGCAGCTTCTTCTCGCCATCTTCCTGATCGCCGGTGCCGCCGCGCCCCTTGCCGCCGACGAACCGTCCCACTCATCGACGCCTCCATCGCCGCCTTCCTTCCATGAGTGGCAAGTCTGGGATGTCAAGGCAGGCCAGCCGGTTCCCCTAGAACCGTGGCTCGCGGACCTCGCATCGGCGAGCATCATTTATCTCGGCGAGGAACACCGGAACCATTGGCACATCGAAGCCGCGCTCAAGATTCTGCACTCACTCGCCGCGAGCAATCTGCGGCCCGCATTGGCGATGGAAATGTTCGGCTGGGATGGTCAGGACGCACTCAACCGATATCTCTCAAGCTCTCCACCCTCACGCGACCAGTTTTTGCAGGAATCCCGATGGGAAGAAAATTGGGGCGGCCCGTTTGAGGAGTACGAACCGCTGGTCAACTTTGTCCGCGAGCGCCATCTCGCTTTGCTCGCGCTGAACCCTCCTCGCGCGCTCGTCCGCCTGGTCGCCAAGCAGGGCTCGTGGCGGGCAAAGAAAGACGAGCGCATGGCCCAGTGGGGCATGCGCGACGAAGCCTTGTCGGATGATGCGGCCTACCGCTCGATCGTCCTGGACCAGATCCGCCGCTGCCATGCCGAGTTGACGGATGATGCCTACCGACGCATGTACGACGCCTCTCTCTTTCGGGACGAAGGCATGGCAAAAATCATCGCCGGACATATCCGCAACAGCCGCACGACGGCCGGAGCGGGCCCGGTGCTGGTCTATACGGGCGGGGGGCATATCCAATACCGCCTGCCGGTGCCGAACCGCGTGGCGCGCCGGCTGGGACCGGACAGCGCCGCCCGCCAGCTCACCATCTATTTAGTGGCCTACGAGCCGAACCGCCCGGAAGCGATCCAAGAACTCCTCAAAGAACCCATTGCCGATTATGTCTGGCTGACCCCTCTGAGCGCCCACGGCCCGCCGCGACGCTGCAAGTAGCCCGTTCCTTTTCCATTAGCCATCGGCTACAATGCGCGCGCCTTTCGATCTCATGTTAGGAGGCCTTCATGGCAGACGAACCGGTGATCGCGCAGCGCACGCCCTACGTCATGGAAATCGGCCCCGGCAAGTTCTATTGGTGCCGGTGCGGTAAATCGAAGACGCAGCCCTTCTGCGATGGCTCCCACACCGGCACGTCCTTCTCACCGATGGAAGTGGAGTTGACTGAGCAGAAGCGGGTTGCCTTTTGCGGCTGCAAGCACACGAAGAAGCCGCCGTTCTGCGACGGAACTCATTCACACATCTGAACAACACGGCCTGCTGAATGCGGAACGATGAATTGTAATTTCTATTCTGGTTCATCGTTCATCATTCCTCGTTCATCGTTTAGACCATGGCTCTGCTTCCCGCCACCGACCGCCGAGCCAAGCGAAAATCTGTCTCGCACGCAACTGCCTGCCGCCATGTGGCCAAGGCCGATCCGGTCATGCGCCGCATCATCGCGCGTGTCGGACCCTGCCGGCTCAAGCAGCACCCGCGCTATTTTGTCACGCTTTGCGACTCGATCGTGTCGCAGCAGCTCTCCTCGCGAGTCGCCGAGATCATCTTCAAACGCTTCGAGGCGCTCTATCCACACGGTCGTCCCACACCGCAACGCGTGGCCGTGACGCCGGTGCCGCGCCTCCGCACGGCCGGGCTGTCCGGGCAGAAGGCGCGTTACCTCAAGGAACTGGCCAGGGGATTTGCCAGCGGGACGATTCGCCCGCATCGGTTCGCGCGGCAATCGAATGAAGAAATCATCGAGACGCTCACCGTGATCCACGGCATCGGGCGCTGGACAGCGGAAATGTTTTTAATGTTTTCGCTGAACCGATTGGACGTGTTACCGGTGGATGATCTCGGCATCAAGAAAGCGATCCAACGAGCCTATGGCATGCGCGTGCTGCCGAAACCGGCGACGATCAGACGGATCGGCCGCTCGTGGCATCCCTACGAAACCATCGCCAGCTGGTATCTTTGGCGAAGTCTGCGATGACCGCTGAGCGTGCTTATGAATTGGAAGACGCCGGCTTCGCCGTCAGGCGCATGACGAGAACATAGAGGGCGCAGAGGAGCAGCGCAAAGCCGCCGAAGAGCCAGGACCGCTGCCGCAGCACTTGCACGAGCAGCGACGGATCGTTGATCAGGTCCGGCCGGTCGCCCAGCAGATTCCCGCCGAACCAGGCCAGTATCCAGCACCAGAGTCCCGAACCGATCACCGTCATGATGCTATAGAGGCCGAAGGGCATGCGCACCAACCCGGCTGGAATGCCAATTAAGTGGCGCACCACCGGCACCAGCCGCGCGAAAAAGACACCCCCGGCTTCATAGCGGGCGAGCCAGCGCTCGGCGCGCAACAGCTTGTCTTCCGGACAGAAGACCAGATATCCATATTTCACCAGCAGGGGCCGGCCGAGCCACCGCGCCGCCCAATAGGTGGCCGCCGCACCGAGATAGCTTCCGAGCGTGCCGGCCAAAACGACACCGGTAAAACTGTATCGGCCTTGCGCAGCCCAATAGGCGGCCGGCGGAATCACAATCTCGCTTGGGATCGGCACGATGGAGCTTTCCATCGCCATCAGGATGACGATGCCCGGATAGCCCCAATCATGGACCCACTGAAACCAGATGCCGACCCAATTGGACATGAACGATGGTACTCCCGAAAAGGCGCGCGGATTGTACCCGGCAGCCGGCTCCGACGCCACAAAAAGTTCTTGCCCGGCGCGTGAGGGTTCTGTACAATCCGCTCCGTTTGCTCGGCCAATTGTACGGCCTGAATCACTTTGAGGAGGGTGTTCCTATGAGCAGAATCTTTGCAGCAGTGGCGGGGGTGTTGATGAGCGTCACTCAGGCGCTGGCCAACGAACCCAAGGGCGGTGCGGCGGACTATAGCGGCATCAGCAGCATCTATTACACGCTGATCGGATTGATTCTCGTCTACGGAGTCTACGATACGTTCTTCAAGAAGTCCTGATCGTCGCCTTCAGACTTTCCTGACAGCTATGCGTCTCGCCCACGTCATCGGCTCCGGCCGGTGACGCACGGCTGAGGTGCGTCTTCACGCCACCGGTTTGAGTAAGAATGGCTGGAGAGTTTTGAGGAGATTCTCGACGATCGCCCGGTAGCCGGCCTCGGTCGGGTGAATTCCATCGGCCTGATTCATCGCCTCGCGAGCGGCGACCCCTTCGAGAAAAAACGGCATCAACGGGACGCGATATTTTTTGGCCAGTTCAGGATAGACGGCCGCAAAGCGGGCCGTATAGTCCTTGCCATAGTTCGGCGGCAGCTTCATCCCGGCCAGGATCACCGTCACCCCGGCGGCTTGCAGCCGCTGGATAATCGTCTCCAGATTCGACCGCGTGTGGGCCGGATCAATCCCGCGCAGACCGTCATTGGCGCCCAGTTCCAGAATCACGATCGCCGGCTTGCTGTTGAGCACCCAGTCCACACGGCGGACGCCTCCGGCCGTCGTATCACCACCGACACCGGCGTTGATGACACGATAGCGGTAGCCGTCCGCTTCCAGCCGACGCTGAAGCTGCGCCGGATAGGCCTCTTCCTGGGCGACACCGAGACCGGCGGTTAGACTATCGCCAAACGCGACGATCTTCGGCCGGTCCTCCCGCACCGCAGCCGTACTGCGGCCAGGCTGGCTGGTGACATCGGTGCCGAATCGCTGACCGAACCCATCACGCGGCGCGCTGGACGGTGAAGTCGCCGTGGGCGGTTCCGACGCCGGCTCGCAGCCAGACAGTCCTGACAGACCGGCCGTGCTCATGGCCAGAACCAGGAGCGCCCGCCGTCCGTAAAGGGAAATATGCGGTAAGAAGAAAGTCATACAGTATAATAACCTCTCAGCCCATCGCCTGACAAAAGAGTCGCTATGATTGCTGTCTCACATCTCACCATGCGCCTGGCCGCGGGCGGGCGTCCCGTGACGATCCTCGATGATCTCTCGCTGGACATTCCGGCCAAGCAGATGGTTGCGATCGTCGGGCCGTCCGGCAGCGGCAAGTCCACGTTGCTCGGCCTCATCGCCGGCCTGGACAGGCCCACGAGCGGCTCCATTATATTGGACGGCATTGAAATCACCGCCATGCCGGAAAGCCAGATGACCCGCTACCGCCGGCAGAAGATCGGGTACATCTTCCAGTCTTTTCACCTGATCCCGACATTGACCGCGCTGGAGAACGTCGCGGTGCCGCTGGAACTGAACGGCGACGCGGCGGCCGACGAGCGGGCCCAAGAACTGCTTGCGGCGGTGGGCCTCCGGGACCGGAGCGGCCATTACCCGGTACAGCTCTCCGGGGGGGAGCAGCAACGCGTGGCCGTGGCCCGCGCCTTCGCCTGCCGGCCGCCGATCCTGCTGGCCGATGAACCGACCGGCAATCTGGATTCCACCACCGGTCGCCAGGTCATCGAACTCTTGCTGGCGCTCAACCGCGATCACGGCAGCACGCTCGTGCTGGTCACGCACGATGCCGCACTGGCGGCCCACGCGGAACGGATCATCTCGCTCCACGACGGCCGCATTGAATCCGACAAGCCCTCGGGCCGCTAGTCACGAGAGGTTTTCCGGAACCACGCTATGCGCTTCCCTGCCACGACGATATTCGTGCTGGCCTGGGCATTGACGGTTCTGCCTACCGACCGGCTGCTGGCCGCGCGACGACCGTCCAAGGATTTTTGCGCGAACCCGCCGCTGGTGGAACCGATCAAGAAACTGCTGAGTCTCAAGTATTACCAGCAGTGGCGGCCGATCGCCATCTATGATCTGCCGCCGCCTCACCAGCGGATGTGGCGGCGCAGCCTGAACCGGTTCGATTGCCCCGGCATCGCCATGGGCCACTTCGAACGAAAAAACGAACTGTCCTACGCCTTTTCCATGAAACCACGGGACCCACGCCAAACCGGCTGGCGGCTGGTCGTGATCAGCAAAACCAGGCAGGGCGCCTACCGCGACCGTGTGCTGGGGCAAACCGACGAGCGCGTGCCGCCCTACGTGATTTATGCCGTCCCGCCCGAGGAGTATACCGACGCGTTCGAAACCGAAAGCGTCAAGCTGCGGCTGGACGGCCTCCAGGTGGAACAGATGGAATCCGGCGCGATGCTGTTTTATTGGAAAGAGGGGCAGTATCGCTCGCTCATCCTGTCCGAGGAAGGTCGATGACCTGGTTTGCGCTGACGATGGCCTGGCGGGAGACACGCGCCGCGTGGCGGCACTTCCTGTACTTCTTCGTGTGCATCGCGCTGGGTGTCGGCGCGCTGGTCGGCGTGGCGTTGTTTTCCAGCAACGTCGAGCGGGCTGTCACGCGCGAAGCGCGCGGGCTGATGGGCGGCGATCTGGAAATCCGTTTGTCCCGGCCCATGAGCGAGAAGGGAGAAATGGTCCTCCGATCATTGGCTGATCGCGGCATCGCCATTCTGCACGTCAGCGAGCTGGTGGGCATGGCCGCCGTTGTGAGCGGCAACCCGATGCTCCAGACCCAAATTGTCGAACTGAAAGCCGTCGAACCAGGCTATCCGTTCTACGGAAACCTGCAGGTTGAGCCGCAACGCCCGTTGACAGAGTTATTGTCTCCGCCTTCTTCCATCTGCCTCAAACCTCGAACCTCGCACCTCGAACCTGAAACTTGTTTCGGCGCCATCGTCCAGCAATCGCTGCTGATCCGTCTCGGTCTCTCCGTCGGAGACCGGTTCAAGATCGGTGAGGCGACCTTCACCATCACCGGTGTCCTGCGCAAAGAACCGGACCGGGTGGCCGGGCCATTCAACCTCGGCCCGCGCGTGATGGTCTCACGCGAAGGGCTGGCTGCTGCCGAACTCATCAAACCGGGCAGTCGCGTCCGCGAGCGCTATCTCGCCAAACTCCCGCTAACCATGCCGGCACAGCCGTTGTTGTATGAGCTGCGCGGCCGCCTTGCCGGCGAGTCCGTCCGGGTGACAAGCTATCGCGACGCGCAGCCGCAACTTAAGCAGTTTCTGGACCAGCTCACGCGTTATCTTGGCTTGATCGGTCTGACGGCCCTCTTCATCGGCGGGATCGGCGTCGCCACGACGATTCACGCGTTCATTCGCGAGAAGCTGCAGACGATTGCAATCTTGAAAACGGTCGGGGCCGAGTCAGGCACGGTGATCGGGACGTATCTGTTGCAGGCGCTGCTGCTCGGCGCAATCGGGAGTCTGGCCGGCGCGGCCTTGGGCGCCGGCTTGCAGCACGCGCTGCCGCCGCTCGTGACCGGCCTCTTCGGCGCAGATCTTATGACACAACTGGATTTCTCGGGCGCATTCAGCCTGTCGTCCATTCTACCCATGCTGAAAGGGATCGCGTTGGGCATTCTGACGACCTTGCTCTTCACGCTCTGGCCGCTGCTCGGTATCCGCGAGATCGGTCCTGCACGCATCTTCCGGCGTGACGTCCAGGCCGCCGAGGCGGAACAGTCCTGGCGGCATCGTCTCGGCCTCTCCGATCGCGTCCGGATGCTGACGGCGTTCGGCATTGCGGCCGGTCTTGCGGGGCTGGCGATCTGGCAGGCAGGAAACTGGCGGATCGGTCTTCTCTTTGTCAGCGCGCTGGCGATCGCCGTCATCCTGCTCACGCTTGCAGCCTGGCTGCTGGTCCGAGCGATCAAAACAATTCCAGGCCCCCGTTCGGTTGCCGTCCGCCACGCAATCGGCAACCTGCATCGGCCCGGCAGTCAGGCAGTCGGCGTCATGGTGTCGGTCGGCATCGGCGTGATGGTGATCGTCGCGGTGTCGTTGCTGGAACATACGCTGGTCAATCAGGTCGGGGAGAGTCGGCCGGTGGATTCGCCCTCGTTTTTCTTCATTGATATCCAGCCGGACCAGAAAGAGGCCCTCCTGCGTCTGCTTCGAGAACGTACGCACGATCCGTCTCCGGAGACGGCACCACTGGTCCGCTCACGCCTGCACGCGATCAACGGCCAGCCGGTTGCGGCGGCGGAAGAAACAGAGCGGCCCTCCGACAGGCAGCAGGATCGCCGCAAGAGCTGGTACCTCACGCGTGAATATGTCCTGACGTTTCTTGAAGATCTGCCGAAGGACAACAAGGTCATTAAAGGTGAATGGTGGAAGCCCGGGCAGCGGTTTCGCAAACCGCTGGTCTCGATCGAGGAAGATGCGGCAAGAAATCTTGGGCTCGACCTAGGCTCGACCGTCGCATTCGAGATTCAGGGGACGACAGTCGAGGCTGAAGTCAGCAATATCCGTAAGGTGGAGTGGGGCAACTTCTCGACGAACTTCTACATGATCTTCTCACCCGGTGCCCTGGAAGGCGCGCCCTTCACCTACGTGGCGACCGTGCGCGTGCCGCCTGAACAGGAAGTCCCGTTGCAACAAGCGGTCGTCGCGGCGTTCCCAAATGTCACTGCCATCAACATCGGCGACGTGTTGGACAGTTTTGCGAGGATTCTGGACCGGCTGGCCCTGGCGATCCGCGCCATCGCCGTCTTCTGTATCCTGGCGGGAGCCCTCGTCATGGCCGCGGCCCTCGCCGCCACGCGCTACCGCCGGCTCTATGAATCCGTCGTGCTGAAGGCCCTTGGCGCGACGCGCGGGTTGGTCGCGCAATCATTCGCGGTGGAATATGCGCTGCTCGGCGCCGCGGCTGGATTGATTGGAACGGCGTTGGCGAGTCTGCTCTCGTGGGCCGTCTTGAAATTTATCCTGGAAGATGTGACCTGGACACTTCAACCAGACGTGCTGGCTGTCGGATGCATCCTGACCGTGCTGTTGTCTCTCATCGTCGGCTTCCTCAGCACCTTCCGCATCCTCGGCCAGCGACCACTCTCGGTGTTGCGGCACGAATAGTTCATCTTCAGAGAACCAGCCACGTTGCCAGACTGAGAAACAGCCCCATGCTGGCTACATCCGTCGCCGTCGTCACGAAGATGCTCGACGCCGTCGCCGGGTCGAAGCCGAATTTCTTCAGCGTGATTGGCACGAACGCGCCGAAAATGCCGCTGATGACGCAACTGCCGATCATGGCCAGGAACACCACCAGCGCCAACAGCGGCGCTTGAGGGTGGTTTTGCAAGAATGCGGCATACACATACATGCCGAGCGCCGCGATCACGCCGACGAACGTGCCATTGAGAAAGCCCAGCCAGGCTTCCTTCGTGAGCAAAAACTTCTCCTTGTCCTTTTTGAGATCGCCCAGCGTGAGACCGCGCAAGGCGACCGCCAGAGCCTGACAGCCCGTGTTGCCGGATTGCCCGGCCAAAACCGGCAGGAAGGCCGCCAGCACCACCACCTGCTCGATGGTCTCCTCGAAGGTGCCGACCACCGCCGCCGCGAGAAATGCCGTGAGCAGGTTGATTTGCAGCCAAGGGTGGCGGAATTTGAAGCTCCGGAACCAGGGCGTCGCCAGCCGGTCGCCTTCTTCCACGCCGACCATCGCGCCGGCCTGGGCGCTGATTCTGGTGTTCTGCTCCTCGAAGAGGGCGTAGCCGCGGGCGAGGCCGATCAACTTGCCCTCCTCGTCGCAAACGGGATAGACGGGAAAGTGCTTGTTCCAGACAGTGCGGATGGCATCCTGCACCGACATGCGCGGGGCCAGGGAGAAGGGATCCTTCAGCATGATCTCGGAGACGCGTTGCGAAGGGCTCGCCAGGAGCACGTCGCGCATGACCAGAACGCCGCGCAGCTTGCCCTGCGCGTCCGTCACATAGCCGTACGTGATGAACGCCTCCTTCACCATCTTCCGGAGTTGCTCCACCGCCTGCTTGACCGTGACGTCAGGCGCAAAGATGCCGACCGGTTTCTCCATGAGCCGGCCGACCGTGTTCATCGGGTAATGGAGATTCAGCGTCCACTGCTCGCTGCGGCCTGCAGGCAGCGCAGCCAGGATGGCCTTCTTGCGATCTTTCTTGAAACGGGCGAGGGTCTTGAGCGACAGCGAATGGTTCAGCGCGAGCAGGACTTCGGCGATTACTTGATCCGACTGCTCGAGCAGCAGTTGCACCGCCTGCGCCGGCGAGTTCTGCTCGACGTCCGCAACCAGCTTTTTGATCTGCGCCTCGTGGCTGGGGTCGGGCGCGGTGTCGGGTGAAGCGTTAGGCGTCGTCTCCATCAGCAAACCTCCCGGTGCTCGGTTATCGCTCTGGGCCCCGGGCGTCTACTTTCTCGACGCGCAGGGCATCACGTGTCGCTGAGGATAGTCGGCTCGAAGGAATTGAGCAAGTTTTGCTTGAAAGTTCGGAAGTGACAGCGTAAAAGCTTGGGAGCCACCTGCTAAAAATGAATCAAGTCGTGTATTGCCGGGGCAGGAAGACTGAAAGACATGGCCTATAAGCGAAAAAATGCCAGGCTGCACATCGAGTGCCAGGGGGATCTTCACCGTGACGGCAAGCTCATGGCCTGCCAGGTACTGGATATGGCCGAGCACGGCCTGCTGATCAGGCCACCGACTCCCTTGACGGTGGGCGAAGAGCTGCCGTTCGAATTCGATGTGGGAAAATCGCGCCGGATGCACTGCACAATCAAGGTCGCGCGGATTGCGAAATCAGATTTCGGCGTCCAGATCGTCCAAATCTCACCCGAAGATCAACAGTACCTCACAGAGTACCTGGACGACTTCACCACGAACAATTTCGGCCGCACGTAACCGACCGACTCCCTGCACACGCCCCGTACCTCTCTCGCCATAGAGAGGCTCTCATCGACCGGCGTGGAGATACCGATTGAGCGCCTTGCCGGCCCGCTCCCGGAAGGCCACGGCGATCCTGAGCTCCTCCAGATACTGGGCCAGGGTCTTGCCGCCCAGGTCGATCTTGCGCTCACGGAAAAATTTCCGAACGTCCCGCTCCAGCGCCGGTGTCGCCAGGCCGACGACGCCTTCGCACATCCTCCGGAGCCCCTGTTTGGGATAGAGCCGTTCCATGGTGTCCCAGTTCGCCTTCACAAACTCCCACGCCATCTCGCGCCCGGCGACGTTCATGAGGACCATCCGGACCATGAACGGCGCATCCTGCGTACGGAATTCGCCGTTGATCGTCTTCGCCAGCGTATGCGCCAGTAACTCCGCCGACTGGAAGGCCCCCAGCGCATAGAGATAGCGCCGCTCCTCCTGCGGCGTCGTGGCTGCGCGGAACCGCACACAGAACTCTTCGTACCGCGTCCGGTCGCCGGCATGGGCCAGAACGGCAACGAGCGCCGGCAGCACGTTGGGATCCACGGCCGCGGGATTCTTTGCATAGACGGCATAGAGCTCGACCGCTTGGGTCTGCGTGGCCCGGTCGTTCCCGATCGTGCCCAGCGCTCGAAGCAACTCGCCACGCAGTTGCCGGCGCAGCTCATCCTCGCCTGTACGAGGCGTCCAGCCCAGCTCGGCAACCACGGGTCCGATACGATCACGCACGAAGGCTTCCAGCGCCGGCCGATGGCTCGGCTCGACGATCCGGTGCAACAGATGAAACGATTCGATCAAGACTGCCCAGACGTTTTTGTCCCGATCAGCCTGAAAGTGCGCCGTCATGTCCAGATAGTCTGTCAGCGGCACGAGCCCTGCCACGGCGGACGCCCAGGCATCGTTCACAAGATTAAATCGCTCGATCGGTGCCAGGCCGTCCGGCACCAGGCGTAAGAGACGCTCGAGCAGCTTCGGCTCGTAGCGGACCCGATAAAATCCGTGGCCTCCTTCGTTCACCAGCACCGACTCGACACGCGCTGGCACCTTCATCTGCAAGCCGGCCCCGGTCATCAGCACTCGCCACAAATCGCGCTTCGTCGCGGTCGACACTCGGAGTTGAATCGGAATCTGCCAGCGCTGCGCTCCGGCGGCCCTGCTGCGCTTTGATTTCGGAAGGTAGGTGAACCGCTGTTGCGTGAGACGAAGCCGGCCGTTCTTCCCCAACGAGACGGTCACGAGCGGATAGCCCGGCTCGAAGATCCAGCCGTTCATGAGTTTCGGCACCGGCCGCTTGGCCACGCGACCCAGCGACACCCACAAATCTTTCGTGTCTGCGTTCCCGTAGGCATGGCGCTTGAGATAGTCGCGGATGCCGTCCCTGAAGACAGTCGGGCCGAGATACTGCTCGAGCATCCGCAACACGGAGGCCCCTTTTTCGTAGGTCAGGGTGTCGAACATGGCGTCGGCATCTTTCGGCGCGCGAACGGGATACTCGATGGGCCGCGAACTGTGGAGGCCATCCACGACCATCGCCACAGCCCGCGAGACACCGAACGTGTCCCACCGTTTCCATTCCGGCTTCCAGACATCCACCGCCAGCATTTCGGCGAAGGTCGCGAAGGCTTCGTTCAGCCACAGTCCGTTCCACCAGGACATGGTGACTAGATCGCCGAACCACATATGCGCGTTTTCGTGCGCGACCACATCGGCGATCCGTTCCAATTCGGCGTGGGTCGCGGCGTTTTGATCCACCAACAGCGCCGTTTCCCTGAAGGTGATTGCGCCCAGGTTCTCCATGGCGCCGGAAGCAAAATCCGGAATGGCCAGCAGATCCAGCTTGTCGCTTGGATAGGGGAGGCCGTAGTACTGCTCGAAATATTTCAGCGAGAAGGACGCGATCGTCTGCCCGAACTTCGCGAGATGCTGCTTGCCCGGTACGCACCAGAGGCGCAGCGGCGCCTTGCCGACCATCGTCGGGTCCGTCGCCTCAAGCTCGCCGACGATGAAGGCCACCAGATAGGTGGACATCTTCATCGTGTCAGAAAATTGCAGGACTTTCTTCCCGTCTGCTCGCCGTTCGGAAACGATGCTGGTGTTGGATACGGCCGTCAGCGTTGGATCGATGACCAGCGTCGTCGCAAAGACCGCCTTGCAATCCGGCTCGTCCCAGCAGGGGAAGGCGCGCCGCGCATCGGTGGCCTCGAACTGTGTCGCCGCCATGACGTGGATGGCGCCGGCTGCACCCTTATACGTGCTGCGGTAGAACCCGCGGAGCTTGTCGTTCAGCTTGCCGTGAAAGGAGAGAGAGAGCTTCCAGGTTCCGGTTGGAATGGCGGAGGGGAATGTCAGCCGGCATCGCTCGGCCGGCTCATCGAGCACGACCGCGGCGCGATGCAACCGGCCCCTGTTGTTGTCGATGGTCGCCGACGTGATGTCCAATTCGACCGCATTGAGAATGATTTCTTTCGCAGGCCGGCTGACGGTGACCGTGATCGTTTCGTCGCCGGTAAAGGTCGCGGTCGTCAAATCCGGTTCGAGACGAAGGTCGTATCGTGAAGGAAGCACGTGTCGCGGAAGCCGGAAGGCGTCCGCCTCAGTGCCCCGCATGCTGCTCCTCGACACCGGTCGGCGTGCCGACGATCACCAACGAGGTCCTGGAAACAAACAGCCCGTTCTCGACCACGCCGGGCAGGGCGTTGAGTTGCCGTTCCAATTCGGCCGGCTTGTCGATCCGTGCGATGCGCACATCGAGCATGTAGTGGCCGGCTTCGGTCCTGAAGATTTTTCCGTCTCGCTTGCGCAGCACCGCTGTGCCACCGAAGGCCTCGATCTTCTGCGCTGTGTTCCGCCACCCGAACGGGATGATTTCGACAGGGAGGGGAAACGAGCCGCCGAGCACCGGTACGCGTTTGGTGTGATCCACCACCACGATGAACCGCTTTGCCGCCGCCGCCACGATTTTTTCCTTGAGTAAGGCCCCGCCGCCGCCTTTGACCAGGTTGAATTGTGGATCCACCTGATCGGCCCCATCGATGGCCACGTCAATCGGCCACACCTCGTCGTCCGGGAGAAGCGGAATCTTCGCCTTCCTGGCCAGCTTGGCCGTTTCCTGCGACGTCGGCACGCCCTTGATCTTGAGCCCCTTCTTGATCCGCTCGCCGAGCGCCGCGATCATGTGCTTGGCTGTGGAACCGGTGCCTAGCCCGACCACCATCCCGTCCCGGACATAATCCACGGCCTTGAGCGCCGCCGCGCGCTTGAGGTCGTCGAGGTCCGCAGGGCTCATGAGGCTCCCCTGCGCAAGTGCGCGGCGACGGAGGCTGCGCCCAGCAGCGCGGCTTTCGGATTGGTGATCACGCGCACAGGAATATTGGCCAGCAGCTTTTTGTACCGGCCCTTGTCGGCAAACGCCCTCATGAACATCCCGTCTTTGAGTTTGGCCAGCAGCTTGGGCGCGATGCCGCCGCCGACATAGACCGCGTCCAGCGCCAGGGCTTTCAACGCCAGGTTGCCGGCTTCCGCTCCGTAGATGGTCGCGAATAGATCCAACGCCTGCATGGCAATTTCGGCCTGCTTGTTGAGGCCGGCGTCGGCAATAATCGCGGCTGGATCGCCGACCTTGATCTTTTCCGCCAGCCACGTCGGCTCATTCTTCTTGGTGTCCCGCAGAAACTCGTAGATGGCGTGCAGGCCCATGCCGGAGAGCACGCGCTCGTAACTCACGTGCGTGTACTGGATGCGCAGATAACGGAGCAATTCGATCTCCAGGTCGCTGGTGGGCGCGAAGCTGCAGTGCCCGCCTTCCGAGGGCATCGGCTTGTACTGTGTGCCGTCCCAAAAGAGAATCGCCTCGCCCAGACCGGTGCCGGCGGCGATCAGCACCATGGCGCCTTTGGTTGTGGGCGGCGTGCCGGCGTTCAGGACTTCCGCTTCGTCCGGCCTCAAGACCAGCATCCCATGGGCCGTCGTCTCCAGGTCGTTCAGGAGGCGGACATGGGGAATCTTGAACCGCTTCGAGAGGGCCGCTCCGTCCACCACCCAGGGCAGGTTCGTCGTTTTGGAGGTGTTTTCGATGACCGGCCCGGCGATGCCGAAACAGGCGGCATCCAAGACCAGCGGTTCCTGCTCGGCCGGAGCATCCTGCGATTCATCGTCTTTTTTATCTGAAGGCTCCGGCGGCGGATTGAAAAACTCCTCAAGAATATCTTCCAGCGATGTGTAGTCGGCGCTGACAAAGGTCTGCTCGCGGGTCGGTTCGACCCGTTCGGTCTTCCACTCATAGAGCGCCAGATTCGTTTTCGTGCCGCCGATGTCGCCCGCTAAGATCATTTATTCCTCGTGGGTCACGACCCGCTGCTGCTCAACTGTCAGTTCGGCTGCGGCCGCGTGATCCAAAAACCAGATCAGCCGGCCCTGCTCTGGGTGGATCATCTTGGCGGGAAACTTCTTGTTGTCCGCCGTTCGATCCTCCAACACGGCTTTGAGCGCCGGCGCCTTGCTCTTGCCGCTGACGAGAAAGACGACTGCATGGGCCTGATTGATGAGCGGCGCGGTGAACGTGAGTCGTTGCTTCGTGCCCTGCGGCGCCTGATTCGGCACGACCAGCCGCTTCTGTTCGCTCAAGGCCGGCGTGCCTGGAAATAATGACGCCGTATGGCCGTCGTCGCCCAGCCCCAATAAGACGAGATCGAAGCGGGGCCACGCAGGGGCCGGCGCGCCGAATTCTTTCCGGAGGCTTTCTTCGTATCGGCGCGCGGCGTGATCCGGCTCGTCTTCACCGTGCATGCGGAAGATGCGGTCTTGCGGAATCTTCAGCGGCTTGATCAGGGTCTCGTTCGCCATGCGAAAATTGCTGTCGGCATGCTCGGGCGGCACGCACCGCTCGTCGCCGAAGAAGACCGCCACGCGCCGCCAATCCAACCGTTGGGCAAGCCCTGGGCCGGCCAGTAACGCGTAGAGGGCCTTCGGTGTCGAGCCGCCGGAGAGCGCCAGCCGGAACGTGCCGGCGCTCGCGACGGCCTGCTCGCCCGCCCACGCGACGAAATCCGCCGCTTCACGCGCCAGCTCCTCGCCGTTCTCTAGAATGCGGAGTTCTGCTGCGCCCATTACCGTCTACCGTCGTCGCCTGGCCCGTTTGCTCACGCGTTTTTTGCCCGCGCGCGCTCCCGCCGAGGCACGTTTGCGGGACGGCTTCAGTACCTTCTTGATGGATTGCGCGGCCAGGCTGCCTAGGCGCACACGAACCACCGTTCGATGGCGGGCTTGCAGCGACTGGAAATCACCCACAGCCTGCGCCTGCGCCAGCGTCCCGAACGTATAGGGCTGGCCTGGAATTGCAACGTCCGGTTTCATGTCCTCGATCAATTGTAAAAATAGCCCCGAGTTCGGCCCGCCCTTGTGCAACTGGCCGGTCGAATGCAGGTACCGGGGCCCGTAGCCGGCGGTCGTGGTCAGGTGATGTTTCGTCAGGAGCGTTTTTCTGAGCATCTTGATCGCCGCATCGGCCTGCGACGAGGGCGTCAGATAGGCCAGGATCGCCAGGTAGCGCCCCGGTCCTGCCTGCGACAGGAGCAGATCCACGCCGCTCTCCGGCGCATCGTTGCGGGGCAGTTGTCCATGCGCCTTGACGTAGTCGAGGACGCGACTCGTATTCTCCTTGCTCTCCTGCACGTTCGGCTGATCGAAGGGATGGATGCCCAGATAATGGCCTGCAATGGCCGTGGCAAATTCCCAGCGGAAAAATTCCGCGGCCAGATCGTACTTATCGCGCAGTGCCAGCCGGACGACCGGCTGGCCGGCCCGCTCCAGCGCCTTGACGTGCTTATCGCTCTCGGCATTGGCGTCGCCTTCCAGTCGCAGATAGACGAAGAGGCGGTCGTTGCCGTAGGCATCCGGCGGCGCCAGCGGTTCCTGCGCGACCGGGATCAAGCCCTTGCCTTCCTTGCCCGTGCTCTCCGCCAGCAATTGTTCGGCCCACAAGCCGAATGAATTGATCTTGGGCGACGCGACGATGGTGACTTTGTCCCGGCCGGACCGGCCGAGGATCCCCATCACCGCGCCCAGATAGGCGCCGGGATTCTGATCGGGCGGAATGCCGGGCCGACAGGCCTGCGCCACCTCGATGCCGCGATCCAGCAGCATCTGCACGTCGAGACCGAGCAGCGCCGCCGGCACGAGGCCGAAGTAGGAGAGCACCGAATAGCGGCCACCGATGTCGGGCGGGTTTGTAAAGGTGGTGCGGAAGCCGCGCTCGTGCGCCAGCGCGCCGAGGCTGGTGCCCGGGTCGGTGATCGCGATGAACTGCGCGCCGCCGGTGTTCTTGCGCGCCTTCGCCACCAAGCCGGAGAAATGCGCGTAGAGGGACATGACTTCGATGGTCCCCCCGGATTTGCTGGCCAGAATGAAGAGGGTCTTCGCCGGATTGATCGCCTTCGTGACCTGGCGGACGAAGCCCGGCACCATCGAATCGAGCACCCAGAGGCGGGGGAACCCGCGCGCTGAACCGAACGTGCACCGGAACACTTCCGGCCCCAGGCTGCTGCCGCCCATGCCGAGCAGGACGACGTCGCGAAAGCCGGCGTTGCGCACGGTCTGCACAAAGGCTTGCAGCGGCCCGACTTTCTCGCGCAGCTGCTCTGCGACCGTCAACCAGCCGAGACGGTTGGCGATCTCCATCGGCTCAGGCTTCCAGAGCGTGTGGTCCTTCGACCAAAGACGCGCCACGAGCCGCGTCAGCGCCATCTCGTGCAGCGCCGCCTCCACGGTTCCGTGGAGCGCTCCCAGATTCACGTGCATTCTCGTCATCGGCTCTTTCGGCATCGCTGGCCTCCGCTTCCACGCTAAATTCAGTGCGCTGGGGGCCGTATCTTAGGCTGGCATCGGCGAAAACGCAAACGGGGCCGAAGGGAGCAAAAGCGGGGAGTTCTACCTACGGAAGGGTCGAGCGGCCGATCAAGACTGGCATCCCCTCGTTCACCGACCAAGCCAGCGAGCGGGCGCTCTCAGGCGGAAGCACCACGCGAAGCCATGCGTCGGAGCCTTTGGAAAAGGCCCGGTTCCACCCTTCCCGGATGAGGCCTCTGAGCCAGAGCCAGGGATGGTCCTGAACCGGCGGACCGATCGCCACAACCAACGACGGTTCCAATATCAACTGATATTCAGCCGGCATATCGGAGAGGTCGATGGGATGTTCGGTGGCATCCTCGCCCGGCCTGGTCTTGGGACGATCCACCGGCGGCCTGGCCGTCAGCCGAAACAGGCCCATCGGCGGCTGGTCCCCACGGGCGCGCCAGGAGAGCAGGAGCAGCCGGTGGATTTCGATGCCGCGGGCTTTGACCAGGACCACGCCTTGGTGGACATCCACGAGTAAATACGTCTGGGGCCTCGCGGCCAGCTTGATCTCGTCCTGGAGAACGGTGTTCGCTTCCAGGAGCGCCTGCCGCTGGGCCGCGGGATCGCGACGCGGGGCGGGTGTCTCGGCCGCCAGACGGATGTCGAAGCAGGCGACCGCGAGGACGACTGCGATGAAGAGTCCTCTGTGGCGCAACTCAGAAAATGATGAGCGGGGTGCCGATGCCGGCGAGTTGGTTGACCGTGCGCAGGTCGTCGTCATTGAGCCGGATGCAGCCATGTGTCACGTTTCTGCCCAGCATTCTGGTGTAGAGGGTGCCGTGGATGAAATAGCCGTTGCCGAATCCGAACGCGTACTCGCCGAGGATGCCGGCCTCCACGCGCTCCCCGGCATTCGCGGGAATCAGGCGGCCTTCTTCAAGAAACGCCCAGTCCGGTTTCACCCAGGCCGGATTGACGAGCTTGGACTGGACGGCAAAGGCGCCGCGCGGCGTGTCGAAGATCCACCGGCGTTCAGGCTGGTCGGGATGATCCAGAATGGTCCCGCTGCCCGTGGACACGACGGCATCCAGCAGGACCGCGGCACGGCGCTTGACGTAGAGCCGGTTGCGCGCGGTATCTACAACGATGTAGGCGCCGGTCGGGGCGTACGCAGCCAGTTGCTGCTTCAGCGCTGCATGCTGGGCGCGCAGGCGCGCAAGGCTCGACGTATTCCGTGACTCGGCGGTGAGAATACGGCTCTCGACCTCGCGCGAGCCGCCAAATTGATAGGCGAACAGTCCTGCGACAAGGGCGGTGACCGCCAGCACCACGGCGCTGGCAGCGCTTCTTGTCGATCGTTCAATCGTCCGTCGTATCACCGTTCAACTCTGCTCGACGTCCGTCTCGTCCGCTGCCGTCTGATCGTCCGATAAGTCGGCGCCGTCCTCGTCCGCATCGTCGTCGCTCTGATCCAACTGCGCCAATCCTACCGCCACCCTATTATCCACGTCTACAGCCCCGACAATCGTGACCGGTGTGCCGACTTCGACTGCCTGGAACAACGCATCCATCTGGCGGTTGCCGAGCATGACGCAGCCGAGCGTCTGGCTGAGCTGCCGGTTCGCCTCGCCGTGAATTTCGATGTTGCCGCCGATGCGGGCCTGGGCTGGAATCATGCCGGTCTTCCGCGCCGACTGGAACCGCTGCTGATCGTCGGCGTTCGGATAGTCCAGCAGGAAAGCCCGATAAAATTCCGTTTGTCCGCGGTCCCGCATCCGGACCACCCGATAGTTCCCCTCCGGCGTGGCGCCATCGTCTTCGTAGCGCTTCTCCTGGACGCCGTTAAAGCCGAGGCGCACCGGATACGACACCACCGCCCGGCCGTTCCGATACAGTGTCAATCGCTTCTTGGCTTTGATGACCACCAGCGCTGCTGCCTGGTGCTGTCTGGACCAGTCCACCGTCCGGCGCACCATGGCGCGCCAGTGTTCCACGTGCGCCCGATCCGCATAGCGACCCAACTCGGAGTTCAACTGAGCCGCCTGGGTGGCCATCCGTTCGGCCGCTTGCTTCGCCGCACGCTTTGAATGGACAAATTGTCCCTGTTCCATGAACGACCGGGCCTGTTTCACCAGCAACTCGGTCTCCACCCGCTTTTCGCCGAGCGCCACGCGGCTGCCGATCTGATCCACGCGGCTGGTAAAGCGTCGCAGCCGGCGTTCCAGGCGCGCGACATGGGAGGCCGCACCTTGCCGTTCGGCATCCTGCGTGTCCATCGCCAGCGCCAGCACACGCGAGCCTTCCTCCTGGAGCGCGTGCAGGTCGGTCTCGAACGGATTGTCCTCCCAGGGCCAGCCGACGACGTCGTCATCCAAGCGCAGCCGCTCTTTCAATGCCACCCAGCGCTGGACAAACCGGCCATACTCCTGCGGCGCGAACTCGGCGCTATGGGCCGCCACGAGCTGACGGTCCAGGGTTTCCACCGACTGGACAAGATCCGGCGGGGCCTGCTGGACGCAGGCCGACAGGACCAGGAGGCCCAACGCCATGCTGATCGTGCCTGCACGCCGCCTGTCTGAAGAGAGTCGGTTCATTGAGTGCCCGTTCCGTTACTTCTTTTTCTTGGCGCTTTTCGTGTTCTTCGCCGCCGTTGGCGCGGCTTTCGCCGCCTTGGCGCCGCCGACTTTCGCCAACGCGCCATGCACTTCCGACGAGAGCGCCAGGCTCTTGTCCTGCACCGCTTTGGCCTTGGCTTGCGCGGTCAGATAATCTTCCGCATCCATCGCCATCTGCACATCGTTCAGGGACGCGGTCAGGGCCTTGGCGTCGTTCTTGATCGCTTCCACGGCGGCCCGATCCTTCCCCACCGGCGCCTTGGCAACCAACGCCTGGGCTTTCTTGACGGCATTCTTCGCCGCCACATGGGCTTTCAGCGCCACGTCCTTGGCTTCCGCCTTTTTCTTCGCCGTCTCCTCAAGCAGCTTGGGTGTCTCGGCTTGCACCGAGACCAGCAATTGCTCCGTCTTGCCGTAGTCACGGAAGAGGGCGAATTTGGCGTTCTGGTCGTCCATTTCCTTTTTGGCATTATTCAGCATGCCTTCCAGCTTGGCGTAATCCTCGGCGACATAGGCCTGTGCTCCGGCGAGCTTGGCATCCATCACAGCCTTTTCCACCTCGCCCAGCTTATCGTTCGGTGCCTGGCTGCAGCCGACTGCCACACACAGCGCCGGCGCTAGCAGCATGGTCATAATCCGTTTCATGGTCCCATCTCCTTCTTGTTGATTCACCGTTCGCACTCCAAGTGTGTTGTTCATTATGAATGAATCGTCCGGTTTTTATAAAGGACAGATGAATGGAAACGCCGGCGCCCCTCCGAAGGCAGACTCCTGCCTCGAAGGGGGCCGGTCATTCCAGAAAAGACGAACTTACTTCTTCTCCGCCTTCTTCTCCGCCTTCTTCTCGTCCTTTTTCTCCGCCTTCTTTTCAGCAGCCGGAGCATCCTTCTTCATCTCGTCGGCCTGCACGAAAGTGGCGCCACCGAACGCCAGTCCGAGGACCAACGCCAGCATTGCAAACATTGCCTTCATCATAATTGAGTCACCCCCCTTCATAGAAATCGTACGTGTCTAGTCACTTTGAAACGGTCTCAAGTGTGAGCAAGGCGGATGCCACCCTTTCGAAACAGCGATGGTGATTAAAATGACACGTTATCAACGGCTTGTTCTTTTGCTTCCCATCGCTACGCTCATCTCCTGTGGCAAAATGGCTGTCCTCCTGCAAAACTGCCTCAGGCTGAGGCAGTGGAGATTTGTTCGACTCATGCGGAGTCGCACCGGATCGGGACGGCCGTTTGGGAGCCGGCGCGCACGAATTCGGCGCCGTTGTCGTTGACACTCCAATCCGTCGCTACCTATAATGCGCATCTTGTTTGTGTCCCGTGTCTGATGAAGGAGCCATTGAATGTCATTTACATATCAGCAGCCCTCGAAACTGAAACGGAAACGCGATCACGGGTTCCGGAAACGGATGAAAACGAAGGACGGGCGCAAAGTCCTGGCCCGCCGCCGCAAAAAGGGGCGCAAGCGCCTCACCGTCTAGGAGCGGGTCATGGCGCGTGTGTCGGAAGACCGCTCGTTTTTTCTGAAGAAGAGCGGCGATATCGAACGCGTCAAAAAGACCGGCCGACGGCTTCCCACCCAGCTGTTCAACCTCGTGTCCTGTCGTTCCGACATGCCGCACGCGCGTGTGGGCGTGATCGTGGGCAAACGTCTGGGTGGAGCCGTTGTGCGCAATCGTGCCAAGCGCCGCTTTCGTGAATTGGCCAGACAGGTTCGCGGACAGTTGACGCCGGGCCGCGATCTGTTGGTCTTCCCCAAGCACGGCGCACTGGAGGCTGCGCCGCTCGCCCTGCGGGAAGCCTGGATGACCGCCTTGCGCCAGCAGGCGCTGGTGCGGGCTTCGGAAGAGATCTGATGCACACGATCGGACTGACGGTCATCGGATTCTATCAACGGTGGATCTCTCCCATGCTGGGGCCTGCCTGCCGGTTTGAGCCCACCTGCTCACATTATGCGGCGGACGCCATTCGCCACTATGGTCTCGCAAGAGGAACAGGAAAAGCCTGCCTACGGCTGCTGAAGTGCCACCCGTTCCATCCCGGCGGGGAGGATCCTGTCCGGTAACGACGCACGGGAACACGTTCGACCTCATGGAAAAACGAGTCATCATTTTTCTGATCCTGTCCCTGACCGTCCTGGTGGGGTACGAGTATCTCCTGCGGCAGATGGGATTGGCGCCGCCACCGACGCAGGAGACGGACCAGCAGGCCCCCGTTGCCGTGGCTCCGCAGAAGTCCGAAACAGCCGTCGCTCCCGCAAAAGACTCGACGCAGACGGCGGCCGCTCCCGGCTCGCCGGTCGTTCGCCCCCACGAGTCTCCATCGGCAGTGTCGGAAGAGACGACCGAGGTCGTCACCGACCTGTACCGGGCCACGATCTCGAATCGCGGCGGCGTTATCAAGAACTGGGAGCTCACGCGGTACCACCTCACGCCGGAGCGCGATTCGCCGCCTATCCAGCTCGTGCACAAGGAAGGAAAATTTGCCGGGCCGCTCTCGCTGCACACAAGCGACGAGGCGCTCACCCGGCGTCTGAACGACGCGCTGTACCAGGTCGAACGGGATTTCACCAGACTGGACGCGGCCCATCCGACCGGCCGCGTCACGCTGACCTATCAATCCCCTGGGCAGGCGCCGGGTTCGCCGGTCCGCGTGCAGAAGCAGCTGACGTTTCACCATGACAGTTATGTGGTGGATGTCGCGATTGTTGCGGAAGGCCTCACCGGCACGCTGGCGACCGGGCTGGGCACCAATTTCGGCATTGTCGAATGGAGCGAGGGTCTGATCGGCCTGATCGGCCCGGCCTCCCGCATCGAAGACAAAATCGAAAAAGACCTGCCGGACACCGAGCAGGAATTGAAGGGCAACGTTAAATGGGTGGCGCTCCAGGATAAGTATTTCATGAGCGTGGCCATCCCGACCGGCGCCACCGCCGCATGGGTCAGGAAAGAAGGCGACCGGCTGGCCTCGGCGCAGGTGCGGTTTCCCGCCCCGTCCGGATCGACGCCGCTGTCCCTCCGTCTCTACGCAGGACCGAAGGAATTCGGGATCTTGAAATCGCTCGACGCGGGCCTCGAGGACACGATCGACTTCGGATGGTTCATCTTCGGCAGCTGGGACATGGTCAAGGCGGTCGCCAAGCCGCTGTTCGCCGTGCTGCAGTTCCTGCACGACTACACGAACAATTATGGCATTGCGATCGTGCTGTTGACGGTCGGCATCAAACTGCTGTTTGCCCCGCTGCAGTACAAAAGCTACAAGTCCATGAAGGAGATGCAGCTCCTCCAGCCGAAGGTGCTGGCGCTGCAGACCAAATATAAAGACGACCGGGATCGGCTGAACAAGGAACTGATCAAGCTGTATCGGGACCATAAAGTAAATCCGGTCGGCGGCTGCCTGCCGATGCTGCTGCAAATGCCGGTCTTCGTCGCGCTCTTCAACGTGCTCTATATGACCATCGAGCTCCGGCAGGCGCCGTTTCTCCTGTGGGTGACGGACCTCTCGATACCCGATCCCTACTATGTGCTGCCGATTCTCATGGGCGTCACCATGATGATCCAGCAAAAGATCACGCCGACGACGATGGATCCGGTGCAGGCCAAGATCATGCTGCTGCTGCCGGCGTTCATGACCCTGCTGTTCCTGAATTTTGCGTCGGGGCTGGTCCTCTACTGGTTCACCAATAATCTGCTCACCATCGGCCAGCAATTCGTGACGGACCGGTACATCTATAAGCAGCCGACGTTTTCGACCTCTTCCGACCAACCAACGACCTGAGTTCCACCATGAGTGGACTATTGAACGACACGATCTGCGCCATCGCCACTCCCGTTGGTGAGGGAGGCGTCGGCATCGTGCGCATCAGCGGTGAAAAGGCTATCGACGTCGCGAGCGGCTTGGTGGCCCTCCGATCCGGCCTCCCATTCGCCTCCGCCGCCAGCCACGTGCTTCACCATGCGGATATTCTCGATTCGACCGACTCACGCCGGCGCACGCGGCTCGACGACGCGCTGGTGGCCGTCATGCGCGGTCCGAAGTCCTATACCGGTGAAGATGTCGTCGAGTTGCAGTGCCACGGCGGCATGCTGATTCTGCAGACAATCTGCGAAGCCCTGGTCCGCGCCGGCGCCCGCCTGGCCGAGCCCGGCGAATTTACAAAACGCGCCTTTCTCAACGGCCGTCTGGACCTGGCCCAGGCCGAGGCCGTGCTCGATACGATCCGCGCGAAAACGGCCGGCAGTCTGCGGATCGCGCAGGAACAGTTGCGCGGTGAACTGTCTCACGAAATCGACGCGGTTCGGGAGACACTCATCGGCCTGCTGGCGCACGTGGAAGCCGGCATCGATTTCGTGGAAGAGGATATCGCGTTCATTCCAACTGCCGAGCTGACGGCCGGTCTCCAGCGGGCACACGAGGTCGTCTCCCGTCTGCTGGCCCACAGCCGCGAAGGTCGCATCCTGCGCGAAGGCGTCACGGCGGCGATCATCGGCAGGCCGAATGTCGGAAAATCGAGCCTGCTCAATGCGCTGCTCAAGACCGACCGGGCGATCGTTACGCCGATTCCCGGTACCACGCGCGACGTGCTGGAAGAAGTGCTGAACATCCGGGGCATTCCCGTGCGCCTGCTGGACACAGCGGGCATTCGTGAGACCGCCGATCCCGTGGAACAGGAAGGCGTGCGGCGCAGCCGCGCCGCGCAGGAACAGGCTGATCTTGTGCTGGTCGTGTTGGATGGATCGGCGCCGCTGACAGAGGAAGATAGAGCCTTGTTGCAGGAAGCCCGTCCAAGCGGTGACCAAAAGCGGCTCGTAGTTGTGAACAAGATGGACCTGCTGGGCCGTGTTGATCCGGCTCGGCTGCCTTCGGACGGACCCGACTGTGCCGTCGTACAAATCTCCGCCAAAACCGGCGCTGGACTGGATGATCTGCGGGATCAGATCCGGGCGTTACTCCTTAGGCCAGACTTTGAAGCCAGGGAAACCGTCCTGGTCACTCACCTTCGCCATCAAACCGCGCTCCAGCGGACACTCGACGCCTTAACCGCTGCCCTCGCATCAGCCGACACGAAGGCAGCCGGCGAATTGATCGCGATGGACCTTCGCGCTGCTATTGATGCGCTGGGCGAGATCACTGGCGCCGTCAGCACGGACGATATTCTTGACAGAATCTTCAAGGAATTTTGCATCGGTAAGTGAGACAATGAAAATGAATTATGACATCGTCGTCGTCGGAGGCGGCCATGCCGGCTGCGAAGCCGCACTGGCGGCGGCCCGCACGGGCACGCGCGTGCTCCTCTTGACGATGGAACTGGACAAGATCGCGCAAATGTCCTGCAACCCGGCCGTGGGCGGGATCGCAAAAGGCCACCTCGTCAAGGAAATCGACGCGCTGGGTGGCGAGATGGGCTGCAACACGGATCGCGCCGGCATCCAGTTCCGGATGCTGAACACGAGCAAGGGCCCGGCGGTGCGGGCGCTCCGCGTCCAGTGCGATAAAAAGCTCTATCGTTTTGCGATGCAGCACACATTGCGCGAACAACCGGGACTCGACGTGGCAGAGGGCACGGTGGATCGGCTGCTCACGCAGGGCGGTGCCGTGACTGGGCTCGTGACGGGAGACGGCGAACAGATTACTGCGCGGGCTGTCATTCTGACGTCAGGCACGTTTCTCAAGGGGCTGATCCACATCGGGCTCACGCACTTTCCGGCAGGGCGCGGGGGTGAGGCCTCGGCCGAACATCTCTCGGACTGCATGCGCGACCTGGGCTTTGAAGTCGGCCGCTTGAAAACCGGCACGCCGCCGCGCCTGCACCGGGACACGATCGACTTCGCCGCGATGACGCTACAGCCGGGCGACGATCCACCGACGCCCTTTTCGACGCGCACGGAACGGATCACCAACGAACAGATGCCCTGCCATCTCACCTATACCAATCAGGAGGCCCACGAGATCATCCGCAACAACCTCGACCGCTCGCCGATGTACTCGGGCGTGATCGAGTCGGTCGGCCCGAGGTACTGCCCCTCGATCGAAGACAAGGTCGTGCGTTTTGCGGATAAGGAACGGCACCAGATTTTCGTCGAACCGGAGGGTCTGGACACGGTGGAATATTATCCAAACGGGATTTCCACGAGCCTTCCGGTGGATGTGCAGGCGTCCATCTTAAAAACCATTCCAGGCCTTGAACGGGCGACGATGCTCAAGCCGGGCTACGCCATCGAATATGATTACTTCCCGCCGCGCCAGCTTCATCCGACGCTCGAAACGAAACTGGTCTCGGGCCTGTTCCACGCGGGACAGATCAACGGCACCTCCGGCTACGAAGAGGCGGGCGCGCAGGGCATCATCGCCGGCATCAACGCGGCCTTGTCCGTGCGCAGCGAACCGCCGCTCGTGCTCGACCGCTCGCAGGCCTACATCGGCGTGCTCATCGACGATCTCATCACGAAGGATGCGCGCGAACCCTATCGCATGTTCACGTCGCGCGCGGAATATCGCCTGCTGCTGCGCCATGACAATGCGGACATGCGGCTCACGGATATCGGGCATCAATTAGGGCTCGTGCCGGAAGCCGACTACGCGCGTTTCCAGCGCAAGCGCGATCGGATCGAGCGGGAAGTGCGCTGCCTGCAGGAAACGCGAGCGGCGTCGGTCGGATCGTTTCTTGAAAAACTCGCGGCAGTCTCTCCCGAGCCGCTTTCACCTGATGCGACCCTGGCCCATGTGCTACGACGACAGAACATGACTTACTCCAGACTGATTAACTTGCTTGGAGAAGGACAGACTGACAACGAAGAAATATCACAAGCTATTGAAATTACAATAAAATATGACGGATATATCAAGCGACAACTCCAGCAGATTGCGCGGTTTGAAAAACTCGAAGAAAAGAAAATCCCGCTCGATTTCAACTACGGCGGCGTCATGGGGTTTTCCCGCGAAGTACTCGAAAAATTGAAACGTGTCCGACCAGCTTCCATCGGCCAGGCATCTCGTATTTCAGGTGTGACGCCTGCGGCCATTTCTCTCTTGCTCGTCGCACTTGAACGTGACCGGCGCCAGCAACAGGGTCGGTCGTCTTCCATTCCCGCTTAACTGGAACTCTTCCCGGCCTGCCTGCGAATCTCTTCCTTGGAATTACTGCTTGACCCTTCCCTCTGATTTGGCGTAAATGTTCCACGTGGAACAGCCACTATTTGTAGATGTTCTTGTTGATGGGACATCTACATTTGGTATACAGTTAGGTCCGAGTCAGGTTTCAGCTTTCACTTCCTATTATCGCGAGCTTGACCGATGGAATCGGAAAATCAATCTGACCGCAATCCATGACACAAAAGAGATCGCCATCAAGCATTTCCTCGATTCACTGTTGTTCAGCCGGGCCTTGGAACAGAAAAAAGATGTTTCGCTGCTGGATGTCGGCAGTGGAGCAGGTTTCCCTGGCTTGCCGCTGAAAATCCTTGTTCCGGAGCTTCACGTGACGTTGCTCGAGCCAAACGAGAAAAAGACGTCGTTTCTTCACCACATTATCGGCACATTGGATCTTCAGAATGTGTCGGTTGTGTCCAAGAGCCTGCAGGATTTTTCCCGTGAGGCTGCCTATCATGACCGGTTCTCCTATGTCACCACACGGGCTGTTGGAGTTGGGCGAGTTCTCCCATTCTCAGCGACTCTGCTCAACAAAAAAGGCCGCGTGATTGTATGCCTGGCTAAACCGCTCGACCTTGATCCAGGGAAATATGGGTTTAAGGTTTCGCGCGAACTCGGCTACGAATTACCGTGTGGATGTGGGCACCGTGTATTAACGGTTCTTCAGCAGGTACCTGTGTCCTGAGTTGGATGTTCCACGTGGAACATCGATCGTTGTGCGCATAGACAGGAGCTTCAAGCAGACAAATGGCTAGAGTGATTGCCGTTGCCAACCAGAAGGGAGGCGTTGGAAAAACAACGACTTCTGTGAATTTTGCCACCTTTCTGGCTGTGTCAGAGCGATCCGTGCTCCTCGTGGACATGGACCCCCAAGCTAATGCGACAAGCGGCCTTGGGATCGATACGAAAGGCCTTACAAAAACCGTCTATGACTGCCTGGTGCATGGCGTCAAAATCGAAGAGGTCCTTGTCCCGACGGCTGTTACTCGGCTCTCCATTGCGCCGGCGACGGCCGATCTTGTTGGCGCGGAAGTCGAACTCGTCTCCATCCCGGATCGCGAAGTCCTGCTCAAAAACGCACTGCAGGGGATTCACGATCGATTCGATTATGTGGTGCTTGATTGCCCTCCGGCGCTCGGCCTGCTGACGATCAACGCGCTCACGGCCGCTTCGTCGGTGCTCGTTCCGCTGCAATGCGAGTATTACGCGATGGAGGGTCTGGGACGGCTGATGGCCAACGTCGAGCGTGTGCAGCAATCCCTGAATCCATCGCTCGAGCTGGAAGGCATCGTGCTGACGATGTTCGATGCCCGCAATAGTCTGTCGGGGCAGGTGGCCAATGAGATTCGTGCTCACTTCAAGGACAAGGTCTATCGCACGGTGATCCCCCGTAATGTCGCATTGGCGGAAGCGCCGAGCTTCGGGCGGCCGGCGCTGCTCTACAACGCTGCATCCACCGGTTCGCAGGCCTATCTCCAGCTTGCAAAGGAGTTTCTCAATGGAAAAAAAGGCACTCGGTAAAGGACTCGGCGCGCTGTTTCCGGAAAGCCTCCCGAAAATTCTTCCGATCGAACGCGAGATGACGCAGGACGTCCCGCTCGACCGGATCGCTCCCAACCGCTACCAGCCGAGGCAGGCGTTCGAGCCAGGCCAGCTCGGCCAGTTGGCGGAGTCGGTCAAGCGAAACGGCGTGTTGCAGCCGGTCTTAGTCAGGCGCAAAGCGGATGGGTTGTTCGAACTCATCGCGGGAGAGCGGCGCTATCGAGCCGCTAAACTGGCCGGCCTCAAGAGCATCCCGGCCGTGGTGCGCAATTCCAGCGATGAACAGTCCATGGAACTGGCGTTGGTTGAAAATCTCCAGCGGGAAGATCTCAACCCGATCGAAGAGGCACGGGCCTATTCTCGGCTGATGACGGAATTCGGGCTGACGCAGGAAACACTCGCACAGCGATTCGGTAAGGATCGTTCGTCCGTTGCAAACTCACTCAGACTGCTTAACTTACCTAATGAAATCAAGATGTTAGTTGAATCTCTCAAAATTTCGATGGGCCACGCGAAGGTGTTGCTGGGGCTCAGCAGGCCGGAGCTCCAATTAAAACTGGCCAAGCGGATCATCGAGGGACAGCTCTCTGTTCGCCAAGCGGAACAGTTGATCGCATCAGAAATGCGAACCGGAAAAACCAAGCTGGCTGCGCGGCGAGCGACAGTTTATCCGGATCTCGAGGAAAAACTGCGGAAACGGCTGGGAACCAAAGTCACGATTTCCAAGGGGCGAAAAGGCGGACGCATTGAAATTCACTACTTCGAACCGGCCGACCTGGATCGATTGACGGACATGATCTTGGGCTAGTGTTTCCGCGGGCAGAAACGAAAAACTTGAAATTTCTTGCGTTGTCCACCACCTCGTTTTAAGCTTGCCCCTATACGCTGCTGCGCCTGAGGGTTGGGCACAGGCCTCCGCCTCATCAGTCACTTAGCGTACACATGATCCCGGCTCATCCCGTTTCCAGGCAAACGGGAGAGTGCTCTTTTTTTTCGATGGAGCCGGGGGACAGTTCTGGACAACGAGCCGCGTGACAGACAACAAAGATTGTGAATGTTAAAAGAGGAGGACGCCATGTGGAAGAAGGACAAAGCCGATAACGACGATGCCGATCAGGCGACCGACGAAAACGGTCAGGACGGAACAATCGCGCAAGCCGAAGACGTGATTGCGTTTGTCGGAAAAGGCGTCGAATTCAAGGGGACCATCACCTATAACGGCACCGTGCGCATCGACGGCCATCTGGACGGCGAGATTCACACAGACGGGACGCTGCTGGTCGGCGAGGAGGCCGTGCTGACGGCGAAAGTGAGCGCCGGCACGGTGATCAGCAAGGGCAAAATCACGGGCGACATTGCGGCGAAGGAAAAAGTGCGCCTGCTGTCCCCGGCGATCCTGAACGGTTCGGTGAAAGCGCCGACGCTGTCGATGGAAGAAGGCGTCCTGTTCAACGGCACCATCGAGATGGCGCGCGCGGAAGTGCGCGAACTCTCGCGCGAGGCTGCCATACGGGCAGCCGCTGCGCCTGCGCCAGGCGTGAAACGCGTCACCGGCTAACCGACCAACGGTCCAGCGTAAACCGACGCTCCCAGGAGACGGCTCGTGCCGTGCGAGGGACTGTCGGAGGAGGCACACATGTGGGGGGACAAGGGGAAAAAGAAAAACCCCATGGTTGACGAAGAGAACTTCACATTCCTAGGGCGGGGTGTGGACTTCAAAGGCGTCGTCAACTTCGAAGGGACCGTGCGCATCGACGGCCGCCTGGATGGGGAGATTCATACCAAGGGCACGCTGGTCGTCGGCGAGCATGCGGTGATCAAGGGCATTGTGACGACCGGCACGCTGATCAGCGGCGGGAGAATCAAGGCGAACATCACGGCATCGGAAAGAATTCAGATCCTCAAGCCCGGCGTGCTGATCGGAGACATTCGCACGCCCTCCTTCACGATGGAAGAGGGGGCGCATTTTCACGGCCTCTGCGACATGGGCGCCGACGCCTGGGGCGCGGAAGAGCGCCAGGACAGCGATAAGGTTCATGACCTGGCCGCGCACCGGGACAAGGTCCGGCTTCAAGATTTGCCCTCGTGACACAACCCCGCCTCATCCTGTAGCATACGACCAGTTTCCGGCGGCCTCCCGATGATGGGGGGATGCGGCGCCGGCACTCCAGCACAATTCAGTCACGGGATTTTCTGCCATGCCACGTCCACGCGTCATCCTGGGAATGAGCGGCGGAGTCGACAGTTCGGTCGCCGCCATGCTGCTGGCCGACCAGGGCTATGACGTCCACGGGGTGACGCTGCAGGTCTGGGAGCGGGAGGACGACTCGGCCGCCGTCTCCAAGCGCTGGCAGGAGCGCAGTTGCTGCAAGGTCGGCATCGCCAGGCACGTGGCCAAGCGCCTCAAGATTCCATACGAAATCATCGACACCCGCCAGACGTTCCGCACCGGCGTTATCGACGATTTTCTCTCGGGCTATCTCGCCGGCACCACGCCCAATCCCTGCGTGCGCTGCAATGAACGGGTGAAACTGCAATCGTTGATCGCCCTCGCCGAAGAACGCGGCGCGGATTTTGTCGCCACCGGTCACTACGCACGGATTGAAACCGGCGGCGGCCGATTCAGCCTGCGGCGCGCAGCGGACACCCGCAAGGACCAGAGTTACTTTCTCTACCGACTCAAGCAGGCGTGGCTGCCGCGCCTGCTGTTTCCAGTCGGCGGCATGCAGAAGCCCGAGGTCTGGGCTAAGGCGGAAGCCCTCGACCTGCCGCCGGATGAAGTGAAGGAGAGCCAGGAAATCTGTTTCGTCACGCAGGGCGACTATCGGACGTTTATCGAAACCGAAGCGCCGGAAGCCAAGCAGCCCGGCCGGTTTGTGGATACGGACGGACGCGAACTGGGCCGGCACGACGGGATTGCCTTCTACACGCCCGGACAGCGCCGCGGCCTCGGCGTGGCAGCCGGCCAGCGGCTCTACGTACAGCGGGTCGAGCCAGCGACGAACACGGTCGTGCTCGGCATCGACGAGAGTCTGTTGCGATCGGAGTGCACCGTCGCCGATCTGAACCTGTTCGACGAATCGCTGGGGACCGGCCCACGCGAGGCCGACGTCAAGGTCCGTTACGCCACGCCGGCCTCACCAGCCACCCTCACACCCAATTCCAACGGTACCATCTCGGTCCGCTTTTTGACTCCTCAGCGGGCGCTGAGTCCCGGCCAATCCGCCGTGTTTTACGACGGCGACCACGTCCTCGGCGGCGGCATCATTCAGTAAGAATTTCCCCTCGACAGGCGGCTTGACAGCCCCCTTAACTGGATGCTACTGTGGCGCGCTTTTCGTGCCCCGCCGCACGAATTTTTTCCTTGTTCATCGCGGAGTTTCGCATGATTCGGAAGGTTCGCTCGTGATTAGATCTTCCGTCGCCCGCCGCTATGCCAAGGCTCTCTTCGAACTCTTGGATGCCAAGAGCGTCGAATCGGCACGAACCGGTCTGACCGGGCTGGGCCAGGCCTTCTCGCACTCACCATCACTGAAACATGTGCTAGCCTCGCCGGCCTTTGGGGCGGAGGAAAAACTGTCCGTCCTCACAGCCTTGACGGACAAGCTGCACGGTCCGCCGGTCATGAAAAGCTTCCTCACGCAGCTCGTGCATAAGAACCGCATCGGTTTGCTCCCGGAGATCGCCGATGCCTTTGCCTCGCTGGCCGATCAGTCCAAGGGTACCAGGCAGGTTGCCGTCACCTCAGCCGCCACGCTCAACCAGGCCGAACAGGAGCGGGTCAAGACCAAGCTTCGTGATTTGTTGAAACGCGACGTGGAGATCACGTTCCAGACCGAGCCCAAGCTGCTCGGCGGACTTCAGATTCGAATCGGCAGCACGCTCTACGACAGCAGCGTGCGCAGCCGGCTCAACACCATGCAGACGATTTTGACCAAGGAGTAGCCGATGCAGATCAAAGCGGACGAAATCAGTTCGATCATCAAGGAAAAGATCAAAGGCTTCGACAAGCGCGTCGACGTCAGTGAGACCGGCTCCGTCATCCAGGTCGGCGATGGCATCGCCAAGGTCTACGGGCTGGACGGCGCCATGTCCGGCGAGATGCTGGAATTTCCAGGCAACCTGTTCGGGATCGCGCTGAATCTCGAGGAGGACAACGTCGGCGTCGTGTTGATGGGCGACGACACCGGCATCAAGGAAGGCGACCCGGTCAAGCGCACAGGCCGCATCGCGGAAATCCCCGTCGGCGAGGCCCTGATGGGCCGCGTGGTCAATGCCATCGGCCAGCCGATCGATGGCAAGGGGCCGCTCAAGTCCACGCACACATCCCGCATCGAAGTCGTGGCGCCGGGCGTGGTTACGCGGCAGTCCGTCCGCGAGCCGCTCCAAACCGGCATCAAGGCCATCGACGCGATGATTCCCATCGGACGCGGTCAGCGCGAACTGATCATCGGCGACCGGCAGACCGGCAAGACCGCCATCGCCGTGGACACGATCATCAATCAAAAAGGCCTCAACGTGTTCTGCATCTACGTCGCGGTCGGTCAAAAGCGCTCCACCGTCGCGCGCGTCGTCAAGACGCTCGAGGAAAACCATGCGATGGAGTACAGCATGGTCGTGTCGGCCACGGCGAGCGATGCCGCGCCGATGCAGTTCCTGGCCCCCTTTGCCGGCGCCGCCATCGGTGAATACTTCCGGGACAACGGAAAACATGCGCTCATCGTCTACGACGACTTGTCCAAGCACGCGGTGGCCTATCGGCAGCTTTCACTTCTGCTGCGCCGGCCACCGGGCCGCGAAGCCTACCCGGGCGACGTATTCTATCTGCACTCCCGGCTCCTGGAGCGCGCCGCCAAGCTCAACGACAAACTGGGCGGGGGCAGCCTGACGGCGCTTCCGATCATCGAAACACAGGCCGGCGACGTCTCGGCCTATATTCCGACCAACGTCATTTCAATCACCGACGGGCAGATCTATCTGGGCAGCGACCTGTTCTATTCGGGTATTCGTCCCGCGATCAACGTCGGCCTGTCGGTCTCCCGCGTCGGCGGATCGGCCCAGATCAAGACCATGAAGCAGGTGGCCGGCACGCTGCGGCTCGATCTGGCCCAGTATCGCGAGATGGCCGCCTTCGCACAGTTCGGCAGCGAACTGGACAAGGCCACGCAGGCCCAGCTCGCACGCGGTGTCCGCATGGTGGAGTTGCTCAAGCAGGGGCAATACAAGCCGATGCCGGTGGCCGATCAAGTCCTCTCAATTTATGCCGGCACCCAAGGCTTCCTGGACGACGTGGCGGTGGACAAGGTCCGGCAGTTCGAAGAGGACCTGCTGCATTACGTCACGCAGAATCATCCGGAACTGCGCAAGGAGATCGCCAGCATCAGCAAGATTGACGATGCCGTCGGGGCAAAGCTGAAGCAGATGTTCACAACGTTCAAGCAGAAGATGGGATACGGGGCAAAATCCTAAAGGCTGTTTTCAGCAGCGATTAAACGATGCCGAGTTTACAAAGTCTCCGCCGCAAGATTTCGGCGGTCAAAAATACGCAGAAAATCACCAAGGCCATGAAGATGGTGGCCGCGGCGAAGCTCAAGCGCGCGCAAGACCGGATCCTGTCATCACGGCCCTACGCGCACAAGATGCGCGAGGTCCTCGCCAATTTGAGCCGCCGCGTGAACCGCGCGGCGCACCCGCTGCTGCAAAAGCGGACCGGCAACAAGATCGAGGTCCTGGTCATTACGAGCGATCGCGGCCTCTGCGGCGCGTTCAATACGAATATCGTCCGAAAAGCCGTCGAAACCCTGCGGGAGCACGAGGGCCGCAGCCATAAAGTGACCATCAGCCTCGTTGGACGCAAGAGTCGGGACTTTTTTCGGCGCCGCAGCTGGCCGATCCGCCAGCAATGGACGGAAGTCTTTGACAAGCTCAGCTTCGAGCACGCGCTGGATATGGGCCAGGATCTGACCGACCACTTCGTCAAAGGCACGTTCGATGAGCTGTACGTGATCTATAACGAGTTCAAGTCGGCGATCCAGCAGCGGGTCATCGTCGAACGGCTGTTCCCCATCGAAGCGCTGGAGACTGACGGAACGGCAGCGGCCACTTTGGGCGGCAGTTATGAATACGAGCCGGACGAGGAGGAACTGTTGAAGGCCTTGCTCCCGAAGCATTTTCAGATACAGGCCTATCGCATATTGCTGGAATCCTCGGCGGCAGAACAGGGCGCACGGATGGCCGCGATGGACGGCGCCACGCGGAACGCCGGCGAACTGATCAAAAAAGTCACCCTCTATTACAACAAGACGCGACAAACTGCGATCACGAAGGAATTGATGGACATTGTCGGCGGCGCGGAAGCGCTGAAATAACGAAGGAGTCTCACGTGAGCACAACAGGAAAAGTTCTTCAAATCATCGGGCCGGTCATCGACGCGGAGTTTCCTCCCGGGCACCTGCCCAACATCTATAACGCGATACGGGTCGAGGAACCGGAGGATAAGAAAACCGGCCGCCCGGAGATCAAGGTGACCCTCGAGGTCGCGCAGCACCTGGGGGAAAACCGCGTGCGCGCAGTCGCGATGACCACCACCGACGGGCTCGTCCGCGGGATGGCCGTCAAGGACACCGGCGCCCCGATTTCCGTTCCGGTCGGCCGCGAAACGCTTGGCCGCCTGATCAACGTGCTCGGCGAGCCGGTGGACGAGATGGGACCGCTCAACGCCAAGAAGAGGTATCCGATCCATCGCCCGGCGCCCACACTGGACGAACAGGAGACCAAGACCGAGGTGCTGGAAACCGGCATCAAGGTCGTGGATTTGCTGGAGCCTTATTCAAAGGGCGGCAAGGTCGGCCTCTTCGGCGGCGCCGGCGTGGGCAAGACCGTCATCATCATGGAGCTGATCAATAATATTGCGCTCCATCACGGCGGCTTCTCGGTGTTTGCGGGCGTGGGCGAGCGGACCCGCGAGGGCAACGACCTCTGGCACGAAATGCGGGAGTCCAAGGTCATCGATCCCAAGGATTTCACCAAGTCCAAGGCCGCGCTCGTGTATGGCCAGATGAACGAGCCGCCGGGCGCGCGCCTGCGCGTGGCGCTCACCGGACTGGCCGTGGCGGAATATTTCCGCGACGAAGAAAACCAGGACGTGCTGCTCTTCATCGACAATATCTTCCGGTTTACGCAGGCCGGCTCCGAAGTGTCCGCCTTGCTGGGCCGCATGCCCTCCGCCGTCGGCTATCAGCCGACTCTCAGCACCGAGATGGGCACGCTGCAGGAGCGCATCACCTCGACGAAACGCGGTTCCATTACGTCGGTGCAGGCGATTTACGTGCCGGCCGACGACCTGACCGACCCGGCTCCAGCGACGGCCTTTGCGCACCTGGACGCGACGACCGTGTTGTCGCGTCAACTGGCCGAGCTGGGCATCTATCCGGCCGTAGACCCGCTGGACTCCACCTCAAGAATTCTGGATCCGCAGGTCGTGGGCGAAGAACATTACAAGGTCGCGCGTGGTGTGCAGTCCGTGCTGCAGCGTTACAAGGACCTGCAGGACATCATTGCCATTCTGGGCATGGATGAATTGTCCGAAGACGATAAGCTCGCCGTGTCCCGCGCGCGGAAGATTCAGCGGTTCCTCTCGCAACCGTTCCACGTCGCCGAGGCCTTCACCGGCTCGCCGGGCAAATACGTGAAGTTGAAGGACACGGTTCGCAGCTTCAAGGAAATCATCGAGGGCAAGTACGACGATCTGCCCGAACAGGCTTTCTATATGGTGGGGCCGATCGAGGAAGTGATCGCGAAAGCCGAAAAATTGGGCGTGAAACGATAATCGGCGAGAGGCTATGGGCTATGGGAAAGAGATTGGGCAGTCCCATCGCCTATAGCCAATCGCTCATAGCCAGATTGTTGGACTGAACATGGCTGGTAAATTACTCCTCGAAGTCGTCACCCCCGAACACCTGCTGTTGAGCAAGCAGGTGGACGAGGTCATTGCGCCCGGCTCGGACGGCGAATTCGGCGTGCTGCCGGGCCACGCGGCGTTTCTCACCACGCTCAAGATCGGTGAGCTCCAGTATAAAATCGGCGACACCTGGTCTTACATGTCGGTGCTCTGGGGCTACGCCGAAGTGAACCAGACCAAGGTGACGATCCTCGCCGAGATCGCCGAAAAGGCCGAAGACATCAACGTGGAACGGGCTGCTCAGAAGGTGGCCGAAGCCGAACAGCGCCTGCAAACCGGCGGCCTTCCGTCCGATCTTAAAGAAGCCCAGATCAGCCTCGAAAAAGCCCGTCTCCGAAAGAAAATCGCCGAACGCGCCCGACAGTCTCGCTAAGCTTAACTTGCCGGTTTCCCCAGCGGGATCGTGATCGCGATTCCGCCCATCACATCATTGATCCGGAAATCTCGCTTCGGGCTCCTGGCATGCGCGTTGTGGCAACCGATGCATGCCTGTGACACAGCCCGGTCTGCATAGAGTGCGCGGAAGACCTGTTCCGTTCCGCTCGTGACCGTTTCCGTGTAGGGACGTTCCGGATGCGCCTGCACGTTCTCGAGGCCTTTCTTCTCAAACTCCGTCGCCGGCCCGTTTTGCGGATTGATCGGCCAGGCGCCGATCAGCCGATACTGAACCTTGGTCCCAGTCTTGCTCGCCAGATCGCTGGACTCCATCAAAAACTGAGCCGGCAACGGCAGGGTATCTTTTGCCCGCCAGTTCTCCGAGGCGACCATCTTTCCTTTCTTCTGCAACCGCTCCACGACGTGGATCGTGTAAAAAGTCCGGTCGGCTTCAATGACCGCATGGACATAATCGGCGACCGTCTCAGGAGGAATACCGGTTGGCGCCGGATTTCCACACGAGGTAACACTCCAGCATATGGCAATTGCAACGGCTGCAATCCGTACAATCTTCCCAATGCTTGTATCGGTCATGGCAGAACCTCCTAGTGCGGCCCCCGCTCAGTATAATACGCCTGATGCAGCGAGAATGCAGCCAATGGCCGGCTGACTCCTTCGGGAACATCGCACCTGTGTGCCTTGCAATGCAGTAAAGGCTCGCCTACACTCAGGTCCGACAACGTCGTCTGCCTCACTCTTGATCACCGAATTCATCATCACTGAAGGAGAAAAGCCCAAGCGGCTCGACGTGTTTCTCGCAAACCGCGAGCGCGACCTCTCACGCTCGGCCATCCAGCGCCTCATTGAAAAAGGCCGCGTGCAACTCAATGGCGAGCCGGCCAGGGCCAGCCAGAAAATCAAGCCCGGCGACCGGATCACGTTCGATGTTCCCAAAGCGGAACCGCTGGAGATGAATGGCGAACCCATCCCACTGGACATTCTGCACGAAGACGACGCGTTGCTCGTGTTGAATAAACCTGCCGGTCTGGTCGTCCATCCGGCTCCGGGGCACTGGACCGGCACGCTGGTCAATGCTTTGCTCTATCACTTTCAAACATCGGGCGGAACGGTCTCGACTATTGGCGGAAAGGAACGGCCGGGCCTTGTCCATCGTCTTGATAAGGAAACCACTGGCATCATGGTCATTGCCAAGACCGACCAGGCGCATCGAGCCCTGGCCGCGCAGTTCAAGCAACACACGATCACGCGCATGTATGAAGCGCTGGTTTGGGGCGTGCCCAAAAAAGGGCACGGATTGATCGAGTTGGCGATCGGGCGGGATACCAAGGAACGGAAGAAATTTTCAGCCCGCACCGCGCGGCCAAAAGCGTCCGTCACAGAATATAAGGTGGTCGAGCGATTGGGCAAGATTGCCGCACGCGTGGATTTGTTTCCCAAAACCGGCCGCACGCACCAGTTGCGCGTGCATATGACCGCGCTTGGCCATCCGCTGCTCGGCGATCCGACCTACGGCGGCCGCAAAGTGCAGGCGCTCGAAACACTCGACATCCCGCGCGTGATGCTGCACGCCAAGACGCTCGGGTTTGACCATCCGGTCACCGGCAAACCAATGGCATTCACTTCGACGCTCCCGCCGGACATGGCCGCCGTGCTTGCGGCGTTGCAGACGGTGGTCCATACCGCCAGGTGATCGCTTGACTCCTCAGTCTTCGCATTGTAGAGGTTGCCTGTGGAGTTGAGCCAAGCCCTTGACGTCATCGGTCATCTGATTTCCGCACTCAAGCAGTACGCCTCCAAGCTGCCTGCGATCGTTCCGCGTGCGGCCGTTCCCGGAGGAATCAAGCCGACACCGGAATCCATCGAGACCTATGAGCAGGCCGTCTCCCGCTTTCGCTCACAGAGTGGAAACTCCATCTATAAAAAATTTCATGACCCGCTGGTTGAGTCTCTGGAAGCCTTCGAGGCCGGCAAGTTGATAGGATCCATCCAGCCGCTGCTGGCGATTCTGGATCACCTCGATACGATGAAACGGGACAAGCAGATCCTGGTGAATCAAGCGGATGAGAAGCGGATGAGCGAGTACCGGGTAACCCTCAATAAGATTCTGCCGGGAAATAAACCGGAGTTGGAAGGCGCCGGGCGTGGGTTGTAACGATGAACTTAGAATGATGAACGATGAACTGAAGACACATACTTCAGCGTTCTGCCTTCATCGTTCAGACTTTGCTATCAGTGGCCCATCTTTGGTCCCGTCGCGTTGGAACCTTGCGAAACCAATTTGAGTCGAACCAATTCATGGCAGTGCGGGCATTTCATGCGGATGGTCGTCTCGTCCAGGACTTCCACTTCGCCGTCTTTCACCCACATCAACTGGAAGCAGCGGGGACAACTCCGAACTGTCGTCATAGTCGCTCACCCTCTTGCAGATTTAAGTCTTGCATCGACGTGGACTACCATAATATAAGAAGGCTGTCGCTCTCAAGAGCATGATCACCTTCTCCGAACGCAAAGATTTCGACCTCGCTCTGCTCGTCAGACTCTACGACTGTGCGTCGTGGGCCAAGGCCCGCACGGTCAACGACATTACAGACATGCTGACCCATACCGACCTGGCGATTTCCGTCTGGGACGGCCCGCATCTCGTCGGGTTCGGCCGTGTCCTGACGGATTATGTCTACCGCGCCTCCATCTGGGACGTCATCGTAGACCCGGAGTATCAAGGCCAGGATATCGGCACCCAGATTATGGAAAAAATTCTGCATCATCCCTCGCTCAAACGCGTGGAGAAATTCTGGCTCTGCACGCGCGACAAACAGACTTTCTACGAAAAGCTCGGATTCAGTGCCAACGAACAGACCGGCATGGTGTGGGATCGAGAGAAGCACGTCCCACCAAAATAATTCGCAACAACAAAGGGGGTTCTATGAACACGAAACGGTTGGCCTTGGCCAGTCTGGCGGTGTTCGCCGTCTTCTTCGTCGTGGATGGGGTCGTCAATAACGTGCTGCTCGCCGATCTCTATAAACAGACCGCCTCAGTCTGGCGCCCCGAAAGCGCGATTCAGGGCAACATGTGGCTCATGTGGCTCGGAACCCTGATCCTTGCGCCGCTCTTCGCCCTGATCTACACGAAGGGCTATGAAGCCAATAAACCCGGACTCGGCCAAGGCGTGCGGTATGGACTGATCGTCGGCGTGCTCCTCTCCGCACCACAGTGTCTGGTTTGGTATGCGGTGCTGCCGATTCCGGCTGTGCTCCCCGTCTGGTGGTTTGCCGCCGGGATGGTGGAAAGCATCGTTGCCGGGGCAGCGGCTGGACTCATCTACCGGCCAGTTTCATAGCTGCGGAAGTAATCTCAACAGCTGGCGTTTCTCTCCTTCTGCGTCGTAAGATTCCTTCCACGATGCGTATGGCCATGGTTCGCCAGATAGGGGCAATCGCGCTCGCCGTACCCCTTTTGCTTTCCTGCCTGCCGGGTACGGCCGGAGCAGCCGGGGAAGAGTGCCGGACCAAGTCCTATCAAGAGAAGATCCCCTGTTACAAGCAGATGTTCGAACATATCATTCAAACCCAGGGGACGGAACAGGCCCTGGATACGTTGCAACAGCTCACCTCGGCGGACCCCGACGTGCGCCACTACTCGCATCCCTACACCCACCACATCGGAAAATTTTCCTTCGCGCACTATAAAGATGCCGTCACCGCCTTCTCCCATTGCAAAGATACCTTCTGGTCGGGATGCTACCACGGCGTGCTGGAAGGCTACGTCAGCCAGTTTCCGAACCTGGTTCCGAAGGACATCGCCTCGGTATGCAGCGGGGTGAAGGACGCACATCGGCCGATTTTCATGAAGTTTCAGTGCGTGCACGGACTGGGACATGGCCTGACCATGCATTTTGAGAACGACTTTTTCAAAGCGCTCAGCTATTGTGACGCCCTTCCGACGATGTGGGATCAGGAATCCTGCTACGGGGGCGCGTTCATGCAGAATGTCATCGCGTTTCAAACGCAGGCCCATGCCGACCATGGCGACCATGCGGGACACGCCAGACAAGTGAAGATGCTCGACTCAAGCGACCCGCACTACCCCTGCAACGCCGTAGGAAAACCATATCAGCGGTCCTGCTACATGATGCAAACGTCCGCCATGTTGACGTTCAACGGCTATGATTTTGCCGGGACCTTCAAGGAATGCGAGAAGGCGCCGGCCGATCTGATCGAAACGTGTGTCCGAAGCCTGGGGCGGGACGTCAGCGGATACACCCTGACCAATGCGGAACGGGTGCGGACGTTGTGCCTGCTGGGCCAGCCACATCTGATCGGCCAGTGTTTCCGCGGCGCGGCGAAAGATTTCGGCTTTACCCACGCCAGCCCGCAACGCAGCATCGCACTGTGCCGAATCGTGGATGGCCCCTACAAGGCCGACTGCTATGCTGCCGTCCAGGAATTCCTCGTGGACTTCCACGCGGACCAGGCCAAGCGCAATATGGAATGCCGAACGGCCGACGAAGCGTATCAGTCGATCTGCCGGGGAATGCCCCGCGCCCGCCGATAAACACAGGGCTGCTGAAAACGGCGAGGCTAGGCCTGAGATCGATTGAGTCGTTTCGGCGAGAACAGCACCGAGAGGAAAAACACCGCGGTTGCGAGCAGGACGATGGCTGGACCGGACGGCAGGTCCCACACAGACGAGAGCAGCACCCCGCCGGCTGCGCAGAGGGTGCCGATGACGACCGACAGCGTCGTCATCTGCGCGAGACTGTGGGTGAGCTGATAGGCCGTCGAGGCCGGAATCAACACCATCGCGAAGACGAGAATCGCCCCCACCGTCTTGAGCGACACGACCACCGTCACCGCCACCAGCGTCAGCAGCAGATAGAAGATGCGGCGCGCCGGCACGCCTGAGGCTTCCGCCATTTCCTGATCAAACGCAATGAAGTACAGTTCCTTGGAGAAGATCAGCAGCGCGCCCATGACACAGAACCCCAGGGCGGCAATGATGCGAAGCTCCTCCGCCGTCACGGACAGGACGCTGCCGAACAGATAGCCGTACACTTCGGCATTGTAGGTCTTCATGAGACCAAGGAAGAGAATCGCCAGCGCCATGGTCGCCGTATAGAGAATCCCGATCGAGACGTCGAGTTTCATCCGGCCCTGTTCTTCCATCAGCCCCGTAATCCAGACAGTCGCCAGGCCGAAGACGATTGCGACGGCCAACGGCGGCCACCCCATCAGATAGGCCAGCGCCACGCCGGCAAACGCGGCGTGGGCCGTGCCGGCTCCGACAAAGGCCAGGCCACGCAGCACGACGAAGACCCCGATGGCCGAGCAGACAGCCCCCACCAGCATCGCCGCCGCCAGCGACCGCTGCATGAAATCGTATGAAAGTAGTTCGAGCATCAGTGGTGATGGTGGTGATAGTCCTCGACGATGATCAAATCTTTTTCGGTAATCACCAGGTCCTTGCCGTAGACCTCGCGGAGAATATCGGGGCGCAGGACTTCCTCCGGTGGTCCGGCCGCATACAGCCGCGTCTTCAGCAGCGCCAGGCGATTCACGCGCTTGCGGATCATATTGATGTCGTGCGTCACCAGGAGCACGGTCAGGCCCAGATCGCGATGCAGCCGCTGGACAAGATCCAGCACACTGTACTGCGTCGTGATATCGATGCCGGTGGTCGGCTCGTCGAGCAGGAGCACTTGCGGCTGTTGCGCCAGCGCCCGCGCGATGAAGACCCGCTGTTGCTGCCCCCCGGAGAGGTGCCCCAGCGCGGTCTTGGAATGATCCTGCATGCCGACGTTCTCCAAAGCCTGCAGCGCGATCTCGCGGTCCTGCTTCGAGGGCCGCTTGAAGAGTCCCAACGCCCCGTAGCGCCCCATCATGACCGCCTCGAGCACGGTGATGGGGAAGTTTCGGTCCAGGGATTCCTTCTGCGGAAGATACCCGATGCGGGCACGGTGGTGACAATGCAGCTCTTCACACGAACAGTCGAATATCTTCAGGCTGCCGGAGAACGGCGGCATGAGCCCGAGGATCGCCCGGCAGAGCGTCGTCTTGCCCGATCCATTCGGCCCGATGACGCCGACAAACTCGCCTTCGGCGATGTCCAGCGTGATGTCCTCCAGCGCCGCCACGCCGTGGAAGCCGAATGTTGCATGGGAAAATCTGATGATTGGATGTGCCATGGAGACTCAGGATGCCCCTAGGGCCTGGGCTAATTGCATCACATTATACCGAAGCATGTCGAGATACGTGCCGGTTCCCGGCAGGCCTCCCGGCATCGCCGTCAATACGACGAGGCGGGCGCCGGATTCCTGGGCAAGAATGCGCGGGAGCTTCTGATTGAGCTGCGGTTCCGACACGATCACGCGGATATGCCCCTCGCGAATCGCTTTGACCAGCGCCTGGATGTGGCGGGCGGAGGGTTCCGCGCCCGGTTGCGTGACAATCTCGCCCGCAATGTCGAACCCGAATCGTTTGGCGAAATAGGGCCAGGCCGGATGGTGAACGACGATCCGGCGGTCGGTCACGCGCTGCAGCTGTTCGGCCAGTTCGGTTTCGAGCGCGCCGATCCGGTGAATGTACCGATCACGATTCGCGCGATATTCGCCGGCATGGACCGGATCGGCCTTGGCGAAGGCCTCGGCAATCTGCCCGACCATGAGCTTGGCATTCTCCGGATCGAGCCAGACGTGCGGATTGCCGTCGCCATGGCCGTGTGCGTCCGATTCCGGGGCTCGATCGGCGATCCGCACGATATTTGCAGACGTGGTCACGACGAGCAGTCGGGAATTCCCGGCATTCCTGACCAGCGCGCCCACCCAGACTTCCAATCCCATGCCGACTTCGATGAACACATGGGCTTTTCTGACCGCCACCAGATCGCTCGGCTTCGGCGAGTAGGTATGCTCGTTTTCCGACCCGGACAGCAGGGACATCGACCGCACATGAGGCCCGCCGATGTGGTCGACAAAGTCCTTCAGGACCGGGATCGTCACCACGACATTCAGAGATTCCGACGCACAGATCGGGTTGGCAGAACCGGCAAGAAAGGCGAGGCACACCACCGCCACAAACACACATTTCCGGCCAAACATGCGCGGACCGTAGCACCCGGTTCAATCCAAAGTCAAACCGACGGAGGGGAGCAGCTCGGCTGGACTGATCCCCTGCTCACGCAACGCGCGGCCTCGGAAGGCCCTCGTTGGACGCGCGCAAAAGGGATCCCCCCAGCCTCCCTGCAAGGAGGAGAAAAGCCGGAGCGGTATGGCTTCTGGACAAGCTTAGGCAAGTGCTTGACCCCTCATGGCAGTTCGGATAGCGTAGCCCGCTGCAGGGAGACGTGACGATGAGAGTGGTCGGATTGATGTCAGGCACCTCAGGGGACGGCGTGGATGCCGTGCTCGCGGATATCCGAGGCTCCGGCCATGCACTCAAGGTAAAACCGCTCGAGTTCGTTTCCTGCGCATATCCAGCCGATCTTCAACCGCGCATTCTCGCCGCATCTGCACGAGGAACCGTTTCAGAGATTTGCCATTTGAACGTCGTCCTCGGCGAATGGTTCGCCAAGGCGGCTCTGCGTGTCATCAAGCAGGCCGGGCTTGAGCCGGCTAAAATTGATTTGATCGGATCGCATGGGCAAACCATCCATCATCTGCCGAACGAGGTGGATGAACCGGGTATCGGAGCCGTCCGTTCCACGTTGCAGATTGCGGAGCCGGCGGTCATCGCCGAGCGTACCGGGATTACAACCGTTGCCAACTTCCGCCCCCGCGACATGGCGGCCGGAGGACAGGGCGCGCCGCTCACGCCCTATGTCCATTCTGTGCTGCTACGCGATAAAAAACGGTCCCGCCTGGTTGTGAATCTCGGCGGCATCGGCAATGTGACCTATCTGCCGGCTGGTAAGGGACTCGAGGCCGTCCTCGCTTTCGACACAGGACCCGGCAACATGGTGATGGACGGGCTGATACGGCGTCTGACCAAAGGTCGGGAAACGATGGACCGAGGCGGCACGCTGGCAGCTAAAGGCAAGGTCGCCATAGGCCTGCTGGCTAAACTGCTTGCGCACCCCTATTTCAAGCGCACGCCGCCAAAGTCCACCGGCCGCGAAGAGTTCGGTGACGTCTTTGGGGAGCAGATTCTCGCGGCCCAGAAAGCCCACCGCCTCAAAGCAGAAGACGTGCTGGCGACCTGTGCGCTCTTCACCGCCATTACCATCGGTAGCGCACGCAAGTGGCTCAACGGACCGGTGGATGAGGTGATCGTCGGAGGCGGCGGGGTCCGGAACCGCACACTCATGAGCAACCTGTCGTCGGTCTTTTCGCCGGTTCCCGTACGGACGTTTGAAACGGTCGGTTGGGAGAGTAAGGCCTTCGAGGCCGTCGCGTTTGCCGTGCTGGCTTACCAGACCTTCCACGGTGAACACGCCAACGTGCCGTCCGTCACCGGCGCGAGCCATCCGGTCATCCTCGGCACGATCGTGCCTGCTGGAAAAGGCCACCGGCCGTGAGCGCGTTTCAAGTTTCGTTGCAGGCTCAGCCGCTGCTGACCAAGGATGAAGCGGCGTTCTACAACCTGCTCAAGTTGACCGTGGAGGACCGATATCTCGTCTTCGCGCAGGTGCCGGTTTGGTGCCTGGTGGACGTGCAGGCGAAAGACCCCAAGGCACGCGCCACGTTTTTCAATACGATCGCGCTGCGGCGCGTGGACTTTGTCCTCGTCCATCCGGGTACGCTGGCGACCGAGAAAATCATCGAGCTGGACAATCCGGCTATTCCAGCGGCCCAGAAGGAAGGCCGGAACAAGCTGATCGATGGCGTCTTCAAAGAAGCCGGCATCGCGTTGGTGCGCTTGAAAAATCCAGACTCCTATAGCGCACCCACACTGGCCGCCACGCTTGGCCTCTAACAGGATGTTGAAAATGTCCTCCAGCTTTGTTCTCGCATCGCTCGGAGCCTCAACATACCGAACAGAGTATGCCTCGGCCCCTCGCTCGCTGCGGCTTCGCCTGCGGAACGGCGCGTCTTGGCGCGCGTGGGTTGGGCGGGTGAAAACAGCGGACTTTTTGAACATCCTGCACAGAAAAAGACTCTCGATTCCTTTTCAGAGCCCCAACCAATGACGCCGGATCGCCCTCCTTCTATATACAAGGAACCGGCTGAACCCCCATTGCTGGAGCCGCCGCCGAACCCGACCGGGGGGCGAACCCTGATCGTGGACGCCTATGATCCCGGGGCCTACGCGCGGCCCAGTGCCGCGCTCAAAGATGCCGGGGAAGATGATCAAATCTTCATCAGGCCCGGCACCTATGAGGACAAGTTTTTTGTAGCGGAGCGGCCGGTCCTGTTGATCGGCGCGGGACGCGACCACGTGCAAATCTTTTGCCGGCGCGGCGGACCGCTCTACTTGCAGCGCGCCACGGGCGGACGCATCAGCGGCATCACGTTTCGCTACGTCGGCAGCGACCAGCATTCGGCCATGAACATCCTGGATTCGGCCTGTACCATTACGGGCTGCCGCGCGATGGAGGGGCTGCTCTCCGGCGTCGTGATCTACGGGCCGAACTGCCGGCCGTCGTTCATGGACAACGAAGTGTGCTTCAACCGCGAGTCTGGAATTTTCGTGTTCGGCGGAGCCAAGCCCTACGTCGCCCAGAACCACTCGTTCGGCAATCACCATTTTGGCATTGCCGTACGCGATCCCGGCTCGCATCCCGATCTCGTGCGCAACCAGTGTTTTCAGAACATGCTGAGCGGGATGCTGATGTTCTACCAGGCGGAGGCGATGGTCTTGAACAATATCTGCCGCGACAACCAGCACTGGGGCTTCGTCACCACACCCGAATGCCAGACATCGCCGCTACGCGACCAGCTTGAGACCCACAACGAGCTGGCGTCCAATCCACGCGGGGCAGTATTTGTGACCGAGCAGCCGTTGAGCGAGATTGGTCGGTAGAGCCCGCTAATCGTAGAAATTCTTCTGCCAGGCGTGCCGTTTCAATTGACCAAGTAACGATTCGCTCAACTTGCGGCCGTCGGAAACGGAACAGTTGGACGTCACGTGCTTGCGCGTGCGCATGCCAGGGATCACGGTGCTGACAGCGGAATGGGCCAGGCAATAGCGGAGGGCCAGTTCGGGCAGCGTCTTCGATTCCGATCCGAGCAGCTTCTTGAGAGGCTCGACGCGTACCGCCACCTGGGCCTTGCGGTCACCCTTGAAATAATCATTCCGCCAGTCGCCTGGAGGAAAGGTCGTGTCAGCCGTGATGGCGCCGGTCAGCGCACCTTCGTCGAAGGGACAGCGGGCGAGCACGCCGACGTCATGTTTGAGGCAGGCCGGTAGCAACGCATCGTTCGGTGACTGATCGAAAATACTATAGATCACTTGCACCGTATCAATGACACCGCTGGCGACGAGTTTGAGCGCCGTCTCCGGTTCATGGTCATTGATCGAGACACCGATCGCCCGGACTTTCCCTTGCTGTTTCAGTTTATGCAGGGCTTCCAGCCAGCGCTGATCCTCCATCCATTCGTCACGCCAGACGTGCAACTGCTGGAGATCCACGCAATCCATTTTGAGACTCTTCAAGCTCTGTTCCGTGGATTTCAGAATATGGTCGGGCGGGAAACAATCGGGCACCCGGTCGCTGGGTAATGCCGGCCACTGCTCGTTCAGAGGCGGGACCTTGGTGGCGACGTAAATCCGTTCTTTCCGCTCACGCACGACCTGCCCAACAAGCGTCTCGCTGTGGCCGTCGCCGTAGACCAGCGCCGTATCGATAAAATTCACGCCCGCGTCAATCGAGGCGTGCAGGGCCGCGAGCGATTCCTGATCCTCCGCGCCGACCCAGAAGCTGCGCCCGATGCCCCAGGCGCCGAAACCGATCTCCGAGACCTGCCAGCCTGTTTTGCCCAAGCGGCGGTACTGCATCACTTCGCTTGAGCCCGTTTCTGGAGAGACGGACCGCCTAAATCCCGCAAGGTGGGACTATTCACCATCAGCTCGGTCAGTTTACCCAGCGCCTCACGCGTGGCGGTGTTGACGGCATCCGCAATCGTCGAGGAGGCTTCGGCGCAAAACAGCACGACCCGTCCGATGTTCGCTTGTTGTGCATAGGCATGACCCGTGACAAAAGTCTGCCCGTTGCGCTTGGCTTCGATGGTGAAGCCGACATCCGCCGTGGCCTGGACCGTCGGCACGACCCCTACCGGATTGAACCGGACTGCCACGTCAAACCGGCTGATGGAGATCGTGAGGTCGTTGAGCCGGCCGCTCTGACCGACAACCGCATCATCGAAGACCGCAGGGAGCATCGCCTGGACGGAGGCTTTGACGGCCTGGTCACCATTGATATGGTAGGTGGGCGCCTGGCACATCAACAGTTCCGAGCGCACTTCCTTCTTGCAGCAATCTTCGGTTGCAATGTGAACGGAAAACTGGCCGGGAACCTTGGTGCCGTGGCGATTGGGAATGTTGTCAATTTCGACGGGGGTCAGGGGGACGGTGTAGGCGCACCCTGCCACTCCAAATAGAGCAACCATACAGAGCTGAAAGACGATTCTTCGCATCCGGTGTTAACCCTAGTGGCGCCACGCTGCGCCCCTAAGTGTATCAAGGCCATAACCCATTGATCTTGTTGAGGGTATCGGACAAGAGACTATCTGGCAAGAAACATCACGTTTTCAGAAAACACAAAGGCCCCGACAGGTACCTGCCAAGGCCTTGCACATTATCAATTAGTTGGTTGCGGGGGAAGGATTTGAACCTTCGACCTTTGGGTTATGAGCCCAACGAGCTACCAGACTGCTCCACCCCGCAGGCGGATACTAGCACACCGGCTGTCCGTTCCGTCAAGGTAACTCAAAAGCTGATAGCGAATAGAAAATAGCTAGTCGCAGGTAGCAATGAGAGAACAGCGGGCAACTCGGATCTATTCTCGCTGGCTATTCGCTGCTCGCTGTTAGCTACTTGCTTTCCAGTTAAGTTGATTTCCCTCTATCTGCGTGCTAACACAGCCTCATGCGCATCGTGTTCATGGGCACGCCGGAATTCTCCGTCCCGTCGCTTAGGGCGCTGCTGAATTCTGACCACAGTGTCGTCGGCGTCGTCACGCAACCGGACCGGCCCAAAGGCCGCGGGCAGGAACTCACGGCCTCGCCGATCAAACAACTTGCCGTGCAGCACAAGATTCCGACCCTCCAGCCCCTCAAAATGAAAGATCCGGGCTTTCTGGATTCCTTGTCCGCGTGGAAACCCGACCTCATTGTGGTGGCCGCCTTCGGCCGCATCCTGCCCAAGATCATTCTGGATGTGCCGCCACATCACTGCATCAACGTCCATGCGTCGCTGCTTCCAAAATACCGCGGCGCAGGGCCGATCCAATGGGCCATCATCAGGGGTGAACGTGAGACCGGCATCACAACCATGCTCATGGACGAGGGCATGGACACAGGCGCAATCCTGCTTCAGGAAAGAGTCTCGATCACACCGGACGATACAGCCGGGACCCTGTCGTCGAAGCTTGCGGAGGTCGGTGGCCGGCTGCTGATCGAAACCATTGCGCGGTTGGAGAAAGGTACGCTCGTTCCCCAACCACAGGATCACGCCCGGGCCACGATGGCTCCGTTGCTCAAGAAAGAAGACGGCTTGCTCGATTGCACCATGCCGGCGGTTGAGCTGGCCAACCGGGTGCGCGGGTTATCCCCCTGGCCTGGCGCCTATACGTATCTCGAAGAAGACCGCTGGGTAATTTGGAAAGCTGAGGCCCTCGATCGATCAACGACCGCAGTGCCTCCCGGGACAATCATGGACGCCACGAAAGAGGGGCTGCTCGTCGCGACCGGTTCAGGCGTGCTCCGCATCATGGAATTCCAGCCGGCCAACAGCCGTCGGATGTCAGTCGCTCAGTATTTGGCCGGACATACACTCGCGCCGGGCCTCTGGCTCGGCCCTCCCCCGCCAACTGCTGCCGCATGAAACCGTTGCCTGGGGCGAGAGCCGTCGCGCTGGACGCTCTCTTGTCGGTCGAACGGGCCCAGACGTTCGCCGACGACGCCTTGGACCATGCTACAAGCCGGAACGCGCTTGATAGCCGCGACCGGGCCCTGGCGCTTGAATTGATCTACGGCGTACTCCGCCGCCAAAGCACGCTCGACTGGCGGCTGGACCATGTCGCGACAAAATCCATGGCCAAGCTGCCGGCACGCGTCCGCATGGCGCTCCGACTCGGCGCCTATCAAGTGCTCCATCTGGACAGGATTCCTTCCTCCGCAGCCGTTAACGAATCCGTGGCGTTGATCAAAGTCAATAGCCCGAGTCATTGGCCAGGATTCGTGAACGCCGTCCTGCGGGCCTTGACCCGCACGCCCGCTCCACCATGGCCCGATCGCGAGACCAATCCCGTGCGAGCCCTGTCGGTCCAGCATGCCTGTCCCTCATGGCTGGCTGAACGCTGGATCGCGCGGTTCGGCATTCAGGATGCAGACGCGCTCTGCCGATCCACGACGATCATTCCTCCCTTGACGATCCGCGTCAACACGCTACGAACCACTCGAGACGCACTGGCATCCCAACTCACAGAATCGGGCTGTGTGGTCAACCTGACAAGGATCAGTCCCGCCGGATTAATCCTGAAAAAATTCGGGTCCGTTGCGGAGCTGCCATTGTTCCGTGAAGGAACTTTCTATGTCGAGGACGAAGCCGCCCAACTCATCGCGCCCATTCTGGACCCGCAGCCGGGCGAATCGGTGCTGGACGCCTGCGCGGCGCCGGGCGGAAAAACGACACACCTGGCTGCGCTGATGCAGAACAATGGGGAACTCTTCGCTGTCGACAGCAGTGCCGCGCGCCTGCGCCTGCTCGAAGACAATTGCAAGCGGCTGGGCATCGACATCGTTCGAACGATCAGAGCCGATGCAACGGCATCGCTCCCGCAAAGTCTGCGCCATCGTCTCTTTGATCGCATCTTGGTGGATGCGCCCTGCAGCGGACTCGGCGTCCTGCGGCGTCATCCCGAAGGCAAATGGCGGAAGGAAGCGGAAGCGTTGAAACAGCACCAGACGCTCCAGCGCCGGCTGCTGGAACAGGCGGGCAATCGCTTGCGGCCCGGCGGCATCCTCGTCTATAGTACCTGCTCGAGCGAGCCGGAAGAAAACGAACAGGTGATTGACCAATTCTGTAGCGCGCACAAGGAGTTCCGTCGGGAATCTGTCGCGCCATGGCTGCCCCGCCAGGGCTCTTCACTCGTGACAGGCCAGGGCGATTTGTCCACCATGAGAAACGACGACTCCATGGATATGTTTTTCGCCGCCCGGCTTCGAAAGGCTTTGTGATGGCCAAGTCCACTGTCCGCATCGCTCCGTCTATCCTGTCGGCAGACTTTGCCCGTCTGGCCGACGAAGTCTCGCGTGTGGAAGCCGGCGGCGCCGACCTGCTGCACGTGGACGTCATGGACGGCCATTTCGTCCCCAACCTGACGGTCGGCCCGCCGATCGTCGAAGCCCTCCGCAAGGTGACGAAGCTGCCGCTGGACGTCCATCTGATGATCACGAATGCCGACGCCTATATCAGGGAATTCGCCGATGCGGGCGCCGATTATTTGACGGTGCATGTGGAAGCCTGCCCGCACCTCCATCGCACGGTCCAGGCCATCAAGGAGCGCGGTGTCAAAGCCGGCGTGACCTTGAATCCGGCGACGCCGCTCGGCTCCGTGGAAGCGATCCTGCCCGACGCCGATCTGCTGTTGATCATGTCCGTCAATCCGGGCTTCGGCGGTCAATCCTTCATTCCCTCGTCGCTGCAGAAAATTTCGCAGGCGCGGGCGATGATCGAGCGCGTGGGGAGTCGCGCGCTGCTGGAGGTGGACGGCGGCGTCAAGGTCGAGAACGCTGCCCAGATCGTCGCGGCCGGAGCGGATATCCTTGTGTCCGGCTCCGCCATCTTCTCCAGCAAGGATTACGGCGCGACGATCACAGCCATGCGGCAAGCCGGACAGTCGCCCACCAAAACAGGCCGGACTGCCGCGAAACGCTAACCCGGATTAACGGTGGACATCTCCTCGCTCATCGGCAGCCTGCATCCCCTCGAGATCAAAGTGCTCCTCGCGCTCCGCGAAGCGCAAAGCCGGGGACCGCTCAAGGAACAACAGCTTGAGCAATCAGCCGCACTCGAGCCGTCCCAGCTCAGCATGGCGGTCGAGTGGCTGCTGGCCAAGTCGCTTGTGAGTGTGGCGTCGGAGAAAACGACCCCCATCGTCTCCCTGACCAAAATCGGCGCCCAATATTTCGAAAAGTATGCGCCGATCGAGCGCATCCTCTCGACCGTCCGCAAGGCCAGCCAGACCGGCAAGCGGCTGACGATCCAGGATATTCAATCCCAGGAAGGGCTCGAACCGACCGATGTCAGCGGGGCCGTCGGGTGTCTGAAAAAAGAAGGCGCGATCCGGATCGTGGCCGGCGGACATATCGAATCCACGGGAGGTTCGAGCCCTACCACAGAGTCCCTCCGCGAGGCGCTGAAGCAACTCCATGGGACACCGCGTGATCTCCAGGCCTTCCAGGAACCGATGCGCCGTATCATCCAGCAGTTTGCGGTCAAACGAGGGAACACCAACGAGCCGTTCCGCATCGATGACCACGTCGAACGGGCCTATGCCCTGACACCGGACGGCCAAAGTGCCGCAGACACGCTCGTCCAGCAGGGCGTCGCCGACGAGGTGTCGCAACTTTCTCCGGAACTGTTGAAAGACGGCAGCTGGCGGACGAAGCGGTTCCGGAAATATACCATCAGCCTGCGGGCGCCCCGCATTGCGTCCGGCAAACGCCATCCCTATCGCGAATTCCTCGATCGTGTGAAAACCAAGCTGGTCAGCATGGGGTTCCAGGAAATGCGCGGATCGCTGATCGAAACCGAGTTCTGGAACATGGATGCGCTCTACATGCCGCAATTCCATCCGGCGCGGGACATCCACGACGTCTATTTCGTCAAGGAGCCGACGCACGCGTCGGAGATTGCCGAACCGTTTTTCTCACGCGTTGCGGCGGCGCATCGTGACGGCGGCAACACCGGTTCCACCGGATGGGGCTACGACTTCAACGAAGAACGCGCGCGGCGGCTGGTCCTGAGAAGCCAGGGCACCGCCGTGTCGGCCCGCACGCTCGCGTCGAAGCCGAACGTCCCGGGGAAGTATTTCTCCATTGCGCGCTGTTTTCGCTACGATCAGGTGGACGCCACGCACGCCACGGATTTCTTTCAGGTCGAGGGGATCGTCCTGGGCCAGGACATCAATTTCCGGACTTTGCTTGGCCTGCTCGAATTGTTTGCGCGCGAGGTCGCGCAGGCGAAGGAGATCAAGTTCCTGCCGGCCTACTTTCCCTTCACCGAACCCTCTGTGGAGCTCCACGTCCAGCACCCGCGGCTGGGCTGGATGGAACTGGGCGGCGCCGGCCTGTTCCGTCCTGAGGTAACCCTGCCGCTCGGCGTGAATGTCCCGGTCATCGCCTGGGGGCTTGGGTTGGACCGCATGGCCATGGTCGCGCTGGGCATCCATGACATTCGCGATCTGTTCTCCGGCGATTTGGACATGGTCCGCACAACGAGGGGAAGGTTTTAGAACGGTTCGTCTGGTTTGTCTGGTTCATCTGGTTCTAACCAAACAAACCAGAAAAACGAAACAAACCGTCACACAAGAATATGCCGACGATCTCCATCAACCTGAAAGACTTTTCGCACCTCCTCGGCCAAGGAACGGTCACGGCCGACCGGGTCGAGTCCTGGCTGCCGCTGGTCAAGGGCGAACTAAAAGACCACGACGATGCCACCGGCGAATTGCGGATCGAGTTACAAGATAGCAACCGTCCGGACCTCTGGTCCTGCGAAGGGATTGCCCGCCAAATCAGGACCTCGCTGGCCGGCAAGGCGGCGGCCTATCCCTTCTTCAAGCCGAAACGCCCGACGAAGCGCCTGCTGGTCTCGCCCGGCCTGGAGCCGATCCGTCCCTACGTCGCCGCCTGCACCGCCGTCGGTTATCGCGTGACCGGCGAGGGCCTCACCCAGTTGATTCAGATGCAGGAGAAACTGGCCGATATCTTCGGGCGCAAGCGCCGCACTGTCTCGATCGGACTCTACCGGCTCCCCGGCATCGTCTTCCCGGTGACCTACACGCTGGTCAAGCCGGATGAAGCCCGCTTCACGCCGCTGGGGTTCGACGAACCGATGTCGCTGGGCGAGATCCTCTCCGTCCATCCCAAAGGCGTGGAGTATGGGCCGATCGTGGCCGGTCACGACCGCGTGCCGCTGTTGCGGGACGCCGATGGCCAGGTGCTGTCGCTGCCGCCGGTGATCAACAGCCGTGAGATCGGCGAAGTCCGGGTCGGCGACGCCGAACTGTTCGTGGAGGTGACCGGGACCGACCTGTTCATGGTCATTCTCACGCTCAATATCCTGGCCGCCAACCTCGCGGACCGCGGGGCGGCCATCGAACCGATTGAAGTCGTTTATCCCTCGGTCACGACGCTGGGAAAGACCGTGCGCACGCCGCTGGACTTTTCGCAAGCCCGGTCGATCCCCGTGAAAACCATCGAAGCCGCACTGGGGCAGTCGTTCGGCGCCACGCCCATCGCCCGCGCCTTGACGGCCTACGGGTACCGCGTCAAACCGTCCCGCGAAACGGTCATCGTCAAGCTGCCGCCGTACCGGAACGATCTGATGCACGCCGTGGACGTGGTCGAGGACGTGGCCATCAGCCGTGGGTACGGCCAGTTCACGCCGATCATGCCGTCCCAATTTACGGTGGGTGGCCTCTCACGGGTGGAGCAGGTGTCGGACCGGATCAGAGATTTGATGATCGGGCTGGGCTTTCAGGAGATCATTTCAAACATTCTGACTTCCCGACAGGATCTCTGCGACCGTATGCACCTGGGCACTACCGCCTGGAGCCGGCTGGTCGAAGTCGAGAACGCCATGTCGCAGAGCTTCTCCTGCCTGCGGCAGTGGATCACGCCGTCGCTGCTCCGTGTGGAATCGGCTTCCACGCGTGTGTTCTATCCGCACCGGATCTTCGAGGTCGGCGAAATTGCCGTGCCCGATCCGGCCGATGGGCAGGGAGCGCGCACCGTGATGGCGTTGGGCGGGCTCATCGCCCACGCGGGCGCGAACTTCTCGGAGATTCATTCCTGCCTGGACCTGCTGCTGTTCTATCTGGATCATCCCTACACGCTGGAGCCGGTGGCACACCCGTCGTTTCTAGAGGGACGGGCCGGACGGATTCTTTCAAACGGCCGTGCGGTCGGACTGATCGGAGAGCTGCATCCGGAAGTGTTGGAGCACTGGCAGGTCGGGATGCCCTGCGTGATCTTCGAATTGGAAGTGGACCCGCTGGCTGAGAAACCGTGATGCGTGACCAGTGACGCGTGACGAGAAGGAGCAGCGTTCGCTCTTACCCGTCACTCGTCACCCATCACTTGTCACTGCCCGCTAGGCCGTCGCGGCCTGTTTGGCCATGGCGGCCAGCTTCTCGAATCCCGCCGGATCGTGGATCGCCATCTCGGAGAGTACCTTCCGATCCAGCATCACACGAGCTTTCTTGAGCGCATTGATGAACCGGCTGTACGTCAAGCCGTGTGCCCGTACCGCGGCATTGATCCGCGCCACCCAGAGGCTGCGGAAATCCCGCTTGCGCAGCCGCCGGCCGGTATAGGCATAGGCCTGGCCCTTGTCCACCGACTCGGTCGCGGTCCGAAACAGCTTGCTCTTGGCGCCATACTGGCCCTTCGCCAGTTTAAGCCGCTTTTTCCGTCGACGTCTGGTTTTATAACCGCCCTTTACGCGTGGCATCTTTCGTGTCCATCCTTTCTTCCGTGTTCGTTTCTACGAGCTATACGGCATGAGCCGCTTGATCGGCATCGTCATCGTCGAATCGACAAGCACGTTGCCCGACAGCCTCCGCTTCCGGTTGCTGGCTTTGCCGTTCAACAGATGCCGCCGGCCGGCTTTGTGCCGCACGATCTTTCCACTGCCCGTGCGCTGAAACCGCTTCTTCACTCCGCTGTGAGACTTTACTTTTGGCATTGCCTTCGTCCTTTCTTGCCTGCTTCAACTATTTGGGAGCCACCACCATGATCAGGCTCCGGCCTTCCATGCGAGGCGCATACTCGATGGTCCCCACCGGGGTCAGCTCCGCAATCACGTTGCTCATGACCGTGCGTCCCATTTCCTGATTCGCCATCTCGCGTCCCCGGAAGGTCAGCGTGACCTTCGTCTTGTTGCCGTCTGCCAGAAAGCCTTTGATCTGCCGGACCTTGATCTCCAAATCGTGCTTGTCGGTCCGCGGCCGCAGCTTGATTTCCTTGACCTGCGTGGATTTCTGGTGCCGGCGGCTCTGATGGTCTTTCTTCTGCAACTCAAATTTATATTTGCCGTAATCCATGATCCGGCAGACCGGCGGCTGGGAGGTCGGCGCCACTTCCACCAGATCGTAACCCGATTCCTGGGCCTTTCGGAGGGCATCCGGCGTCGGCATGACGCCCAACTGCTCGCCCTCCGCTCCGATGACACGGACCTGCGGAATCCGGATTTCCCGGTTCACTCTCAATTTAACGATAGGACACCTCTGGGTAACTGGTTTATGACGCCGACACCGCTTGGGCGGTGTCCTTCCGCAACAACTCCATCACGGCCGGCACCGGCATACTACCCAAGTCCGCCTTGCTTCGTCCACGTACCGACACGGTGCCGCCCTGCATTTCACGGTCCCCGACGACCAGCATGTACGGGATCTTGGCCTTCTCCGCTTCACGGATTTTGAACCCAATCTTTTCATTGCGCAAGTCGGCGTCGGCCCGGAAGCCAGCCGCCCGCAACTGCGATGCCACCGTCTCGGCATAGGGCTGCTGCTTGTCGGTAATGGACAGGACGATCGCCTGCACCGGCGCCAGCCACGTGGGGAAGGCCCCCGCATAGTGCTCGACGAGAATCCCGAAAAATCGCTCGATCGAGCCCATCAGCGCCCGGTGGATCATGATCGGCTGGTGTGACTTGCCGTCTTCTCCGGTATAGGCCAGCTCGAACCGCTCCGGATTGTTGAAATCCACCTGGATGGTCGAGCACTGCCAGGACCGCCCCAGCACATCCTTGATCTTGATGTCGATTTTGGGTCCGTAGAAGACGCCCTCGCCCGGATCGATCTCATACGCAACGTGCCGGCTCTTCAGCGCCGCTTCCAACGCGCTGGTGGCCTGCGCCCAATTCTCGGCCGATCCCACAGCCTTTTTCGGCTTCGTCGACACGTAGACCTCGAACTCCAGGAACCCGAACGTCCGGAGGATGAAGAACGTGAAGTCCAGGACGCGGCTCACCTCGGACTCGATCTGATCCGGCCGGCAGAACAGATGCGCATCGTCCTGTGTGAATCCCCGCACGCGCAGGAGGCCGTGCAGCACCCCCGTGCGCTCATAGCGGTACACGGTGCCGAGTTCGCCGTACCGGATGGGCAGGTCGCGATAGCTGCGCAGGTGGGACTTATAGATCATGATGTGGAACGGACAGTTCATCGGCTTGAGCTGATACTCGCTGTTTTCCACTTTCATGGTCGCAAACATGTTGTCGCGGTAGTAGTCCACGTGGCCGCTGGTCTTCCACAGATCGAGCCGCGCCACGTGCGGCGAATAGACCAGTTCATAGCCGGCCTTGATGTGCTGTTCGCGCCAGAAGTTTTCGATCAGGAGCCGCACCAGCGAGCCTTTCGGATGCCACAACACCAGGCCAGGGCCAATCTCATCCTGGATGCTGATTAGGTCAAGTTCCTTGCCCAGCTTGCGATGGTCGCGGCGCTTGATCTCCTCCAGCTTGTCCAAATGCGCCTTGAGGGCATCCTTGCTCGGAAACGACGTGCCGTAGATGCGCTGCAGCATCGGGTTGTGTTCGTCGCCGCGCCAATAGGCTCCCGCGCTCGAGAGCAACTTGAAGGCCCCGACGTAGCCCGTGCTCGGGAGATGCGGCCCTTCGCAGATGTCGATAAAATCGCCTTGCTTGTAGAGCGAGATCACCGGGTCCTGGATCATCGTCTCGATGATTTCCGCCTTGTAGGCTTCACCCCGGTCCTTGCTGAGCCGGACCGCCTCAGCGCGCGGCATTTCCATGCGCGCGATCGGCAGGTTGCGCTTGATGATCTCCAGCGCGCGGGCCTCGATCTTCTCCAAATCGTCCGGGGTAAACGGGCGGTCGAAGGCGAAGTCGTAGTAGAACCCTTCTTCGATCGCCGGGCCGATCGTCAGCTGGGCCGACGGAAACAATTCCTTCACAGCCTGGGCCATGATATGGGTGCTGGTGTGGCGGTAGACATCCTTCCCGTCCGGCGAATCGAACGTGACCGGTTCCAACGACGCGTCGGCCGTCAGCACGGCGGACAGATCCCTCGCCACCCCATTGACCTTGACGGCCAGCACGTCCTTCTTCAACGACGTGCCGCCCAGCGCGTCGGCTGCCGTACTGCCGGCCGGCACAGGTTTGCGGGTCCCGTCCGGAAGGGTCACCTGAATGTTGTGTGCGCCCATTGCTCTTCCAAAAAAAGAAAAGGCATCGGCAGTCGATGCCTTGCGGTGTATGGTAGGCGCGGACGGTCTTGAACCGTCGACCTCTACCGTGTCAAGGTAGCGCTCTCCCCCTGAGCTACGCGCCTATCGTCCGTGGCCATGCTAATCCAGCCTCGTCCGGGTTGTCAAGAAGCGTACCACGCTAAGATCGCGGAAATAATGAAGAGTTTTCAAATGCGGATGGAGTGGGAAGGCACGTCGTCAGGTCGCGCCGGCCGCGGCAGCCCGGTACCGTTTCACCGGAATCCGGAACTCGGTGATTTTCTTCCGCAGGGTATTGCGGTTCATGCCCAGTAGATGAGCGGCCTGGATCTGGTTGCCATTGGTTTCCTTCAACGCATGCGCGATGAGCGGGCGTTCGACCGCCGAGATCAGCATCGGGTGAAGATTGCGCGCGGACCCGTTGCGCATCCCTTTGACAAACTCTCCCAGTTTGGATTCGATGATCTCCTCCAGCACAATATCCTTCCGCGAGCGCGCCAGGAGACGGTCTGACCCGTTCGCCATGGCATGCAGAATGTCCGCTGAGCGCGCCAGCACGCTGCGCGACCCCATCACAATCATGGCGCGCGAGGGTTCAACCAGCCGCGACATCTCGGCAAACTCGTGAAGAGCCCCGCGTCGGGCCTCGATCAGCACGGCGTCAAACCCCTGCTTGAGCGCGGCACGCGGGATGGCGGCGACGTCCCTGGCCACGGTGAGCGTGAGATCTGTGAGCGTGCGCTGAATTTTCTCGTGGAGGTCGTGATCGCTGCTGAGCAGGAGCACGCTGAAGGTGAACGAGCGCATGCGCGTATGTGTGTCCCAAAAAGAAGGTGCGGAGTATCTACCAAGGTTCCCTGGTTGTCAATCGTGGATCGGACGATCATGGCGAGACTGCAACCTGAATGCCATGCTTTCCCCACCACCTGTCGGGCTCTGTTCTGACACAACACAATTTTTGGGGTGTTCCCGGAGAAGAAAATTTATTTCTTGAAGGTGCCTGACATCATTTCCCTACACCGTCTCATGGGAAATACTTTCCGTTCTTGTGGTTTGGTGGCGGTCTTGCTGTCTTGACGCAAACGGTCCTTCAACTCTCAGCCAACATCTGGAATTCTGAACAAGACACGATCGTCGCGCGCTCCTGACCGAGCCTTTTCGGTTCATTGTTGCCCGGCTCGTCCGAACCGTGAAAGTCTTGACAAGAAGACCCTGAAGCTTGTATAACAATTCATCATAATTCATTTCCTATCGGAATAGTAGGAAATCGATGAAAGTCTCGCTGAAAGCCACATATGGAATCATGGCCGCTCTTGATCTGGCGCTCCAGAATGGGACGGCTCCCGTCCAGGCGAAAGCGATCGCGAAACGGCAGGCGATTCCGTTTCGGTTTCTCGAACAGGTCCTGCATGGGATGAAGAAGGCGGGGCTCGTTGAGAGTGTCCGCGGGGCGCAAGGCGGATACACGCTTGGGAAAAAGCCGATGGACGTCTCGCTGGCCGAGATCGTCGAAGCGCTGGACGGCCCGCTGTCACCCGGCACCTCCCGAGGGTCCGCTGCACGGCGGCTACGCGGCCAGTTGAAACCCGATGCGCTGCTGGCGGATGTCTGGGAACGGGTGCACCAGGCTGAACTCAGCGTGATGGGCACCGTGACACTGAAAGAATTGGCTGAGCGACAGCAGCAGCTCGACCAAAAACGGACCTTGATGTACCACATTTAAAGAGGACGACCATGACGCCCCCTCACACGACACATCCGATTGACGTCAAGACGTCGCCGATCCCGTCGCACATCCTCGAGGAAATCGAGGTGTTCGAGGGGGAGGCGCGGAAAATGCTGGCCGGCGACGTGTCGGTCGATATCTTCAAGCCGTTCCGCCTGCAGCACGGCATCTACGGTCAGCGTCAGCCCGGCGTGAACATGGTCCGGATCAAGATCCCCTTCGGCGGCCTGACCGGCAACCAGTTGCGCCGGATCGGCGAGATGGCCGACGCCTACGCCACCGGCGTCGGGCACGTCACCACGCGCCAGGACATCCAATTGCACTTCGCTCCATTGAAAGACGTGGGCACCATCATGCGGGGCCTGGCCGAAGTGGGGGTCACCACCCGCGAGGCTTGCGCGAACACGGTGCGGAACGTGACCGCGTGCCACCTGGCCGGCATCTGCCAGGGCGAGGTGTTCGACGTCACGCCCTACACGAAGACCGTGGCTTTGCATCTCTTGCGCAATCCGCTAAACCAGAGTCTGCCGCGGAAGTTCAAGATCGCCTTCTCCGGCTGCCGCCACGACTGCGCGCTGACACCCATCCACGACATCGGTCTGCTCGCCGCCAGACGTGACGACGGGACGATCGGCTTCCGCATGGTGGTGGGCGGCGGCCTGGGCTCGGCCCCCCGCATCGCGCAGGTGCTGCGCGAGTTCGTGCCGACGAACGAATTGATTCCGACCGTCGAAGCCGTGATCAAGGTCTTCGACACGCTCGGCAACCGCAAGAACCGCCACAAGGCGCGGATGAAATTCGTCATCGAGAAGCTGGGCTTCGACGAATTCAAGCGGCGGTGGGAAGAGGCCTACGTGTCATTGGGCCATGCGCGGCCGGACCATGCGCCGATCAAATTACTGATGCATCAGGACGACCCGGTCCCGCTCATCATGCCGGCTTCGGTGAAGCCGAACGGTGGCAACGGCTCGGGGAACGGGCACAGCGCCATCGGCCATGAGACGCCGTTTCAGATGTGGAAGCGGACCAATGTTATTGCGCAAAAACAGGCCGGCTACGCCGCGATCGTGATCAAGCTCCCGATGGGCGACCTCACATCGCAGCAGATGTTCGCAGTGGCCGATTTGGCGGAGCGTTATTCCAACGGCAATCTCAGGACCACGATCAATCAAAACCTGATCATCCGCTGGGTGCCGGATACCAGCGTGCAGGAGTTCTACGACGACCTGGTTCCCATCGCACTGGCCGATCCCGGAGCCGAATTGGTCGAAGACATCATCGCCTGCCCGGGCACCGATACGTGCGGATTGGGCATCACCTCGTCGAAAGGGCTGGCCCGCGCCATGGCGGAGATTTTCCCGCCGGGCCGCGTGCCAGAAGATCTGAAAGACGTGAGCGTGAAAATCAGCGGCTGCCACAATGCCTGCGCGCAGCACCACATCGCCACGATCGGCTTGCACGGTGTGGGCAAGCGCATGGGCGAGCGGGTGGCCCCGTACTACGAGCTGCACCTCGGTGGACGGGTCAACGGCACGGCGAAGATCGGCCAGATGACGGTCAAGCTGCCGGCGCGGAAAGTGCCGGAGGCGATCTCGCATCTGGTTTCCGTCTACCGCCGCGATCGCAAGACCGGCGAGAACCTGCTGGCGTTCATCGACCGGGCCGGCAAGGCGGCGCTGAAGGAAGAACTGATTCCCTTCACGATCGCGCCGACGTTCGAAGAGGACCCGACCTTCTATTATGACTGGGAAGGCGACGAGCCCTTTATCACCGAAGACCTCGGCCCGGGCGAGTGCGCCGGCGGCGCGCTGGAGATGATGGGCGACCGGATTCTCGAAGCGGAGCAGGAACTCTACCAAGGGAAGCTGCTGCTGGAGAAACATCAATATTCCGTGTCCGTCAATAAGGCCTATCGCGCGGTCCTGGCGGCGGCCAAGGCGCTGTTGGTCACCGAGGGGTTGGATCCGTCCACAGATGCCGAGACGTTTGGCGAGTTCGAGCAGAGGATCGCCGCGAAAGGCGTCGTACCGGCGACCTACCGAGACCTGACGGCGCAGTTCGGCAATCTCGGCCCGAAGGACACGACGCAGGAGTTCGCCCGGGCCAAGATGGATTTTGCGCACGGGTTCGTCCAGATCTGCAAAACGGCCCTCGATCAGGTCGGTAAGGATCTCAAGTTGAAGTCGGCCGAGCCGGTAACGCCCGCTCCAGCGCCGGCGGCGAAACCAGCGGCGGTTCAATCAGAGTCTGCGACGCAGGCCACCACCGGCGCGCCGGTCTACGACCTGCGTGGCGTGGCCTGCCCGCTGAACTACGTGAAGACCAAGCTGAAACTCGAAATGATGGACGCCGGCGAACAGTTGGAAGTGTGGTTGGACGCGGGTGAGCCGATCAAAAACGTGCCGATGAGCCTCCGGAACGACGGGCACAAGATTCTGCTCGAAGAGCCGCTGGAGGCGGAGAAGGCGCATTTCAAGGTGCTGGTTGAGAAAGTCGAAGGCTGATGGCTGTGACGACTCCGGTTCAACAGAACGCGCGACCGATGGATGAAGCACTCAAGGCGCTGAACGCATCCTTCGAGCCGAAACAGCCGCAGGACGTGCTGGCTTATGCGCTCAAGCAGTATGCGCCGAACATTATTCTGGCCTGCAGCTTCGGCGTGGAGGATGTTGCGCTCGTGGACATGATCCAGAAGATCAATCCGCGCACGAAACTGTTTTATTTGGACACCGATTTTCTGTTCAAGGAAACGCACGAGGTGAAAGACCGCTTGATTGCAAAGTATGGGCTGACACCGGAGCAGGTCGTTCAGGTGAAATCGTTCCTGACGCCCGAGCAGCAGGCGGCGCAGCACGGCGAAGCCCTCTGGTCGCGCAATCCGGATCAATGCTGCCAGTTGCGCAAGATCGAACCGCTCATGCGTGTGCTGAGCGGCTACGCGGCGTGGATCACCGGCATCCGCCGGGATCAGGCCCCGACACGCGCGAACGCGGGGCTCGTGGAATGGGATCAGAAATTCAACCTGGTGAAGTTCAATCCGCTGGCGAAATGGAAATCGGAAGATGTGTGGGCCTACATCAAGGTGCATGAGGTCCCGTACAACGAGTTGCATGACCGTCACTACCCCAGCATCGGCTGCACCCACTGCACCGCGCCGGTGATGCCGGGCGAGGACCCCCGTTCGGGCCGGTGGAAGAACTTCGCCAAGACCGAGTGCGGACTTCATAAATAACGACGACCATGACACTGTCGATGCAAGAACTCATTGCGAAAATTGGTGCGGGCCAGAAGGCCTCGAAAGACCTCACGTGGGAAGAGGCCAAGCAGGCGATGCGCCTGCTGATCGAGGGACAGGCCACGCCTGTCCAGGTCGGCGCGTTTCTGCTGGCGATGCGCTTCAAAATGGAGTCGGTCACAGAATTGGCCGCGTTCACGTCGGCTGCACGCACCTATGCCTCGCCGCTGCCGGTTCCTCAAGGCCTGGCCCTTGTGGACCTGCCGGTCTATGCGGGCAAGCAGGACACCTTTCATGCGTCGATTGGGGCCGCCGTTGTCGCGGCGGCTGGTGGAGCAGCTATTTTAATGCACGGTCACGACATCATTCCGCACAGGCCAGGCCCGGCCGGAGTCCTGGCGAAACTCGGCATCGCGACAGAATTAGCTCCGAAACAGGCGGCTGACGAACTGGCGGCCAAAGGCTTCGCGTACCTCGATGTGGCGTTGTACCATCCGCCGGTCGCCAAGTTTCTCGACCTGCGCCTGGAGCTCGGCGTCCGCAATCTCTTCCATCCGGTGGCCCGGCTGCTCAATCCGGCCCGTGCCAAAGCGCAAATCATCGGCCTGACGCATCCGCCGTACTTCGAAAAGACAGCGGAAGCCCTTGCGATGCTCGGCTGCCAGCAGGCGCTGATCCTTCGCGGCGTGGAGGGCAGCCCCGAGCTCTCGCTCGCCGCCGCGACCAAGGCCCTGGAGTTGCGTGGCGATCGGATCACGCCGATGACGTTGTATCCCAAGGACGCGGGCCTGCCGCTCGGGACCCATCAGCCGATGGCGGGTTTCCCGCCTGGGCAGACTGAAAAAGAAGCCGATCTGCTGAAAAAGATCCTATTGAACCAGGTTCGCGGCGGCCAGCGCGATTGGGTGCTTCTGAACGCGGCCATGTTGCTCTATGCCGCGGGCAAAGCGACGTCCTTTGCAGCCGGCGCGAAGCTGGCTCAGCAGGTGCTCGACTCGGGCGAAGCGGCGAAGAAACTCTCCGAATTGGCCACGGAGGTGCCGGTGGCATGAAGCATCTCCGCCAATTGGAAGACCAGAGCGTCTACATCCTGCGCGAAGCCTATAAGAACTTCGACAACCTCGCCATGCTCTGGTCGATGGGCAAGGATTCGACGGTGCTGCTGTGGCTTGCGCGCAAGGCCTTCTTCGGCCACGTACCGTTTCCGTTGCTGCACGTGGACACCAGTTACAAGATTCCTGCAATGATCGAGTATCGGGACCGGCTGGCCGCCGAATGGCGGCTGAATCTCGTCGTCGGCCAGAACAAGGAGGCGCTGGCAGCCGGCATGAACCACGAGAAGGGCCGGGTCACCTGCTGCACGGCCCTCAAGACCATGGGTCTCAAAAACCTCGTCGCCGAAAAGGGCTATACCGGCATCATTCTCGGTGTGCGCGCCGACGAGGAAGGGACACGCGCCAAGGAACGATATTTCTCGCCGCGCGACAAGCACGGGGACTGGGATTTCCGCGACCAGCCGCCCGAATTATGGGACCAGTTCAAGACCGCGTTCCCGCCGGGAACGCACATTCGCATCCATCCCTTGCTGGACTGGACCGAGATCAATATCTGGGAATACATCAAGCTCGAGAACATTCCCTTTATCGATCTCTATCTCGACAAGGGCACCGGCATGCGATACCGCAGCCTGGGCTGCGCGCCCTGCACGTTTCCGATCAAATCCACGGCCAAGACCGTGGACGAGATCATCGAGGAACTGCGCCACACGAACGTCGCCGAGCGGTCCGGCCGCGCGCAAGACGAGGGACGGGGGATGGAGTTGCTCCGAAAAGACGGGTATATGTGAAGAGAGAATGACCTGGCGGTTCGGTCTGCCTTCCTTGCTCGCAGAGGGCGGGTGTTGGGGTAAGGCTCCCTGGCTGACTCGCGTGCTCGCGCAACGCGCGGCCTCAGAAGGCCCTCGTTGGACGCGCGCAGTTGCGAGTCAGCCACATCGCCTGCCTGGGTGGAGGGATGGGCAGGAGAAGGTGCTCGCCACGGGTAAAGGGCGCGTCACGGCGCGCCCGGGGTGGGCGGGTGAAAATGAGCGCGCAGTCGGAGGAGACCCAACCGCAGCTCAAAGAGGAATAAGTATAACGGCTCACCAAGGAATCCGCGCATGGTGATGCGCGGATGGCGAGCCGTTATAAAAGAAGATTCCTGATCATCCTATTGGAAATCGTATGACGACGAAGACACAAGCAGAGACTGTGACGAAGCCGGACGAGACGATGCAGATCGTCATCGTGGGCCACGTGGACCACGGCAAATCCACGCTGTTGGGGCGCCTCTACGCCGACACCGGCTCGCTGCCCGAAGGCAAGATCGAGAAGGTCCAGGCCATCTGCCGTCAGCAGGGCAAGGAGTTCGAGTACGCGTTCCTGTTCGATACTTTCCTGGAAGAGCAGGAACAGGGCATTACCATCGATACGGCCCGCACCTTCTTCATCTGGAACAGCCGGCAGTACATTATTATTGATGCGCCGGGCCACAAGGAATTCCTCAAGAACATGGTGTCGGGCGCGGCGCGCGCCGAGGCGGCGTTGCTGCTCATCGATGCACTGGAGGGCGTGAAGGAGCAGTCCAAGAAACACGGCTATTTATTGTCCGTGCTCGGTGTGAAGCAGGTCACAGTGGTCGTCAATAAGATGGACCTCGTCGGGTACCGGCAGGATGTCTTTGCGGGCATCGAAAAGGAATACCGCGAGTTCCTCAGCCAATTCAAAGTGGTCCCCGCTCAGGTCATCCCGGTGAGCGCCAAGTTCGGCGAGAACATCGCGACGCGCAGCACCCACATGCCCTGGTACAAGGGTCCGACCGTGCTGGATGCGCTCGGCCTGTTCAGGAAAGAAACGGCGCGCGCCGAGCAGGCGCTGCGGTTTCCGGTGCAGGATGTCTACAAATTCGACGCGCGGCGGATCATCGCCGGACGCATCACGGCGGGCCGTGTGAAGGTCGGCGACCGGCTGGTCTTCTCCCCGTCGAACAAGTCCGCTGTCGTGCAAACGATCGAGGCCTTCAACGTCGAGCCGTCGCCGACCGAGGCGCGCGCGGGCCAATCGGTCGGCGTGACGCTGGACGAGCAGATCTTCATCGAGCGCGGCGAAATTGCCTCGCGTCAGGACGAAATTCCCCTCGTGTCCACCGCGCTACGGGCCAATCTGTTTTGGCTCGGCCAGAAGCCCCTGGCGCGGGGCCGGAAATATATGCTGCGCCTGGCGACGAAAGAAGTCGATTGCGAAGTGGCCGCCATTCACCGGATTGTGGACACGGCGGATCTCGGCCACCAGGAAGGCGGCCAGACCGTGGGGAAAAATCAGGTCGCCGAAGTCACGTTTCGTACCAAAGCGCCGATGGCGTTCGACCTCTCCTCCACCTCTGAGATCACCGGCCGGTTCGTCGTCGTCGACGAATACGATATCGCCGGCGGCGGCATCATCACGGAACTGGTCCGCGACGAGCAGGAATTCCTGCGCGACGAGGCACGCAAGCGTGACTTTGCCTGGGTCAAGGGCGAAGTGGGCGCCGAAGCCCGGGCCCAGCATTACGGCCACCGTGCGGCCATCGTACTGCTCACCGGCGGCGAGCACACGGGCAAGTCCTTCCTCGCCCGCAAATTGGAATCGCTTCTGGTGGCGGAAGGACGCCACGCCTATTTATTGGATGGTGAAAACCTCCGGCGCGGGCTCGACGCCGACCTGGGCGAAGCCGACACCACAGAAATAGCCCGCCGCTATGGCGAGGTCGCCCGTCTTTTGATCGATACAGGATTGATCGTCATCTCGACGACCAATCCGTTCGGGCAATCCTACCGGCAGGCGCTGCCCTCCATTCGCACGCTGGTCAATCCGGCGCCGGTCATTGCCGTCCACATGAGCAAATCGCAGGAAGAGCCGCCGCCGAACACGGATCTGCAGTTTGCCGGACCCAAGAACTTCGATGAGGCGGCGAAACAGATCATCGAGGAACTCAAACGCAAGGGCGTCCTGGCACAGGCGGTCGGCGTCCGGCCGACTTTCCAGTACTCCATATAAGTTGGTTTGACTGCTCTGAAAACGCTGTGTTACGGTTGCTCAGAAAATAGGCAGGAAGAATGGCTGACAAAGACCTCAAAACGATCCTCGGCAAGCTACAATACAGCGACGACGCCAAGGTCGTCCAGCAGATCACCGAGCAGATGAAGCATGTCCAGGCCCGCATGGCCGGGGTCAAGCACAAGCTCGCGGTCATGAGCGGCAAGGGCGGCGTCGGCAAGAGTATGACGACCGTGAACCTGGCGCTCGCGCTGGCCCGCCTGGGCAACAAGGTCGGCGTGCTGGATGTGGACCTCAACGGCCCCTGCGTGCCGCGCATGCTGGGGATGCATGGCCAGTCGCTGACCATCACTCCCGAGGGCGCTGCGCCGCCGGTCGGTCCGTTGGGCATGAAAGTCGCTTCGATGGATTTCTTTCTCGACGCCGCCTCGCCGGTCCGCTGGAAGGGGCCGATGGATCTCAGCCCGGTCTGGCTCGGGCTCATGGAGATGAACGTCATCCGTGAATTTCTGGCCGACGTCATGTGGGGTGAACTCGATTACTTGCTGGCCGACCTGCCGCCCGGCGCCGCTGCCGACAAGCCGCCGGTCATCGCGGGATTCATTCCGGACCTGGCCGGCGCCATCGTCGTGACGACCCCATCGGAAGTGGCCTCGGATGTCGTGCAGAAGTCGGTCACCTATGCGCGCGACATGGGTATCAAGGTCCTCGGCATGGTCGAGAATATGAGTGAGTACCGATGCCCCTCCTGCGGCGTCGAATCGGAACTCTTCGAAGGCAATACGCAGGCGTTGTGCGATGCCTTGAATGTTCCGCTGCTCGGCCGTATTCCCTTCGACCGGACCCTGGCCAGGACCTTCGATAAGGGGGCCCCGCTGCTGGACGCGACGTATCCGACTATCAAAAAGTACCAGGAGATTGCGGAACGGGTGACCGCCCTCGTCGACTATAAAAAAGTCTTGGCTCAGAAACTGTAGGGGTATATAAAGGAGCCGTTATGAAATTCGTCTGCCTCAATTGCGAAACCTACATGAACTTCCAGAAGGTCGAAAAGCCTGCGGAAGGCTCACTCGGCGTGTTCTTTACCTGCCCCACCTGCAGCGCCAGGTTCTCGATGGTGACCAATCCGGGCGAAACGCAGATGGTCAGCTCGTTGGGTGTGCAACTCGGCGGGCGCACAGTGGCCGCGCAGCCCTTTGAAATGACCCGCGGCACGCTGAAAGACGAAGCCCAGGCCGGCTCAGGACAGATGGCCGCCTACTTGAACGAGAAAATCCAGGCCGGCCAACCGGCTGCCACCCATGCTTCAGCGGGAGCGAAAGCTGGCGCGGCCCCTGCCGGTGGAAAAACTGAAGAGAAGTCCGGTGGATGCCCCTTCTCGGCGATGGTCGCACAGATGGGTCTGACGGCCTCCGATATGAAAGCCGGCGCGGCGTCCAGTTTCACCTGGTCGCCGGATGCGACGGAAAGACTGGAAAAGCTGCCCGCCTTTGTGCAGCCTATGGTGCGCAGCAGCGTCGAGGCCTATGCCCGCAAGCACAGCTACACCACCATCACCCTGCAGGTCATGGACGATTCGAAGAACGACTCGAACGGCATCGCCTGGGCGCCGGATGCGGAACAGCGGCTGGAGAACATTCCGGATTTCATCCGGCCGATGGCGCGGCGCGAGGTCGAGCGAATCGCCAAGGAGCGCGGTTTGGCCACGGTCACCGCCCAGGTGATGGATGAGGCCAAAGACAAGTTCATGAAATTTATGTAACGTATGTTCCCCGACTCTCTCCTGAAAAGGTCCATCCCGGCAACTGGATGGACCTTTGTGTTTCCAACAGACACTTCAATTCGGAATTGATTAGAGGGACTAGGCGATGGGAACCGGCCATCCGAAAAATCCGACGCTCGCCGGCGTGCTCTCCGGCGTGATGCCGGGCCTGGGGCAGTTCTATTGCCGCCAGTGGGCGAAGGGGGCTGGGTTCCTACTCGGCGCCCTGGTGGTGGACGCTTCCTTCGGCGTTTCGGCATACATACTCAACATGCTGCAGACGTTTGGAAGTAGCCCTCCGCCGGACGGTTTTCAGAAGTTCCTTCTGGGCTCTCTACTCTTTCTTGTGATCGCGATCGGGAGCATCGTGGACGCCGTCCGCACCGCAAAACGTTTGTCTCCCTGATCATTTCGATCTTTCGCGTCAGTCCCTTCGTTGACTCCCCTATTGCACTGTGTTAGACACACCGCATAAAATAAGGTGTTTCTGTCGTTTCTATCTTTCTCTGAAAGCGAGCACGATTTATGGGCGGGCATAGCCACTGGGCGACCATCAAGCGGCATAAATCCTCGCAAGATGCCAAGCGCGGCAAGATTTTTACGAGGATTATCCGCGAGTTGACCATTGCCGCGCGGTCTGGCGGCGATCCGAACGGCAATCCGCGGCTGCGGCTGGCGATCTCCAAAGCCAAAGACGCCAACATGCCGGGCGATACGCTCAAAAAAGCGATCCAGCGCGGGACGGGTGAATTGCCGGGCGTCACCTACGAGGAATTTGCGCTGGAAGGGTACGGTCCCGGCGGGACCGCGCTGATGATCGAGATTACCTCGGATAACCGGAACCGCACCGTGGCCGAGATCCGCAATCTGCTCACGAAGGGCGCGGGGAACATGGCGGAAGCGGGCGCGGTCGCGTGGCAGTTCCACAAGAAAGGGCTGTTGACGATCGAGCGAGGCAAAGTCGAAGAAGACCAATTGATTTCGCTCGCGCTGGACGCAGGTGCTGAAGATGTGAAGGCGGGCGCGAAGTCATTCGAGGTGATCACCGATCCGCACGACTTTGAACACGTGAAAAAGGCGCTGGCTGATGCGAAAATCGACACCGCGCTCGCCGAAGTGACCTTCGTCCCTCAGAACACGATCAAACTGGAAGAGAAGAACGCCGAGCAGATGCTCAAGCTCATGGAGACGCTGGACGAGCACGACGACGTCCAGAAAGTCCATGCGAACTTCGACATCTCGGACGAGGTGATGGAGAAAGTTGCCGCAGCCGCGGGCTAACTCGGAGTTATAAGTTTTGAGTTGTGAGTGTTGAGTTGCGGGCGACGAACTCACAACTAAAAACTCAAAACTAAGAACTCGTGATCGCTTCGCTCACAGGCCGGCTGGCTCTCAAAGCCCCTTCCCACGTGACGCTCGACGTCCAGGGCGTCGGGTACGAAGTCCTCATTCCGCTCAGCACCTTTTACGCACTCCCGGATCTCAACGAATCCGCATCGCTCAGCATCCATACACATCTGCGCGAAGATGCGATTCAACTCTACGGTTTTGTCACTGCGCTGGAAAAGGATTCCTTCATCCTGCTGACCAGCATCAGCGGCATCGGCCCAAAACTGGCGCTGAGCGTGCTCTCTGCGCTGAACGTGCCCGATCTCGTGTCAGCCATCCAGGCCGGCGACGTGGAAAAACTGGCTTCGGTGCCGGGCATCGGGAAAAAGACGGCCGCGCGGATTGCGCTCGAACTCAAGGACAAGGTCGAGCGGTTGCGCGTGACACCCAGTCCGATTCCCCAGGCCGCGAGCGGTCCGCTGGGCCGGCTCCAGGAGGACGCCTTGTCGGCCCTGGTCAACCTGGGCTATAAGGCTGCAGACGTGAAAGAAGCCATCAAGCGGGCCGCACAGGTGCGCCCGGAACCGGTCCCGCTGACCGAATTGATCCGCGAAGTATTGAAAGATCTGGCACGGGGGTAATATGAACAAGACCATGCGCAGCAAGTCCCTCCTGGTCCGGTTCGCCATCAGTGCACTGGTGATCGGCCCCTGTCTGCTCGCGCCGCAGGCGGCCTTTTCGGAAGACAAGGGTCAACCAAAGAACCCTGGTATTCTCGTGCCACGTGAAACCTTCTTGGACGAGAAAGATAAAGAGAAACCCAAGGTCCCTCTACTGACCTGCGGCAAGTGCCCGGAGGGCTACGTCAAGACCGCTGTCGGCGCACCTCTAGTCGGACCTGCGCTAGGAGCTGACTTCGACACATCGGATATTTGCAAAGGGCTGTTTAAGAGCGAGGAGTCGACACTGGTGGAGTGCAAGCCTATCGGCTTTCAGGACCAGATGCCGGTCTGTGGCGCCTGCCCGGAAGGATACCGGGAGGTCGGGCGATTGCTTCTCCCCGCCCTCTGCGGAAACGAGGATGGCGGCCTGAGAACGCAGTGCCAGCTCCAGAAGATGGAAAGAGGCTTTCCGGATCCCACCAAGGGCGGCATCTTCTGCCCTCCGAAATGCCCTGGGCAAGAACAGCAGCCGACGCCGGGGAAGGGCTTCCTGCCGCTTCCGCCGAAAATTCCATCGATCGAGATTAGAAAAGAAAAACCAGAAGAGTCTCCGTGATCCGGTGATCGCGTGACTGATCAAGGAATTGATCCCGGAAGTGCTCAAGGATCTGGCGAGGGGATGATCATGAAGGTCACGATTATGACTGCACAGAGCATCGTTCGTGGGCTCCTCCGCATCGTCGGCGGCGTGGCGTTGGTCTCGCTGCTATTCCTGCCGTCCCTGGGATTGGCTCAGGAGGACGCTCCCGCAAAACCCAAGACTTCCAGGATGACCTGCGGCAAATGTGAAGAGGGCTATGTCACGACGGGACGGACGACCGATGCAAAATCCTGTCCGGATGACGACCACACGCTGGTTGAATGTGTGCCTCCGGGAAGAGGGCAGATGTCGGTGTGCGGATCCTGCCCGCAAGGCTATAACGAGGTCGGCCGGTCTTCGGTCCCCTCGCTCTGCGGCAGCGAAGACGGCGGACTCAGAACTCAGTGCCAGCTCCCAAAAATTGAAGGCGGCATGCCTGACCCGACGCAAGGCGGAAAGCGGTGTCCGCCCGACTGTGATGGAAATCTTCCGTCTGGATTGCCGCCGGAGTCCATTGACCGTCCGGGCAAACTCCCGCCTCCCCCGAAGGCTCCGGAATGACCATGCCGGAAGATCGCCTCGTGACCACCCAGCTCACGGAAGAAGAGCGCAGTATCGAGGCCACCCTGCGGCCGCAAACCCTGTCCGAGTATGTCGGGCAGGAACGGATGAAGGAATCGCTGCGAGTCTGCATCGAAGCGGCCAAACTGCGCCGCGAAGCGCTCGACCATGCGATTTTCTACGGCCCGCCGGGATTGGGCAAGACCACCATCGCCCATATCATCGCGCATGAAATGGGCGTGGCGATCCGCTCGACGTCGGGCCTGGTGTTGACCCATGCCGGCGATCTGGCCGCCATCCTCACGAATTTGCAGGAACACGACGTCCTGTTCATCGACGAAATTCACCGGCTCCCGGCTTCGGTGGAGGAGGCGCTCTACCCTGCCATGGAGGATTTCCAGCTCGACCTCGTGATCGGCCAGGGCCCCTCCACACGCACCGTCAAACTGGACCTGCCGAAATTCACGCTCGTCGGCGCCACGACCCGCGCCGGCTCGCTGACCTCGCCGTTGCGCGAGCGGTTCGGGCTGGTCACCCGCCTGGATTTTTATTCTCCCGACGAACTGACCACGATCGTGACGCGCTCGGCCGGGTTGCTGAACATCCCCGTCGAAGCGGACGGAGCCCGTGAGATTGCAGGACGCGCCCGGGGCACGCCCCGCATCGCCAACCGGCTGATCAAGCGCGCGCGCGACTTTGCCCAGATCAAGGCGCAGGGGCGGATTACAAAACAGGTGGCCAAGGACGCGCTGGACTGGCTGGGCGTGGATGCCGCCGGTTTCGACGACATGGACCGAAAAATCCTCTCGACGATCATCGAGAAATTCAACGGCGGGCCGGTCGGCGTGGAATCACTCGCCGCCGCCGTCAACGAGGAAAAGACGACGCTGGAAGACGTGTACGAGCCTTACCTGATTCAATCCGGGTATCTGGAACGAACGGCCCGAGGCCGGCAAGCCACCCGGCTTGCTTTTTCCCACTTTGGCAAACAGAAGGACTTGCTTCCGTAGGCTGCGCCTGTTATCCACAACCGAAACGTCTGAACTTTCATGACTGAAATCCGACCAAAGTAAATGGCTGAGAGAGTTCCATCCCCTTGATATTCCTTGCAAAGCTTGCCGGGCTTCTTGTATCATTTCTAGTCGATTACATCCTCTGAGAAAGGACAGGAGCTGGGTGAAGCAGCCAGCCCGACGTGGTCATGAAAGACCGGACAGGGCCCTCCAAGGAGTTGCAGTCGTACCGGAAGGAAATCGACCGGATCGACGATGAAATCCTGCGCCTCCTGAACGAGCGATCCAAGCACGTCGTCGAGATCGGAAAAACCAAACGGCAGGCGGACGCCGAGGCCAACCTCCACACGCCGGCGCGGGAAGCAGAAATCATCGAGCGGCTGACCGCACGCAACTCCGGTCCGTTCCCCAACGAGGCAATCCGGAGCGTCTACCGGGAAATCATGTCCGCGTCGCTGTCGCTGGAAGGCCCCCAGAAGGTCGCATACCTGGGCCCGCCGGCGACGTTCACGCACCTGGCGTGTATCCAGAAATTCGGCGCCTCCGCGGACTATCTCGCGGTCACCAGCATCAAAGACGTCTTCAACGAGGTCGAGCGCGGCCGGGTGAATTTCGGCATCGTGCCGATCGAGAATTCCACGGAAGGCGTGGTGAACCATACGCTCGACATGTTCTTCGACTCGAATTTGATGATCTACGGCGAGGTGTTGCAGGAAGTGTCTCACTACCTGTTATCCAAAACGGGTCGGCTGGAGGGGATCAAAAAGATTTACTCGCACCCCCATGCGATCGCGCAGTGCCGGAGCTGGCTGGAAACGAACCTGCCGAATGTGCCGGTCTCGGAAGTGCCGAGCACGGCGCGGGCGGCCGAGTTGTGCCGGGACACCGCATCGGCGGCGGCGATTGCGTCAGAGCTGGCGGGGCAGCTGTACGGATTGAAGGTCGTCAAATCGCGGATCGAAGACAACATCAACAACTTCACCCGCTTTTTGATCCTGTCGAAAAAAGCGCCGGAGCGGACGGGCAAGGACAAGACATCGGTCATGCTGTCGGTCAAAGACAAGGTCGGGGCGCTCTACGATCTGCTGCGCCCTTTTGCCTCGCATGGCCTCAACATGACGAAGATCGAGTCCCGTCCGTCGCGACGGAAAGCCTGGGAGTACATCTTTTTCGTCGATATCGAGGGGCATGCCGATGAAGATCGGGTCAAGAAGGCGCTGGAAGAAATCAAAGGGCGCTGCCTGTTCATGAAAGTGCTCGGATCCTATCCGGCGCACAGCTAGGCCATGTCGTTAAACGTTCACACAGATATCGAATCGCTCTCGCCCTACGTGCCGGGCAAGCCGATTGAAGAGCTTCAGCGCGAGCTCGGGCTGGCGCGCATCATCAAACTGGCCTCCAATGAGAATCCGCTCGGCCCGTCTCCGAAGGCTCTTGCGGTGCTGGCTGACGCGGCGAAAACCCTGCACCGCTATCCGGATGGAGGCGCGTTCCGATTACGGACCGCACTGGCCGACCGCTGGAAAGTCTCGCTGGATCAGGTGATCCTGGGCAACGGCTCCGACGAGATCATCGGCATGCTGGCGCGCGCCTTTCTGTCGCCGGGCGACGAGGCGGTCATGGCCGACAACACCTTCGTGATTTACAGGATGGAAGTGACGGCCTCGCATGGCGTGCCGGTCATCGTGCCGCTCAAGGACGGCCGGCACGATCTGACCGCAATGGCCAGGGCCATTACACCGCGCACCAAATTGCTGTTCGTCTGCAACCCCAATAATCCGACGGGCACCATGGTGAGCGCTGCCGATGTCGACGCGCTCATGGCGCAGGTACCTGCGCATGCAATCGTCGTGTTCGACGAGGCCTACTGCGAGTATGCCCGCGATCCGCACTTCCCGGACGGCCTGGGGCATGTCCGGCGAGAACACAATGTGATCGTGCTGCGGACCTTCTCGAAGATTTACGGCCTGGCCGGACTGCGGATCGGCTACGGCGTGACGACCGCGGAAATTGCCGGGTACCTCAATCGCGTGCGGCCGCCATTCAACGCCAACAGCCTGGCCCAGCGGGCGGCACTGGCAGCGCTCGGCGACGAGGAGCACGTGGCGAAGAGCCGCGCAATGAACCAGACGGAAATGGCGAGCGTCCGGGCCGGGCTGATCGCGCTCGGGCTCCAGCCGCTGCCCAGCGAAGCCAACTTTTTGTATTTCGACGCCGGCCGCGACGGGCGCATCGTGTTTGAAGCCCTGCTGCGGGAAGGCGTGATCGTGCGTCACATTGAAGGCAACCATGTACGGGTCACCATCGGCCTGCCGGAAGAGAACCGACAGTTCCTGCAGGCGCTGAAACAAGTCCTGGGTCGGTAGCTGAAGGGAAGAGGAGATTTATGATTATCGTGCTGAGGCCAGAGGCCACGGAACCTGAAATCGAGCACATCATGGACCGCCTCCAGGAGCTGGGCTTGAAATCCCACGTCTCGCACGGGCAGGAGAGAACCATCATCGGCGTGATCGGCGACGACCGCATTCTCCAGAACCAGCCGCTGACCGCCCTGCCGGGCGTGGAAAGCGTCCTCCCGATCCTGGCGCCCTGGAAACTAGTGAGCCGGGAATTCCGGAAGGAGAACACGGTCATCGACGTCGGCGGCGTCAAAATCGGCGGAAAAAAACTCACGATGATGGCGGGCCCCTGCGCGGTGGAACGGCTCGAACTGACGGTCGGTATCGCTCAGGAAGTGAAGGCCGCCGGCGCCAGCATTTTACGGGGCGGCGCCTACAAGCCGCGCTCGTCGCCCTACTCCTTCCAGGGACTGGGACGCGAAGGGCTCGATTACCTGCTGGAGGCCAAGAAGAAAACGGGCCTGCCGGTGGTCAGCGAAATCCTGGATACGCGCGACATCGAGTTGTTCCTGGAAAAGGCCGACATCATTCAGATCGGCGCCCGCAACATGCAGAACTTCGAGCTGCTGAAAGAAGTCGGCGCCTACGATAAGCCGGTGCTGCTCAAGCGCGGCCTGTCGGCGACCATCAAGGAGTTTCTCCTGTCCGCGGAGTACATCATGTCCCGCGGCAACCGCAACGTCATGCTCTGCGAGCGCGGCATCCGGACGTTCGAAACGCAATACCGCAACACGCTCGATCTGGCTGCGATCCCGACGTTGAAGGAACTGTCCCATCTGCCGGTCATCGTGGATCCGAGCCACGCCACCGGCAAATGGAATCTTGTCGCGCCCATGTCCAAGGCCGCCGTCGCCGCGGGCGCGGACGGCCTGTTGATCGAGGTGCACTCGAATCCGGAATGCGCCCTGTGCGACGGCGAGGAATCCATCAAGCCCAGCAAGTTCAAGGATCTGATGGGGGACCTCAAAAAAATCGCCGAGGCGGTCGGGCGGGAAGTCTGATCTCCATGACGCCCCAGCCGCTCGGCAGATCCGCCTCCGTGATGCCCGGCCAGCCGAACGCATCCGTGCATTTCAAGCAGGTGGCGATCATCGGCGTCGGCCTCATCGGCGGTTCGCTGGGAATGATCCTCAAGCGGGACGGCCTGGCCGATTCCGTCGTGGGCGTCGGACGGCGGATCGAAAATTTGAAGACGGCGGTCGAACTTGGCGCCATCGACCGGTACGTGTCGGATGCCAAGGACGGCGTGCGCGAGGCCGACCTCGTGATTCTGGCCACTCCCGTCGATACCTATGAACGGCATGTGAAGGAGTGGGGCTCCTGCCTCAAGCCCGGCGCGATCGTCAGCGACGTCGGCAGCGTCAAGGGCGCGCTCGTGGAACAGGCCGAGAAGCTTCTGCCGAATGGCATCCGGTTTGTTGGCGCGCATCCGATTGCGGGCAAGGAGAAAACCGGCGTGGCGGCCGGTTCCGTCACACTCTTCAAGGGCGCGCGCTGCATCCTGACGCCGACGAAACGGACCGATCCGCAGGCATTGCAGACAATCAGGGCCCTATGGGAAGCCGTAGGGGCCACTGTGCTGACGATGGATCCGATGCTGCACGACAAGGTGCTGGGAGCAGTCAGCCACCTGCCACATATCGCTGCCTTCGCGCTGATCAATGCGCTGACCGAGGTGCAGCAGACCACGAAGGAACTGGACCTGCTGGCCTATTCAGGCGGCGGCCTGCGTGACACGACGCGCATTGCGGCCAGTTCGCCCGAAATGTGGCGGGACATTTTTCTCTGGAACCGCGACAATCTGGTCGCGCAGATCGAGGTGTACGAACGCCATCTCCAACAACTCAAGCGTCTCATTCAATCTGGTGACGGACCGGCCATCGAGCAGGAACTCGAGCGGGCCAAGAAGGTCCGCGAGCAATTGAACCGTCCCGCATAACCTTCCATGGCTTCACTGACGATCACACCAGCCGGCCCGTTGAAGGGCACGATTGCCGTCCCCGGCGATAAATCCATCACGCACCGCGCCATCATCCTGAGCGCGCTGGCGGAAGGCGACAGCGTCATCTCCTCCTACTGCCGCGGCGAAGACTGCCTGAACACGATGCGGGCCTTCCAGGCGATGGGCATTCAGATCGAAGAGCGCCCGGAGCAGCTCCGCGTGCGGGGCAAGGGCTTCTGGGGACTGACGGAACCAGCGCAACCGCTGGACTGCGGCAATTCGGGCACCGGTATTCGCCTGCTGGCGGGCCTGCTGGCAGGCCAGGACTTCTTCACGATCCTGACGGGTGACGAATCGATCAGACGGAGACCGATGGGGCGGGTCGTGAAACCGTTGCGCGAAATGGGCGCGACGATCGCGGGACGCAAAGGCGGAGAACTGGCCCCACTGGCCCTCACCGGCAGCCGCCTGCGCGGGCTGACCTATGCGTCTCCTGTCGCCAGCGCGCAGGTCAAATCCTCCCTGCTGCTGGCCGGCCTCTATGCCGAAGGGACGACGCGCGTGAGCGAGCCGCGTAAATCCCGCGATCACACGGAACGGCTGTTCCGGTATTTCGGCATCCCGGTCCAGGAGGATGGTTCCACGGTTGCCATTCAAGGGCGCCCCTCCGTCGGATGGGCGGGCAAGCCGGTCGTGGTTCCAAGCGACCTGTCAGCCGCCGCGTTTTTTATTGTCGGCGCCACGCTGGTGCCCGGATCCGATGTGATGATCACTTCTGTCGGGATCAACCAGACCAGAACCGGCATCCTGGAAATTTTGACCGAGATGGGGGCAAACATCCAGATACTCAATCGCCGCGACGAAGCCGGCGAACCGGTTGCCGATCTCCGTGTCCGCGCGGCGTCGCTTCATGGCGTCCGGATCGGCGCAGAGCGCATTCCCCAAACCATTGATGAGTTTCCGATCCTCTGCGTGGCGGCCGCCCTTGCTGAGGGAAAAACAGAGATCACCGGCGCCAGTGAGTTGCGCGTGAAGGAGAGCGACCGGATCGCCACCATGGCGACAGAGCTGAGAAAGATGGACGCAGCCGCCGAAGAAACAAAAGATGGCCTGATCATTCAAGGACTTGGGAATACCAAGTCGACGCGGTTGCGTGGAGCTGTCTGCACCAGTTATGGCGACCATCGTGTCGCCATGTCCATGGCCATTGCCGGATTGGCTGCAGAAGGGGACACCAAAATTCAGGACACCGATTGCATTGAGACTTCGTTCCCAGGATTTGAATCGAAGCTCTTGGAATTATTGACAAAAAATAACTGAGGTCTATACAATACGCACCTCGTTGATCAATAAACCTGCGCTGCGCCCATCGGCCCGGCGATTGATCGTGACGATTGACGGTCCCGCCGGGGCTGGAAAGAGCACGGTCGCCAGACAGTTAGCCACACGGCTTGGGTATCTGTATCTCGATACCGGTGCGCTCTACCGGGCCGTAGCCTGGAAAGTCCGGTCGGCGGGCGTGAACCCGGAGGATGGGAAGGCCGTCGCAACGCTGCTCCCCGCCATGCAGGTAAGCATGGACCAGCGAAGTGACGGAGTGCATGTGGCCGTGGATGGCCGGGATGTGACGGAGGAGCTCCGGACTCCGGAGATCAGCGCCCTGGCCTCCCAGGTGTCGGCCATTCCGGCCGTGCGTGAGTGGTTGCTCCCGGTCCAGCGCCGCGTGGGCGAAGCCGGCGGCGTGGTGGCGGAAGGGCGGGATCTCGGCACGCGGGTGTTTCCGTCGGCCGAGGCCAAGTTTTTTCTGGATGCCGACGTGAACACGCGCGCCGGGCGCCGACAGCAGGACCTGACCGGCGCGGGGCGGGCGGCGCCGCTGGAACGGACGAAGCAGGAGATCGAAACGCGGGATCAGCGGGACCGGTCGCGCGCGATCGCGCCGTTGGTCCCGGCGGCGGACGCGGAGGTCATTGACTCCTCGGCGCTCACGGTGGAACAGGTCATCGACCATATGATGGGGAAGATTACAGCGAAACTGTGAGCAATGTGGCGTATGGCATCCTGTGGCTGTTGGTCAATGCGGTGGGGAAGCTTCTCTTCCGCTATCGGGTGGTGGGACGCGAACATATCCCGGCGCAGGGCGGCGTGCTCATCGCGGCAAACCATGCGAGCTACATCGACATTCCCTTCGTGGGAGCCAGCGTCCGACGACGCATGTGGTATTTGGGACGGCAGGATCTCTTCCTTCCCGCCCTGCGACCGATCTTGCAATGGCTCGGGTGGATCCCGATCCGGCAGGACCGGCTGGACCGCGACGGATTCGGCAAGGCGATTCGCCTGATCCAGGAAGGCAAAATTGTCGTCATTTATCCGGAAGGCACCAGGACTCCGGACGGCGCGCTCAGGCGCGGCAAGCCGGGCATGGGCGTGATCGTGGCGGAAACCGGCTGCGCCGTGATTCCCGCCTATCTCGCCGGCACGCGCGAGGCGCTTCCGGCGGGTGCGCGGTGGATGTCGCTGCACCCGATCCGCGTCACGTTCGGGGCGCCGATTGATTTCAGGGATGCCGCGCAACGCAGTTCGGGAAAGGAGTTCTATCAGCACGTGAGCCGGACCGTCATGGCCAGAATCGCCGACCTGGGGCAGGTGGCCCCGCCGGCGGATTCAGCCGAACGACGGGCGGCTGCCCTGTCTCGCAAGGCTGAGTGAGACCGGGCATTCTTCATCATCAGCACCGACCGTGTCGGACGTGTGTGTAAGGAAGGGTTGTAAACGCATGAGCACCGCATCACAGCAGACAGGAGAACAGATGGACAAGGGCGCGCTCGCCGCGCTGTATGAGGAAACGTTCCGGAACTTCGAAGAGGGCACGATCATCGAAGGCCGGATCGTCGCCGTCGGCAAAGGCAGGGTCGTCGTCGACATCGGCTACAAGTCCGAGGGGATCATCCCGGCCGAGCAGTTCGACAGCGAGGAGCTGCAGGGGCTGAAAGTCAACGACCGGCTGGCGGTCTACATCGAGGAACGGGAGGACGCGGACGGCAACCTGATCCTCTCCAAGGAAAAAGCCGACAAGATGAAGGTCTGGGAGGACCTCGAGAAGGCGTTCAACGAAGAGCGCATCGTGGACGGCAAGATCCTCTCCCGCATCAAGGGCGGCATGATGGTGGACATCGGCGTCAAGGCGTTTCTTCCCGGTTCGCAGATCGATCTGCATCCGATTCGCGATCTGGACGGACTGGTCGGCAAATCCTTTCCGTTGAAGATCATCAAGATCAACCACCGGCGCGGCAACGTCGTCGTCTCGCGCCGGGTGCTGCTGGAAGAGTCGCGGGACAAGAAGCGGCAGACGACGCTGGCCAACCTCAAGGAAGGGCAGCTGGTCCCGGGCATCGTCAAAAACATCACCGAATACGGCGCGTTCATCGATCTGGGCGGCATCGACGGCCTGCTCCACATCACCGACATGTCGTGGGGCCGCGTCGGCCATCCGTCTGAAATGTTCGTCGTGGGCGACCGGGTCGAGGTCATGGTCCTGAAATACGACCGCGAGACCGGTCGCATTTCCCTGGGCCTCAAGCAAAAGGGCTCGGATCCCTGGACGAGCGTGGCCGCCAAGTATCCAATCGGCACGCGGGTGAAAGGGAAGGTCGTCAGTCTGACCGATTACGGGGCCTTCATCGAACTCGAGCCGGGCGTCGAGGGCCTGGTGCACGTGTCGGAAATGTCCTGGTCGCATGAAGTCCGGCATCCCTCCCGCCTCGTCTCTGTGGGAGATCAGGTCGAAGCCGCCGTGCTGAACATCGAGCCGGGCAACCGCAAAATTTCGCTGGGCATGAAGCAGACCGCGCCGAATCCATGGGACATGGTCGAGGCCAAATATCCGGCCGGCACCCGCATTCAGGGCAAGGTCAAGAGCCTGACCGACTTCGGCGCCTTCATCGGTCTGGACGAGGGCATCGACGGGCTGATTCACATCTCCGACATGTCCTGGACCAGGCACATCAAGCATCCCTCGGAGTTGTTCAAAAAAGCGCAGGACGTCGAAGCGGTCGTGCTGCGCATCGACAAGGAGAAGGAGCGCCTGTCGCTCGGCTACAAACAGCTGTCGCGCGATCCCTGGGACGTGGACATTCCGGAACGCTACCGGGTGGGCGCCAACGTCACCGGCAAGGTGTCCAAGCTCACCGATTTCGGAGCGTTCATCGAGCTGGAGGGCGGCGTGGAGGGGCTGATCCACATCAGCGAAGCCAACCTGCAGCCTCCGGCGCGTCTGGAGGAAAAGTTCAAGCCGCAGGACGAGGTGACGGCCAAGATCATCAAGGTCGATCGCGAGGAGCGGAAAATCGCCCTCAGCATGCGTGAACACCAGATGGATACGGATCGCAAGCACGTGGACGAGTATCATGCCTCGCAGGGGATCGTGGATCAAAGTCTCGGCCGCGCGGCGAAAAAATCCAAGAAGCGGACCGACCACGAAGGAGACGAAGGCTGATCCGTCATCGGCGGCCTTGTGACCCATGACTGACGACCCCACCATGCAGCCGCCGCGCGAGAAGAAGCGCTGGCGGCGCTTCGTCTGGCTGGCGCTGGCGGGCGTGGCGCTGCTGCTGGTGGCGAACGCCCTGCTGTTCGATATGGATGTGCCGGGCGAGGACCGCATCGGGCTTATCCGTGTCGAAGGGGTCATCCTCGACGCAAAGGACACGGTGGCGGATCTCAAACGGTTCGGAGACAGCTCGTCCGTCAAGGCGATCGTCTTGCGCATCGACAGCCCCGGCGGCGGCGTGGTCCCGTCGCAGGAAATCCATGACGCCGTGCAGCGCGTGCGCACCAAGCAGAACAAGACCGTCGTCGCCTCCATGGGCACGGTGGCCGCATCGGGCGGCTATTACATCGCCGCCGCCGCCGACCGGATCATCGCGAATCCCGGCACGCTGACCGGCAGCATCGGGGTCATCATGGAGCTGGTGAACCTGGAGGGCCTGCTCAAAAAAGTCGGTGTGGAGGGTGTCGTCGTCAAGAGCGGGCACTACAAGGACATTGGCTCGCCGTTCCGGAAAATGGGCGCGGACGACCGCCGAATTTTACAATCCGTGATGGATGACGTGCACAACCAGTTCATCGAGGCCGTGGCAGAGGGACGTTCGCTCGACGTCGCTGCCGTGCGGACGCTGGCGGACGGGCGCATCTTTACCGGCCGGCAGGCCGTGGATGCCAAACTGGTGGACGAACTGGGCGACCTGGACGACGCGGTCCGCATCGCGGCGGATATGGTCGGCATCGAAGGGGAGCCCACGCTGGTCGAACCCAAAAAACGATTTTCCATCAAGGAGATCATCGAGAGCCGCGTGCAGGGCCTGTTCCCCCGCTTCGATCTTCAAACGGGAATCCAACTCAAGTATCTCATGGCATTCTGAGACCGCGTGAAGGAGGTCACTCATGACCAAAGCGCAGATCATCGAGAAGGTATCGGAACAAGTCTCCCTCCTGACCAAACGGCAGGCGGAGATCGTGGTCAATACCATGTTCAACAGCGTCCGCGACTCGCTCCATCGGGGCGACAAGACGGAGATTCGCGGATTCGGCAGCTTCCGGCTGCGCAGCCGCCGCATGAAAGAAGGGCGCAATCCGAAAACCGGCGCGACCGTCTCGGTCCCGGCCAAGAAAGTCCCGTTCTTTAAGGCCGGGAAAGAACTGAAGGAGCTGCTGAACAAGTAGCCACGCCATGAGCTCCGACGCCTCCCCTCAGACCGCTCTGCCGGAGATTGCCTGGACCGACGACGCCCTCCAGCGGATGGAGCGCGCCCCCGTCTTCCTGCGCGGCATGGTCAAGCGCCTCGCCGAAAAGAAGGCGCGCGAACTCGGCTATGCCGCCATCACCGGCGAGATTCTCGATCAGTTCAAGAGCCAGATGATGGGCAGCATGGGCGGGGCGGCCGGCATGGCCACGGCCGCCGACGAGATGGCGCAGGGCCGGTTGCCGTGGACGGCGGCGGCCCGGGAACGCCTTAATCTGGTCCCCGAGTTCATGCGCGGCATGATCCGCCAGATCGCCGAAGAGCGGGCCCGTGAGGGCGGGCACATGGAGGTCAACATCGACCTCTTCGAAAAAGTCGAGGCGCTGGGCGATATCCAGGAAGCGATCCGACCGCCCATGGACTGGACCGAGGGCGCGCAGGCGCGCCTGCAGGACAAGATCAAGCAGTCGCCGCCGATTGCCGTGGAATTCGTCTCCCAGATGCTCCGTCTGGACACCGAAGACCTCGCCCGCGAGAAGGGCCTGACCCGGATCGACGAGGCGGCTCTGGCTCAGTTGTGGGATGCCCCTCAGGAGCGGATTGCCTGGAGCGACGAGGCCTGGAAGCGCTTGCAGACGTCTCCGGATTTTGTCCGGAGCGGCATCCGCAAGGCGGCCGAACGGCGGGCGCGCAAGCTGGGCTTGAAAGAGATTGATTCCGACCATCTGACGACGTTCCGCAACGAAGCGATGATGAAGGCCGTCAAGCGGATCCGGTCCTTCGGCTACAACCAGCTGACCTTCGACGCCTTCGATACGGCGCTGGAGAAGACCAAGCGGCTGAAGGGAAACGAGCAGGCGGAGAAACGGCTGGCGGAGATTCGCCAGCACTTTCACGATCCCGCCACTCAAAAGCCCGAAGGCGGCACCCTGGGCGCGGACCTCATGAGGCGCTTTCGACGCTATCTCAAAGGCGAAGGATCCCTCTAGCCCTTGTACACCGGGCGGTCACCTGCACCCGCGTCGCGGCTGTACTTCCCTCTAGAAGAACGGGAAACGAGTAGGCTACAATGGGCCGCTGTGCAGGCAGGATTAAATTGAGCAGGGGGGACGCAATGTCAGTGAAAGTGAAGATGGAACTCACGATGTACGGCATCGCCGAGGTGCTGAAGTGGTGTATTGACCGGAACAATGGCCGGGTGACGGGCGTTGATACCGAGGGATTCAAGAGGATGCAGGCGTTGCTGGCAGAGAAACCGCAAAGCGGCGACTACTTCACGCTGGACCAGTTTTGGAAGAAGAAGGTGATGCTCGAGTTGACGGAGGAGGAGGTGGCCACGATTGATCGCTGCCTCTACGACATCCCCAATCTCGACAGCGTCCCGCTGCCACAAATTCGACATCTGTTCTGGCCAAAGCAGCCTGCCGCTCACTGAGTCAGCGTTTTCTCCGGGCCTATCCGAACCGGTACCGCAGGGGACACGCCCCGATCGACTCCTCTCGGCCGGCCTGAACGAGGGCGTGGCCGCAAGGGAGCCGGATCCTGCAATGCGTGACTCGATGGTTCAACGACCGGCTCTCTCGAGGAACCCCGTTCTGGGCGTTCTGCTGGCCATCTGGCTCCTGGTCTCCGTCGGCTGCCCCCAGCGTGAACCGTTCACGCCACCCGACCCGTTGTATCTCTACGCGACCTACCCCGTCGGCAAGAATCCGACCTCGGTCACGACGGCGGATTTCAACCAGGACGGCCTGACGGACCTGATCGTCACGAACATCGGCAACGACTCGCTCTCGATCCTGTTCGGCAACGGAGACGGCAGTTTCAAAGACCAGCAACAACTGCGCGTCAGCGTGGATCCGCGCGCCCTCGCGTTGTCCGACTATAATGGGGACGGCCGGACGGACATCGCCGTCGCCTGCGCGGGCAGCGATCAGGTTGTCCTGTTTCTCGGGTTGGCCGGCGGACGGTTCAGCGAAGGGCCGCGCTATTCGGTCCAGAGAACGCCCGTGTCGATCGCCGCCGGCGATGTGAACGGCGATCAGAAACCGGATCTCGCCGTCGCGTTGCGCAACGACAAAATTGTGGTGTTGTTGGGCAACGGCGACGGCACCTTCACGCCCGGCCCGCGCTACGAATACGGCGACACGCCGACGTCAATCGCCCTGGCCGATCTCACGCAGGACGGGAGGCTGGACCTCATCGTCACGAACGGCGGGCCCATGAGCAACGCGGTCTCGATCTGGACCGGCAGCGGCGACGGCTCCTTCCGCGACCCCGTGGACTACCGGACCGGCAAACGGCCGCTCGGCGTCTCCTTCGCCGACTTTAACAACGACCGCAAGACCGATCTGCTCGTGATCAACGGCGAGCGCGACAGCTTCGCCGTCTTTTTAGGAAACGGCAACGGGACGTTTCAAGAAGGCAAGGAATCCGGCGCGGACGCGGGTCCGGTGCATGGCATCGCCGGCGATTTCGACGGCGATCGGGTGGCCGATGTCGCGATCGTCAATATCCAGTCCAGCAACCTGTCGCTCCTGTTCGGGCGCGGCGACGGGACCTTCAAGTATCCTCCGAAGCACTACCGCGTCGGCTCCGGTCCTTTTGCCGTCACGCCCCTGTCGCTCAAGCCCAACGCCACGGAGACGCCGGGATTGGCGGTCGTCAGCAACGGCGCGGGGAGCGTGAGTATTTTTCTCCATCAGGGCACACGCGCAATCGCCCCGCGGCAAGCCTTCTAGCCTCTCGCGAGGATACGACCGGTGACGACACGAACGGATAGACGGACGTGAGAACATTCTTCTGGTGGTTCGGCATGGGCGCGTTGATGACGCTCTCCGTCCTGATGATCCAGGGGGGCGTGCACGATCTGTTGTACCAGATGCATCCGACGGGCAGCGCCAACGCCGTGCTGACCTTTACGATGACCATTCTGGGCGGAGGGATGCTGGCAGGCTGCGTGGCACTGATTATGAACCGGTTGCGTTGAATCGCTCCGCGGCTTGACAGTGTCTGAGACGCAGGGTACAACCACGAACAGGACGCTGTTGCGGCGGACGTCGCGACGGCCGTGTACACTACGGACAGACTATGCAATGTCTCAAATGCAATGGATGTATGATGGTGCAGCGGCACTACACGCTCCTCAGCCGCCGTCTCTACGCGCGCTGCCTCAACTGCGGATTCTGGCTCGACTTGGCCGATTTGCTGCGATTCTTCCACAAGGTGCTGGACAACGGGTGGCGGGGCGCGAAAGTTCGCGAAACGATCACGCTGTGAATCCTCTGCTCACACCTGCATGAATTTTCCCCGTACCCGAACTCTCAGAGCGGTTCTTCTGATACCCGGAGTCCTGGGCTGGAGCCTGCTGTCGTTGATCGCGCCGGCAGCCGTGCATGCCTCGCATGCGTCGTCATCGGCAACCGTGGTGCCGGCCACCGCGCCGGCCGGCGGATTCAAGTCCCTGGCCTTCTTTCGCCGCCACCAGACACAGGCCCAGAGCATCCTGCTCAAGGACCTGTCCACCGGCCGCACGCTCTACGAAGTCCGCGCGAACCGGCGCGTGGCCCCGGCCAGCCTCACCAAAATCATGTCCGCCCTGGTCATCCTCGAATACGGCCAGCTGCGCGACCCGGTGACGGTCAGCCGCAAGGCCGCGTCGGCCCGCAAGATCCATCTCCGGCTCCACGCCGGACACGTATTCCGCCTGGAGGACCTCCTGGAAGCGATGCTGATCACCTCGGCCAACGATGCCTGCCTGGCCGCCGTCGAGCACGTGGGGGGATCGGAGGAGATGTTCGTGGCCATGATGAACAACAAGGCGCATCGGATGGGCTTGCTGGACACGCATTTCAGCAACGCCTGCGGATTCGATTCGCCGACGCATTATACGACCGCGGCGGATCTGGCCACGTTGAGTGAAGCGGCCATGCAGGACCGCACGTTTCGCCTGCTGGTCCGCAAGGAAGTGGACATGATCTTCCCCCTCAACGCGAACCGTTCCTACTGGCTCCGCAACACCAACCGGCTGCTGGGCCGCATCCCCGGCATTGAAGGCATCAAAACCGGGTTTACCTCACAGGCCGGACGCTGCCTCGTGGCCAAGGCTTCCCAGGACGGCAAGGAAGTGCTGCTTGTGCTCCTGCACGCCAATCGCCGGTGGGACACCGCCTCCACGCTCCTGCGCCAGGGCATGCAGTCTCTGCAGTAACTCCCCGCGCACCGGCCTCGGCGCCGATTCACACGCACGGAATCACGATATCCTGACTCTAGCCCGCATTATTCATGAGGATTCGTCGCGAAATCGTACGATCGCATTGCGAGACGGGCGCCCGGAGCCGCGAGAAACCGAGGCGTACTTGAAACAGTACGTCGAGGGAGCAAGCGGCGAGGCCGCCCGCCTGGGCGCTGGACAAACGCGGCCAGGCTTGTCGCAGCAGCGAGGGAGCGATTGCAGCAGAATCACTCATGGATGATGCGGGCTGAGGGGGATTCGGAGTGCTTCCGAAAACTCTCGCAGGGTGCGGAGATGAGGAAACGGCCGATCAGCAACCGCCGGGAACAGAGAATTCGACGTTGACGTCCTTGCCCAGATAATTGATGAGCACGCCCTGCTTGGCATAGTTCATCGCGGCGCCCATCACATTCTCGTCTCCACAATCCTCCTTGCCGAGCAGCTGGCGAATGTCATCCGGGCTCTCGCTGTTGAGGATGTTGCGGAAGAGTCCGCGGACTTTGTAGGCGAAGCGATTGTTGATGAAAATCAGATCGACTTTCCCGTCGATGAGCCGCACGCCGGCCATCGGTCCCGTCGGCTTGCGCGCATCCAGCAACAGCAAAAATGTGCCTTCCTGCTCCGTTTTTACGCCGGCAATTTTCTCATTCACGAGCAGGTCGAAGGCCTTGCTCTCCGGATCACCGAGCTTGACGCCATACAGCGATACGTCTGGACTCTTGATGCCTTTCGGATCCATCACGTCGTTCCTGCTCAATTCGTAGGGCTCCGCACCGGCCAAAGTCGCCGCGCCCAGCACGGACGCCACTCCGATCGACACGAGCAAAAACCGCCATGACTGCACGTCCATCGAGGCCTCCTTCATCAAGCCGGATAAAAAAAGACACGGCATTGTAGCGAACGCCTCCCTGCACATGCAAGGCACGCGGAGAATTTTTCTTCCGGCCAACGGCTATCCTTGCCGGGACATCTCGATGAGCACGCCGGCGAGCGTCCGCAGGCGGGTGAAATACTCGCCGGCTTCTTCCGGCACGTCGGGCAGCAGCGTGTCGAGATCGTCGAGACAGTTTCCGAGCATCGCGAGGCGCGGAGCATCCAGGCTCTGTTCGTCAATATAGTAGGTGGCGCACCCGCTGATGACCGTATCGAGCGTCATCAGTTCTCCTTCGCTTGGATGTGAGAATTTCGGCCAGGCGGCCGCGCGATGCTGGTCCCAGAGAGTTCGAAGATCCATTTATCTGCCCATCCGGACCGCATCGATCGCCAGAAGCGTCGCCAGTGTGACGGCAGCGACCCCGGTCAGCCGCTGCAGCCACAGGGGCATGGCACACCACCACGCAAAGAGCCGGTCGCGGTGGTGCGCCGAGAGGCCGAGCAGGATCAACGCCTTGGCCGTCGCAAGACTCCCGACAGCGATCCAGAACCAGGATCGCTGTTCAACGGACGAGCCGAGCACGACCAGCACCCCGGCCAGCGCAGCCCCCTGCAACAGGAGAAATCGTGAAAAAGGATCGGCCAGATTCCGCTGTATGCGTCCGCTCAGCCATGCCGGCGCCACGATCATGACGATCCCGGCGGCCAACCAGACCAGACTGACGAAGCCCAGGACCAGCGTCGTCTGCATCGGTCACCGGTTCCCGATCCAGCCGAGCGCGTGCAGCAGCAGCACCGCCAGGGTGCAGAGACCCAGCCCCCAGAACCGGTAGTCCACGTCTTCGCGCTGCAGACACCAGTCGACGAGCCAGTGCCGCCAGGGCTCGGGCCCCATGGCCAGGAACAATCCCTTGAGGACCATCGCCGCGCCGGTGACCATCCACAGCGGCTGATAATGGATCCCCTCCGTGCCCAGCAGCAGAACAATGCCCAGGCAGGCCGCGGCGCCTTCCCATCGAAGCAGCGAGGGCACCAGCGCCACGGCTTCCCGCACGTGCGCCATCACGTGGCGAGGCGCGACCAGAAGGGCCAGCCCATCGGCCATCCAAACTCCCGCGATCGCCGCCAATACGTAGGTCATGAGTTGCCCCGTGATCCGTCATGCGTGACGCGTGACGAGTCGCGCGTTAGGTCTGACACGTTTACCCATTACTCATTACGGTTTACGCATCACGTCCTTCACGGATACAGCCCGCGGGCCAGATGCGCTTGCGCCACCTGATCGATGCCGCTCATCAGAGCCGCCATGCGCATGGTCGCCTTCTGCTTCGTGGAGAAATCCAGCGTCCGGTGAAAGGCCGATGTGATGATCTCCTGCAGCCGGTCCCGAATATCCTGCTCTTTCCAGAAAAATCGCTGCACGTCCTGCACCCATTCGAAATAGGACACGATCACGCCGCCTGAATTGGCGAGGATATCGGGGATAATGAAGATCCCCTTGTCCACGAGAATCTCGTCCGCCTCCAGAGTCGTCGGGCCGTTCGCGCCTTCCGCGAGAATCTTGCACCGGACCTTTGCCGCGTTCTTCCCCGTAATCTGCTCCGACAGGGCGGCCGGCACGAGCACCGTGCAGCCCAATTGCAGCAGGTCTTCATTGGTCATCCAGTCGCCCAGCTTCGTCTCGCGCAGCGACCGGCCCTTGCCTTTTGACGCGGCGAGCAGCTTCGGGATGTCGAGGCCGTTTTTGTTGTAGAGGCCTCCGCTGACGTCGCTGACGGCCACGACCTTCGCGCCGACCTCGTGCATGATGCGCGCGGTATGGGACCCGACGTTGCCGAATCCCTGGATCGCCACGGTAGCTTTCTTCGGATCCAGGCGGAGATGTTTCATGGCTTCGAGCGTCACGTAGACCACGCCGCGCCCCGTCGCTTCCTCGCGTCCCAGGCTCCCGCCGATGGAGAGCGGCTTGCCGGTCACCACGCCCGGCGAGGCGAAACCGACCTGCATGCTGTACGTGTCCATGATCCAGGCCATGACCTGGGCGTCGGTGCCCACATCGGGAGCCGGCACGTCCTTGTCCGGGCCGATGAACGGAAAGATCTCGGCTGCATACCGCCGCGTCAACCGCTGCAGCTCGTCGCGCGACAACCTTTTCGGGTCCACCCGCACGCCGCCCTTGGCGCCGCCGTAGGGGAGCCCCGCCAGCGCGCATTTCCACGTCATCCACATGGCCAACGCTGCGACTTCGCCCAGGTTCACCTCGGGATGGTAGCGAATGCCGCCTTTCGACGGCCCGCGCGAGGAATCATGGATCACGCGATAGCCGGTAAAGACTTCCACGCGGCCGTCGTCCATCCGGACCGGCACGCTGACGACCAGCGACCGGTCAGGCAGCTTCAATCGCTGCCTGAGGTTCGGATCGAGCTGCATCAGTTCCGCCGCGCGATCGAACTGCGCCACGGCAAGCCGGAACGTGTGATTGTCCATCTCGCGCGGAAGGGTGGATGCCGTCATGATGCGATCCACTCAAGTCCGAACACAGAGGCGAATTGCTCTGCAACGCAACGACGGACCTCGGTCAGGTCCACGGGACGCGTCAGCACCTCCGCCATGGAGATCACCCGGCAATCAGCAAGGCCGCAGGGGACAATCAGTGAAAACGGCGCCAGGTCCACGGTGACGTTCAGGGCAAACCCGTGCATCGTCACGCCGCGCTCGATGCGTGTGCCGATCGCCGCAATCTTCGCCGGCCGTTCGTTTCCGACCCAGACACCGGGCAGTTTCTCGATGCGCCGGCCGAGGATGTCCCACCGAGCCAGCGCGCGGATGATCACCTCTTCCAGCATCCGCACGTAGGCCTTGGGGCCTTCGCAAAACCGATTCAGTTTGAGAATGGGATATCCGACCAGCTGCCCCGGGCCATGATAGGTCACCGAGCCGCCCCGTTCGATGCGAATGACCGGAATGCCGGCCACATGCGGGGCATGCTCGTCTCCGCCCCAATGTTCCGCGCGAGCCGTCCGCCCGGCCGTGAAGACCGGTTCGTGCTCGAGCAGGAGCAGCGTGTCTGAACACCGAACGGCCAGCCGGTCCTCGACCAGCCGACGCTGGAGCGCCCAGGCCGTCGCGTAGTCCAGACGTGTACGCTGGATCAGGGTGCCGGGCGCGTGCGCCGCAACCTCATACGAAGACGCAGTGCCCGACCCTGTCATCGGTTCACCGGCGCCGCCGATGGCCTCGGCAATGTGACTGAAAATGACCCCTTTTTCCCGAAGACGGTCAATTTCGCCGGAGCCTTGTCGCCTGGACTGAGGTAGGCATGCCAGAAGTCCCCCATATTATAGATCTCGACGTTGTCCACGGCGGTGATCACGTCGCCGCTCTGCATGCCGAGCCGTCCCAGATGCTTCGTCGGGTCCAGTTGGGCAGCCAGCACGCCGCGATCGATATCCAGGTTGAAGCTGACCACCACGCTCGGCGTGACGGTGACCGGCACAAATCCGACATCGGGACGCAAGACCGTTCCTCGCTCGAGCATGGCCTGAATATAGGGCGCCGCCGCATCAATGGAAATGGCATAGCTGATGGCCTGTGCAGAGGGCGCAACCGCCGTGTTGATCCCGACCACGCGGCCCGACAGGTCCACGAGCGGCCCGCCGCTGTTTCCGGGATTGATCGCCGCATCCGTCTGAATGAGGTCATAGAGGGTTTCACCGTTGGGCGCGAGGATCGAGCGGTCCGTGGCGCTGACCACGCCGACCGTGACCGTCGAGCCGCCTTTGAGCGCGAACGGATTGCCGATCGCGACCACCGTGTCACCGATCTGGAGCGAGGAGGACTGTCCCAGCGGCGTGGCCACGAGATCGGTGGCCGAAATTTTCACGAGCGCCAGATCGAGGAGAAAATCGCGGGCCACGACGCGGCCCGGCGTCAGCCGCCCGCTCGGCAAACCGACGACCAGGCTCTTGACCCCTTCGACGAGGTGGTTGTTCGTGAGGATATAGCCCTTGTCATCGATGATAAAGCCCGAGCCGGATCCGGACGGCGAGGCATGCTGAGAGAGACCGGGTGGAACCCCGCGCGAGAGGATCGTCACAACGGACGGACGGACGGCCGCCACCACCGCGGGGATGGACCAGTCCTTCGGTTTCGCCGGCGGAGAGCCGTTCTGGGCTTGCACGCCCACCGCAGGGAAGCCAGCGAGCCATGCGAAGATCACGGCCCCGATCACGCACGCCGTCTGCCGACTGTCTCGCGCCATCCCGGCTCTCCCTTTCAGTAGACCGGCGCGCATTCTCTCACAAATCCAATGGTGGAGGAAGGGACTTCCGGGGCCTGAAACAACACGGGCGAGGCCTCGGCCTCGCCCGTGTGCATCGCGCGTGCGACACGCTTACTTGATGGATGCAAACATCTGCTGGATTTCCGGCGTCTTGAGCTTCTTGAGCGCCTTGGCTTCGATCTGACGGATTCGCTCGCGCGTCACGGACAGTTGCTGGCCGACCTGCTCCAGCGTGAACGGCTCGTCCTGCCCGATGCCAAACCGCATCCGGATGACCAGCTGCTCGCGCGGCGTCAAGGTGGACAGGATCCGGTCCATCTCGCGTGTCTGCTCGATCCGGTTGATATGCGCGTCCGGCGGCAGCGCCTGCCCGTCCGCGATCAGGTCGCCCAACTGGGTATCGCCGTCGCCGACGGGATTATCCAGCGAGACAGGCTCCTGGAACGGTTGCAGCGTCTCCTGGATCTTCTCGGGGCGCAGGCGGAGCGCCGCGCTGAGTTCCCCGATCCTGGGTTCCCGCCCCAGTCGCTGGACCAGCCGGCGCGACGTGCGGAGAATCCGGTTCGACGCCTCGGTCAGGTGCACGGGGAGTCGGATGGTCCGCGACTGGTCGGCCAGCGCGCGCGTGATGCCCTGGCGAATCCACCAGGTCGCATAGGTGCTGAACTTGAATCCCTTGCGGTACTGGAACCGCTCGGTGGCCTTCATCAGCCCGATGTTGCCTTCCTGCACCAAATCCAACAGGCCCAATCCACGGCCGTTGTAATGCTTGGCGATATCCACGACCAGCCGCAGGTTGTACCGGACCATCTCGTCCTTGGCGCGCTCGAATTCGACGCGCGCCTCGCGGATCTGCCGCCGGCAGCGGCTCAACTGCTTCACACGCTGGGCTGCGACCTTGCCCGGCCCGCGAGCTTCCTGCAGCACCGCAAGCAGCGTGACGTCCGCCCTTTCCAGGGCCATCGCCGAGAGACCGCTCAGCCCGCGCACCTGATGCAGCTCGTGCATCGCCTCCCGGAGCTTGTCCGTCTTGCGCATGCGCGTAGCGACCGCGGCGACTTCCCGAAGGGCCGTGCGAATGGCGTGATCGCTCCTATCGATCCGTTTCGCGAGCGTGACTTCCTGCTCGCGGTTTAGCAGCGGCCGCTCGCCGAACGAGCGGAAGTAAATGGACTCCAGCTCAAAAGGCCCGGCCGATCCTCGTTCGGCAGACGCGGCTTTTCCCTTTGCCTTCTCTTCCGCCGCGTCGCTTTTCTCAGCTGACGTGTCGTTGCTACGCTCAATGCGTTCGAGCACGTCCCCCGCTTCCGGATCGTCTTCTTCCACGGCCAGCCCCGCCGCCGCTTCTGTCTCTGCTGTGTATTCTTTCTTCATGGCGAACCCTCCCGACCTCAGAACCTCCTGTCGCCCCTCTCCTAACCTTCTATTCCCTCTATGGTTCATTAGAGCCTCGATCTGCCTGAAAGATTCGCTCTTTTCAGATAGAGCAAATACCCGTGTATTTATAATAGCTTATGTCTCTCGATCCCGAAAACCTTACACTAAGACTACGCACCTGTACTTGTGCCGGATGTGCAGGAAGGGAGTTAAGGCTGATGGAATGGAAATCAAGGGTCGGGCAAGAAAAACTTCCGCCAAACCCCTTGATGAAGAAGAGATTTTCGAGCAGGTGAGACTATTCTTTTTTCTCGAAGTACTTCATGAGCGCAGAAAGCACATCGATCGGGACGGGAAAAATCGTGGTCGAGTTTTTCTCGGCGGCGATTTCCACCAGGGTTTGAAGATACCGCAGTTGCAGTGCCGCCGGATGCTGGCCGATCACAGCGGCCGCATCGGAAAGTTTCTGCGCCGCTTGAAATTCGCCCTCCGCATGGATGATCTTCGCGCGCCGTTCGCGCTCCGCTTCCGCCTGCTTGGCGATGGCCCGTTGCATCTCCTGCGGCAGATCCACGTTCTTGACCTCGACCGCCGACACCTTCACGCCCCAGGGCTCCGTTTGCTGATCAATGATGCGTTGGAGTTCGGTGTTGATCTCTTCCCGCTTCGCGAGCAGGTCGTCGAGCTGGCTTTGCCCGAGCACGCTGCGCAGTGTCGTCTGCGCGATCTGGGACGTCGAGTAGAGATAGTCCTGCACCGCGAGTATCGCTCGCTGCGGGTCTACCACACGCAGGAAGATCACCGCGCTCACTTTCACGGACACGTTGTCGCGGGTAATGACATCCTGAGACGGCACTTCCATCGTGACGGTCTGCAGATTGACCCGGATCAACCGCTGGACGATGGGCAACACGAACACCAGCCCCGGTCCCTTGACCGTCTGGAACTTGCCCAGAAAAAACACCACGCCGCGTTCGTACTCCATCAGGATCTTGATGCTGTTGTAGATGATGACAGCGACCAGGATGAACGGAATCAGAAACTGCATGGCATTTTCTCCTTTAGCGCATCACTTATGGCGCGGGACGACTTTGAGCGTCAGGCCCTCGACAGACCGGACCTCCGCCTCGTCCCCCCGCTTGATCGGCTGCTCGCTCACGGCCTCCCACAATTCGCCGTGCAGGAACACCTGCCCGTGCGGCGCCACGTCGGTCCTGGCCAGGGCGATCTTGCCGACCATGCTCTCCTTGCCGGTGACCGGCGTCCGCCGCCGGGCTTTCATCGCCAGCCAGGCCATGCCGAACATGATGGCGGCGGCCGTGACGACCGTCGGGAGCAGGAACGAGAGCGAGACTTGCATGAACGGCGCGTCGGTCTTCACAAGCAGCAGGCCGCCCAACGTCATCGCGGCGATCCCGCCGAGTGTCAGCAGACCGTAGCTCGTCACTTTGATTTCCAGAATAAATAGGACAATCCCGAGCAGGATCAGCAGCACGCCGGCATAGTTGATGGGAAGCGATTGCAGCGAATAGAAGGCGAGGATCAGGCTGATTGCGCCGACGATACCCGGTAGAATTGCTCCGGGATTGTACAGCTCGGCCAGGATGCCGATGGTGCCGATCGTCATCAGCAGCATAGCGATGTTGGGATCGCTCAGGACCTTGAGCGCTTCCAGCCGCCAGCCCATCGGAAATGAGCGCGTCTCGACCCCTTTGGTCTGCAGCGTGACGGACCCGTTCGCAAGCGTCACCTTCCGGCCGTCGAGTTTGGCCAGCAGCGCCGGGATATCTTCAACGACGAGATCGATGATCTTGAGATCCAGCGCTTCTTTTTCCGTTACCGACACACTCTTGCGCACCGCGTCTTCCGCCCATTTCACGTTGCGGCCGCGTTGCTCGGCGATGGACTTGATATAGGCCACGGAGTCGTTCTCGACCTTCTCCTTCATCGTCTTGTCCATCTCGCCGCCGCCCATCGCCACCGGATGCGCCGCGCCGATGTTGGTGCCAGGCGCCATCGCCGCCACGTGCGCCGCCATCGTGATGAAGACACCCGCGGAGGCGGCGCGGCCGCCTGAGGGCGACACGTAGACCACCACTGGGATTGGGGCGTTCGTCATATCTTTGATGATGAGCCGCATGGACGTGTCCAGACCGCCCGGTGTGTCGAGCTTCAGGATCAGCGCCTGCGCGTGGCTGGATTCCGCAAAGGCCAGCGCGTCATGCAAATATTCCGCGGAGACCGGAATGATGACGCCTTCATAGATTGCCACGACGACGTGCGATCCGGCACCCGACGCAGGAGCAAGCCACATGGAACCGAGGCTCAACAGAGGCCCGATCAGCAGGCTGGCAATGAGAAACAGGCGATAGGGAAGACGGCGCATGGGCGACTCCTTGAACGCACGTTCGCCCGGATGAGAGCTCATGCTCGCGCGAACAACTGCAATCGATCATACGGCCCACCTGAAGGGCTGTCAAGGAACGGACAGAGGGGAAACCGCGCAAGTTGCAAAGCCCGCACTGGGCCTCTAGAATGCCCAATGATGAGTGTATTGAAAAACGGCGAGCGGATTCATTTCGTGGACAAAAAGGGGCGGCAGTACGCCCTCACGCTGAAGGCAGGGGAGACGTTCCAGTTCAGCGGGCAAACCATCGCGCATGACGAGTTGATCGGCAAGGCTGACGGCTCGCTGGTCGCGCTGTCGCGAGGCAAACAGATGCTGGCCCTCCGGCCCACCCTGGGCGAGTACGTGCTGAAAATGCCGCGCGGCGCCCAGGTGATCTATCCCAAGGATCTGGCGATGATCACGATCTGGGCCGACATCTATCCCGGCGCGCGGGTCTTCGAGTCGGGGACCGGCTCCGGCGCTCTGACGATGGCGCTGCTGCGCGCGGTCGGCGAGCGGGGTTCGGTCGTCAGCTACGAAGCGCGCGATGATTTTGCCCGGACGGCCATGACCAATATCGAGCGGTATCTGGGGCCGGTTGCCAACCTGACCCTGCGCAAGCGCGACACCTACGAGGGCATCGACCCCACCGATGCACCGTTCGACCGCGTCGTGCTCGATTTGCCGGAGCCCTGGCGCGTCGTGCCGCATGCCGTGAACGCCCTGCGGTCCGGCGGACTCTACCTCAGTTATGTCCCGACCGTGCCCCAGGTCATGCAGACGGTCGAAGCCCTGGAGCGTGCGGCGGTGTTCGGGTTGATCCAGACGTTCGAAACGCTCCTGCGCACCTGGAACATCCAGGGCCGGAGCGTGCGGCCCGATCACCGGATGGTCGCCCATTCCGGCTTCATCACCGTCGCGCGCAAAGTCGAACCGGGCTTGTGGCCCGCCGGACAAACGGCCGCGCCATCAGACAATGACGCGGACGGACCAGACGACGAGGGGCCCGGCACATGAAACGGCTCGACGGCAAAGTGGCGCTTATCACCGGCGGCGGCACCGGCATCGGCGCGGCCTGCGCCAGAGCGTTCGCGCAGGAAGGCGCGGCGGTCGTGATCACCGGCCGCCGTAAAGATGTCCTGGAAGCCGTCGTGAAGGATATCGAGCAGGCCAGGGGCCGTGCGCTGGCCGTGGCCGGTTCGGTGACTGACGAGGCCCATGCGCAGTCGGCAATTGCGCAAGCCGCGCGGACGTTCGGAAGACTCGATGTGCTGGTCAACAATGCCGGCGCCCTTGCGTTCGGCACACTGCTCCACGAAACGGACGAGACGGCCTGGAACGAGATGCTGGCGATCAATCTTACGGGGACGTACCGCATGATCAAGGCCGCGGTGCCGGAGATGATCAAGGCCGGCGGCGGTTCAATCGTCAATATCTCCTCCATCGCCTCATTGGTCGGCATTCCCATGCTCGCGGCCTACAGCGCCTCGAAAGGCGGGATGGACGCCATGACCCGCTGCGTGGCCATGGATTACGCGCAGCAGAAGATCCGCTGCAACTCGGTCTGTCCCGGGCTGGTGGATACGCCGATGGCGTCTGGATTGATCAATAATAAGGACGCGCTGGCCCAGATCCTGACCGCCTATCCCCTCGGCCGACCTGGCACGCCTGAAGAAGTGGCGAAGTTGATTCTCTACCTGGCCTCCGACGAATCCTCGTGGGTCACCGGCAGTATCTTCCCAATCGACGGGGGCATGACTGCGCACTGAGACACGGAGGAGGGGTATGATGCATCGACTGATTCCGACGATCATGCTGACAGTCTGCGTTGCCGTCCTGAGCGTACCGGTACTTGCGCAAAATGCCGTGGATTTCCCCGGCACGGTGCTCAAAGTCGATGATGCGTCCGGCAAGCTGACGGTGAAGAAGGAGGGGACGCGGTTCACCTTCGTCGTGGACGGCCGGACCCAGTACGCCGGGATGAAGGCGCTGAAAGACATTAAGGCGGGAGACGCCGTCACGGTCACCTACATCGTCATGGGCAGCCAGTACATCGCGCAGAAGATTGCAAAGAAATAAATGGAGATCACCGCCCACACCCAGCTCTGCGGCCTGCTCGGCAACCCGGTCGAGCATTCCCTCTCGCCCGCCATTCACAACGCCGCCTTCGAGAAGCTGGGGCTGAACTTCGTCTACCTGGCCTTCACGGTCGAAGACCTGCCCGGCGCCGTCAAAGGCCTCCGTGCGCTTGGGAACCTGCGCGGCTTCAGTGTGACGATCCCGCACAAGGTCGCGATCATTCCCTTGCTGGACGAAGTGGAGCAAACGGCCAAACACATCGGCGCCGTCAACACGATCGTGATCGAAAACGGCCGGCTGATCGGTTCCAATACCGACGCCTCCGGCGCGCTGCGCGCGCTCGCGGAAGCCGGCGCGGCGCTCCGGGGAGAGAAGGTCGTGATGCTCGGATCGGGCGGGGCGGCGAGGGCCATCGCCTTCGCGCTGGCCGCCGGCACCGGCATCGCCAAGCTCACGCTGCTCGGCATCGACGAGAAGGAGCGGACCGGGCTGGTGAAGGACCTCAAGGCCAGGACCTCGCTGCAGCTTGCGGACGGCACGATCACCGACGATGCGCTGCGGCACGCGATCGAGGAGTCGAAGGTGCTCCTCCACTGCACGCCGCTGGGCATGCACCCGAACGTGCACGAGAGTTGCGTGCCGGCCTCGCTGCTGAAACCGCACCTCACGGTCATGGACATCGTCTACAACCCGCTCGACACCAAGCTGCTCACGGACGCCAAGGTGACCGGGTGCAAGACGATCCGCGGGATCGACATGTTCCTCAACCAGGCGGTCGGGCAGTTCGAACTCTGGACGAAACAAAAAGCGCCCGCCGATGTGATGCGCAAAGTTTTGGAGTCCCGCTTCGCGTGAATATTGTTCTCATCGGCTACCGCGGCACCGGCAAGAGCAGCGTCGGAAAACTGCTCGCCGAGCGTTCCGGCCGCACGCTCGTCTCTACCGATGCCGAAGTTGTTTGCCGGGCCAAGCACTCCATCCCCGACATCGTCAAACAGCATGGCTGGGACCATTTTCGAGACCTTGAGTCAGAGGTCTGCCGCGACCTGGCTGGAAAAGACCAATTGATCATCGATACGGGCGGCGGGGCGATTTTACGGCAGGACAACGTGGATCAATTGAAAGCCAAGGGGATTGTGTTCTGGCTCACCGCCGAGGTGCCGACCATCAGCCGGCGCATCGGCGGCGATACGCAGCGGCCGTCCCTCACCGGCGCCAAATCCTTCGTCGAGGAAATCGAAGAGGTCCTGCGCGAGCGCACGCCGAAATACCGGGCCGCGGCGGACCATACGATCGCGACGGACCGCAAGACCGTCGTCGAGATCGCCGATGCCGTTCAGACTTTTCTGCAGACTTCACAGTGTTGATCGGGGCAGGCCCTGTGCGCCCGTAGCTCAATGGATAGAGCATCGGACTTCGGATCCGAGGGTTGGGGGTTCAAGTCCCTCCGGGCGCGCCATCACATACCAAGCTTCGTGTGAGCCGGCGGCTATGCACGGTTTTTAGCAATTGACGCCAGCGGAGAAATCCATCATCCTGTCGTCCTCTTATCCTCTCACCCAGGAGGCTTCCATGATAGGTAAGGCCGGAATCAAAACCAGTGTCGCCCTGCTGATAATGTTGGTGATCGCCGTGCCGATCGTCCGGGCGGCGGATGCGCAAGAGGTCGCCGCGCAAGCCGTGCTGGAGACGATCAAGGCGGTGCGGACGGTCTACAGCAAGCAGATCATCGAGCAGGTGAAGAAGGCCGGCGTGAAGCCGAGCGAGAAGTGGCAGAGCGACGATCACGCGGTGATGCTCAACGCGCAGTTCGTGAAAGCGATCGGGGCGGAGATCAAAGGCTTCGAATTGGGCCTGGTCGGCCTGCAGCCGATCTACAAGTCCAACACGCCCAAGACGCCGGCGGAAACAGACGCGTTAAAAAAGCTGGCGGCGAATCCGGGTCAACCGATTCTGACGTTTGCGGACGGCAATCAGGTCAAGGGCCTGGCGGCGGACTTTGCGGTCACGAAAGGCTGCGCCGATTGTCACAACGCGCACCCGGATAGTCCGAAGAAAGACTGGAAGCAGGGCGATCTGATGGGCGCGGTGATCGTGCGGTTCAACAAGTAGCGGCGGCGTTCGGACAGAACAAAGGCCGGAGCGGGTTCATGCCCGTTCCGGCCTTTTTGTTTCCTTCGTCCAGGGTCTTTATGGTCCGAATCGCATTCCGAAGAGGACCGACACGCTGGTGGTGTCCCGATCCGGCGAGGGGGACATCCTGATGTCGTGCAGGTTGACCATGATGGTGTTCGAGAACGCGAGCCTCGGCGTGGCCTGATATTCGAACGACACGCCGAGGGGAATGTATTGGCTGGTATCGCTGTCCGAAATGCGACCAGCGCCACTGCCCTTGTCCAGATCGGCATGAATAAACCCGATGCCGGCAAAGGGCACAATGTTGAAACGATCGTTGACATGGTAGTGATACCGGAACGCGCCGGCAAAGGCATATTGCTTGAGATCGCCGGTCGGCACCCATTGAAACATCGGCCCGATTGAAAATTCCTTGGCCATGTAATAGTCGGCCTGGAAGTTCAGCGCAAAGACCGTGTTATTCGTCGTTCCGGCGATGAATCCCACATCGGTGCCGAAGCCCCAGCCTTTTTCTTCCGCCTGTGCACACTCCCAACTGCCCATTACGAGCGCCAGCATCAGCGCGCAGCAAGCGGCACGCATGTGTCCTCTGTTCATCTCAGCATCCTCCTCGCGCCCTGACACAACCTGTGAACGACTGTACCACACGATATCCAGACCGACAAGGCGCGCAGGAGTCATGCGTACGGAAAACGTCTGTTGTCCGATGCCGACAGTTGCGTTATGCTGCGCCAATTTTTGAGGGTCACCGATGCCACGCCTGTCGCCGGCCGACGCCGCACAGAATTTCCATACGATTATTTCCCGCGCCCTCGCCGGGGCCGCGTTGGAAGATTATGGCCTGTCCGTGTCTCGCGAGCAGGGCGATCAGATCCTGCGCGAGCTGCTGTCGCTGTGCCTCTTCTGGGCCTGGTCGGCGCTCAACGCGGGATTGTCAGACACGAACCGCGACCGCGCATGGGACGCACTCGCGCAGCGCGTACGGGAGGCCTGGGTGTCGGAACTGGGTCTCCCGCAGCAGGACCTCGACAGCTATCCCGCCGAGTTGGCTCAGCGGCGACGCTTCTACGGAAGTCTGGCGCGTGAAGGCGGCAACCCTGTGGCGATCGCGACCGAAGCTGCCGGCTTGCTGGCAGCGGAGTCCATCATCGAGCCGGAAGACCGCCTGAAGCTGTTGGCGCTGATGGTTGACCTAGTGCCGGTGGATGAACTGGGTCAGGCGGTTGAAGAGTTGGAAATCGGTGATTAGAGATAGCGGTGGCTGACGACGTTGCCGCTCGTATCAAATTCATAGAGCAGCGGCGCGCCGGTGGGAATGTTCAACTCCAGAACGGCTTCCTTGGAGAGTTGGTCCAGTTGCATGACCAGCGCGCGCAGGCTGTTGCCGTGGGCGGCGATCAGAATGTTCTTTCCGGCCAGAATCTGAGGCCGGATATGCTGCTCATAGTAGGGCAGGACGCGGTCGGCGGTATCTTTTAAACTTTCGCCGCCCGGCGGCCGGATGTCGTAACTGCGCCGCCAGATCTTGACCTGTTGCTCGCCGTATTTCTGCGCCGTCTCGGCCTTGTTCAACCCCTGCAGCTCGCCGTACATGCGCTCGTTGAGCGCCTTGTCTTTTTCGATCGGGATGTCGGTTTGCCCGATCACCTCCAGCGCGATCGCCAGCGTGTCGATCGCGCGCTTGAGCACGGACGTATAGGCCCGATCGAACGTCGTCCCTGCCAGTTTCTGGCCGGCGGCCTTCGCCTCTTGTTCACCTTTCGGCGAGAGCGGCACGTCGACCCAGCCGGTGAACCGGTTTTCAAGATTCCACTGTGATTCGCCGTGCCGCAGTAACACAAGCTTCGCCATCAGTCAGTCTCCTGAAATGTTTGCACAGAATACGCAACCGCCGGAATGGTTGCAATCATGTCGCTTCACAACTCGCGACGCTCCGACGACTGTTTCGACCGGGCCGGAGGAAATTTGCCTCCGTCCAGAGAGCCTTCCTGAATCGACTGGAACAGGGCCGCGAACAAGAGCGCGTAGAGCACGACGCCGACCCCGATGACATAGGGCTGCACGCCGCCGGCCTCCTGGATCGTCTGCTCCTGCTCTGCGCGGTTCAGCCAGGGCTTCTTTTTGATCTCGCCCACCTCCTCGCGCACATGCCAGTAGTAGACGTAGTTGGCGCTCACCCCCGCCATGATGCTCCAGACAAGGCCGGCCATGAGATCGTTAGTCAGAAACGTCGAGACGGCCGGCCCCACCGCGTAGACGGCAGCGTAGAGGTACATCTTGCGGTACAGGAACCAGAGAAAGGGAATGAACAGGAACGCCGGCCAGTGCCAGGTCAGGTTGAAACGCGGCGCGCCGGTGAAGGCGAATTTCTTGAACTGTTCCAGATAGCGGTCGGCGTTCGGGCCGATGAAGGCACGCCAGAGTTCGTCGTCGGCCATCAGCGGCGAGGGCGCGGCGGCTGGAATGGTCGCCCCGCACTGTCCGCAAAAATTGGCGTCGTCAGGGTTGGAGTGCTCGCATTTGGGGCAGGGTGTCATGCGTGGGTCTTATAACATTCCCCCGGTGCCGGCTCAAGGCCTGAAGAGCGAATTTCCTCAATGCTGACGAGCAGATAGGTCACTTCGTTCTGTTGCGTTCATATCGACGATGTGTTACGTTTTAAAAATTCCTTCGACATTGGGAGAGCCATGCCGACAGAAGAATTAAGACAGGATTCCGATCGGTACTTGATGAATACCTATGCCCGTTCGCCGATTTCCATCGTGCGGGGACGGGGCAGCAAGGTCTACGATCTGGAAGGCCGGGAGTATCTGGACTTCGTGGCGGGCATCGCCGTGAACGTTCTCGGGCACGGCCACCCGGATCTCGTCGCGGCGATCCAGAAACAGGCCCAGCATCTGCTGCACGCCTCCAATCTGTACTACACCGAGCCGCAGACGAAATTGGCCAAGATGCTGGTCGAGCATTCGTTCGCCCAAAAAGTCTTCTTCTGCAACAGCGGCGCGGAGGCCAACGAGGCGGCCATCAAGCTGGCCCGGCGCTACGCGCAGCAGAAATACGGGGCTGAGCGCTACGAAATCGTCACCATGCTCCAGTCGTTCCACGGCCGGACCATGGCGACGCTGACCGCTACCGGTCAGGAGAAGGTGCAGAAGGGCTTCGAGCCGCTCCTGCCCGGCTTCACCTACGTGCCGTTCAACAATCTGTCTGCCGTCGAGCAGGCCGTCAGCAGCAAGACCGCCGCCATCCTGCTGGAACCGGTGCAGGGCGAAGGCGGAGTGCGCATCGCGGAGAAGTCCTATCTCAAGGGACTCCGGGAGCTCTGCCGCCAGCGGGATATGCTCCTGATCTTCGACGAAGTGCAGACCGGCGTGGGGCGGACCGGCACCCTCTTCGCGTACGAGCAGCTCGGCGTCTCGCCGGATGTCATGACGCTCGGCAAGGGACTTGGAGGAGGACTGCCCATCGGCGCCTGTCTCGCCACCGAGGAAGCCGCGGCGGCGTTCGAGCCCGGCACCCATGCGTCTACGTTTGGCGGCAACCCCGTCAGCTGCGCCGCAGGGCTGGCCGTGCTGCGCGCGCTGCTGGAGGGGCGGGTGCTGGAGCATGGGCGGCGCATGGGCGACTATCTGGCCCACGGCCTGCAGGACATAAAAGACCGCCTGCCGATCGTGAAAGAAGCGCGCGGGATGGGTTTGCTGCAAGGCCTGGAGTTGACGGTGGACGGGAAATCCGTCGTGACCGACTGCCTGGCTCGTGGACTGCTGATCAACTGCACGGCGGATCGGGTGCTGCGTTTCGTGCCGCCGCTGATCATCACGCAGGCCGAGATCGACCGTCTGCTGGATCTGCTGAATCAAGTCCTCGGCAAACGAGTATAGGGGGCTGCATGTCTCCTCGGCCTCGACAGGAGTCTCGTCGCTCCCATTCACAGGTCTTCGGCAAGGACCTGCTGACCGTCAGCGCGATCCCCGACCAGGCGATCGCGCGCCTGCTGGAGTCGGCGCGCAAGCTCAAAGCCTTGCGGCGCAAGGGTGCGCGGTCTCAGCCGCTCGGCGGCATGACGCTGGGGCTGCTGTTTGAGAAGCCCTCGACCAGGACGCGCGTCTCGTTCGAAACCGGCATGCACCAGCTCGGCGGGCAGTCGCTGTCCCTATCGCTGGACAACATTCAATTGTCGCGCGGCGAAACGATTGCGGACACCGCTGTCGTGCTCTCGCGGTACCTCGACGCGCTGGTCGTGCGGACGTTCGATCATGCGATCGTCGAAGACTGGGCACGCCACGCGACCATCCCGGTGATCAACGGCCTGACGGACCTGTGCCATCCCTGCCAGGCGCTCTCGGACCTGTTGACAATTCAGGAACGGAAGGGCCGGCTCAAGGGCGTGAAGCTCGCGTATGTCGGCGACGGCAACAACGTCGCCAACTCACTGATCGAGGCGGCCGCCAAGACGGGGATGACGATCAGCCTGGGCTGTCCCGGCGACCATCGGCCCGATCAGCGCGTGCTGGAGCGGGCCCGCGAGGATGCGGCCCGGACCGGCGCGACGATCGAGGTCACGGACCAGCCGCAGGTGGCGGTCAAGGACGCCGACGTCGTGTACACGGATGTGTGGGTGAGCATGGGGCATGAACGCGAGCAGGATCATCTGTTCAAAGCCCTGGCGCCCTATCAGGTGAATGAGCGGCTGCTCAAGGGTGCGAAGCCGGATGCGATCGTCATGCACTGCCTGCCGGCGCACCGAGGGCAGGAGATCACGGCCGGCGTGCTCGACGGCCCGCAATCCGTGATCCTGGACCAGGCGGAGAACCGGCTCCATATGCAAAAGGCGATTCTGGTCGAACTGATGCAACCACGAGCCAAGAGGACACGATCATGAAGCGGACCGCGATCAGGAAAGTCGTGCTCGCCTATTCGGGCGGCCTTGACACCTCGGTAATTTTGAAATGGCTGCTGGAGACCTACGACTGCCAGGTCGTCGCCTTCTGCGCCGATCTGGGCCAGGGCGAAGATTTACAATCCGTCAAGAAGAAGGCGCTGGCCGTCGGGGCGTCGAAGGCCTATGTCGAAGACCTGCGCGAAACCTTCGTGAAGGACCACGTGTTCCCGATGCTGCGCGGCTGCGCCGTCTACGAGGGCACTTATCTATTGGGCACATCCATTGCCCGGCCCCTCATCGCCAAGCGGCAGATGGAAATTGCGGCCAAGGAAGGCGCGGACGCCGTGTCGCACGGCTCGACCGGCAAGGGCAACGATCAGGTGCGGTTCGAACTGACCTATCAGGCGCTGGATCCCACAGTCCGGATCATCGCGCCCTGGCGGGAGTGGACGATGCGCTCGCGGCGCGAGCTGATCGAGTATGCCGAGAAGCACGGCATTCCGGTGACGGCGACGAAAGCCAAGCCCTACAGCACGGACCCGAATCTGTTCCACATCAGCTACGAGGGCGGGATTCTGGAAGATCCCTGGTCGGCGCCGCCGGACGAGATCTTCCAACTGACCGTGTCGCCCGAGAAGGCGCCGGACAAACCGCGCGAAGTGGAAATCGAGTACGCGCAGGGCGACCCGGTCGCCGTGGACGGCAGGAAAATGAGCCCGGCCACGCTGCTGGCGCACCTCAACAAACTCGGCGGCGAGCACGGCATCGGGCGGGTGGATCTGGTCGAGAACCGCTACGTCGGCATGAAGTCGCGCGGCGTCTATGAAACGCCGGGCGGAACGATTTTACACGTCGCCCATCGCGGCCTGGAGTCGCTGACGCTGGACCGCGAGGTGCTGCACCTGCGGGACTCGCTGATCCCTCGTTACGCAGAGCTGATCTACTACGGCTACTGGTACGCGCCTGAACGGGAGATGCTGCAAGTGGCGATCGACGAAGCGCAGAAGGACGTCACCGGCACGGTCCGCGTCAAGCTGTACAAGGGCAGCTGCACGGTGACGGGACGGAAATCGGAGCGGTCGCTCTACCGTCTGGACATCGCGACGTTCGAGGAAGACGACATCTATCGGCAGAAGGACGCGGAAGGCTTCATCCGGCTGAATGCGCTCCGGCTGGCGATTCGAACACAGAGACGCAAGAAGAAAGTATGAAGGCAGAGCGATGAATGATAAACGACGCACGCGAGACTCTTCCGTTCAGCGTTCAAACTTCATCGTTCATCGTTAGGGGAACGTCGCGTGACGAAGAAGCAAAAAAATTCGCCAAAAGCAGAAAAGGCCTGGTCCGGCCGGTTCCGGACGAAGACGCACCGGCTGATGGATACCTTCAGCTCGTCGCTGGCGTTCGACCGGCGGCTGTACAAGCAGGATATCCAGGGCAGCATCGCCCACTCCAAAGGCCTGGAGCAGGCCGGCGTCCTGTCGACGCAGGAGGCGAAGGCGATCATCCGGGGCCTCGAACAGATCCGCGCCGAGATCGAAAAGGACCGGTTCCCCTTCGCGCCGACGGACGAGGACATCCACATGGCGATCGAGCGGCGGCTGATAGAAGTGATCGGGCCGGTCGGCGGCAAGCTGCACACGGGGCGGAGCCGGAACGACCAGGTGGCGCTCGACCTGCGCCTGTACCTGCGCGACACGCTCGGCGCGCTCGTCAAGACAGCGCGCCAGTTTCAACAGGCGCTGCTGGACCAGGCGCGCCGGCACCTGGACGTCGCGATGCCGGGCTACACGCATCTCCAGCGGGCGCAGCCGGTCCTGTTTGCGCATCACCTCCTGGCCTACGTGGAAATGACGGAGCGGGACAAGGGACGGATGCGCGATCTCCTGGCGCGCCTGGACGAAATGCCGCTGGGCTCCGGCGCACTGGCCGGCACCAACTATCCGGTGGACCGCGCCTACGTGGCCCAACTGCTCGGCTTTGCCGGCGTGACGCAGAACAGCCTGGATGCGGTGTCCGACCGGGATTTTGTCATCGAGGCGCTCTCGGCGCTGGCGATCCTGATCATGCACCTGTCGCGCCTGAGCGAAGAATTGATTTTGTGGTCGTCGCAGGAATTCCGATTCGTGGAACTGCCGGACGCCTTCTGCACGGGCAGCAGCATGATGCCGCAGAAGAAAAACCCGGACGTGCCCGAACTGGTCCGCGGCAAAACCGGCCGCGTCTACGGCCACCTGATGGCGCTGCTGACGACGCTCAAGGGCCTGCCGCTCAGCTACAACCGGGATTTGCAGGAAGATAAAGAGGCGCTGTTCGACGCGCTCGACCAGGTGTCGGCATCGCTGGAAATCATCACGAAGGTGATGCAGGGACTGACGGTGAACCGTGAGACGCTGGGGAAGGCGGCCGGCGCCGGCTATATCCTGGCGACGGAGCTTGCGGACTATCTAACCGGAAAAGGCGTGCCGTTCCGCGAGGCCCATGCGATCACGGGCCGCCTCGTGCGCTGGTGCCTGGACCGGAAGAAAGATTTACGAGACCTGACGCTCGCGGATATGCGCGGCATCTCGACCAAGTTCGAGAAGGACGCGCTGGATGTGCTGACGGTCGAAGGCGCCATCGAACGGCGTTCGCAGATCGGCGGCACGGCGCGCAAGCGCGTCGAAGCCCGGCTCAAGGCGCTGGAGAAAGTGCTGGCATGACGCGCCGCGCGTGGGCGGGCCTGCTGCTCATCAGCCTGCTTGCGGGCTGCGGCCGTCCCGGCGTTCCGGTCCCGCCCGACGATTACGGAATCGGGCTGCGCATCCAGCAGGAACGGAAGAAAGAGGAGCAGGCCCGCAAGGGACAGGAGGCGCGCGAAGCGGCCGACGCCAGGCAGAAAGCCGAAGAGGGGATTGTGGCGCCGCCTGATGAAATCACGCTGCCGGACATGCGGCCGGTCGGCGGGCGATAGGGAAGAAGCATGCACGATTTTGTATACCGACAAGGGGAATTCTGCTGCGAGGACGTGCCGCTGAGCCGGATCGCCAAGGAAGTCGGCACGCCGTTCTACGTCTACAGCCACGCGACGCTGGTCCGCCACTTCCGCGCCCTCGACAGCGCGTTCCAGAGCGTGCCGCACATCATCGCCTTCGCGATGAAGGCCAATTCGAACCTGGCCATCCTGCGCCTCATGGCGCGCGAGGGGAGCGGCGCGGACATCGTCTCGGGCGGCGAGCTGTATCGCGCGCTCAAGGCCGGCGTACCGCCGTCGAAGATCGTCTTCGCGGGCGTGGGCAAGAACCGCGAGGAAATTCGCTACGCGCTGAAGTCCGGAATTCTGATGTTCAACGTCGAGTCGTCGGACGAATTGCGCGCGATCGACGACGTGGCGGCCGAGATGCGGACGAAGGCCTGCGTGGCCCTGCGCGTGAATCCGGACGTCGATCCGAAGACGCACCCCTATATTTCCACGGGGATGAAAAAGAGCAAGTTCGGCATCAGCGCCGACCGGGCGCTGGAGGAGTTCAAGCTGGCCTCGTCGCTGAAACACCTCGACGTGGCCGGCGTGCACAAGCACATCGGCTCGCAGCTGACCGAGATCACGCCGTTCGTGGACGCCCTGAAGAAGATCCTGGAGCTGGTCGAGCAATTGAAGGGCCAGGGCATCAACATCCGCTACATCAACATCGGCGGCGGGCTGGGCATCACCTATTCGGACGAGACCCCGCCGGAACCGAAAGATCTGGCGGCGGCGATCTCCCCGTTGCTGCGCGACCTGAAGGGCACGCTGATCATGGAACCGGGCCGCGTCATCGTGGGCAACGCCGGGGCGCTCGTCACCAAGGTGCTCTATCAAAAAGCTAGCGACGTGAAGCGGTTCGTGATCGTGGACGCGGCGATGAACGACCTGATCCGGCCGAGCCTCTACGGCGCCTTTCACGACATCAAGCCGGTGCGTGAGATGCCCGCGGCGAAATCGGTCACGGTGGACGTCGTCGGACCCGTGTGCGAGTCCGGGGACTTCCTGGCCAAGGACCGCGCCATGCCGGAGGTCAAGTCCGGTGACCTGCTGGCGGTGATGAGCGCGGGCGCCTACGGATTCGTGATGGCATCCAATTACAACTCGCGTCCGCGCGTACCGGAGATCCTGGTCAAGGGCAAGGAAATCCACGTGATCCGCGAGCGCGAGAGTCTGGCCGATCTGGTCAGGGGTGAGACGATTCCGGCGTTCCTGAAATCGAAAGCGGGCGCCCCATCAACAAAGGCGGCAAAAAAGAGGAAGAAGTAATGGCACGCGGCGCGACGAAACAGAAACCGATCCCCTTCATGAAACTATCGGGGAGCGGGAACGATTTCATCCTGGTGGACAACCGGCGCGGCCTCGTGGACGGGACATGGGCGGGCGCGCTCGCGGCGAAGATCTGCGCGCACCGGATGTCCGTCGGCGGCGACGGCCTGATTCTGATCGAGCGGTCGCGCAATGCCGATTTTCGCTGGCGGCTGTTCAACGCGGACGGCAGCGAGGCGGAGTTCAGCGGCAACGGCGCGCGCTGCGCGGCCCGCTTTGCCTATCTGAAGAAAATCGCGCCCAGGCGCATGACGTTTGAAACGCTCGCGGGAATGATCGAAGCGGACATGGTGGCCGCGGCGCGCGGCGGAAAGCCGGAAGCCGTGAAGGTGCGCTTTCCCGATCCGAAGGGACTGCGGTTGAATCTGAACGTGACGGTGAACGGCGCGACGCGGCAGGCGCATTTTCTCGATACCGGCGTGCCCCACTGCGTCTATCTGGTGGACGACCCGGACAAGACGGACATCGTCGGCATCGGGCGGCCCACGCGCTACCACGACCTGTTCAAGCCGGCCGGCACGAACGTGAACTTCATCAAGGTGCTCGACCCGCACCGGATCCGGATCAGGACCTACGAGCGGGGCGTCGAGGACGAAACGCTGGCCTGTGGCACCGGGTCCATCGCGTCGACCCTGCTGGCCAGCCTTGTCGCCAAGGTCGAATCGCCGGTGACAGTGGTGCCCCAGAGCGGCCTGGAGCTGACGGTGCATTTCGACGCGCAGGGCGAGTCCTTCACGAACGTCTACTTGCAGGGCGATGCCCGTGCCGTGTATGAAGGACGCATCCTGCCGGATGCCTGGAAGTAACAGGCAATGGGCGATAGGCTATAGGCGGGATCGTTTCGAATCCGGACCCATTACCCATAGCCCATCGCCTCTTGCCAAAGGAGTCCGTTATGTTTCACGGTTCACTGGTTGCGATCGTCACACCGTTTAAAAAGGGGAAAGTCGACGAGAAGGCGCTGGGCGACCTGATCGACTGGCAGATCGCGCAGGGCACCCACGGGATCGTCCCCTGCGGCACGACCGGCGAATCCGCCACGCTGACGCACGAAGAACACGAGCGGGTCGTCGCGTTCACCATCGAGGCGGCCAAAGGGCGGGTGCCGGTCATTGCCGGTACCGGCTCCAACAGTACGGATGAAGCCGTCACGCTGACGAAGCACGCGAAAAAAGCCGGCGCGGACGGGGCGCTCCTGATCACGCCCTACTACAACAAGCCGACACAGGAAGGCCTTTATCGCCACTACAAGGCGGTGGCCGAGGCGGTGGACCTTCCCATCGTCCTCTATAACATCCCGGGGCGGACCAGCGTGAACATGCTGCCGCCGACCGTAGCCCGGTTGGCGTCCTTCAAGAACATCGTGGCGATCAAGGAGGGCAGTGGCTCACTGCAGCAGGTGTCGGACATCATCCAGGCCTGCGGGGAGCGGATGGCGGTGCTCTCCGGCGACGACGCGCTGACCCTGCCCATGATGGCGATCGGCGCCAAGGGCGTCATCACCGTCACGGCCAACATCGCGCCCAAAGACATGGCGAAGATGACGGATGCCTTTGCGGCCGGCAAATTGGCAGAGGCGAGGAAGCTGCACTATAAAATGTCGCCGCTGTTCGCCGCCCTGTTCTACGAAACGAATCCGATCCCGGTCAAGGAAGCGCTGGGGATGATGGGCAAGTGCTCCGCGGAGCTGCGCCTGCCGCTCTGCCCCATGGCCGCCGACACCAGGGAAAAACTGTCGCGCGCGTTGAAGGATTACGGGCTCATTTAGAGACCGTGACGCGTGACGAGTAAAGACATTCTGTTTTCTCTCAACCCATCACTCATTACACATCACGCATAACGGGGGTTGCATGATTAAAGTCATTATCGCAGGCACGGCCGGGCGCATGGGCTCGAGGCTGGTGGCGCTCATGGAGGAATCCGCGGCGCTGACGCTCGTGGGTGCCATCGAGAAAAAGGGACACGTCGCGGTGGGGGAAGATGCCGGCGAACTGGCCGGCTGCAGCGCGAATCTGGTCATCATCGAAGACGACCTTTCGGCCTGCATCGGGCGGGGCGACGTCATCATCGATTTTTCATCCCCCCAGGCCACACTGGAACACATGCGCATCGCGGCGACACAGCACAAGGCGATGGTGATCGGCACCACGGGATTTTCCGTTTCCGAGATGGACGAACTCCGGTCGCTGGCCAAGCAGCTCCCCTGCGTCTGCTCGCCCAATATGAGCGTGGGCGTGAACATGCTCTTTAAGATGATCGCTGAGATGGCCAAGACGCTGCATGAGGACTATGACATCGAAGTGATCGAAGCCCATCACCGCCTGAAAAAAGACGCCCCCAGCGGGACGGCATTGAAAATGGCGGAGGTGCTGGCCAAAGCCATCGGGAAGGATTTGACCCAGGCCGCGGTCTACACCCGCAAGGGCATCATCGGCGAGCGCAAGCGGGGCGAGATCGGCATCCAGACGATCCGCGCCGGCGATATCGTGGGCGACCACACGGTCATCTTCGGCGGGATGGGAGAACGGATTGAGGTCACGCACCGCGCGCAGAATCGCGACACCTACGTGCGGGGCGCGCTCCGCGCCGCCCGCTGGGTCGTCAAACAGCCTCCGGGGCTGTACGACATGCTCGACGTGCTGGAGCTGAAATAGGGAGGAGCGGTCGCGCCCTTCCCGGTGCCTTCCTCGTTATCCCTTCGGCAGCAGGACCCCGAACATGACCCCGATGATGACGACGGCGCCCGCAATCGTCACGTTTTTGTTCTGGAACGTGTCGTGCACTCCGTAGATCAGTATCGCGGAAATGAACGAAAAATAAATCTGCGCGATCCCTTTGTAGCCGCCGCCCGCGCCCTCCGCCCAGGCAAGGGCCGGTGTCAGGGCGAGTGCCAGTCCCATCATGGTCCCGACGAATCGTCTCATCGCGTATCCCTCCTTGTGAGATGTGCATGGCTCGAACAGACGGGCTTTAAAAACACACGCGCCCTGGAACGCACAGAGGCGCCCCAAGGCGTGGGCCATTGGATGCTGCAGTTGTCGGACGGTTGGTGAGTGGCCTACCCCGGTTCCATTGGCGAGCCTCTCAGGTGGTTATTGGAGCGGTAGCCTGCGCTTCCCAGGCTCCCTTGTCAATCGTTGTGGACCGTCAGGGGCAGAACAACGCGAAGACCGGGAAAAGGGACTACTCCTGATAGGCTGTAGACCCGCTGGGCTTGAATGCGGGCGCGGTGACGGTGACGCCGCACGCATGGCAGACGATGGCGTGCTTCCCCCGCTCATAGCTGATGAGGCAGGTGCAGCGGGGACAGCAGAGCAGGGCCGTCAGGGGTACGCTCGAGAGTTTTGCCACAGTCGGTTTCATACGTTCTTCCGGCCCAGGGATGCGACGGTCAGAGTGATCCCCTCACACACCATATGCTTCAGCCAATAAAGTGGGTAACATGGACTCGCGTGAAGGCTGGTCCGCCTACTTCCGTCCGTAACGGTTCAGGAGTGCGGGGACCGCTACTTAGCGGACAGCGTAGGCGCGCGCCGTCAACGGACGTGGCTCAGGTTCCGCTGGCTTCCGCCGTCCGCAGTTCAGACACGCATAGACGGTGATGGCAAGGCCGGCCTCCAAGTCCACAGCCCGCTCCAGCCTGAGAGTCCCTTTGCATTTATCGCAAGCTTTCATGCTCGTACTGTAACACGCGTCTACCGGACTGGCCAGCGGTCAGAAGTCCCTTCTCCACAGGGCAAAGGGCCTCTTATCCCCAAAAGGCTTATGGGCCGTTTGGTCCCTGTGATTGGGCAGAGCGAGGCGTTTCTTGACAGGTCACGGGAACGACTCGTACGATGAGGCGCCGTTAGGAGAGGTCGCGATGGGTGTGCTTCGATTGATACTGGTTGCCGGAGTGCTCGTGGCCGGCTATTTCCTGTTACGGAGCGCGATCAAGGAGTTCCGGGGGCTCAAGGGGCCGGCGCAGCCGCCGGCTGCTAAGAATGAGATGGTGCAGGATCCGGTCTGCAAGACCTATGTGCCGCGGGGTTCCGCCGTATCGGCCGACATCGGCGGCCAGACTTATCTCTTCTGCAGCCGCGACTGCGCGAACACGTTTCAGAGCCAGGGCGGCCGGTCTGCCTAACAGCCCGAATAGCTGGACGAGCTCAGCTTGCTTTCCTTGTCGAATTTTAGCGTGATCTGACACTCGGTGGGAGTAAAGTTGCCCAGGAGCGGGCCGTTCTTGCCGCCGGAAATCCGGAAATAGGTCCAGGTTTCTCCGCCGAAAAATCGAGGCGCCTTGCCGGTCGGCTCGCCCCAATTTTTCTCGAACCAGGCTTTCTCTTTGCCTTCCAGTTCGGCAGGTTTCAGGGACGCATCCAAATAGGGATTCCCTCCGCAGCCGGCGAGCAATCCGACCCCTAGGCCGACCCCTAGGCCGACCGCCAGGAACACTCCAAGTATTCGATATTTCATGTCATCTCCTTTACATGCCCAGAAGCATGTGACCCTTACTTGGATTCTAACCGCCGCCTGAAAGGCTGTCAAAGTTGCGTTCGGAGCCGGATGCTCTTACAATAATCACACCGATAAGCCGATGCCGTGACAGCGTTCCACGGACACGAAAGGAGCCGGTCATGAAATTCTTTCTCGATACCGCCAATGTGAAGGAAATTTACGAGGCCGCCAGCCTCGGCATGCTGGACGGCGTCACGACCAATCCGTCGCTGGTGGTCAAAGAAGGCCGCAGCTTCAAGGAAATGCTCCAGGAAATCTGCAAGATCGTGGACGGCCCGATCAGCGCCGAAGTGGTCAGCGTCGAAGCCGACGCGATGGTGAAGGAAGGGCGTGAGCTCGCCAAGATCCATAAGAACATCGTGGTCAAGTGCCCGCTGATCCCGGAAGGTATCAAGGCCACCAAGAAACTCTCTTCGGAAGGCATCCGCGTCAACGTGACGCTCTGCTTCTCACCCACGCAGGCCATCCTGGCCGCCAAAGCCGGCGCCTGGTGCGTGTCGCCGTTCATCGGCCGGCTGGATGACATCAGCTCGGACGGCATGGGGCTGATCCGCCAGATCCTCACCATTTATAAGAATTACGACTACAAGACCCTCGTGCTGGTTGCCAGCGTGCGGCATCCGCAGCACGTCGTCGATGCCGCGCTCATCGGCGGGCATATTTGTACCATGCCGTTCTCGATCTTCCAGCAACTCTTCAAGCACCCGCTGACCGACAGCGGCTTGAAGAAATTCCTCGACGACTGGAAGGCGAAGGGACAGCAGTAGCAGCGCGCGGCAGAGCTGGCTGACGAATGGCGAGGTCGGGTGGCATGCTCGTTCGCTTCCGCACCTCTCGGAGCGACCCTTCCGGGCTTTAGCTCGCGGAAACCTTCTGGAATTCCCGCGGCTGCGGTCGTTGACCGCAGTGCCTTGGTCAGTTTCCAGCTTTCCTGCTCGCTACAGCCTCGGTGGGTACCCCGCTCCTTCGGTGAAGTCGCTCACAACCATGCCACCCTTCCAGCCGTCTCCAAAATTAATATAAAGTGGAACGGGGACAGGCCGCTCATGGACCTGTCCCCGTTCCCGCTTCGCGCACCACCACACGTTGCTTTTTCTAAATCGCAGCCTACCCTTTCTGGCCTAGAACAAAAGTGCCCTTAGACCACTACATTCCTCAGGTGCACCTTAGAAATTTCTATTCGCCGTCCCTTGGCGAACGCACGTATGCAATCCGTAAAACTGACCTCAAAGCCTTTACGCCGAATGCACGATCCGTGTGTGGAATCACGGACGGAAGCACAAACGCTTACCTGCGCGAGGATCGAGCTATTGAGGAGTTCTTAAAGACAATAGAGCCAAAATACAACACTGCTCTAGAAAAGCTAAGCGTCGGAGAGATCGATACAGAGTGTATCTACGCCATCGCGGGGTTCGTCTCTTATGTGATTACTTGTTCGCCCGCAGGCATGCGGATTCAATCTGGACCACTCAAAAGCGCCTTAGAGACACAAGCTGCCATGATGGATGCCAAGGGGCTTTTCACTCCCCCTCCGGCTCAGTTAGGCAGCACAACTCTTACTAAACTTCTGGAAGACGGACTTGTTGAAGCCACGATCGACCCCAAGTATCCTCAGGCGATAGGTATCAGTTCGATCTTAAGGTTCGTTGCCATCTTTGGGAATTCCACTTGGGAGATTTTGTATAACGATTCTTCCGATAGCCCATTTTTCACAAGCGACTTCCCTGCAGCCATCGAGAAGGCAGACGACCCTCGCGTCCTGAACCGGATCGTTCCTCTAGCACCTAATCTCGCACTTCGGATCAAGCCCAATCCCATGCTCGACAGAAATCGACTGGACTATTCTTTCGCGAATTTTGGCTGTCGAAAGCGCGACGTAGATTATGAGGAGCTTGCAAAACTCAATACTTTAATCGTGCGTTGCGCTGAGGACACCGTGTTTTATCGTGATGACTACCCATGGGTTCAGCCGTTCGTCGAAAAGAATCGGCATTACCGAATTGAGCCATATACTCGTAGGATAAAGACTCCCTCTGGCACACTTCTAGTTTCGACACAAAGAATTGTCGCCTGCACTCCATCTCCTGAGAAGTAACACGTTACTAGGTCGAGGTGAGCGAAGCGCGAACGGGGACAGATCCATGAGCGGCCTGTCCCCGTTCCAGTTTTTTATTTTGTACTGAAGGCGGTTTGGGTAATCCCCAACTGCGCGCATCGAGGGAGCATATTCTGATCGTGCGCCCTCTGCGAGCACAGGGGATTACCCAAACCGCCTTTCTGCTCTTCGGATTTCAGGCATGCTCGATGATTTTTCGGGCCTTCCTGAACACCGAGTGGAACATTGGGCGGGTTAGTTTACCGGTAAACGTATTCTGCTGGCTCGGATGGTAGGAACCGATCAGGGTCACGCCCCACGGCAGGCGATACACGACACCGTGCCCGAAGCGCAGAGCCGGCGTCGGGACCGGATGCCCCAGTTCACGGCAGGCCTTCAGATAGTGATCGAACGCGATCTTCCCCAGCACCACGACGACCTTCACATGCTTCAGCAGTTGCAACTCTTCCATTAAATAGGGCCGGCAGGCATCGAACTCCTTGGGCAGCGGCTTGTTGTCCGGCGGAGCGCAGCGCACCACAGGCGCGATATAGCAATCCTTCACGCGGAGCCCGTCCTGCTTATGCGTCGAGGTCGGCTGGTTGGCAAACCCGAAAGCATGGAGGGCTTCGTAGAGCCAGTCGCCGCTCCGGTCTCCGGTGAAGACACGGCCGGTCCGGTTCCCTCCGTGGGCGGCAGGCGCCAGACCGACGACGAACAGGCGGGCCTTGGGATCGCCGAAGCCTGGCACAGGGCGGCCCCAGTAGGTCCACTCTCGAAATTGCCGGCGTTTCTCTTTGGCAATCCGCTCGCGGTAGGTGACCAGCCGTGGGCAGAGGCGGCAGGCGGCGACTTGCTGCTGGATCATAGTCAGGTTTCGCATGGGCCGCAGTTTACCACGAGAGGCGGCCCGCCTTGCCGCACCGACACTTTCCTGATAGCATGGGCCGCAATGGTTCGCGCCATGTTCACGTTTCTGTTGCTCACCCTCGTTCTCGAGGCAGCTTCCGCATCGGCACAGCCTCCTTCCGACAGCACGACACAACCGTCCACGGCCACGATCCAGGCGCCCACCGCTCAGGCAGCACCTCAGCCGGCTTCGGATGCAGCACCTTCGCCACCGTCGGTCATCGAGCCGGCTCCAACGAATGGGCAACAGCCTGCCGACGAACCGGACAAGATCGAGGCGGCTGAGGTGCCGGACGTACAGGAGCCGGACGATCAACTCATCATCCTCCCGGAAATCAAACGCGACGGCCCGCGCCACTTCCTGAGTTCCTTCAAGCTGCCCGACAAGCTGACGTTCGGCGGGCAATCCATTCCGGTCGATTCGTGGCAGGTCCGCGAGCGAATCGAATACGAGTTCTACCAGTTCCTCGAAGACGAGGGCGAAAGCATCATCCTGGCGAAGCGGACGGGACGCTGTTTCCCGCCCGCCGAAAAACAACTGGCGGACGCGGGCCTTCCGGACGATCTCAAGTTCATGCTGCTGGTGGAAAGCAAATGCATCGCCGCCGCCTCTTCGTCCAAGAAGGCCTCCGGCCCCTGGCAGTTCATCGGGGCGACCGGCAAGCGCTACAAGCTCAAGAGCGATCAGTGGAAGGACGACCGGCGCAATCTGGAAATGTCGACCGAGGCCGCGGTCAAGTACCTGCGGTATCTCAAAGACCTGTTTGACGGCGACTGGTTCCTGGCCATGGCGGCCTACAATGCCGGAGAAGAACGGATCAGGAAACAGCTCAAAGCCCAGAAGGTGGACGACTACTGGAGACTCCATCTCGTTCGCGAGACGATGCGCTACGTGCCGCGCATCATCGCCGCGAAGGAAATTTATTCCCAGCCGGAAAAATATCTGGGGCTGACCAAGCAGGACATGTATGCGCCGCTGGACACCGAAACCGTGACCGTGACGATCAAGGAGCCGCAAAAGCATCTGGCCTCGCTTGCCCAGGAACTCGGTTCCTATTTCCTCGAGCTGAAGCTCCTCAATCCCGAGATCAAAAAGGAATACCTCCCCAAGGGCACGCACCAGCTCAAAGTCCCCAAGCAGGATTGTCCCTTCAAGTGCCTCAAGCAGGATAAGACACCGTAACGGCGGCTGAAAAAAGCTCCCAGCTTCGTTCTCGGTCGCCCGTCTCCCTGCGGCCTCGCCATGGGAAGGAGCGCGTCTCGACGCGCGGGGGCGGGTGCAACAGTAGCCTTTTTGAGCCGCCTCATGTACCTCTCTCCAAACCGGAGGGCATTCAGTGCATCCCTGGGCCGTCACATGAGCCATCCCCATGTCCTACCGTTAGTCGAATGTACGAACCTCTCTCTTGTCGGGGGAAAAGCCGTCGGATTGCAACGGCTGATCCGAGAAGGCGTTCGTGTCCCGTCCGGTTTCTGCCTGACCACGGCCGCGTATCACGACGCGCTGCGCGAAGCCGGCTTCGACACGGCCCGACGCTGGCAACAGGCGTTGACGGCAACAGGAGTCGACCGCGATCGGCTGTTGTCCGATTGTCGTCAGGCGATTCTGTCGGCCCCAATCGCTGATTCCATTCTGCATGCGCTCCAGAACGAACTGGCGCGCCAGGGTATTGCGCACTGGGCCGTCCGTTCATCCGCCACCGACGAAGATACCGCCCATGCAACCTATGCCGGTATCTACAAAACTGTGCTCGGCGTGCCGGCCGATGGACTGCACGCCGCCATCCTCGACTGCTGGACGTCAATCTGGACAGCAGCCGTTGTGGTCTACCACGAGCGAATAGGGCGGCGAGAGGCTCCCGCCATGGCTGTCGTCCTCCAGCCGATGCTCGCACCCCAGGCAGCCGGCGTGGCCTATTCGCGGCATCCCGTCACGGGCCGATCTGATGTTGTCGTGATCAACGCCGTGCGGGGATTGGCAGAACCGCTCGTGAGCGGGCAGGCCATTCCGGATCAGATCGTCGTACAGACCGGCGGTGCGCCGCAGATTGTGGAGCGGCACCTCGCTGATGCGGAGCGCGCGCACTCCGTCCTCGCCGACGCCGACGCGCTCCTGCTGGGGGAACACACCCGGGCCATCGAACAGAAGCTCGGCCATCCCGTGGACATCGAGTGGGCGCTCGCCGACGGCACCCTGTGGTTCCTGCAGGCACGCGCGATCCCCCCGATGCGCGCCGCAGCCATGCTGACCGAGCCGATGTGCGTCTGGTCCCGCGCGAATTTCAAGGAAACCATGCCCGACCTTCCCAGCCCCTTGGGGCTTTCATTTCTTCAGGAATTCATGGACCGCGCGATTGTGCGCCACTACCGGACGCTCGGATGCACGATGCCGCCCGGCTTGTCGCCGGTCCGGGTCATCCGAGGGCGGCCCTACATCAACGTGAGCCTGTTTCAATTTTTCATGGCCCAACTCGGCGGCGATCCCGATTCGATCACCGACCAGATGGGCGGGCAGCTCCATCCGTTGTCGGTCCGTCCGCCGCGCCTGCCCCTGTGGAGGTTGCTCCCGGCTGGCCTCTGGATGGAGTGGCAGATGCGGCGGGCAGCCCTAGTGGCTCCTCGGTGGTTTGCCGACATCAAACGGATCGCCGACGAGCACAGGGTCGAGTCGGCACGACCGCCGTCGCCGGTCGACCTGCTGGCCCGGCTCGACCGGCTCAGCCGGCAACTCTATGAACGGGACCTGACCTTCCCGGCCGTCGGGGGCGTGTCGCAGGGGCTCTACGTGCTGCGCCTGCTGTTGGAGCGGCGGCTCGGTCGGGATGGGCACGCCCTGCTCAACGCCTCGCTCCAGGGGCGCAGCCAGGTGATCAGCGCCCAGCAGATTTTCAGTTTGATGGAACTGGCCGAGACCGCCGGGCAGGAGCCGTCCGCCCGGGCGTTTTTCCTGGCTGAGCCGTGGGACCCGTCACTGTTCCGCGACCGGTTGACTGGGACGGCGTGTCTGCGCGGCTTTGACGAGTATCTGACCGACTATGGCCACCGCGCGGTCGGCGAATCCGACATGATGTCACCGAGGTTTGCGGAGATGCCCGATTACCTGCTGGGAATCATCAGGGCGCATCTACAGCAACCGCCGGCCAAATCCGTCTCCGCCATGCGGCGCGAACAGGACGCGGCCCACGCCGCTGCGCTACAGCGGATCCGTGCCGCGTTCGGCTGGCGGGTGCACGAATGGCTCTTCTTCCGCTGGTGCCACAGGCGGCTGACTCGCTACCTCGCTCTGCGGGAAGCCAACCGCCATGCCCTCATGCATTTTTCCGCGGCCACGCGCCGGCTGCTCTTCCTACTGGGCGGCCATTTTGCCGCGCAGCGTGTGCTCGCCGTGTCAGACGATATTTTTTTCCTGACATCGGACGAGATCAGAGACCTCGTGCAGGACGGCGGGCGGGACTGGAAGGCAGTCGTCGCCGCGAGGCGGGCCGAACGGGAGCGGAACGCTCAGTTGGAAGCGCCCGATACGATCGTCGGAACCGGACCGGCCACGCCGCGATCGGAGACAGGCAGTACCCCTGGAGTCTTGACCGGCCTGCCCATCAGTCCCGGTCGCGTCGAGGGCCCCGCGCGGCTGGTCCGCTCGCCGGATGATCGAGCCAGGGTGAAGCCGGGCGATATCCTGATCGTGCCGGTCATCGATCCCGGCATGGCGCCGCTCTTTGGATTGGCCGCCGGGGTCGTGGCGGAAATGGGAGGCACGCTCTCTCACGGCGCGATTATCGTGCGCGAGTACGGCCTGCCGGCCGTGGCAAACGTGAACGGCGTCATGCGGCGACTGCGCGACGGTGAACGGATTGTGGTGGATGCCGAGCGGGGGGAGATCAGCCGGCTGGATCAGTGACCCAGCCGACCGTCTTCCGGGAACGATTTATTGCGGCTGGAAATGGACGCGCCGGTTGCTCTGCCAGCACGCGTCAGCCATCTCCTTACACAGCGGTTTTTCCTTGCCGTAACTGACCACCTCGATCTGGGAGGACGGAACGCCGGCCTTTACCAGGTATTGTTTCACAGACTTGGCCCGGCGCTCGCCCAGCATCATATTGTAATTGGCCGTGCCCCGGCTGTCGCAGTGTCCTTCCACCAGCACCTTGCGCTTCGAATCCTCTTTGAGTTTTTGTGCCAGCGTGTCAAGAGCGGTCTTGTCTTCCTTCTGAATCGTTGCCTGGCTGGAAGCAAAATGCACCTCCGCCAGATCGGCCGCCCAGGCCAGGGGATCCTCTGGCGGCGCAGCGGCTTGGGCCACGATTTCCTCCTGTTTCGGAGGCGGAGGCGGTTCGGGAGCGGGTGGAGGGGGCGGGGGCACGGGCTTGGCAATCTCCTGCGATCCCGAGACCGTCTGGCTCTCGCTCGCACAGCCGCCAAGCAGTGTGAATGCAATCACGCACGCTGGCACGCACGCCGACAGGCCGGCTAGCAAACAGGCGGAACGTATGGCTGACCGGTTCATCCCGTCTCTCCCCTGTGTCATTCGTCCCTAGTGCGCCGCAAAATGCCCGCGGCGGTTCCGCTGATAGCAATCCTCGTTCGCCTCGGTGCAGGTCGGCCGCTCCTTCCCAAAGCTGGTGGTTTGGATCTGTGAGCCGGCGACGCCGAGATCGCCCAGATACGTTTTGATCGCTTTGGCCCGACGCTCGCCCAGAGCCAGGTTGTAATTGGCGGTGCCCCGCTCATCACAATGCCCCTCCACAACAACCTTGCGCTTGCCGTCCGCCTTGAGCAGTTTCAAGGCAGCCGCAAGCTTGCCGTGCTCAGATTTTCTGATCGATGATTTGTCGTAATCGAAGTGCACGTCCGTGAGACCGGCCGCCCAAGCCAGGGGGTCTTCGGCCACCGGCGCCGCAGCAGCCTCCGGCGCCATTTCCTGCTGCTTCGGGGGCGGCGGCGGTTCAGGCGCAACTGGAGCCGGCGTCGGCTCCGGTGCAGACGGGGCAGGGGGGGCCGGTGCAGCCGGTGGCGGCGCGGGCTTGGCGATTTCCTGTGATCCCGAAGTCGTCTGCTGGCTCGAGCTGCACCCGTCCAGCAACGCCAGCACCATCACGCCAGTAAACAGCAGCGTCGTCAGCGAAACCCATTGCTTGAGCGATTGCTTCATACCGACCTCCGGTTAAGTTAAGCGATATAATAAGGATGTACTAAGGAGTGGGGGTATCGGCATCGTCCCCACGCTTATCGGGGGCTGTTGTCTCATAATCTGCCGCGAGAGGCAAGCCCCTTTGCATTCTCAGGTCTTCGATCCGGTTCAGCGGTTTTTCCAGTTGCCGGCGGCGCGTCGTCATGAGCGCCTCGTACTCTTTCTGGGCGTCGCCGATGCGTTTGCCGACCACCTCCAGCTTCCCCAGGAACTCGCCCCATTGCTTTTTGAATTCGCCCAGCAGCGACAGGATTTCGTTCGAAGTCTGCTCCAGCGAAAAATTATCCACGGCCTTCCGGATGACCGCCAGGACGGCGAAGAGCGTCAGCGGCGAACAGAAGACCACGCCCTGCCGGAGGCCGTCGTCGAGAATCGCGCTGTCCTGCTCGTGGATGAACGCGTAGATCTGCTCGTTGGGGATGAACAACAGCACGGAATCCACCGTATTCTGTTCAGGATTGATGTAATCCCGCGTGGCCACCTCCTTGACCCGCGCCTTCACGTCCCGCAAAAAGTCCGTCCGGTACTTGGCCCGCTCCGGATCCGACCTGGCGTCCAGCAGTTTCAGATAATTGTCCAGCGGGAACTTGACGTCCATGTTGAGTGTGAGCTTGCGCGGGAGGAGGAACGTAAAATCCGGCCGTGAGCCCGACCCGGCGATGGTCTTCTGCTTCACGTAATTCACGTTTTCGATGAAGCCGGCCAGCCGCAGCACGTCTTCGGCCATCCGTTCCCCCCACTGCCCCCTGGCTTTCGTACTGGAGAGCGCTTCCCGGAGCGTGGCGGTGGTTTGGACAAGTGCCGCGGTGTGCTCCGTCGCGGTTTTCAGTTGCGACGCCAGTTGTCCGAACTTCTCGACCCGGTCTTTTTCCAGGTCCTTCACCAGCGTCGAGACCTTTTCCAATTCCACCGTCATCTGCCGCAATTGCTGATCGATGAGCCCTTTCTTGGCCTCCAAATCCTGGGCATGCGTGTCCCGTTCGGCATCCAGCTTCGACTTGGCCAGCTCGAGAAACTTCGAGAGCGCATCGAGCGACAGGCTCCCGAAGCTGGCCTTCATCTCCTCGGTCAGGTCCTTGGCCGACCGGGCCTGCATCCAGCGCAGCGCGACCGCGACGAGCAACCCGCCCACGGCCACACCGACCGCCACCGCACTGAGGAGTTCGATCCAGTTCATGCGGCGAGCATGGCCCGATAGGACCCAAAAATCAACTGCTCCGCCCGGCACGCATGACGGATTTCCGTTTCTTGACGTAGGGACGCTCTTGCCGTACTCTTGCCGAACCAATCGACCGTTTCCTGTATGAGGACCCTATGACCGGCGAACAGCGGATGGTGGCCGAATTTCATCAGACCTTCGACATTGCCAAGGAAACCTTCCCGGCGATCCCGGATGAGGCGACCCGCATGCTGCGTGTCCGGCTGATCCAGGAAGAGTTCGACGAGCTGCAGGAAGCCCTGGGCCAAGGCGATACCGTAGCCGTGGCCAAGGAACTGGCCGACTTGCTCTACGTCGTGTACGGCACCGCCGTGTCCTGCGGGATCGACATGGAGCCGGTCTTCCGGGAGGTCCATCGGTCGAATATGAGCAAAGTCGGCGGCCATAAACGGGCGGACGGCAAATGGGTCAAGCCCGCGAGCTACTCGCCGGCCCGCCTCGAACCGATCCTGGTCGCGCAGAGCGGCCAGGGAGGCGTGTGATGCGGCCCCAGTGCCCCTCGTGTCAGTCCATCTACGTCCGGCGAACGCATCGCGTGGGGGCGTTTGAGCAAATGCTCAGCGTGTTCTACGTCTATCCCTTCCGATGCCAGCTCTGCTCCGCTCGCTTCACATTCTTTCAATGGGGTGTCCGCTACGACAAGCAGGAAGACCTGCGCCAGTACGAGCGCATCGGCGTGCAGTTCGCGGTCCTGTTCAGCAGCGCGCAGACGACCGGCAAAGGCGTCGTCACGGACGTGTCGGTGGCCGACTGCGCGTTTGAAACCTCGTTGCCGTTGAAACCGGGAGAGACCTTGAAGTTGGAATTGTACGCGAAGAGCGGACGGCCGCCGATCATCGTGGAACAAGCCGTCATCCGGTCCATCCGGCAGAGAATTGTGGGCGTTCAGTTTATCGCGGTCTCGGAGACCGACACGGCCCGCTTGCACCGGCTTGTCGGCGACTTGGTCGGCCTGCCGATCGCGCCAGTGTCGCAGTCTCCCGCGCTGGTTCGATGAGAACGATTGAGGAGAGCCATTCATGACCCCGCCCTGTCCGAAATGCGGCAAGTATTTCACCAAGCGCGTCCTGATCGCAGAGGCCGAGAATCCAACTTCGACCATGGCGGGCATGTATGCCTACCGCTGCCAGCTCTGTTCCGAACAGTTCCGGGCCAAGAAACCGGATCCCCAGGCGGCGCCCGCGCCGCAAGTGAGCAAGGAGGCGGAGCTGACCAAGGTGGACGCCCGCCAGTACGTGCGCGTCGCAGCCAAACTTCCGGTGATATTTGTCATCAGCAAGCTCAAGCAGGAAGGCACGGTAACCGAAATAGCTCTGGGCGGGTGTTCGCTGGAAGCCAATGTCGTCCTGGCCATCGGCGCCACGTTCAAAATGGAGATCCACGTCTCCGAGAGCGAACCACCCCTCGTAGTCGAGAAGGCGCTCGTCCGGTCGATCCGCCTGACGGGATTCGGCATCCAGTTCGTGGAGATCCAGGACGCAGAAAAAGAGCGCCTGGGCAAGGTTCTGGAAAGATTGCTGGCCTCTCTTTTGGGCTGACCGGGACGTCTGGAGCAGGCGAGGCGCGTCGAAAGGGAAGGAGCCCGATGGACGTTCGATGTCCGCGCTGCGGTAAGGACTTTGTCCGGCGGGTTCAAGGGGAAGGGCTGGCCGAGATCGTCGCCAGCGCGGTCTATCTCTATCCCTTCGCGTGCCAGCTCTGCGCGCATCGCTTTCGGGCCTGGCAGTGGGGCATTCGCTCTACCAAGCAACCCATTGACCGACGCCGATACGAACGCCTCAGCGTCAATTTTCCGATGACGTTTTCGACGGACGCGAGCGGTGGTAACGGCACGACATTGGACCTCTCCATGGGTGGCTGCGCCTTCAAGACCGAGTCGACGCCGACGCCGGGCGCCATCGTCCAGTTGCAATTGCACGCGCCGGGTCTGGAACGTCCGCTGGTCGTGGACGCCGCCGTTGTGCGGTCGGTCCGATCCATGTATGTCGGCGCCGAGTTTCTCCGGCTCCGTCCCGAGGAGCAGTATCGTTTGACACAGTTCGTCGCCAGCATGTTGACCGCCCGCCGCCTCACGGACGATGCGGCCTCGCAGGCAGGGAGGCTTTGTGAAACAGATCCTGTGCCCTAAATGCGGTAAGGACTTCGTCCGGAGGACGCTGCGCGGAGGCGTTCACGAGTACCTGTTGAGCGTGGTCTACATCTATCCCTACCGCTGCCAGCTCTGCGCCCACCGGTTCCTGCGGCTGGAATTGGGGAAGCGGTACAACGAATCCACGGTCGACAAGCGGCAATACGAGCGCGTCGAGACCAAGTTCCCCGCCACCTTCGTCGGAGACAAGGCCAGCGGCGCCGGTACGGTCACCCGCCTCTCGCTTGGCGGCTGTGCGCTGGAGTCTCCGCTCAAGCTGATGGAGGGCATGATGTTCAATCTGCGGCTGCAACCGCCCGATTTCAACCAGGCCATCAACGTGGAGACCGCCATCGTGCGGTCGGTCCGGCCTCCCGTTGTCGGGCTGGAGTTCCTGCGCAGCAATCCGACCGACCAGTTCCGCTTGATCCAGTTTGTGGCGGGGCTGCTCACCGCCCACCGGAAGGTGGACTAGTCACTCAGCAGGTCACCAGCAGATTGTCGATCAGACGGATGCGGCCGATGCGGATCGCGCCCAACAGCACGGCGCGATCACGCACCTGCCTGAGCGGCTCCAACGAATCCGGATTGCACACAGCCAGATAGTCGAGGCGGGCCATCGGTTCGGCCACGAGCGTTTTGCGCATGACTTGCTGAATTTTGGCTCCGGATCGGCCCCCGGTGCGAATGGCGGCCCGGCCGGCTTTCAGCGCCTGAAACAGCGCCGGCGCCGCACGGCGCTGCTCCGGAGTGAGAAAGACGTTGCGCGAGCTGAGCGCCAGCCCGTCGGCCTCGCGCACGGTCGGATAGACGATCACGCGCGCGCCCAGATTCAGATCCTCCACCAGCCGTTTGATCAATGCCGCCTGCTGAAAATCCTTCTGGCCGAAGAAGGCGGCTGTCGGACGCACGAGCGTCAACAGCTTCGTCACCACCGTGGCCATGCCCTCGAAATGTCCTGGGCGCTGTTCGCCTTCCCAACGGTGCGCCAGTGTCGGCACTGAGACCGTCGTTTGAAACCCGTCGGGATAGATCTCGCCGACCGGCGGCGCGAAGAGCACATCCACGCCCTCCTTTTTACACAAGGCGGCATCAGCTTTCGGTTTTCGTGGATAACGTGAATAATCTTCTTTCGGTCCGAATTGCGCCGGATTGACGAAGAGACTGACGACGACGGCATCGCAGAAAAGGCGCGCGGTTTTGATGAGAGCACGGTGGCCCGCATGGAGCGCGCCCATCGTCGGCACCAGGCCGATCGTGACGCCTTCACGGTGATGCGCGGCCGACCAGGCCATCATGACCTTGGCTGTTCGAATTGTGTTCATCAAGCTGTTGCGTCGGTCTTACCGCTGCAGGTCGGGCGGGAACCGTATTTGGTGCTGGGTTGGGGATCGAGGCGACGGACTTGGTGCCGGTCCGTGAGCCGTGCGAGGAGTTGCGAAACCGTCTGTTTGAGTGCGGGATGGATCAGCGTCGGTTCCAATTCCACCATCGGCTCCAGCACAAACCGGCGCAGATGCAGGCGGGGATGCGGGACGACCAACTCCTGTTCCTGAAACACGCGGTCACCATAGAGCAGAATGTCCAGATCGATCGTGCGCGGGCCCGAACGATGCTCGGGATCGCGGCCCAGCGACCGTTCAATTTCGCGGCAGATCTCCAGCAGGCTCTGCGGCGTCACATCGGTCTCGAGCTGGACGACCCCGTTCAGAAACCAACTCTCCCCCGGCGCACCGGCGTCTGGAACCGGCTCCGTTTCATACAGGGACGACACGGCGATCACTTGCGAGTGGGGCAGGAGGCTCAGCAGCGTGACCGTGCGGTCGCAGAAATCAACCCGATTGCCGAGGTTGGATCCGAATCCGATGAAGACCGTTTCGCGTGGCATGAAATTCAAAATCCGGCTTTCCTGATCCGTTCAACAGCCTCTGCCAGCCGTTCCTTCGTCGTACAGACCGTCATGCGGATATAGCCCTCACCCGGCGCGCCGAAGCCATTGCCAGGCGTCGTGACGATCCCGGCCCTGTCCAGCAGATGCGCAGTGAAGGAGGCGGACTTGTAGTCCTTGGGTACCTTCACCCAGACATAGAAGGCGGCAGGCGGCGCGTCCACTTCCAGACCGAGTTGTTTGAGGCCCGGCACCAGTACGTCGCGCCGCTCCTGATAAATCTTCCGCAGGCCGTCCGTGACCGACTCGTCCAATTGCAGCGCCGCAATACCGGCCTCCTGCACGGCCTGGAAACAGCCGGAGTCCAGGTTGCTCTTGATCTTGAGCAGCCCGTTCAATACCTGCTTGTTGCCGACGGCAAACCCGATCCGCCAGCCGGTCATGTTGTAGGTCTTCGACAGCGAATGGAACTCGATGCCGACGTCTTTCGCGCCCTCGACTTCCAGAAAACTCGCAGGTCGCTTGCCGTCGTAATAAATCTCCGAATAGGCCGCATCGTGGCAAATGATGATCTTGTGCTTTTTTGCAAACGCGATCGCGTCGCCGAAATACTCTTTGCTCATCACCACCGACGTCGGATTATTCGGCGAGTTGAGAAACATCAGCTTCGCCTTTTTGGCGACACTCGCCGGAATGGCTTTCAGATCGGGAAGGAAGCCGGTTTTCTTCGTGAGCGGCATGAGGTGCGCCTTACCGCCCGCGAAATTGGTCGCCACGGGATAGACCGGATAGCCTGGACTCGGCACCAGGACGACATCGCCACGATCCACAAAGGCCAGCGGAATATGGCCGATGCCTTCTTTCGAACCGATCAGCGTCAGGACTTCCGAAGCCGGGTCGAGCGTCACATTGAATCGGCGTCTATACCAATCCGCCACGGCCTTCCGGAATGAGAGCATGCCCTCATAAGACGGATATTGATGATTCTTCGGATCGGCGGCGGCCCGGCTGAGCGCATCAATGATGGGCGTCGGCGTCGGCAAGTCCGGATCGCCGATGCCCAAATTGATGATGTCCGTCCCACGCGCGATCGCCTTCTGCTTCATCTCATCGATCGCCGCAAACAAATAGGGCGGCAGGGTCTTGATCCGCGTTGCGTACTTAATGGGAAATCCGGCCATTCGCTCTGCTCCTTTCGGTTCTTTCTCCGCGCTATACGCCATAAGCCATATGCTCTTGGGCAGCGCGAGTGTGTAGCCTACCGCATGGCCAAGCCCGCAATCAATCAGACCGATTGACGGCACGTCGGAATCACGCTACCGTTGGCACGCCCATGACAAATGGACCGCTACAATCACCCGCTCTCCCCCAAACGGCCATTGCCGCGCTGGAGCAGGGGAACACGATCGAGGCGATCAAGATCGTCCGCCTGGAGCGTGACCTCGGTCTGAAGGAATCCAAAGACCTGGTGGAGGCCTACCTCAAGAGCCGGCCCGATCTCCAGCGACGCGTGGAGGCCGTGCAGGCGGAGGCGCGAGAGGGATTCGTGCGGTGGCTGGTCATCTTTCTGACGCTCGCCGCTGTGGCGGCCTACTTCGTGACGCAGGGAAAATGAGCGTATCGTTTTGGCTTCTCCTCTTCACGGCAATTGTGGCGATTCTGGTCGGCAAGCGCATCAAGATCGTGCATGACGATCAACGGCTGCTCGTCGAGCGGTTGGGACGGTTTCACCGGGTGTGCGGTCCGGGCAGGCATCTGGTCCTGCCCTTCGTCGAAACGGCTCATCTCATCCGGCTGAGCGAGGCGCTGCCGGAATGGACCGGCCTCGATGAAGAGCAGATTCACACGCGGATCCTTAAAGAATTCTACGGTATCGAACGCCTCCGTAAACTTTAAAATAGATGGTACACTGACCTCCCAATGCGCAACCGGCCGGCAACTATTCATCTCGTGCTGCTCTCGGCAGGGTGGCTGACTCTCTCGCTCCTTGCGCCATCGGCGGAGGCTGTCGTCGTGACAGGCTCGTGGAAAACACAGGCGGAGTCCTGCGCGATGGTACTGGAAGAAGAAGACCGCTCGACCTATCATCTTCGGGTCTTTCAGATTCAGAATAAAACAAGGGCTTCGTGCATTCCCTCAGCCGAGGCTTTTACCAATGCCCTCGGTCGGGTCATGCAGGACGCCGCTCCGTTTCAGAAACAGGACAAGCAGACTGTCCGTATCTTCCTCGGCCGCCTCATCGAGCTGCCGGGTCTGTCGAAGGAGCTGTCCTCCACGGCCCGCCAGGCCAAGGAATGGAATCTCGCCGACGGCAAGCCCGTGCGGGGAAACGAGAACGTGTTCGTCGGCCGCCTGCTGTTGAAGAGCGATGCGCTGCGTGAATTACTGGGCGGGTTAAAACTCGCCCACGTCAGCGTCGAGAAGGTCCTCGTGCCATCCCGCGACATGGTGACCAGATGGAAACGCGGGGCTGCCTATCCCAGCAAACGCGTCCCCTACGACTGCCTGCTCTGGGTGGAGGTCGAAGCGTCACGGTAAATTGCCGGGGTGTTTTCGAGAACAACACTCTCTCCGCCTGTCAAGTTTTCGCTCATTTTCAACAAGCCGGGGAAGCAGGAGAGCACTGGCACCGGCCCGTGGGCTTCCCTACAATGACCCCATGCTTCGCCGCATTAAAACCCCCGACGACCTGGCCTGGCTCCTGGACCATTCGCATGCATTCCACGGCGGCCAGATCAACGAACTGCAGGTCCGCAAGCAGCGCATGTTCGACGAATCCTCGGGGCGCGAAGTCGTCGCCGGTACGACCCTGACCGCGGTCATCCGCTACGAAGTCGCCGCGCGAGGCCCCGAAGGGCTCTACGCCGTCACGCGCGTGGCACGACTCACGATGCGCGGCGTCACCGACTTTTCCATTTTCGAGCAGGAAGGCGCCGACTGTTCGGAGATCCATACGATCCACGCCGAAGCCGTCGGCGGACGGCTGCGCTTCTGGTTCGACCCGCGCGGGGAGTTTTACGTGGTCTGCGACGAGGCCGAATTGGACGAAGTGTCCCGGCCGGGCCACGCGCGCCCGATCCGCGCCGGCATGTCCGAGTGGACGTTTCAGGCACGAACCGGCGAGTTGCCGACAGTCGAGTGGCTGCTCGCACATCTGGATCGCGCCGGTCTGCCCTGCTCCTGGCGGGCGGTGAAGCGGACGACGCGCCCGCATCCGACGTTGCGCTGGGAAGGCTACCTGATCCCGGCCGACGCGCGCGAGTCCGACGCCCGCACCGGCCTGTATGTCCAGACGTACGGCCGTCTGGACGACTGCGATTTCGGCATCACGCTCCGCGCGATCGATCCCCACGAAAACGGCACGGGCCGCCTGCTGGTCGTCCTCGCCGATATCATCGCCCGAAATTTCTCCGGCACCTGCCTGTCCGGCAATCACGTCATGGAACGCGACGAGTGGCTGGGCGAACCCCATCCTGGGCGTACCGCGACCTTCGACGAGCTCAATCCGTAATATCGTTTCGAAAAACTTCGAGAGTCAGTGGGAGGAGGGGCGGGAGCCGTTCTTCGGGCCGCTGTTCTGCCCGTTTTTCTGATTAATGCATTCCACCAGATGCCAGAACCGCAACGGGTTGACCATTTCCTTGTTGGCCACCTGCAGCGACGTGCCTTCCAGCACATGATTGAGCGAGAGATCGGTCCGGAACCCGATGTGCTTGCAGAGCGGGGAGATCGCCTTTTCGACCGCGGCGATCAGCTTGTTGCCGTTGCTGAAGTGGTTGAGCAGGATGATCCGCCCGCCGGTCCGGCAGACCCGGATCATCTCGGCCATCACTTTGCGGTAATCGGGCACCGCAGTGACGACATAGGCGGCCACGACGGTGTCGAAGCTGTCGTCTTGGAATTGCATGTTGCCCGCATCCATATGATGCAGCTCCACGTGCGAGAGCCGGTGCGCGGCGGCCCGCTCCCGTGCCTTGTCCAGCATGCCCGTTGAAAGGTCAATCCCCGTCACGCGGCAATGGGAGGGGTAGAGCGGGAGGGAGAGGCCGGTGCCGACACCCACCTCCAAAATCCGTTCGCCGGGCGGGACGTTCAGGTTGCGGACGGCCGACTCGCGGCCCTCGTGAAAGACTTTGCCGAAAATGTGGTCGTAGACCGACGCGTAGCTCGAATAGACGCGCTCGACTTTTTTCAAATCCATACGTAAGAGATCCCGTGTGACTAAAAGCGCGCCTAATTTAGCGGACTGGATGCCGAGAGTCAACCTCCCGGGGACAAGTCGGAACTTTGAACGATGAATGATGAAGTGAAGACACGTGGCCCGGTTCCCCGTTCATCGTTCATCATTCATAGCTCAGCGCTTGTTTGTGCTATCGTACCGCCCCATGCTGTTGGTCGGACTCTTCGCAGGATGTCTGTTCGTCGCCCTGGTCGCAGGCGACTGGTGGCAGTTCTGGCGGCTGACCGCGTCGGCCAGCCGGTACGGCTGCCCCGTCGCGCGCGCGGAGGACACCCTGCCGATTGAGTCGGATCAGACCCAGTCGGCTCGATTCAGTCCTGACGGCCTGCTGCAGCTCGATCATGGGATCGCGCGAGCGTTTCCCGACGAGCGCCGCATTCTGCTCCGTTCACAACCCAGCCGTTTCTCATCGAGATTCCGCACCGCGTGGCCTCTCAAAGGGACGATTGAACTGGACCGGGAGGGCGGTGCCCTGCGCCTGCGCTGCGTGAAGCTGATGCCATGGTCATCGGCCGTGCTGACGCTCCTCTGGTTCGCGATCGTCAGCGTCGGCACCCTGGCCTTTGTCATCAAATTTCTCACAGGCGATGACGGCCTCTCGCTCGGCAGCCTGTTGCTTGGCCTGGGCGTCACCGCCGTGGGGTTGCTGGTGCTGGTGTTCGGCCTGGTGACGGTCTCGCTGGCCTACCGGGTGGAAGACCAGCGGCTCATGGAAGTGTACCGGGAGTTGCGGACGGCGCTGAACCGGCCTACGAACGAAATGCGCTGAGGAAGTGTTCGTACTCTTTCGGCAGATCACCCGTTTGCCCTGATTTGGCCAATCCGGCGATGATGCCGCGGTGTTTCTGGTTCAGTCCTGATTCGGTGAAAGCCTTCCGATACTGATCCCAGCGGCCGATCGGATCGGCGGCGAGACGCGCCCGCTCCTCCGGCGTCATCGCTTTGAGCGCGGTGGTCAACTGCACGATCGCCTTCTCCACGCTGTGGTAGGGCGGCGCCAGTTTGAGGCGGGCGTAGAAGACCTCCAGATGATGCCGGAATTCCTCACGGAACGTTTGAACAGGATCTGACGAAGCCGGCTGCGCCATCGCCGGAGCATACGGCGGCGCGAAGGGTGAAGGCAAGCGGCGGTTGACCCACCGGAACGCCGTGCGTTATTCTGCCGTCGTCTTCCGCGGCTGCGAATCCTTTTCACCGCGCATGCCTCTAAGATACCAAACAGGAGCACCTGTGCTGCGTCGTTACGTCACCTTCATTGTCCAGTACCGCATCGCGGTCATGCTGGCCGCCGTGGCGATCTCCGTGTTCTTCGGCAGCAAGATCGGCAATCTGCGGGTCGTCGTGGACCCCAACGACAATCTCCCGCAAGAACATCCCTATGTCATCGCCAGCAACGAGATCGAGCGGGTCTTCGGCGGCCGGAACATCGTCGTGATCGGCGTGGAGAGCACGTCCGGCGACGTCTTCCAGCCGAAGGTGCTGGAAAAGATTCAGCGGATCACCGACGGCGTCCTGGACATCCCCGGCGTGATCCGCAGCAACGTCATCAGCCTGGCCGCCCGCAAGGCCAAGGACATCGTCGGCACCGAAGAAGGCATGCAGGTCCGCCAGTTGATGGAGACCGTGCCGCAGACGCCCCGGGAGATCGAACGACTGAAGAAGGCCGTCTACGCCAACCCCATCTACATCAATTCGATCGTGTCCCAGGACGGGAAGATGGCGCTGGTCATCGCGGACTTCAAATCCGGTAAGGATTTTCGCGGCTACACGCCGATCAAGAACCAGGTCGAAGCCGTCATCAACAAGGAGCGCGACGACAGCGTCAGGATGTACCTCGGCGGGATCTCGATCAACCTCGCGTGGCTGGAGATCTACTCCCAACGCATGGCGTTCCTGTTCTTCATCTCGCTGGCCATCATCATGGGCATCCTGTACCTGTCGTTTCGCTCGTTCCAGGGCATGCTCATCCCTGTGATCACGGCGCTGATGAGCGTCATGTGGGGATTGGGCCTGATGGGCATGCTCAATGTGCCCATCGACACCTTCAACGCCACCACGCCGATCCTCATCATGGCGGTCGCCGCCGGCCACTCGGTGCAGATCCTGAAGCGCTATTACGAAGAGTATGGCAAGCTGCATGACAGTTCCGCGGCCGTGATCGACTCGCTGTCGAAAATCGGTCCCGTCATGCTGACGGCCGGGAGCATTGCCGTCGCCAGCTTTCTGTCCCTGACGGCGTTTCCGACCCTGACGATCCGCGTCTTCGGCATCTTCACGGCCACCGGTATTCTCTCGGCCGTCATTCTGGAGATGACCTTCATCCCGGCTTTCCGTTCGTTCATCCCGGCGCCGAAACGTTATGAAACGGAGCGCGAGAAAATCAAAGACTGGCTGGACCGCATCACCAACGGCATCACCGAGGTGATCGTCAACAAGCGGTGGGGCGTGCTGTTCGGCACACTGGCCCTGCTGATCGCGGTGTTGCTGGGCGGCATCCATATCCTGGTCGTGGACAACAGCCTGAAGGGCAATTTTTCAGAACACAGCATCGTGCGGACCGACGACGTGCCGTTGAATGCCGGCATGGGCGGCACCAATACGCTGTATCTATTGATCGAGGGCCCGGAAGCGGACTCCATCAAGAATCCCGCCGCCCTCCGCGCGATGGAGGCGGTGCAGCAGCACCTCGAGCAGACCTATCACATAGTCGGCAAAACCCAGTCGCTGGCCGACTTCATGAAGAAAATGAACAAGGCCATGCACGCCGACGATCCGAAGGAGGACCGGCTGCCGGACACGCGCGAGCTGAACGCGCAATACCTGCTGCTCTATTCCATGTCCGGCGACCCCGGCGACTTCGATACCTACGTGGATTACGAATACAAGTCCGCCGTGATCTGGGCCTATTTGAAAACCGACAGTACGGCCGTCATCGAAGAGATCATCGCGGACCTGCGCCCCTTCGTCGCCAGACAATTTCCACCCGGCTACACGATCAGCATCGGCGGCGGGATGGCACAGGGCGCGGCGTTGAATGAGGTGATGGTGCAGGGGAAGCTGCTGAATATCGGAATGATCGCCGCAAGCATCTATCTCATTTCGTCGCTCGTCCTCCGCTCCGCGCTGGCCGGCCTGCTGGTGCTGATTCCACTCAGCCTGGCGGTGCTCGCCAACTTCGGCGTGATGGGATTGACCGGCATCCGGCTGGACATCGGCACCGCGGCGGTCTCCGCCATGGCCGTGGGCGTCGGCGCGGACTATGCGATCTACCTGATCTACCGGCTGCGGGAGGAGGTCCAGAAGCACGGTGCCTGCGATGAGGCGCTGCGCGTGGCCCTCGCCACGGCGGGCAAGGCCGTCATCTACGTGGCCCTGGCGGTCGGGCTGGGCTATTCGATCCTGATGTTCACCGGCTTCGGGATGCACACGAGACTGGGATTCCTGGTTGCCGTGGCAATGGCCGTGAGCTGCCTGTCTGCCATCGCGCTCCTGCCCGCCGTGCTCTGCATCGTCCGGCCGCGCTTCGCGTTCGGGAACGGCAAGGCCCCCGCCGGCCAGCCCGTTACGGCTTGAAGATTTTCCAGGAGGAACGACTATGACCCGCGCACGTGCCTTGCTCATCGCCGGATTCCTGTCCATTGGATTGTGGCCGTTGACAGCCGGCTCGGAGGAGCCGTCGGCCCGCGACATCATGGAAAAAAACTTCCATGTCATCAAGATCAAGCACCTGATCAATGACAGCACCATGACCCTGACGAACGACAAGGGCCAGCAGCGCGTCCGGAAGACGCACAGCGTCAACCTCCTGCAGCCGAACGGCATCGACAGCAAGATCATGATCCGGTTCCTCCAGCCGGGCGACGTCGAAGGCACGGGCTACTTGCAAGTGCAGCACTATGACGGCGAGGACGACATGTGGATTTACCTGCCGGCGCTGAAAAAAGTCCGGCGGCTGGTCGCCAACAATAAGAAGGACAGTTTCGTGGGCTCGGACTTCTCCTACGGCGATATTCTTCAACCGGTGGTCGATACCTACAAGCATACGATCCTCAAGAGTGAATCGCTGGATGGCGAGGACTGCTGGGTGATCGAATCCGTCCCGGTCTCCGAGCAGATCAAAAAGGACTATGGCTACGGCAAGAAGACGTCCTGGGTCCGCAAGAGCAACTTCATGGAAAAGAAGGTCGAGTTCCTGGATGCCGGCGGCCGGCCGCTGAAAACGATGGTCGTGCCGGAGATCGTCGAAGTGGATGCCGCCAACCACAAATGGTGGGCCCTCAAGCGGGAGGTCAAAAACCTCCAGACCGGCCACGGCACGCTGCTGACGTTCGAGAACCTGGACACCAAAAAGCCGGTAGGGGACGACTTTTTCACCACGCGCTATCTTGAGCGGGAGAAATGACGTGCCTTCGGGCAGCGGGAGCGCTGCTGCTCATTGTCGCGCTGCCGACGAACCTGTTCGCCGCCGATCCCTCGTTGGAGCCCGCGACGCTCGCGCCACCGGACGAACAACCATCAGCCAAGCCTGCCCGGGTTGAGAAGCTGGGACTCGGCGGGTTCATCCGCAGCGACTACTATTCGGCTTCCAAGCGGCTCGACAATCAGAAAAGCCTTCCGGGCATCACCTTCCAGCCCAAGGCGCTCCCCAAGTTCGGTTCGTGGGGCGACGCGAAAATAGAAGGGCGCATCACCGACGACAACCTTCGCCGGGACAACCGGCTCTGGGGGCGGTTGCTGGAGGGCTATGCGAACTTCTATTTCGGCTCGGTGGACCTCCGCGTCGGCAAACAGAACATCATCTGGGGACGGGCGGACGGGCTCAATCCGACCGACGTGCTGACGCCGAAAGACTTCACGCTGCTGTCCGCCAAGGACGAGGAGGAGCGGCGGATCGGCACCGCCGCCATCAAAGCCAACTACTATCGCGGCGACTACACGCTGTCGTTGATCTGGCTGCCGATCTTCAATCCCTCGACGATTCCGTTGACGGCCCCGCCGGGATTCCGGATCACGGAGGACAAGCGTTCGCATGGCCGGTGGTCCGAGCAGGGCTTCGCCGCCAAACTCGACCACACCGGCGGCGACTTCGACTGGTCGCTCAGCTACTACTACGGGCTGGACGTGATCCCTACCGGCCGCTCGGTGACGCCGACCCTGGCAGACCTCACGCACAATCGCATCCACATGGTCGGCGCGGACTTTGCGAAGAACCTCGGCCGGTTCGGCCTGCGCGGCGAGGCCGCCTACGTGCATACCCAGGATCCAGGCGGAAGCGATATCGTCGTCAAGAATCCTTACGTCTTCTACGTGCTGGGCGTGGACCACGACGTCACCGAAGACCTCAACATCAACCTGCAGGCCTATCAGCGATTCATCATTAATTATCAGGACATGTTCCAGATTCAGAATCCGGCGGTGCGCAACGTGGCCGTGCTCAACGTCATCTTCCACCAGCAGATGGACCGGATCCAGGAGGGGATCACCGGACGGATCAAGGCCCAATGGTGGAACGACACGCTGGAGGCGGAACTGCTCGGCGTCTACAACGCCAACCGGAGCGATTTCTTCGTGCGCCCCTCCGTGGCCTACGCCTTCACCGACACATGGAAGGGCTTCATGGGGTGGGATGTGTTCAATGGCCGCAAGGAGTCCCTCAATGGATTTCTTCAGAACAATACGTCGTTTTTCACCGAACTCCGCGCGACGTTCTGAACAGCTTTGAGCGAATAGCCCATAGCTAAGAGCGGACAATCCGAAGCAGAAGCTATTCGCTGCTCGCTGCCAGCTACTCGCTGCGTATGTTATGATCCTCCCCATGTCGTCACAGACTACCGGTCAGTTTCCCGACCGTTCGACCCACGAGCGGATCAAGACCGTCGCCATTGACGCAGCGCGCCAAGCCGGCGCGATCCTGAGCGAGTACGCTAAAAACGGGTTCCGCGTCGAGCATAAGGACGTGCTCAATCTCGTCACCGATGCGGACACGCACTCGGAACAGGCCATCGTGGATGCGATCGGCCGCGCGTTCCCCGACCACGAAATTCTGGCTGAAGAACGCGGACAGGCGGGGAGTAAATCTCCATTCAAATGGATCATCGATCCCCTCGACGGCACGACCAATTTTGCGCACGGCTTTCCGGCCTATGCCGTCTCGATCGGCGTGGAGTATCAGGGCCGGTGCCTCCTGGGCATTGTGTTCGATCCGACGAGGCAGGAACTCTTCGTCGCCGAGGCTGGCGGCGGCGCGACGCTGAACGGCAAGTCGATCCACGTGTCGCGAACCCCCAAGCTCGATGGGGCGTTGCTCGTCACCGGCTTCGCCTACGATATCCGTGTCAGCAAACAGAACAATCTTGATCACTTCGCCAACTTCGCGCTCCGCGCGCAGGGCATGCGCCGCATGGGCGCGGCGGCGATTGATCTCTGTTATGTCGCCTGCGGACGCTTTGACGGATTTTGGGAACTGAAACTCAATCCCTGGGACACGGCCGCCGGGTCGCTCATGGTCACCGAAGCGGGCGGGCAGATGAGCGACTTCAAGGGCGAGCCCTTTTCGATTTACGGCCTCGAACTCGTGGCCAGCAACGGTCCGATCCACCACGAGATGGTGGAAGTCCTGAACCGGCCTTCGGTATGATGATCCCTGCGCAGAGCATGTGAGATGGCCACGAAACACACGCCAGATCAGCCGGGCAAGTCCGGAAACGGCCAGCCCGTCGCCAAAGACGTCGAACTGTTGCGCGTCCTGATCGCCCGCGAGGGGAAACAGGTTTCCGCGCAATGGGCCGTTCACCCGCAACTCAAACAGGACTTGCAACCAGAGGAACTGAAAGAAGTCACGGAGTTGATGGCCAAGGTCACGACCATCGTCGGCAGCCGCTTTACCGAGCTTCTCTCCGAAGCCGAACCGGACAAGCCGGGCACCGCTTAGCAACGATGAAGTATGAACGCTGAACGATGAATGGAAGAGGCCTTTTCTTCAGTTCATCGTTCATAGTTCTGCGTTCAGCGTTTATCTCCACCACCAGGCAATCCAATAAAAGGAGATAGAGTATGGACACCTACTACCACCCTCACGACCTGGGCAAGTTCGCCGATATGGGCAAGGGCAACAAAGAACTCTGGGAGAAGTTCTCAAGCTACTACGCCGCCGTGTTCAAGGAAGGCGCACTCACGGAGCGGGAAAAGGCCCTCATCGCACTAGCCGTCGCGCACACCGTGCAATGCCCCTATTGTATTGATGCCTACACGCAGGCCAGTCTGGAAAAAGGCTCGAACGTCGAAGAGATGACCGAAGCGGTCCACGTCGCCTGCGCTATCCGCGGCGGCGCCTCGCTCGTCCACGGCGTGCAGATGCGGAACGTGGCGGGGAAACTCTCGATGTAGCTTACGTGCGAAAGGCTTCGAATTCCCGGTCAGCCTTTGCGGCCATGTAGAAATCGCTTTCCGTCAGGCCGTTGATCTTGTGAGTCCAGATCTCGACGCCGCACTTGCCCCAGGCAAGATAGAGGTCGGGATGGTGCCCTTCCGTTTCAGCCACCGCGCCCACCTTGTTGACGAAGGCCAGCGCCTGCGCAAAGTCCTTGAAGGTAAAGAGCCGCTCCAAGTGGCCCTTCTGATTCAGGCTCCACCCCCGGCCCAGTTGTTTCAGCAATTCATCGGCCCTCTTCGGCTCCACCGGCGGCACGCCGCCGCGACACGGCACGCATTTGTTGTCGGCTAGTCCCATGGTTGCCCCCCTTTTTCAGCGTTCGTCTATTATGAGGGAGCGATGCGTTGCAAAGTCAACGGTTCGCTGACCCCACGCAACGTCGGCGTCCATTCCTGGATGACGGCGGCCTTCTCCCGCTCCAGCGCCTCTCGCACGCGTTGGTCTTCCGCCAAAACCTTCGTCAGCACGACGTCACCTCCCTGGCTCTCTCTCTGCAGACGCGCGGCGACGTTCACGGTCCGACCGAAGTAGTCCAGCCGTCCGTTGGCGTTGATCGCGATCGCCGGCCCGTGGTGAACGCCCAGCCGCATCACCAACGGCCGCCGGTCCGGCCAGCGGGCATTGAAGGCGGGAAGGTCCCGTTGAATCAGGAGAGAGCAGCGCACGGCGTCGGCCGGTTGAAAGAAGGCCGCCATGACCGCGTCTCCGATGGTTTTGACGATGGCGCCCTGGCACAGGACGATCCGTTCCTTCAAAAAATCGAAATGGCGGCGCACGTGCCCGTAGGCCGGCGCATCTCCGCTCTCTTCGTACAGGCGCGTGGACGCTTGCAGATCGCTGAACAGAATGGTGACCGATTCCACGCCGATGTCCTGCTCCGGCGCCAGCACTTCCGAGCCGAACAGATCGCGGAACTCCTGCATCGTCGCAACTTCCGCGGCTGTCACCGCATGCTCATCCCAGCGCAGGCGTTCCAGCACGACCGCAATGGTCTTCGACGATTGATTGTCCCATCGCCACGTCACCGGGCCAGGAGCAAACTGCGTTCCCGGCCGATTCCAGCCCCCGTCGCGATAGACGAAGGCCTGGCCATCCGGCCGAGCCCCGGGTACCGGCGATAGTTGTGCGGCGTGGTTCGCGCGCAGGACGCGAATGCGGTAGGGCTCCTCCTGCAACGTGCAGGAGAGTTCGTACACCTCACCGGGCTTCAGCACGTGCTGGACGAGAATGTGGGGGGCGCTGTAGGGGCCGCCGAAGCAATAGACGGCGTCGTGCGCGTCGCGGATGGCCGGATGAACGCGGAACCGCAACTCCACGGACCGGTCGAGATTTGCCTCGTAGCTGATCCCGCAGGTGTCGCAATGGAACTTCGGCGGGACGAGGGCGAGCGTGTCCGGCTCGAGCTTGGGAACCCGGCAATTGGGACAGAGCAGTTCCCACATGAGTCCCAGCAGGCCGGCCTTCGTCGCGTAGAGACACACGCGGAGCGTGTCGTGCCGAGGCGTACCCCAGCGGGCGGCCAACGCGTAGGGCTGCATCCGGACGACATCCTCATCGCCCGCTTCCGCCAGACGCTGAAGCAACCTACCGACGATCCGCTGATCCAGCGACGGCATGTCGTAGAGTCGTGAAGCCCGCTGCGCCAGCAGGGCCGCGTCTGCCCGGCTGCTCGACGTCGAACCGGGCGGGGGCGGCGCGGGCCTGTCGTGCGTCCGCTGCGCCAGTGCTTCGCAGAACACCCGGCTGCAATAGTCCCATGTACGCTTCATCGTCAGCCGGCCGACCAGCGGAATGGCGACCGCGCCGAGCAGGTTGCGCGGCGTCATCTCGGCGAACACGCGCACGCGGCTGCCGCTTCCATGCGGTTCGACCTCCACGCCGCCGCGGAACCGAGCCATTGGTCCCTTCGTGAAATCCCGCTGGACAACGTAGCGGCGCTCGCGGACCCATTCGAACGGGTATTCGATCCAGCTCAATGGAATGACACCGTACAGCCAGGTCTCCACCGGCCGGCCGAGCCCGTCGCCGTCGAGCGGGCCAGGCTGAACGGGCGGCAGGCCGACGGCGCGGTTCAACTTGTCGGTGCGGGCCAGCACATCCCACACCAGAGAGACCGGCACGTCAATGGTCCATTCCTTGGAAAGAAGGCGCGGCGAGAACGACATGGCTTACTCCGTATTTTCGGAAACCCCGCCGGAGGAAGCCAAGTCACGTTCCTTAATTTTATCCGGATTGAATTTCACGGCGGCCTTGGTCATGCGGTCGAGGGCTTCGTCGAATGAGAGCGGCGGAGCGTCCTTCGGCCGGAAACGGATGGGATTGATCCGCGCCACGACGAAGCTCTTGAGATAGGGGCTGGTGAGTCCCTTCGCCTTCAGCGCCTCGACTTGTTTCACCACCAGATCATCCAGTGCCAACACCGTCTTCGCATGCTCCTGCCGCACGACCAGCGCCGCGCGCAGCGGTTTCGCCAGGAACTGCTCCACGCGTTTCAGCACCGGATGGTACGCCCCGCCGCTGAAGCGCGGCCGCTCCTCGTAACAGAGGCCGAGCGTGATCAGGGCCGGCTCCTCGAACTCCAGCGCGTAGTGCTCCTCGGTGACGTGATCCAGTTGCGCCAGCTCGCGGTACATGCGGATGACCTCCAGCGCCTTCTCCCGGAGGTTGTGCGCCTTCTCCGTGTTCAGCGCCAGAATCTGATAGGCCGTGCCGGCTTCCGGGATCACGATCGCCGTGATGCTCCTGGCGCCCAGCGTCCGCATGGCCGACAGCCGGTGGTTGCCGTTCGGCGTCCAGTATTTGGTGTCGCCGCCCCCATCTGATCGAGGCGCCCGCACGGTGATGATCGGGTCCAGAAACCGGCCCAGTTTCCCAATCACTGCTTCTAATTTACGGACGTGCGTGTCGGACAGATTGCGCTGGTAGGGGGTGGGCTCCACCAAATCGATCGGCAGAGCCGCCATGACGACCCATTTGCCCCCGTAGGGTTCCCGATAGATGGACAACACCTTGCCGCCGTCGCCTTCGATGGCCCGGTGCAGGTCCGCCACCTCGCCCGGCGGGGCCGCCGCCTGCAATTCTGTTGCGGTCAGTCCCGTCGAAGCACCGGCCGGTTTGCGTCTCCGCCGGGCGCCTTTGGGCAGCGGCGCTTTCTTCGCTTTTTTCTCCGCCATACTTTGATATGGTAGGGAAGTCGCATGACAAAAGAAAGCCCCAGCCACAAGGTTTTCCGCATCGGGCATCGCGGCGCCTGCGGCCATGCGCCGGAGAACACGCTTGCGTCCATTGAAAAAGCCATCTCCTGTGCGTGTGACCTCACCGAGGTGGATGTCCAGCGGACCGCCGACGGATCCCTCATCCTGCTGCACGACGAGCGCGTGGACCGGACGACGAACGGGAAGGGACTCGTCGCCGACATGCATCTGCAGGACGTACGGAAACTGGATACCGGCGGCCAACAGATTCCGACCTTCGAGGAGGCGCTACAAACGGCCCACGGCCGGATCGGCCTGATCCTGGAACTCAAAGCCGAGGGCCTGGCCTACGATGTCTGCGGGATCGTCTGCGCCAGCGGCTTCCCCGGCGAGATCATCTATGCCTCGTTCCTGCACGATGAATTGCAGCACGTCCGCCGGGCCGATCCCAATGCCCGCACGCTGGTCCTCTTCAAGCGGCTCCCCAAGGATCCCGCTGCCGAAGCGACCGGGCTCCATGCCACCCATGTGGGTCTGCGCTTCGACACCGCCACGCTGCCGCTCGTGAAGGCGCTCCACAAGGCCCGTCTCACGGTGTTCGTGTACACCGTCAACAGACCGGCAGACATCGCCAGGATGCGCACGCTGGGCGTGGACGGGATCGTGTCGAACTTTCCCGACAAGATATAACGCGTACCTATCATACCGGTGCCCGCACATAATCGAACGATCTGTACATCTTTGTCCATCTCTCCATCCGTTAATTTATATATAAATCAGTAACTTATAGATGTGATGGAACGGCATCAGTCCTGCTCTCTGCCTGGGCATTACTCACTTCACTCCAGGGAGAACGACCATGGACAGACAGGGCCTGGAAGCTACGACAGTCATCGGATCTGACACGATCATTACCGGAACCATCCGCGCACAGGGCACGGTCTGGATCGACGGCAGGGTCGAAGGAGACATTTGTACGGACGGGCTCCTGATGATCGGCGAGACAGCGGTGGTAGTCGGGAATATTTATGCCGGCTCCGTCATCTGCCGGGGCATGCTCGTCGGCGACATCGTGGCCTCGGAGGAAGTGGAATTGCTGGAGTCGGCTTCGTTAAACGGCACGGTACGCGCCCCCGTCTTCTCGGTGGACGACAGCGCGCTGCTGACCGACAATGTAGAAACGGCCTACACAGCCGAAGAGCTGTTCAACGAGGAGGACGCGTTGCCCGTTCGCGCGGTGGCATAACGGGACAAGGCGTAACACATCGCAACGAGCACCAGATCCTCCAGCGGCGAATACCAGCGGAGCGGCTGCGGGAAGAACACACCGAAGCAGCCGCAGTTCGACAGTTCTAATCCTCTTAGCAACGAGATCGTCATCCACACAACATAGCCGGCATTCAGCCCCAGCGCGACGAGCGCACTGGTCTGCAGACGCCATCCTGATAACAGCCACACGCCCAGCACGAATTCGAATCCCGTCACCGCCAGCGCCAAGGGCCAGAGCGCGAAATCTGGAAAAGCCTGGTAGGTTCTGAGCACCTCGACGAAGCCGGACAGATCGAGCGACTTGCCGAGCGCCGATCCAAAGATCACCACGCCGATGAAAATCTGGAGAACCAGGCGGAGAGCGGTAGGCATGCCGTGCATCGTAGGGGGAACGGGCAAAAAAAGAAAGCCTCAGCAGGTATAGGCAAACGCCTTCAGTTTGTAGGCTCACACCAACAGTCTGGGCAATCATTTACTCCATCGCGTTATAGGCGCATCCATCACTAACTGCCTGTTATCTTGAGCATTTTTTATGATCGAACGGCGAGCGTGCCTCCCAGTGTGCGCACTGGCATGTTCTCTGCTCATATCACCGTGGCAGGGTTTGCCTGACACTCCTGCTGGAACAGACGGCGAACTCTCGCCCAAGGAGACCAACTATGTTTGAACGGACTGGCGACCAAGAACAGGGGGGCGGGCAGGGAACCAGCGCTGCCTTGCTGGACCGCATGTCGCAAGAGGTCGCGTCCCTGTTAGGCGAATCGGCAGCGCAGGACATCACTGCGATCGTCGGCACCCACACGGAATTCGAAGGCATCCTCCACTACAACGGCACCATCCGTATCGATGGCAAGGTCGAGGGCGAAATTCATACCGACGGTGTGCTGCTGATCGGCAAGGACGCTGTCATTAACGCCAGGATCAGAGCCCGCTCGATCGTGAGTTGCGGCAGGATCGCCGGCGACGTGGTCGCGACGGAAAAGATCGCGCTGCTTGCGCCGGCCTGCCTCAAGGGTTCCGTGACGACGCCGGTACTCTCGATGGAGGAAGGCGTGTGCTTCAAGGGAAGCCTGGAGATCCCGGAGCCCGGAGAGGAAGAGACAACGTTTCACCGCATGCCGGCGATGAAAGCCGTCGCGGGCGCGAACTAAGCTCGCTCACAGAAAGAACAACGCCCCTGGCTTCGGGAAGAAGCCAGGGGCGTTTGTGTTTTGTCGTATGGCTCGCCAGCCTTCGCGGCAGCGAGTTTTGCCCGCTGCCGCGAAGGCTGGTGGAGGCGGGGGGAGTTGAACCCCCGTCCGAAGACCTTCAGCGCACCAGACCTACATGCTTAGCCGATTGTTTGAGTTTCGCAGCCGCCCACGCCCATCGGCAGGCTTAGAACAGCCACTAGCCCAGAAAGTTCTCGTCCGCAGCCGCTGAGCACCAGCCTTGGACCAGCCCGCTGCATCGCGCCCCTTCCACCCCCGCGGGCCTCAGATGGAGAGACGTCACGGCTTAAGCCGCGAGTGCCAGTTCTTGATTGGCAGTTGCGTTTTCCCGGAGGTTTAACGAGACCCCGAGAGCTCGGCATGCACTGGTGACCTCTTGATCCCCGTCGAAACCGGTCGCCCCCTCCTTTGTGTGCAGGATGATGAAAATGGCTTCCAGCGGCGTTCTCGCTCCCTCGCCCCCTGCGACGTACGGAAAAATGTACGCCTCGGGTTCTCGGTCGCTCGGGCCTTGCCGGGAAACCATTTTGATCATCCTGTGAAAATCTTGGTCAACTAGATACTCATGATAACGCAGGAATCAAGAGTTTGCCAGGGTTGCGCAGGAAGAGGATCAGACCGATGGGATGACGTGGCGTGGCTTCTGCCGACGCTCGACCAGGCTGTGGAGCTGGGCTTTCATCTGATCGGGCGGCAACTTCACGCGGTCGCCGTGTCCGGCCAGCACCCATTCAAAACGATAGGCGAGAAGCTTCTCAATGGACGCGACTAACGCACGCTCTCTCCAGACCAGGCTCTGTGGCGCGCCGAGCGTCTTCGTATCGGGATTCCACCAAAGGTGATCGCCGGTGAAGAGAAACCGTTCGTCGTAGAGCAACGCCATGCTGCCCGGGGTGTGGCCCGGCACGGGGATGGCTTGAAACTGTGGGGCCAGTGGGACCGGTTCTTCGCCTTCAATGATCCGCTCCGCGCCGGGCACGGCGTCGGCATCGGCCTGATGGATGATGCGTGTGGCGCCGAACTGCTTCGCATAGCGGTCGCAGTCGGCGACGTCGTCCTCGTGCGAGAGAAAGATGTACCGAATGCCGCCCTTCTGTTCGAAAAAGTCGACGAGATGTTTGATGTAGCGTGGCGAATCCACCAGCCAGTTGCCGTCCGGATGCTCGACGAAGAAACTGTTGGCGCCGAACGATTTCTCAGAGTTGAACCCGCAGTAGTAGACGCCCCTTTCCAGATGGAGTGGAAAGCTGGCCATGGCTTCCTGCAGCATCCGCTTGTCGCTGTGTTCGGTCCCGATCGAGCCGACCGGGCAGGCGAGGAGGGCCTGGTAAGCCTGATGTACGTGCTGCTCGCCTTCAGGTTGATTCACGACGGCCGAGTAGTCACCGACCTCCTTGAAGCTCATCGGCGCGAGCTGGCGGCAGGTGTCGCAGTTGATGCAGGTTGCATCCACGAAAAAGTTCCCAGCAATGTTCGTCGAGAGACGTTTGGCTTGATTCGCCACTGTTACAGCCTCAGCGGTTTGATCGGCGACACCGCAGCTGCCGGGTTATTTTTCCATACCGCCTCATCCGCATCCACATAGACTTCCACCTCGTTGCCGTCGGGATCGTGCAGATAGAGGCTTTGGCTGACCGTATGGTCGCTCATGCCGCCGATCTCGACGCCGGCCTGCTCCAACTCCTTCTTCGCGGCACGCAGTTCGTCCAGGCTGTCACCAACCTTGATGCCGATGTGGTAGAGCCCCAGTCGGCGCCCTGTCGGCGGAGGTTGGGCGTCGCCCACCTGGATCAACAGCAGCTCATGGTGCGTGCGACCGGAGGTCAGGGCCGCAGCCGCGCCGTTGAAGACCCGGCCCACTTCCGTGAACCCCAGCAGATCGCGGTAGAAGGCGAGCGACCGCTCCAGGTCCTTCACATAGAACACCACATGGCCGAGGTAATGGGCTTTCACTGGTTCACCCCTTCATCACGACGCCGGCCTTCTGGACTTCCTGATAGGGGAGCAGCCAGACAAGTGACTCATCGGACAGATCGCCGACCTGTATGCGGTTGCCCCAGGGATCGCGGAAGTCGCAGCGGAAGTTCGGATGCAATTTCAGTTTGTACTTCTTCGTCAGTTTCCGACGGACTTCGTCGATCTGTTTCTGATCGCGGACCATCAGCCCGAAATGTTTCACGCGGTCCGGCTGCAGCTTCTCGACCTCGAAGATCGCCATGAACTGGTGCTCGCCCAGCTTGCACCAGGCTGCACCCTCGCCGCCACGGAGCATCTTCAAGCCGAACACATCGGAATAAAACTTCACGGCTTTCTTGGCGTCGGTGACCTCGATGACGATGTGGTTGCAGCCATACACCTGCACGGCCATGATTTTCTGTCCTTCCTTCGCGTGCACGTCGTGACGCCGTTCAATCCAGATGCCCCATCTTGCCCATCCGATAATCGTTCACCGCCTGGGCCAGCTCTTCCTGCGTGTTCATGACGAACGGGCCATAGCGAGCGACCGGCTCATGGATGGCTTCTCCGCTGAGCACCAACAGGGTTGCATCCGACTTGGCTTCGACGGTGATCCGCTCGCCGGCCTTGTCGAAGCGCGCCAGCTCTGCTTCTTTGACCTGCTCCGACCCGTTGATGGATACCTCTCCTTGAAGCAGGAACACCGCCGTGTTGAACCCGGCCGGCACGGTTACGTCAGTACGATGCCCGGCCTTCACGCGCAGGTCATATAAATGGATTCGTGTAAATGTTTTTGCGGGTCCTTTCGTACCGCGAAACTCTCCGGCGATCACGCGCAAGCGTCCGGCGCCGCCATCCAGATCCACCGCCGGAATCTCTTCATCCAAGAGCGTCTGGTAACCGGGCTTGGACATCTTGAAGGTCTTGGGGAGGTTCACCCATAGTTGAATCGCGTGGAGGGTGCCGCCCTTCTTGGCAAACTGCTTCTCGTGCATTTCCTCGTGCACGATGCCGGAGGCGGCCGTCATCCACTGCACATCGCCCGGCCCGATCACGCCCGCGTTGCCGGCCGAGTCGCGATGCGCCACCATGCCTTCATAGACGATGGTGACGGTTTCAAATCCCCGATGCGGATGCTCGCCCACCCCGCGCGGACGGTCGGTCGGCTGGAAATAGGCCGGTCCCGCATAGTCCAGCAGGAGAAACGGCGAGAGCTGCTCGCCAATGTCGTCGCCGGGAATGAGATTGCGCACGGGAAACCCGTCCCCGACCATGTGGGCCGATCCGTGCCGATACACCTGCACGACTTCTTTCACCTGTCCCGTGCCAGAACCTTTCGCTTGCGTGACCTGCGTTGTGTTCATGGGGCACCTCTCTTTCCGGAATGCCGATGCCTTGCCGCGCCGGTTTACACGAGGCGTTGCAACGCTTCCATCGCGGTCACGTGCCCACGCACGTGCGTCGCGCCCTGTTTCTCGTGCACGAGGGTTCCCCGCTCGATGCCCGCGTACATCTCTTCGAAGAGGCGCGCGGCGTCATCGGAAAACCCGAACGACTTGAACGTCGGTACGACCGCGCTGAGCGGTGCGTGCTGCACCGTGACAGCCCGCTGGAGAAGCTTCCCCAACACCGCCGCGATGTCGTTGGGGCTGTAGTCCTCGGGGCCGGACAGTTCCAGCACCTTTCGGCCCTGCCCGCCCGCGATGAGCTGCTCCGCGGCGATGCGCCCGATGTCGTGCGTCGAGATCATCGGGACTTTGCGATCCGGCGCAATAAACGATGGGAGCGCGCCCTGGGCCTTGGCCGCGCCCAGCACCGGCGCCCAATTGTCGAGAAAGTAGGGCGGGCGGAGGATCGTGAGATTCTTCGCCACGGCGCCGAGTTGCTGTTCTCCGTAACGGACGATGCGAATCGGGCCAGTTCCCTCGGGCAAGTGCGCCCCGATCGACGACAGAAACACCACATGGCCGAGCCCGCTTGCTTTGACTGCTTTGGCCAGTGCATCGGCGACCTTCTTTCGATCGTCGAGATAGGAGACCGCCGGGTAATTCGGCGGCACCAACAGATAGGCGCCCTTGGCGCCCTCAAACGCCTTGGTCAATGCCTGCGCATCATCCAACGACGCCACGGCGACCTTGGCCCCTTTGGCCTTCCAGGCCGCGCCCTTGTCCGCCGTCCGCACAATCACCCGGACCGGTTGCTTCCGATCGAGCAGAGTCTGTGCGACGACCGAACCGGTATTTCCTGTGACACCTGCCACAACAAACATGGTGAAACTCCTTCGCCGGTCACTCCGGCGCTTATTACTTGGCGATTCGCTGCACGATCTGCTGATCCACCGACCAGCGGCCCGCGCCAACGATCGTCAGCACGACGCTGATCCCGATCACGAGCAGGTGATATTCGTAGCCTTCGCCGGCCTGCTTGCCGTACCAGTTCATGAAGAATCCGTTCCGCAGATGGACCATCGTGATCGCGCCCAGCATGATGACGCCGATGCTCGCCGCGCTGAACCGGGTCAGGAGGCCGACCAGCAATCCCAGGCTCCCGAAGAACTCGCCGATGATCACGAGGAAGGCAATGATCCAGGGCAAACCCAGCGTTTGCGTGAAGAACCCCATCGTCCCGTCGAACCCGAAGCCGCCGTACCAGCCCAATACTTTCTGGGCCCCGTGCGGGAGCATGACGATTCCAAGCGTCAATCTGAGAATCAATCCCGTCCAACTGTCATCGGTCTGGAAGAATGCTTTCATAGGTCACCCCTTTCGTGTGCGGTCAGGTTATCACTCTCCATTTGGCAGAACCACATGTCGTGCCTGCCAAGATAGTCCTAGCTAGAACCATTGTCAATGGGGTAGTCGCTGATTTTGTTTGGCCCTTACAATGACCCAATTAGACTTATAAATAAGCAGGTTGGATGGCGAAGGTCGGTCGATGAGTCCTGCTCCACTTTTCTTTTATTATGCCCGTTCTGGCTTGCCTCATTTGTCCCAAGTACTTATGATGTCCGCACCAAGACCGCTTGATAGTGGGGAGATTGGCATGTCCATCGTCAGAAACGAGGTTGACCCTCGGAGCTTCAACAAGAACGCGAAACTACCGTTCGAGCTTCGCTTGAAGGATTTTGAGATGGCGATGCAGGACGTCTACGATTTCTTCTATGACGTCAATCGAGGGCTCGTCCAGCGTGGGCTCCAGCGTCTCGACGACATGCTCCGTCCCGCTATCATGTCTGGCGTGTTATCGGACATGCTCACGGCCAGTCTTGCCAAACATTCTCGGACCCTGACTGTGAACCTTTACCACAACGGCCACCCGGACCTGATCGTAAACGGCGTCTATCCCGGCAACAAAGCCAAGGCAGGTTCCGAAGGCGTTGAGATTAAGGCTACTCGGAAGGCCGGTGGCGCCGTCGATACTCACGGCGCACGAGATCAGTGGATGTGCGTTTTTGTTTATGACGTTGACGGCTCAACGGAACCGGTAAGAGATCGAGCCCCAATGGCTGTCACGGAGATTTACTTGGGGCGCGTCAGCAAGAATGATTTTCGGAAGAATGCTCGCGGTGAACTCGGTACCCGCACAGCGACCTTGCACAAAGGCGGTATCGAAAAACTGAGGAAGAGTTGGGTCTATAAGCTCACAAGGTGATTCGCGCCTTTCTTGAACGCGGCCAGCCTCGGCAAGGCCTTCTTAGCCATCTCAAAATAATGGGGATCCTTTTCAAGCCCGATGCTGGCGTATCCCACCGCCTCGGCAGCAGCAAGGGTTGACCCGGCTCCACAGAACGGATCGAGAATTATTCCCTCTCCAAGCGGAAGAACGCCTCTGACCAAGGTGCGCAGGAATTGCTGAGGTTTCAAGCTTGGGTGCGGCGCCAGTTCTCTTTCAGACTTATGGGTAGGTGCTGACGGAATAACGTCGCCGAATGGCTTGTCCATGGACGGCCTGCGAAACCCGGCCGTTCCCCATTTGCGAAGATTGTCTTGTGCTCTTCCTTCAAGAGGTTTGCGGAAAAGCAGCCATGGCTCCCACATGGATCGAGGCATTACGCTGACCTCGGAAAATTCTTCATGGGCCGCCTTCGGTCTATCTCCCCCGCGCATGGTCATGACGAGACGCACAATTTCTCCTCGCCTTTCCAGGCCGGCTCGTGCGAGAGCGCCTGAAACTACATAAGAGAGAAGGGGGTTCGTCGCAACAATGACGTTTGCCCCCGGCACGAGAACCGGAATAAGGAGTTGCGCCCATTCGAAGAAGAACAACTCAAGTGCCCGAAGATCCTGGCTTGAAAGTACAGTGAAGCGAGGGAGTGGGGAACGCTGGACACCATCAAACGACGGAGGGATACGCCATACTCCACCCTTTCCATTTCTCAGCTTGACCTGTTGCTCAGGAGTGTATTCGAAAAGTCCGTAGGGAGGGTCCGTGACAACGGCATGAACGGTATTGGGGCGTTGTTCGCGCAGCCAGTTCAAGCAGTCGGCTTCAAGAACAACGGCTCTGCCGAATGAAAAACTCGGCCAATACTTAGCTCGAGTTTCAGCTACCTTCGTAGCATTTCGCACTTTGGTATTTGCTTTTAATCCATAGTGCCCGCGTGCCGTGCGTACGAAGAGCGATGAAGTGTTGAGTCTGAGATAGGAGCGAACACTGGAGCGTGCAGCGTTACCAATCAGATCCGTTACATGCTGCTCTATGGTGTGAAGGGGAGCTCCGTCCGGCCTGGCTGAAAGAACGGAAATGATCGCATCTCTTACTTCTCCTGGACGCCGCTTCGTGTATGACGGTCGCCTGTACACGGACAAGATAATAAGACGTCCAGACGTCTTTGTCAATATTGAACGCCCACATAACTCCCCAAGCCAATGTACGAAAGAAAAAATGCTGAAACAGGGACTGGAGGCGGCTACCGGCGTTTGTCTTTCATCGCCCGCTCGACTTCGCGGCCGGCTTCCCGCTCCTTGATCGTCTCGCGGCGGTCGTACTGTTTTTTGCCCTTGGCGAGCGCGATCTCGACCTTGGCGTGCCCGCGCGGATTGAAATAGATGCGGAGGGGAATGAGCGTGAGGCCCTTCTGCTGCGTCTTGCCGATAAGCTGGGTGATCTCTTTCTGATGGAGGAGCAGTTTGCGTGTCCTGAGGGGCTCGTGGTTCATGATGTTCCCGTGGCTGTAGGGATTGATGTGGCAGTTGTGCAGGAACACCTCGCCGTGGTTCACGCTGGCGTAGCTGTCCCGAAGATTCACGAGGCCTGCGCGAAGTGATTTGACCTCCGTCCCACGTAACATGATTCCCGCTTCGAGCTTCTCCTCGATGTGATAGTCGTGAAACGCCTTCCGGTTGGTGGCGACGACCTTTCCGCCTTTATCTTCGTCCTTTTCCTTGGCCATGACGCGCCACTATACTACGCGGGGCGCGGAACAGTCACAAAGTCTATCAAGCCTTAAAGTCATCAAGTCCTGGAAAGCGGTGCTTCGACTTTATGACTTTCGGACTTTACGACGTGATGACTCGCGTTTAAGATACCCCCATGGCTGCGCAGTCCTTCTTCGATTCGATCGCCTCGGTGCTGAGCGGCATTGCGCGCCGCCACGGCATGGAGGCGAAGCTGTTCGAGCACAAGCTCCTGAAGAACTGGCCCGGGATCGCCGGCGAGCCGGTCGCCGCCCACACGAGGCCGGACCAGATCAAGTTTAAAAAGCTCTACCTGGTCGCGGAGAGTTCGGTGTGGATCCAGCACCTGATGTTTCTGAAACCGGAACTGATCGCGAAGGTCAATGCCGCGGCGGGAAGGCCCCTCATTACGGATGTGGTGCTGCGGGTGGGAACCATGAACCGCGCCGAGCCTGTGCTGAAGTCAGAGGAGTCGGACGAAGCACCCGCCCCGGCGCCGTCCCCGCAATCACTCGCGGAGGCCGAGGCCCATGCGGCGGTCGTCACTGACCCGGAGTTGCGGGCGCGGCTGACAGGAGTGATCGCGCAAGCGCTGACGCAGCAGCAGGCCCGTTCAAAACGGTGAGAGCGGCGAAGATGCCGGCTTGTCGGCCGGCGCGTCCGGTGAGCCAAGTGCCGTCGTCACCGGCCCCTTGAACAGCAGGCGCGCGTAGGCGACGGTGCCCGCCGTATCCTGTCCTCTCAACACCTCGTAGATCCGGCCGATCCGCCCTTCTTCGATTACTCCTTCGAGCCGATAGTAGCCTCGCACGGTTTTTTCGAACTCGGCCTTGAAGGCCTGTTCAGCCGGATCACGGGAGGTCTCCACAGACAGATACCGGTGCAGCATGTCCGGCTCGGCCCAGTGGTCGTTGGCAAAGACGTAGATCGTGATCCGTTGGTAACGCCCGGCCGGATCCTCCTTCGTCGTCGGCTGGATCTTTATCCGCCCGAACTCGCGTCCCTCGTGCGCGGTTTTCTGAAACCGGTAGATCAGCGTTTCGATCTCCGTGTCACTGGTCCATGCCGGCACATGGACGGCCACGGCCGCGCCTTCCTGCGAGCCGACGCTGTAGGGCGGGATCGTCCGATCAGGCCTCGTGAGAAACATGCCGACCCAGATCAGCACGAAGGCGCCGACGAAGACGCCCAGTCCGAGCTTGACGACCGTGTCGAGTTCTTTTTTAGGAGGCGCTGTGCGGGGAGATGCCTGTTCCATGAAGCCTGAGACGGGGAAGGAAAACGATTTTGGGACAACCGGACGGGGAGGTTGCGTTTACCCGCCGTTGTTGCCGTTCTCGGGCGACTCCTCTTCGTGCTCGGCGATGCGGGCCACGCCGACGACCCGGTCCGCCTCGCCTTCCAATTCAAGGACGCGGACGCCCTGCGTGTTGCGGCCGATCTCTCGGATGTCGTTCACCTTGCACCGGAGAATCTTGCCCATGGCCGCCATCAGCATGATCTCGTCGTCGTCGCGCACCTGGAGAAAGCCCACGGCCAGTCCGGTCTTCTCCGTCGTCTTGACGCTGATGATGCCCTTGCCGGCGCGGCCCTGGATGCGGTATTCCGCGACCGGCGTCCGCTTACCGAACCCGCCTTCAGTGATCGTCAAAATGGCCGTGGTGGAATCCGGCGTGATCGTCTCCATGCCGATCACCTCGTTGCCTTCCTCCAGGGTGATGCCGCGCACGCCGTGCGCCGTGCGGCCCATCGGGCGGGCCTCGTCCTCCTTGAATCGGATCACGATGCCCTGCTTCGTACCCAGGAGAATTTCCCGCTGGCCGTCCGTAATCTGCACGCCGATCAGCTTGTCGCCCTCGTCCAGCGTCAGCGCGATGATGCCGCCCTGTCGAGGGTTGCCATAGGCGGAGAGCTCCGTCTTCTTGATGACGCCCTGCTTGGTCGCCATGATGACGAACTGATCTTCCCGGAATTCCTTCACGGGCAGGGTGGCCGTGACCTTTTCATCGTTCTTGAGCGTGAGGAGGTTCACCAGCGCCTTGCCCTTGGCCGCGCGGCCGGCCTCCGGAAGCTCGTGGACCTTGAGCCAGTAGACCTTGCCCGCGTCCGTAAAGAACAGCAGATAGTCGTGCGTGGAGGCGGTGAAGAGCGTTTCGACAAAATCCTCGTCGCGCACGCCCATGCCGATCTTGCCCTTGCCGCCGCGCCGCTGCGCGCGGTAGAGCGAGACGGGGTTTCGCTTGATGTAGCCGGCATGCGACACGGTGACGACGACCTCTTCCACGGCGATGAGGTCCTCGACGCTGATCTCCGCCTCTTCCTTCACGATCTGCGTGCGCCGCTCGTCCTTGTAGGCCTCCTTGACCGCCAGCAGCTCGTCCTTGATGATTTTCCTGACCAGCGGCTCGCTGGCGAGCACGGACTTGAGGTATTCGATCCGCTTCAGCAGTTCCTGATATTCCTCGATGAGCTTGTTGCGTTCGAGCTGCGTGAGGCGCTGCAGCTTCATGTCCAGGATCGCGTTGGACTGGGCCTCGCTCAATAGGAACTGCCGCATCAGGCCGCTGCGCGCCGCCTCCGGCGAGGCGGAGCCGCGGATCAGCTTGATGACCGCGTCCAGGTTGTCGATCGCGATCTTGAGGCCTTCGAGGATATGGGCCCGCTCTTCGGCTTTGCGCAGATCGAACGCCGTGCGGCGGACGACCACTTCACGCCGGTGCGCGACGAAGTGCTCGAGCACCTGCTTGAGATTGAGCACCTCCGGCCGGTTGTTGACCAGGGCCAGCATGATGACGCCAAACGTCGTTTGGAGCTGGGTGTGCTTGAACAGGTTGTTCAGCACGACCTGCGGAATTTCGTTTTTCTTGAGCTCGATCACGATGCGGACGCCGTCGCGGTCCGACTCGTCGCGCAGGTCGGAGATGCCCTCCATCT
>Ga0247727_10000144_pt1 | contig 158859 bp, 141 predicted proteins | sample WisWelCaveWW1625_FD_202498 | JGI IMG/M metagenome (GOLD analysis project Ga0247727, IMG submission 202498) | Biofilm microbial communities from Wishing Well Cave, Virginia, United States - WW16-25 | ecosystem: Environmental > Aquatic > Deep subsurface > Groundwater > Cave microbial mat... | reverse complement strand
GGGAACGATTTGCCAAAGCCAATCCGGGCCACCAAGACGTAACAAAAAGGCAATCCTCCTCAGCGGCAAGGAAACATATAGCGACACGCTCGTGAAAAATATTTTCTCAAGTCCGACAGGCTGCTAGTGGCTTTTGTGGGCCTTAGGTTGGTCTATCGCATGAAGCTGGACCGGCGGCGGGAGGAATGTCGTCAGTTGGTCACGAGGTTGTTGGAATCCCGGCTGGGCAAACCGGTCACCACGCCTTGGCGCGAACGTCGGGGCGGCGACGGGAACCGCGAAACCGTCCCGGTTACTGCCGGAGGCAATGGTTCTCCCGATCAGACTGAATCAATCGCACGGGGCTGAACCTCCGGTTTGCGTGCCGCGGCAACGGCGACACGGGGTTGATCTCTTCGGCAACTCTTCCCCGGTTGAATCAGTCGCCGGACAGCACCTTCAATCAGCCACGGTAGGGTTTCACCCCATAGACCGGGACCAACCCGGCGCGCAGAATGCGTGCAATGATGAATTCAGAAACACAACCGCAGAACGAAGCAAATACCGTGGCGAATTTGGTGGAATGGTATCCGCTGGCATTCGCCATGGCCGCAGCCTCAAACTCCCGCATGGGCCTGGCTCTGCGTATTCAGGAGGCCACCCGGCCTTCCCGCCATGTCGCCACCTCCGGCCAACCGGATCCGACTTCGGAGAGCGCCGCCACACAGTAGGGTTACACCCCATGGCAAACAGCCAGCCGAAGGCGCAGCGTGTTTCCTGTGATAAAACTGAAAAACCAAAAAACAGAAAGGAACGATATGTTTTGGCCGATTGCTTTAATACTGGGAGTTCTCTGGGTGCTTGGGTTGTGGAGCGGTTACACTCTGGGCGGGGCTGTCCACCTCCTGCTCGTGGGCGCCCTTGTCATGATGCTATCCGGGTTCCGTCAGTGGTGGCGGCGACCGGCGTAAATAGGCGACGGGAACATCACTTGCAAGACCGGAGGCAACGATTTCGATTTCCGCTTCCGGCGGGTGGCGATCGAAAAAGCCGAACATGAAAACAAGCTTCCACCTCGTTGACCGCACCTGCGACGTCCACCTGATCGCCACGTTCGGCGACGCTCAACTCCTCAGGCACATTACTACCGGTGGTTACGAACTCCGGGGCGGCTCGGCCGCAGACCACACTGACGTCAAACAATGGATTTCTCTCTTCCTTCACGAAGCCGCTGTGTCGTTTCCATCGCCCGTCGCCCGTCGGACGTGCTCGTCTGGATTCGCGCGTTGTGTAGCGAATGCGGCGGTTCGTTGGGTTCGATGTCTTCGCTTCCCGCATATGTTACAGCCCTGCCAGCCACATGATCACGCAGCGTCAAGAGACAGCGCGTGGCCGGCCTCAGCCCCACAGCACGATTTGCAGAAGGCGGAAGCATCGACTGGTCGGCGGTTCAGCCGGTTGCTGTGATTTGTGGAGAATTGAGAAAAACCTTGCCCGCACCCATGCACACACTGAAACTCATCTACCTGACATTCATCCAGTTGGTCAAACAGGCCTGGTTGCTTCCCCAATCTGTCGCCAATGCCGTCCAGCGAAGGCGGCGGCAGACCGTGTTGAACGAACTTGAAGTCGAACGGCTGGATCGAATACGCAATCCGGACAAGTATCTTGGAAAGTGATCTGAAACCCGATGCCCGGAAACGGTCCAAGAAAAAGTGAGGCTGTCTGGCGATTAGCAGACTGTTGAAAAAGTCATGTTTTGAAAATGTGACCCTCGATTTCATTGGGGCTTTCCCATGGTTTTTTCGCCGAAAATGAGTTTTTCAACAGCCTGTTAGTCAACCCGGAGCCCCCGTAAACTTGACAGTCGTACTTGCCAGGAAACCAACTGGCGAGCCGCAGTGTCGCAGGTTGCCATGGAATATCAATACAGGCCCCGGCTTTCTTGGGGGCATGCCGCCCGCTCTGCGATGCACGTTGTGCGGCAGAACCAGCGTGCCTTTCGTGCCCGCACTCCTCGACTCATTACATGGCGGCCAGCAGGTGGTCGAGCGAGACGGTGGCGAAACTGGTGGCATAGTCGCTCATGGCGTACGGGATCACGAGTTCCCGGCCGTGCAGCAACGCGCCGCAGGTGTACACGACGTTCGGGACGTAGCCTTCGCGCTCGGCCTCGTTCGGGGATAACAACGGTTCGCGCAGACGACCGACGACGCGCGTGGGATCGTTCAGGTCGAGCAGGAACGCGCCGAGGCAATATTTTCGCATCGCGCCGACGCCGTGACTTAACACCAGCCAGCCAGCCTCCGTCTCGATGGGGGAACCGCAGTTGCCGATCTTGAAGAATTCCCAGGGCTGGGCCGGCGGCAGCAGCAGCTTCGGCGTTTGCCAGAAATGGAGGTTGTCGGAAAACATCAGGAGGATGTTCTCGTCGTCCTGGCGCGAGAGCATGGCGTAGTGGCCGTTGATTCTGCGCGGGAACAGCGCCATGCCCTTGTTCTGCACGGCGGGGCCGTTGAGGGTGGTGAATTTGAAGTGGACAAAGTCTGGCGTCTCCAGCAATTGCGGCAGCGTGATCTTGCCGTCGTAAGCCGTGTAAGTGGCGTAGTAGGCGAAACTGCCGTCGTCATTCTGGAAGCGGACGAAACGTGCGTCCTCGATCCCGTTGCGCTGGCTGGCCGTGGATGGGAAGAGGACGCGCTGGGAGACCCGGCTGCCGGAAGCAAAGTTCACTTCGTAGTTCGACTCGGCCAGCAGCAGGATGCCGCGCACGGCGCGGTCCGCCGTGGTGTCGGCCGGGTCCGTTTGCCGGCGCTCCGCTGTCAGGACGCGGTGCAGGTCGTCCAGGATGAAAGCCTCGGGGAGTTGATCCAGCACGCGCTGGCAAAAGTCATTCTGCACACCCGCTTCCTGGAGTTTGCTGGCAAAAAGCTTCTTGTCGTAAGCAGGATTGGGCACGCGCTCCGGCTCCGTCACAAACGGCACCGGCGGTGTGAGCGTGATGCGATGCTGCGCGCTGACGATGCCCGTGCGGAAGGTGATGGAGGAAATGTGTCCTTCGCCCGTGGCCCGCAAGCTCAGGATGAAACGCAGCGCGGCCTTGGGCAGCCCGGTCTGGTCGGGGTGGGGCACGATGGAAGGATTGAACAGTGCCGCGGACTCGGGGGAGTATTCGTGCGTGAAGTGAGCGCCGATGAGCGCCTGCCGTTCCGAAGAAGTCTCCCACGCTTCGCCCAGGTAATGACGCACCTGCGCGAAGCGGTTGCGGAAAAAATTTTCAACGCCCTCGTGCCGGTCCTCAAATTCTCCCAACACCTGTGCCAGCAGCCGCGTGACATCTTCGTCGGAGAGCGTTAGGACACGGGCGACGATTCTCCGTGCGATGTCGTCGCTGCTGGGATAAAAGGGGCGCATCAGCACCCGCAAACGATCCGGGGTCAGGGTCGGCCCGATGCGTTTGGCGTGGACGGAGGGCCGTGTGCTGGCGGTCATGGTTTTTGTTTCTGCGTAGCGCCCTATCGTACTCCGCGTCCAGCGCAGAACAAACCAAAACTAGAACGCAACCAGGGCGGCGGAGAATCAACGCCCCAATCAAACCTGCCTGCTTCTCCCCCTTGCCTTCGCGTTGCGCTTTGGCAAAGGGACTGACCTGCGGCGGCGCGTCCACGCGCTCTTTGCCGTTCAACAAACCTCACTGGTCAGCAGTTGAATCTTTGGATGATTCTTGCCGGGCCAGAGCTTTGATGCCGTTTCGGCTCACTTTTTTTCTTCTTTCTTCTCGTCCTTCTTGTCCTCCTGCTTCGCGACTGCTTTGAGCTCCGCGCCCGTGGAGATATCTACATCCGGCAACGCTTTCTTGAGGTTCGCCACTCCGGCTTCGGTGGTCTTGGTTTGCCACAGGTATAGATTCTTGAGATGGGTCAACCCTTTGAGCTGCTCCAGACCCGCATCGGTGACCGTCGTGCCGTAGAGATTGAGATAGTTGAGATTGACCAACCCTTTCAGGTGCGCCAGGCCGGCGTCGGTGACCGGTGTGTTCTCCAGATGCAACCGATTGAGGTTGGTCAATCCTTTGATGTTCGCCAGGTCGGCGTCCTTGATTTTCGTGCCGCCCAGGTCGAGAGCGACCAGGCCCAGCACACCCCTCAAAGGCACGAGCGCTTTATCTATGGCCTCGCCGCCTTGTGCGCGGAAATTGACCTCCCGCCAGCCCAAATTCGCTGCAATGGGTCTGACCGCCACCCCGAGCGACTCCAGCGTCGTGATGGCCTTCAGTTCAGCAGCAGCAGGTTTGTAGTCAGGAAGTTTGGGAATCGTGGGCGCCGCAGCTGCCGGCTCTTCGGTTTTTTTGGCCACAATCGCGAACACAATCCCTTCCGGCCATTCCGCCCCCTGATTGATCCAATCGCGAATCAAATCGGTTTGCGCTTTGGTGAGCAGATCGCCTTTGTTTGGCATTACGTCGTCGTTGTCGGCGGGCAACGTGATCCGCCGATACAGGTCACTTTCGTCCGCCTTGCCCGGCACGATGACCACGCCGTCCTTGCCACCCTTGAGCGCCGCTTCCCTGGAATCGAGACGGAGTTTGGCCTTTGGTTTCTCCGGGCCGTGACATTCGACGCAGGACTTTTGGAGGATGGGTTGAATGTCCCTGGCAAAATCAACCTTGTTTTCCGGTCTGGCTTCCCAGGTTCCAAACCCCGTCAGCCCGGCCACGATCAAAACTATTTTTCTCATGTCTCCCATTTGCACCAGAATGGCTTCCTCGGCAATCCTCAAATTAACTCCGTCGGCGCCTCCGGCCTGGCTTCGAGCTGCGCTTTGGCAAAGGGATTCAACCAGGTCGAAGCAACCGCACGCGAAATGGCCGGTTGCAGACCTCCGCACCATGCGAGAAGACTTTCACCTGTGCCGGATGCGGCCCGGACCGCCCGCGTCCACAAAGCTTAGGTGGCGGGACTGACTCTCCTTAACGTTTCCGAGCTTTTGGTTCGGGCATTCGCACTGTTTCATTCCGTCATTTGCCGACAATGGCCGCGAACTGTTCTGAGTCGTAGGCTTGCAGGGTCTGGGTCTGGACGTTGCCCAAGGCGGCCAGTTTGGCGATGGTGGCCAGCACCTTGGTTTCATCATCCGCGCTGAGGATGAGGATGCCATCATACTCGCCCGCGGTCCAAAGCTGGGCTTCGACTTTGACTCCGGCTTTTTCCGCGGCGGTGCGGAAGGCCGCGGCGCGCGCGGAGGATCGTTTGAGCGTCCGGACGCCCTGTTGCGTGAACTTCAAGAGACTTACATATCTGGCCATATTGATTCCTTTCCGTTCGAGGTTTGAGTTTCAATTCGTCGGCCACCCACGGTGGCCAAGCCTCGAAATATACGGCAACGCGGCGTGACCGACAGCTTCATTTTGCGGTTCCGGGTGAAGGGGCAAAGCTCAATTTTTGCAAACGGATTCAACTACGGCGAAGCAAGCCGTCCACGCCGCGATCCGCGCCCTTGCCTTCGCGTTTCTTGAGCGGACGCGCGTCCATGAGCGAGAGCGCCCCATGCTGGAATTGGAACTTGCCCAGTTCCGCCAGGGGAAATTATTTTGACGCGCCCTCCACGATTTTGATTTCGGCTTCGGTCAGACCGTAGAGACGATAGACGATTTGGTCGATCAAATCGTCAGTGAAGACGAGGGACGATTCCAGGGGCATGAGCTTGTCTTTGGCTTTCTGGAAACGGGCACGGATTTTTTCTTCGTCGGAATCTTTGAGGCGGAGTTTGTTGGCGCGGAAATGGGCGAAGACTTCGGCGGCTTCAAGTTCCCAAAACTCGTCGAGCTTGGTTTTGGGCTTCAAGGCGTGAGCGTCAACACCGTGAAAATCTTTGAGGTCGGTCAGGAATCGTTGGGCGGCGGCGAGCTTCTCCCGGTTGAGGGCCGTCATCCGTTCGGCCAGGAAGGCGAGCAGATCGTGGACGACATCCGCGCGCTCCGGTTTGGCGGCAAGCTGCTCGGCGACGAAGGCCAGTACGGCGTCGGGTTTTCCGTCCTTCAGGCTGCGTTGGTAAAGCTGCTTGGCTTCGCCGAGAAGCGACACGCGCAGTTTTTCTGGCGTCGTGAATTCAATGCGACGAATAGGAAGCCGGATTAGATGTGATTTCTGAACGTGAGGGAATTTGACCTCTTCGTTTTGAAAAGCGGTTCGATACCAAAAATTGAGCAACCGCGAACAAAGAATGCCGCAAACAAAACTGGCTTCTTCTCCGCAAGCAACGTGATAAACGAGATTGGTGGTGACATAGCCAACATCGTCTCTCGCCGCCACCAGGCCGGCCGACAAAAAGCGAATTAGCAGTTTGGGAACAGTCTGATAAAGCGAGGCGGGTTTCAGCGTGGCTGCTTTGATCTTCGACGTATCAATCCACCAGCCCTCGTGTCCCAAGTGATGCCGGTTCATGTCGAGATGATCTATCAGCGGAAGCGCGCCGGGCCTTTTCTGCCGGGAAATCGCCGGGTGGTTCATTCCACATTCCGCGCCGCGCGCAATCTCAGCCGAGTCCCCCAACGGCGTGACCTCACCGGCAGCGATCTTCGTGGCGAGCCTGACCGAACTCGCGCCGCTGTTGACGGGGATAATGTGGAACGGCATGGCCTTGAATGTCGCTGACGGGACAGAATGAAACACCAAAGAGGTTTTGTTGATGCGGCTTCCAAGCATAGTTACGTCTCGTGCGCCAGACGACTTGCCTGAAATAAGGATCGCTGCGTCGTTGTCAACGCCCTCAAACGCAACTCCCAAATCAACCGCCGAAGAGAGGTGGCGCTGGACGGCCAGCCTCTTGCGCAAATCTTCGTACGATTCGTTCGTTAAAAGTCGTTTCGGCACGACCTCTCCCACGGGGGCTTCGCTGGACGACAACAGACACGCCAACTCGCAGAAGGTCGCCGCCAAATCAAATTGGCCAACGGAGGATTTGAAGTTAAGCCGCAGCCAATTCAACAGCTTTGGATTTATCTCTCCGGTTCGCAACCCAAGCCACGGCGGATTTCCGATCACCGCGTCAAAGCCCGCGTTCCCTCTGTGCGCGCCATCTTCGTTGAAAAAAACTTCAGAAAATTCGAGTTCCCAATGAAAATACGGCCTCTCCAATTCCTTGATGTGGTAGCGGTCAGCCGTTTCCTGCAAACGGTCCGCACTCCCTCCAGCGGCTACCAGAATTTGCCTCGCTGCGGCCAGATACTCTTCTTCACTCAGTGGCCCGTCGAAAAAGGTGTTCGTCCAGAGGTCGGCGACTTTCTTGTAAGGCGCGAGGCGGGGCAGGATTTCAACTTCCCAGCGTTTCTCCTTGCGCTTAACCGTGGCCACGTCGCGGCTGGCTTCGCCTTCGATGGCTTGGATTTGCTGGATGGTTTCGGCCACGGCCTGTTTGAAGTCAGGGCCGAACGTAAAGTGGATTTGTTTCGCCTCGGCTGTGCCTTTCTTCTGCGGCAGGCTGCCGAGTTGATCGAGCCGCGCGCCGATGAGCGAGTTGCCGCAGCGCAGGTGGTGGTCGAGAAAGTTCAGCGGCTGATCGGTGGAAATCGTGGTGAGCCAGAGGGAAAGTTTGGCCAGCTCCACGGCCAGCGGATTCAAGTCCACGCCATAGATGCAGGCTTCAACGACACGCCGCCGCCAATAAGCGATCTCGGCTTCTTCTTGCGACTCGCCTTTGACGAACTCCGCCTGGAACTTCGTCGTCGGGTGATAGACGACGTGGTCCGCCAGGAACGTGGTAGCTTCGACGAGGAAATGGCCCGAACCCATCGCGGGATCGCAGAGGTTCAGTTTGAGGACTTCATCGGCGAACGAATTGTCTTGTTTGCCGGCGGCACGGGCGGCTTTCACCGGCTCGCGTTCCTCGATTTCCTGCAATAGCGGTGTGATCGTTTGCTCGACGATGTATTTGACGATGTAGTCAGGCGTGTAATACGTGCCGGTGGCTTTGCGTTCCGCCTTGTCGGTCTTGAGCACGAGCTTGCCGCCCTCGCGCACGAAGTGGTGTTCGAGCAATCCCTCGTAGATCGAACCGAGTTGCTGGACGCTGAGGTCGGCATAGTCCACCGACTCAAAGGGAACAAACTTCTGCCCGCCCTTTTCCGGCGCGAACATGAGTTGCCGCAATACGTCCGCCAGCACGGCGTCGGCGACCGCCCACTCTTTCAGGAGCGGGTAGCGGTCGGGATCGAAAAGCCCCCCGTTGTAGCGCGGAACTCCGAATTCATCGTTCGCCTTCTTGTCCGTCCCGTTGATGACCAGGCAAAGCGAATGGATGTCGCGGTAAAATCGTGTTTGAGTCTGGCTGTCGTACTCGCTGAAATTTTTCAGCGGCGCGAGCAGGCGGGCGAGCGACAGTTGCTTGTAATACTTGCGCGATTTCGGTTCAACGGGCAGCAACAAGCGGCCCTCGGCGTACAGAATGAAAAGCAGCCGGTAAAGAAAGATGAGACAGTTTTCGTAAAGGCGCGGCAGATCGGCGTCCGTGATTTTGTTTTCCGGGCGCTCGGCGAAGCCGTTGGCGAGGATTTCAACGATGGTGAAGATTCGCGCGCGGAGGTCGGCTTCCAATTCAGCCTGCGTGGCCAGAGCGCTTTCGCGAACCTGATCGAGGCGGCATTTGCCTTGGGCGTCGCGCGTGAACGCTGCGGAACTGAACAGCACCAGGAAAATCTTGAAGCCTTCGAGGGATTTGAGGGCGACTTCAAAGTTTAGCGCAAAATAGTGACTGGCCTTGGAGTCGCGGCAGTAAAGACGCCACACCGCGCCGTTGGTCAGAATCCCCCAAACAATGGAATCTGATTCCTGTAGATAATCCCGGATTTGCTGATGCGGGTAACGCTGCTGGTGCTTGCTGATTTGCGAAAGCGGGTGTCCCAACCTCTTCGCTTCCAAAATACCCACGCCGGCGCGATACCGCTCGGCAACGCTCTTGTTGAGCACGCTCTGTTTGGTCTCGTTATTCGGGTACAGGATGTAGTCCGGCTCTAAGTCCTGCTTGGTTTCTGGCAAGCGCAGGTTGTCCGACCAGGCGAAACCAAGCCGCTCCAGAATTTTGTCGATGAATTCCTGACGAACTCCCATTTCGTTGTCGTAACGCCGCAAGGCGAATGCGCGTTTCTCGTAAAGCTCCTTGCAGAATTGAAATACGGGATGCGCATCGGCGTCGCTGGGCCACCAGTCATTTTTTTTGAGACGCGCTTTGAGGTAGTGGTCCGAGAAAAGACCTTCAGTCTGCCAAAGCTTTCGGACTTCTGGCATCCCCAGAAGTTCGGGGTGGTCGTGAATCTTGCCCTTCGGCACAGGGAGTTTCTACACGAAGAGAAGCGGCGGCGGCAATGTTGTTCCGCGCGCGAGCCGCATCAAGTTGGTTTGAGTCGGCGTGGACTTGGGAATCGATTAAGAGTTGGATGCGATGTTCCATGCTTCGATGCTAACAGGCTGCTGAAAAACTCTTTCTTGCCCGAAACATATGCGAATTTCCCAATGAATTCGAGGGTCAATTTTCCAATACATGGCTTCTTCAGCATCCTGCTAACGGGCCGGCGCTTCCAAGTGGTGGTAGGCGGCGCGGGTCGCCAGCCGCGCGTCTTCCACAGGGCCGCCCACGGTGAAATGGTAAAGGCTTTGGAAGGCGTCGTCCGCGAGGCCCATCAACTCATGCACCGGATCGTCGAAGAAACAGCCGATGCCGGTGGCTCTCACGCCCGCGGCTTCGGCTTCCAGGTAGAGGACCTGCCCGATCATGCCGGTTTCCCAAAACAAATGGCGATAGCGACAGGGAGCCGTCTCCAGTTCCTCCCGAAACCGTGCGATCATGCCCAAAGAGAAAGCGCCGTCGCCGGCAACGGACTGGTGGCAGCTTACCGACGTGGCGGTGCTCTGAAAATCTCCGGTCTGGAGCAAATACAAGGGAAGCGCTTCATCCACTGGACGCCAGAGGAAATGGCGATGGCACTTTTGCTGCAAGGCGGGCAAATCCCTTTCCGCTCGCAGCAGGAAATACAAGCCCGGCTCCAATCCCGTGACTCGGTGGACGAACAAGAGCAGATGCACGCAACAGACGGTCAGTCCGAGATCGAACGGCGCGCAGGCGTCACGGGGAACGGTTTTGTCCAGCATGGCGCAAAACTGGTTTTTGGTGATGCTGGTAACCCCATCGAAAGCCACCGCGCTTCTTCTTTGGCGAATGATTTGTGCGGCAGGGATTCCAGATTGGGCCGTCGGCGCGTAAAACGGCCGTGTTGTGTCAGGCAACCCTGGGCGGGCGGGGGCAGCCAACGCCTGACGGTTTTTCCCCCTCTCCTCCATCGGATGGAGGAGAGGGCCGGGGAGAGGAGGCGCGTTTTTAATTCCCCTCTCCTCGATCCTCTCCCCACTCGTTCCTCGCGGGGAGAGGAAGAAACAACCTTGGGGTTTTGCCGTCGCCTCCGCCACACGCGAAATGATCTCCCAATCCACATGATCCTCGCTCAATTGATTTGGCGTTCCCTGGAACGCCAGCCCTGCAAACTCCGATACAATCTCTGACGGCAAATCTCGCGGAACCCACCGCTCCCCGCTGCGGTGGACGAAACACAGCAGCTCGGGATGCTCCAACTCGAACTCCGGCCACTGGGTTTGATCGAAGCCCAACAAGCTCGCAATCTCCTCGTCTGACACCGCGTTCAGCCAGGTGACTTTCCACCCGGGCAGATTGGCTGAGAAGCTGAGGGCCGCCAGGGCATGTCCAACGTCGTGCTGGCAGTAGCGAAAAGCCCGTTCACCATATTTCCATGCTTCCCGCCAAAAGATGCTGGTCAAGGCGACGAGGAAGCCATCCGCCTGAAGATGCTCTTTGATTTGCTGCCACAGCGTTTCGGGCAATAAGGCTCTGGGCTCCAGAGCATGCAGGAAGGAGTTGTAATGGAATACGCCCGCGGTGAGTCCGGGCAGCGCCGGCAGGATCAGGTAGGCTTCGGTCGGATGCAGGTTGCCGCTGGAAGGATTCATCCGCAAAGCCCACGTGCTTCCCGGAATGGACTTCCACGCCGAAAGCCCAAGCGATAACTCCAGAAAGTCGCCGATGGTTTCGCGGTTAAAATCCTGGCAGGCGTTACGGCTCCTTTCGTACAGCGCCAGGTGCTCGCTCGCCGGGCCTTCGCCGCGCCGAAGTGGTTTCATAGATGCACCGGAGGCAGACTGCTTCGGCCACGCAGGCGGATCTTTTTGCAGCAACGGAAGCCTGACCGCTGTCACTCCTTCATAGCAGCGGAATGGATTGGGCTGATTGGCCCAGTCCAGGAACCCGGCAGACCTCGCATAACGATGAAAATGATGCTTGGTCTGCTCGTGATAAAGCAGCGTCGCTGTGACTGCGGAATCGATCACGGTGTTCATTCATTTGGCAGAGCGACCAATTCGTGAGCGGCTCAACTAATGCCGGGTGGACACGTTGGCTTCTATGGCTCGGAGCACGCCATCCCAGAAACGGATCCGGGCGCCGATGGCGTCGCAAGCGGCTGCTTCTGCTTCGGCCTGCCGCACAGGATCGCTGCCACAAAGCTCGTTCAGCAACAACATGGTGAGCGGGCCGTGGGATTCCTCATCCATTTGGATGTGACGCTGAAGGTAATAAAGGAACGCCGGCGCTTGTTGCTCCGTGATGTTCATGCGTTCCAGCAGTGCCCGGAACATCAATGGAATGATATGTTCCCTGCCGAACGCAAATGCCGCAGCAACGACGTGGGCTTTTCCGGTCTCAATGAAGCCAAAGCTGGTGCGCATGAACTCGAGGCACGGCTGAGGCGGGAGGCCGGAAGCAAAAGCGGTAGTCAGCCCGCTTCGTTTAACCACGGAAATAAACTCGAGCGCCGGAGCCGGGTCCGCCTGCACCTCACGCATGGCCTCGCAATAAAGGTCGAAGTGGCTGACATACCTTTTCTGGCCCTCCCTGGTGGGCAGAGCTTCATCGGATTCCTCGCCCAGCACAATTTCGTTTACGAAACGCCGCAGCGACACATTCGCTGAAGGCTGCCACGGCCAAGTGGCTGGAGCGATGACGTGCTGGAGGTACTTCAGCAAAGACATGAAATCCCAAACGCCGTAAACATGGTGATGCATGAACACCCGCAGGCATGAAAGATCATTTACGGCGTCGTAAACCGGGTGCTTCAGTAAGCTCTGCTGCAACGATTCGATTTGGCTCAGATTCAAGCTGCTATTCATGGAACGCAGAACAGTATCTCCGGTTTTCATTTGAGGCTTGGATGGTTTATTCGGTTCTCACCAATTTCGGCGGCTGCCAAACCTCAGCGTTCTTCGACGGCACCAAATCGTGCTCGCCGAACTGCGGCACCGGGAATTCGCTTGGCGCGTCCGGAACAAGATGGCGCGGGCGGTTTGTGCCGGTCAGCTTCTGTTCGTCGATCTGCCGCTGCAATGTCATGAACGCGTGGATGAGCGCCTCGGGTCGGGGTGGGCAGCCGGGAATATGCACGTCCACCGGGATGTATCGGTCAATGCCCTTGAGCACGTTGTAGCCCTGCTTGAACGGCCCGCCGGAGATGGCACACGCGCCCATGGCGATGACGTATTTCGGTTCGGGCATCTGGTTGTAGAGGCGCACCACCTGCGGGGCCATTTTCTTGGTCACCGTTCCGGCCACGATCATGAGGTCAGCTTGGCGCGGCGAGGGACGAAAGATCTCAGCTCCGAAGCGGGCGAGATCGTAACGCGCCATGGTGCTGGCGATCATCTCGATGGCGCAACAGGCGAGGCCGAACTGCAATGGCCATACAGAATTCTTACGGCTCCAGTTGTAGAGGTCTTCCAAAGTGGTCGTAAAAATCCCCTGCTTGCTCAACTCGCTTCGCAGTCCTTCGTCCATCACAGTTCCTCCAGGTGGCTATTTGCCATACAGCGTTGGTTCCTGACGGAGAGCTCACTTGGCGAAATACCTTTGAATCTCGCACAACGTTGACCGGGGAAGAATGGTCTTCTTCATGGTTTAGCGGATGGGCTAAATCTCGATTTTCACATCGCCGCCCTCGATCACGACCCGATAGCTCGGGACTCCCTGGCCCGCGGGCGGCCGCATTACGGCGCCGGTTTTCAGATCAAAAGCCGCTCCGTGCCACGGACAAGTGACGATCGTTCCCGCTACCGACCCCTCCGAGAGCGGCCCGCCACGATGAGTGCAGGTGTCGCCAATGGCATGGAAAGTTCCTTCCACATTGAACAGGGCGATTCTTTGCCCTTCCACGTCGAAGGCAGCGGCCTGGCCCGGCGGCAGGTCTTTTGTCTCGGCGATTTTAACCAGTTTTGCCATAGCAGGTGCTCCTTTCTTTGGTGATGGGTTGCGGCCTAATGGTGATCCGCGCAGCCGCGGTTGGTCGGCACGCTCGTGACTGCATCGGCGGGTTGCACGAAACCGGCTGTCAGCAAATAAACCTCGACTTCATCCCCGCTGACGTCGGCCAACATTTGGCCGTCAATCTCGACGCAGGGCGAAAGCTGTTGTCCGCTCTTCTCCACCATCTCGGCGTAGTTGAGGGGATTGTTGATGATGTCGCGATTCTCGAAGGACAACTGGTATTTCTGCAGCACGGTGCGCACGCCCTGGCTCCAGCCGCAAGTTGGCTTTAGATACGCAATAATCGTAGGTGTCTTCATTGGTGTTTTCTTTTGCTTTTGGGTTTGTGGGTTGAGTTGTGATCGGAGGCTTCGCGGTCTTCCTTCCGGTAAACCCGCACGGCAAACGAATCAGCCTGAAAGCCGCCCAGACCTTCCCACGGTTGGAGTCCAAAGCGTTCATCTGCCACGTAATCGCCGCGCCAGACTAATTCCTTCCCTCTTAGACGGTGAAAACCCGGCGGGACTCTGACCGTCCATGCGGATTTGTCTCCAAGCCGCCGCCTTCCCATTGTGGCATGGCTGCTCGCGTTCGTGGTTCGTTCAGGTTTTTTGCGCGGCACGCGGCAAGCCGCCAACCTGTCGCCGTTCACTCGCTTCTTGAAGGTGGCGAAGTGTTCGCTTTGCGGGGCACGCTGCGAACCGCCAACCATTCGCCCCTCGGCCTTCAGTTCCCACTCAATGGCCCTGGCGGACCGGCCGATATACTCTGCGATGGCAGGCCATTGCTTAAGCCAAGGCTGGCAGCGAAGCCAATCGAGGTAGCTGGCCGGGACGCTCATCATCGGCTTGCCTTTGTGCTCGCCAAAGGGAAACGGGTCGAGATCGTTCAGTTGCTTTCGATGCATGGGACTTCCACTAAAAAAACGGCGATTCAGGCGGGAGCGGCCACCGTGTCGCCGTTGTTGCCAATCGCTTCGACCGGGCAGCCCTCCATCGCCTGACGGCAGAGGTCTGCTTCCTCCGGCGTGGTGGGCTGTTTGAAGACGTAGGAATAACCGCCGTCCTCATGGCGCATGAAGTTGGCCGGCGCGGTTTCCCGGCACAGGTCGCAGTCGATGCACTGGTTATCGACGTAAAATTTTCCTACGACGTTTTCCGCGTATTTATTCGCAATGTCTGCCATAAGCTTCTCCAGTCTTTCGTTCGCGTCTTGTCTGCCGCCGGGCTGTAAACCGTGCTCCGCGCAGCGGCGCCCCGACCGTTCGTTTACTTAGCGCTTCGTCAGGCCGCGCCAAGTTTCTAAAGCAAATACTTTAGAAAGAAATACGCGATGTGGCTGGCCTTGGCAAGTGGCTTGTTGTAGCGTGCGCTCATGACCAAGCGCAGCACCGCGCGCAGGAAACCAAAACCGATTGGCACGCGTCAGGCCATCCTGACGCTCCTGAAACAGCGCGGTCCAAGCGACTCGGAGGCCTTGGCGTCCGAACTAGGCATCTCCGCAATGGCGGTGCGCCAGCATCTCTACGCGTTGCGCCAGCAAAAGCTGGTCAGTCATCGGGAGGAGCCGCGGCCCGTCGGTCGGCCCGCCAAGCTCTGGTTTCCGACTCCGGCTGCGAACCGGTTCTTCCCCGACGCCCACGCCAGCCTGACGGTGAATCTCTTAAACGCCACGGGCGAGACCTTCGGCGAAGAGGGCGTCCAGCGCCTGGTGACTCGATTCGCCAAACGGCAGATTGCGGATTACCGCTCACGCATCCCCTCGCGCGCCCCTTTCCCAGCGCGCTTGGAGGCGCTGATTTCAATCCGCAATGAAGAAGGCTTCATGGCTGAAGTGCAGCGCCAGCCTGACGGTTCGTTCCTGTTTATCGAGAACCACTGCCCGATTTCCGCAGCGGCCAACGCGTGCCCCAAGCTCTGCGATGCGGAATTGGAAGTCTTCCGCGCCATTCTTGGCGAGGGTGTCACCATCGAAAGAGCGGAGCACATCGTGGCCGGTGCCCGGCGCTGCGCTTACCGCGTTAGGACAGGCGAGAGTTGAAGGCCGCCGCTCGGACCACGTCGGCATTCGACTGAGTCGCGCGCGGCAGGGTTTCTTTCGGGCTTTCAGCGCTCTGAGCCATGAACGCCGTTTGGGCCAGCGAAGGCTGCGTGGACCCGCGCTACTCGGCCGGCGGTTCCTTGAAGCTCGTGAGGGTGTTTTGCAGCGCCTGCATTTCCGCGAGCGCGAGCAGGAAGGCCAGCGTGGACTCGGCGCCGTGGATTCATCCTGAACTTTGACCAGGTCGGGATCGAAACGAGTTTGCGCGCCCGAGGGCTTCAACTGGCTGGCGAATAATCGTGAGCCGTGATCGGCGCCACGCGGTTTTGGCCCGAAGGATCACGCACGAACCGGGTCGGCGCCGCAAGAACGTGCGCGGCGGGGTGCCGGGCCTCGTCCAAAAGATTGTTGCCGATAGTTGTTGCCATCCCGCCTGAACCTGTCACTGTGCCTGTGTCTGTTAGATAGCTTGTCTCTTTCAAGGCATGGTAAATCTTCAGGTGAACCTGGTTCAGTGATGATTTTAAACCCGACGTTCGGGAACAGTCTGTGGAAGGTGTCAGTTTGTCGGACAGTATGAACATCACATGAGTAATAAATTGTTTGTGGGAAATCTTTCCTTCAACACCACCGAAAACGACCTGCAAGACGCGTTCGCCGCGCACGGCACGGTCACCGAAACCAATCTGATGATGGATCGCATGACCAATCGCCCCCGCGGCTTTGGCTTCGTGACCATGAGCAGCGCCGAGGAAGCGCAGAAAGCCATTGCCGCCATGAACGGCAGGGAGATTGATGGCCGCGCCCTCACGGTCAATGTCGCCAAGCCCCGCGAAGAGCGCGCGGGCGGCGGCGGCGGCCGTCGTGAATACGCCGGCGGCGGCGGTTATGGTGGCGGCAGTCGCAATCGCTATTGATCCATTCTGGATTTCAAGGCGGAGTTCGGGTGAACCGAACTCCGCCCTTTTCCTTTCGGATTCGTTCCTTTCAGCGGATCGCGGCCAACGTCGCATGACGCGGCAAAGACCAGTTCGGGTTTCGCAATTCGGAAATAGGGCTATGCACTTGATTCCCCTGAGCACGCTAAAGCGTGGACACCAAGCGCCGCCGCGAACGATCCGCCTTGTGTTTGGTGTCCAGCCTTTAGGCTGTTACTGGAAATAGCGACGAGGGGAATCAAGTGCATAGCCCTATTCGGAAATTGGATTTCGGAGAACGCGCCCATTCGCCCGGGGGTTCCTTGAAACTGGCGGGCGCGTTTTGCAACGCCCGCTTCTCCGCGAGCACCAGCAAGCAAGCCAGCGTGGATTCGGCGCCCCGGTTTTTTCCACGTCTTTATCTTCTATTGCTTCTCGGTGCCAACGAAGATAGTCTTACCCCCATCATAAGGCGCGGCTCGGAGGCTTTCGGCGTGGTCGTTGACCGCGTGGAAGCCGGCCCCGCTGGTGATCTGAACATGAATGACAACGCATACGCGGTTCAACCAGGCGGGATCGGCCTCCACTCCAGCGGAGTCGGCGGTCGGCGCAAAAATCGCGGTTACCGTCGGCCGTCAATCCATTGGAGGTGTTTATGATGATTTTCCTGATCCACGTTCGTGACCCGCAATTCTACGCCCTTCCCGCGACGACCCGCGCCAAGAACGGCAACATCCGCATCATGGGGTTTCCGCCCATCGGCATCATGTCGCTCTCGTCGGTGCTCAAGCGCGCCGGCCACGAATGCGTGATGTTCGATCAGGCCAATCCCGAAACGCCCAACGAAGTCATCATTGCGGAGATTCAGCGCCAGCAACCCGCGCTGGTGGGCTTGAGTTTTCTCAGCACCACCAGTTATCCGTACGCGAAAATTCTTGCCCGCGAAATCCGTGCGGTCAACAGCAGGGTGAAGCTGGCGCTCGGCGGCGTGTTTGCCAGCCTCAACGCCCCGTTGGTCAAACTGCAATGTCCCGAGGTGGACTTCGTCTGCCGGGGCGACGGTGAACAACTCATTCTCGATTTGCTGGAGCATTTGGACGACCCGTCCGGCGTGGAGAGTGTGACGTGGGCGAAGGATGGCCAGGTGATCAACAATCCGAATCGGAAGACGGAGCGCCATCTGGATCAATGGCCGTTCCCGGATCGCGAGAGCCTGAAGCTGGACTTCATCGAATCCATGCCGCTGGACGTGCCGTGCGTGCTCTCGCTGGAGCGGTTCACGACCATGCAGACGTCGCGCGGCTGCCCGTGGTCGTGCGTGTTCTGCGACATTCCGGTTTTCAACGAAGGGAAGTGGCGCTCGCGGACGCCGCAGCACGTGGTGGACGAGTTCAAGCATCTCCAGGAGTTGGGCTACGGGGCGGTTTATTTTGTGGATGACCATTTCCTGCTTCAGCCAAAACGGATTGAAGCCATCTGCAAAGGTTTGAACGACCAGAACATCACGATCCAGTGGGGCTGTGAAGGGCGGGTGGACTCCGTCGCCCAGCACCTGTTTCCGGCGATGGCAAAAGCGCACTGCCGCACGCTCATGTTCGGGATCGAGAGCGGCAGCCAGAAGATGCTCGACCGCTTGAACAAGGAGCAAACGCTGGCTGAGGTGGTGACCGCGGTGACCAACGCAAAGAAGGCCGGCATCGAGATCGTCCACGGCTTTTTTGTGGTCGGCTCCCCGGATGAAACGGTCGAGGATATGAAGGCGACCTTTGACTTTGCGGCCAGGCTGCCGCTGGACACGTTCGGATTCAACCGGCTCTGTGTCTATCGCGGCACGCCGATGTGGCACGAATACGTGAAGCGCGGCTTGGTCAACGATGCGAACGACTGGTACAAGTATTTCAAATGTTCGTCGATTGATCCGACGTGCCTCTCCGGCGAGGTGATTCACGAGCAGCGCAGCGCGGGCTTTCGTCGTTTGTTCATTTACAAGCTGCTGCATTATCCGGTGCAGACCTTCCGGTTGTTGCGGCGCTTTCTACGCTATATGCCGGTGCGCGACGTGGTTTATCTCATCATCAAGCCGTTCCTGGGCAAGAAAAAGGGCGCCACGAAGGCGGAGGTACTCTCGCGCGCAGTCGAACACGGCGCCATGAAGGATGCCGCCGCACAAATGACCCAGGTGAGCGACGCTACGCTGGAGCACATTCTCCGGGAGTCGAAGGCTGAACGCCTCCGCATTCAGGCCGAAGCTTTGCGGGAATCACCCCTGGCCTCGATTCGGTAACCAAGCTCTCATCGGACGGCGCGTGCTACTCAGCCACCGGTTCCTCGAAGCTGGTGAGAGTGTTTTGCAGCGCCCGCTTTTCTGCGAGCGCGAGCAGAAAGGCCAGCGTGGACTCAGCGCCTTGATTCTGACTCAGGCGATCCACGTGCAGGCCGTCGCGACAACCGCCGGTGCCCGCATCGTAGAGCGCGAGGCCGAGATCATTGCGCCCCAGAAACCACTCGAACGCGCGCCGCGCTTCCGCGACCCAGAACCTGTCGCTCGTGGCGTGATAGGCTTCGATGCAGGCCGAGATCGTGGCTTGTGCCTCGATGGGTTGCTGGTCGAACTGCGCGCGTTCCTCGCCGCGCCGGTAAAATCCGTTCGACCCGATGGGCCGGAAAGCTCCGGTCGCGGAGGTTTGAACCTTGACCAACCAGCGCAAGGCTTTGAGGCCGGTCTCGAGCATCGGCGCGGCGTTCAGGCAGCGTCCGCTGAGGATGAGCGCGTGCGGCAGTTTCGCGTTCGCGTATGAGACGACTTGTTCAAACCAGTGCCAGTCATCGCCCGCGGTGTCCGCGTAGCTCTGCATCAGTCGCGCCGTCAGCGATTCGCGAATCTGGTTCGCGCGCCGGTCGCCGCTGAACCGCCGCAGGTATTCGTCAATGCCGATGAGCGTAAATGCCCAGGCGCGCGGTGAGGAGAATTCGGCGGCCACGGGCAGCGCCTGCTCGAACAGTTGCGCCGCGAGCATCTGAAAGCTGCCCTGACCGGCCTGCGACACGCACAACCCCAGCGCCCACAGCGCGTGTCCCTGGCAATCTTCCGAGCCGACTTCCTCCAGCCAGCGCCGCTCGAAGCTCATGAAGTTGCGGAAGCGCCCGCGCTCGCGATCGAAGGCGTGATTGAGAAACGCCGCGTAGGTGGCGGCTTGCGTGCCGAGTTGCGGTGAACCAAGCCCCAGTTTTTGCAGCATCAGCGCCAGCACCAGCGCGCGGGCGTTGTCGTCCGTGCAATAGCCTTCGGCGAAATTCGGCACCGTGAAGCTCGCGTGCTGAAAGATGCCGGTCGAATCGCTCATCCGAAACAGATGATCCAGCTTCAATTCCGGCAACTGGCCGGGCTGTTCGTCCAGCGTCTTGATGGGCGACGACTTTCTGCCCACGAAACTGTGGTCCTGCCGCGCCTGTGCGAAGGAGTTCGCATACAATTGCGCCACGCGGCTCCACACCATGTCGCGCCCCAGCTTGTAGGCGTTCTTGCGCATGGAGTGGCGCAACGGTTCGTCCCGCAGCAATTCCACCACGGCGACGGCGATGGCCTTGGCGTCGCGGAAGGGCACGAGCTTGCCGCGTTCTGCCGTCAATAATTCCGCCGCGTGCCAGTACGGCGTGGACACCACGGCGTTGCCCGCGCCGAACGCGTAGGCCAGCGTGCCTGAGGTGATTTGCGCTTCGGTCAGGTAGGGCGTGAGGTAAATGTCCGCCGCGCCGATGAACCGCATCAATTCCTCCAGCTCGACGAACCGATTGAAAAACACGACATGCTTCTGCACGCCGAGGTCTTTGGCCAACCGCTCCAGGCCCAGGCGATACGCTTCGCCCTCATCGCGCAGCAGATTGGGATGTGTCTGGCCCAGCACGATGTAAACGGCGTTGGGAAATTCCCGGATGATGTCCGGCAACGCGCCCAATGCGTATTCGATGCCCTTGTTCGGCGAAAGCAGGCCGAACGTAAGCAACACCTGTTTTCCTGCGACACCGAACTCGTCCTTGAAATAATTCGGGTCGGCGAACGGCATGTTGGGAATGCCGTGCGGTATGAGGTCAATCTTGGCTGCCGGCGCCTGATAGATTTCGCGCAGCAATTCCCTGCCCCGTTCGGTCATGACCACCAGCCGCGTCGAAAGCCGGATCAGCTCACGCATTACGCGCCGTTGCTCCGCATTGGGCTGGCGCAGAATCGTGTGGAGCGTCGTGACGATGGGCATCCGCAACTCGCGCAGCAGCGCCAACACATGACTGCCCGCCGGCCCCCCGAAAATGCCGAATTCATGCTCCACGCAAACCACGTCCACGTCCGTGATGTTGAGGAAATCGGCCGCGCGCAGGTAGGACGGCAGGTCCTGCTCCGCAATTTCAAACCGCACCTCTTCCGGATACTCGTAACCACCCGCGATGTCGTTGACCGGCACGACCAGGCAATGCATCGCCGGAAACTCTGCCGCCACCGCGCAGCGCAAGTCAGTCGTGAACGTGGCGATGCCGCATTTCCTCGGCAGATAATCGCCGAGGAAGGCGATTTTGCGGGCGTCCAATGTTTGCTGCATGAATCGTGGTCTTCGCAACAGGGCCTGCCGGCCATTCCGCCTTTGCAGGGTGGTCCATGCGTCGGCATTCGCCAAGAACCTTTCATCGGCCCGCGGGCGAGAGTCCCACAACCCAAAACTTCGGCGCGGCAAAACATTGCCCTTGCGCGACGTGGCGGGTTTCCTACTTTAAGGAGAAGCGGTGGAGAACCACAGGAATGAGAACTGATGGCATTGGCATCGGCGCGTTGGGCGCGGGCGGGTTTGGGCTGTTCGCTCTACAGCACTTCACTCAACTTCCCGGCGTCGAACTTGTCGCCCTTGCGGAAACACACCGCGAGGCTGCCCTCACCATGGCGCGTCGTTTCAACATTTCGCAACTCCACAACGCCGACGCGTTGCTTGCGCGCGATGACATAAATCTCGTTTACATCGCCACACCGCCGTTTCTTCATCATCCGCAGGCCATGCAAGCGTTGCGCGCGGGCAAACACGTGATTTGCGAGAAACCGCTGGCGTTGAGCCTACAGCAGGCCGACGAAATGATCGCGCTGGCGCAGGAGAAGCACCTGCTCGTCGTCGCCAATCTGATGCAGCGGTACAATCCCATGTTCGATTCGATCCGCAAACTCATCGAATCCCGGTTGCTCGGCGAGTTTCTTCACGGCTATTTCGAAAACTATGCCAGCGACGAAGGTCTCGGACCGGAACATTGGTTTTGGGATCGCGCCAAAAGCGGCGGAATTTTTGTCGAACATGGCGTCCACTTCTTTGATTTGTTTGAAGGCTGGCTCGGACCAGGCCGCGTCGTCGCTGCCCAGCGCACCCTGCGTCCGGAATCGCGGATTGAGGAGCAAGTCAGTTGCACCGTGCGTTACCGCGATGGAATCCTCGTGAATTTCTATCATGGCTTCACTCAAGCCGCGCGGCTGGATCGGCAGGCGTTTGGTCTGCTCTTTGAACGCGGCGATGTCCGGCTGGAGGGATGGGTGCCGACTGGCGCCCGCATTTCCGCGATCGTGAATGAAGAACAAACGCGCGGGTTGATGGAACTCTTCCCCGGCGGGCGCCTCGACGTGTTGAATGTGTACAGCGGCAGCAGCCGGGCCGTTTGCGCGCGACACAAAGCAAGCGACGTTTGTCAGAAAATCGAAATCAATTACGGACTTGAAGATGACAAGATGCGCCGCTACGGAGAGTTGCTCCGGTCCATGCTGCGCGACCAGATCCAGTGGATTTTTGACCATAATCACCACCGGATAATCACCCACGAGAATGGCCGCAACTCGCTTGCCGGGGCCGCCGAAGCACAGAGGCTGGCGGACGACAGCCCTCAAATGAAGCCGGACCACCCGAATTGAAATCTCCTTTCCCCACGAACCATGCTGCACTGCCTCATCAATGTCTGCGTGATTCGACCCTCGGACGTTAATGGCTCGCCAGTTTTGTGAGTGCTTCACACCAACTGATGCCAAATGTTTCGCGCCGCTGCTGCTGCTCCTCCGGAGGAGCAGGAGCAGTTCATCCTTGCGACGAGTGCTCAACACTTTGATCTTCACCACAGGAGGGTCACGATCTACCCAGCCTTTCCCATGACCGGTTGCTAATGCGATTGAACTTGCTAAACTGCCGGTCACGATATGGAACTGCGTCACTTGCGGGATTTCGTGGCCGTGGCGGAAAATCTGAGTTTCACCAAGGCCGCCGCAAAGCTGCATTTAGCGCAGCCCTCCCTCACGCGCCAAATCCATAACCTGGAGGAGGAAATCGGCGTGCGTCTCCTGGACCGTTCCAAAAGCCAGGTGGCCTTGACCGAGGAAGGGCGGGCTTTCCTCGTTGATGCCAGACGCGTACTGGCGCTGGCCACGGAAAGTGTCCAGGCGGTGCAGCGTCTCAGCCGGGGCGAAACCGGCCAGTTGAACATCGCGTATTCGTCCAATTTTAACTTCGAGCTGCTCCCCGAAACGCTCGGGGCCTTCCGCCAGGCCTTCCCACACACTGCGCTGAACCTCTTTGACATGACGCCAGCGGAACAGTTTCGCGCCCTGGAAGCGCGCAAGATCGATCTGGGTTTTGTGGGGCTGCGTCCTCCGGCATCCACGAGGGGCCTGCAATGGGAAAGCATCGCCCGGCACAGAACGGTCGTGGTCCTGCCGGTAAAACATCCGCTGGCCAGGAAGCGCCGGGTAAATCTCGGCGCGCTGAAAACGATGTTTTTCGTGGGCATGTCCGAGAAGACGCATCCGGGCTTTCGCGATTGGCTCTGCGAAACCTGCCAGCCGGCGGGCTTCACACCGAGAATTCTACAAGACGCCGAGTTGGAACCCGCGCTCATGACTTTCGTCGCCGAAGGCTTGGGCGTCACGCTGGCGCGCGAGCACATCAAAACGTTGCCTCACCCCGGAGTGGCCATCCGACCCCTGGCGCCGCCGGTCAAGACCGACTACTACATTGCCTGGAATCGCGATAACGATTCACGCGCCCTGCAACAATACATCGAGATCGTCAAAAGCCTCACCGCACCTGCGCACTGAGCAGTGTCCTAACGCGCCAACCACGTCGGACGCGCTCCGCAGCGGGAGAAGAAAACGACGCCAGCGCCGACGCCGCCACCGGCGTAGAAAATCTCGGAAACAAAGAGGCGCGTCAGCAATGGCGCGCCTCTTTATTTGGCGGGTAGAATTCTCACCGCATAGCCGCTACGCGCTGAAGCCGTTCGGCCGATCGCTCATGTTCGCCAAGGTGCGCCCGCATCAGGCTTTTCCACAGCTTGCCGTGATTCGGCACGGAGAAATGCAGCAGCTCGTGGACGATCACGTAATCACCCAACTCTCGGTCAAGTCCGAGCAAGTCATTGTTGAAATTCAGGTTGCCAGCCGTTGAGCAGGACGCCCACTTGCGCCGCATCGGGCGCACATACAGCGCGCTGGCTTTCACGTCCAGCTTTGCGGCCCACTCCAGCACGCGGGCTTTGAACTCCTCTTTGTCGCGCCAGGCACTCATGGGCGGAAACTCTTTTGCAATAGGATGAACAAGGCATCCACCGTTGCGGTGACTTTCTCCAGAGCGTCTTCCTGGGCGAAGATGGCAAAGGTCACCTGTTTGCGAACCTCGCGCAATTCGGCTTCGCTGCGCTGCCAGTTGGGGAATCTCGCAAATGCCTCGCGCACTTTCTTGCTCGCCGGCTCCGGGTTGGGAATGCCGTCATCGGTCAGCTTGCAAAGCACGAAATAAGTCAACCCATCCAGCCCTTTGGCGGCCTGTTCTTTTTTCCGCTGCTCGTTCTTCTCAATCGCTGCCAGAAGGTCCGCCAGTGCATCTTCCGAGGTGGTCTGGCGATCTTCAAAACTCTCCTGCACCGCTTTGGCGCGATCGGCCAGCGCAATGAGAAACGGATCATCACTGTTCTCCTCCGCCGTCTTCTCGATGCTCTTCACAAGGTTGATCACCTTCGTCGCTTTTCCTTCGGCACGTTGCTTGATCGTCTCAATGGTGGATTTGTCGATGGCAACGTAATCCTTTTCCGGGCGCTCCATGACCGCCCCAATGTGCCGCTGCACCAGTTCGTTCGTCTTCTTCTGAAACCCGCGATCCACATACACCCGGCGGGCATAGGCGTTGCGCACCACTTCGTAAATGCCGGACAACGTTGCGTAGTTCTCAATGAACGGGCGCAGGAACGCATCCGGCGAGATGATTTCGTAGAGCATCTCAATCTCTTTGTATTCCTTGAAAAACTCCTTCCGGCGTTCCTTGTCGCGGAAGTGCTCGATCAGGTTATCCACGTCCTTGTCGTTGAAATTCTGCGTGATCAGCGCGAGATACGACGGCGACTTCGTCTCCATCTGCGCTTTGAAAAGATGCTTGAGCAGCCCGAGGTCTTTGACGATGGCGTTGATCTCGTCGCTGTCGAACGCCAGCGCCTTTTCCAGCTTGTCGAAGATGCCTACGAAATCCAAAACGAACCCGTGCGGCTTCACCATCTCTGCCGCCTCGTTCTCGTAAGGGCGATTCACCCGCGCGATGGCCTGGAGCAACGTGTGATCGCGCATCGGCTTGTCCAGATACATCGCGTAAAGGATCGGCGCGTCGAAGCCGGTGAGCAGCTTCTCGGTGACGATTAGAATCTTCGGCCACTCGCCCACTTTGGTGAAATCCCTGCGAATCTGCCGCTCCCGCTTGGGGTCGAGATGCCACTTCTTCAGGTGCGCCGGGTCATTGTTGTTTCCGGTGAAAACGATCTCCGAATACTCCGGCGGCAGAATCTTATCGAGTGCCTCCTTGTAGAACGCGCACGCCTCGCGGTCCACCGCCACGAGGAACGCTTTGTAACCGAGCGGCTCGATGTTCTGCCGAAAGTGATCGGCCACCATGCCGGCCACCCGGTTCACCCGCTCCTTGCCCTTCAGGAAATTCTTCAGGTTCACCGCCCGTTCGAGAATCTTGTTCAGTTCCTCGATGTCCGCGATTCCTTCCGTCTCGGCCAAGGCGAGGAACTCCTTTTCCATGATCTCGTGCGGCACCAGCATTTCGTTCGGCGCGAGTTGATAATAGAGCGGCAGCGTCGTGCCGTCCTCGATGCTCTCGGCGATGGAATACTTGTGGAGATAACCTTTGTCGTCCTCGCAACCGAAAGTCTTGAACGTCCCCTTGCCATAGACCGTTTTGTCAACTGGCGTGCCGGTGAAGCCGATGAACGTCGCGTTGGGCAGACCGGCCATGAGGAAGTTGCCCAGGTCGCCGCCCGTCGTGCGGTGCGCCTCGTCAATGAGCACATAAATGTTCTTCCGCAGGTTCAGCTTAGCGGGCATGTCGCGGAACTTGTGGATCATCGTCACGATGATGCCCCGGTAATCCTCCCGCAGCAGCCGGTTCAACTCCGCGATGCTGCTGGCGTGCGCCACGTTGGCCAGCCCCACCGACGCGAGATTCTTGAGCATCTGATCTTCCAACTCGTTGCGGTCAATCATCAGCAGGATGGTTGGCTTCTCCGCCTCGGGCGCTTTGAAGAGCAGTTCCGACGCTTTGATCATCGTGTAGGTCTTGCCGCTGCCCTGCGTGTGCCAGACCAGCCCGCGCGTTAGCCGCAAGTCGAGCGCCCGCGCCACGACTTTGTCCGCTCCGCTCATCTGATGCTGCATCAGGATGAACTTGTGCAGTTCCTCCTCTTTCTCCGCGAACAGGATGAAATCCTTGAGCAAACGCAGCACCTGCGGCACGGCGCAGAACGTTTTCACCTTGGCTTCAAGATTGCCCGCCTCGCTGTGCTTCCAGTTGAAAATGTTTCGACGCACCGTGTTCCACGTCACCCCGTAAGCGAAACCGATGGCTTCCGTGGCGGAGAAGATCATCTCCGGCACCATCACTTCAGGCGTCTCGGCGTGGTAACGCCGGAGTTGATCCACCGCGAGGGCAATCGCCTCGTCCTTGCTCGCATTCTTGCACTCATTGACCAGCACCGGGATGCCATTGATGAGAAACACCACATCCTCCCGCGTGCCGTGGCGACCGTTGTGAACGTAAAACTCTTCCGTGACTTCATACACGTTGCGGTCGGGGTTGGCGTAATCAATCAGCACCAAATCCAACTCCCGGTTCTCCTCCGCGCAAAAGAATTTCCCTTGGTTGCGCAGGTAGATGAGAAAGTCGCGATTGCCGGCGATGTCCGCGTTGAGCCGCTGGAAGTCGCCAATGAGCGCGCCCTCGGCCTCCTTGTATTTCGGATTGAACGCTCGCACCTGTGCGTGGAGCAAATCGCCGAAGTAAAGCGACGCCGTCCGCGCGCGGTCTTCCGGCGTCGCGCCGTCGGAATCAAAGCCGCGGCGCGCCTCGGCCTCGGTGCGCGGCACGAACGTCCAGCCGATCTCCTGCGCGTATTTCAGGATGCGGGCCTGGACGGTTTTATGTTCACCGGGGGAGGGCATGGCTGGGATGATCAAAACGGAGCGTCAGGTGGTGTTGGAATCATTTCGAGAAGCTTCTTGTGCAAATCGGGAGTTTCCAGAAATGCTTTCGCCGAACCCTTTTCAACAAGAACTTGTTCAGCCTTCACAAAGAGCGACCCCAAGACATCGCTTTTTTTCTGAGCGACAGCCTTGTCGTCTTGGCAGTGTGCAATCACGAGGAGTCGCCTCGTATCGTCTCGTTTTAGCGCCTGCGCGAGAATTTTGTTGATGTGCTGATCTCCGAACCCATACCCAATGCAAACAATCAATTTTGTTTCCAATGAGTATTTTCGGAGTTCGTAAGCGTAAAACAGATAGGGGTCAGCGGCCTCCAATTTGAAATCGCGCCCAAAAATCAAATCCATCTTTTCAGGCGCGATGCCTTCCGTCTGCTCCAAACAGATGAGGTTTCTTGCCGCGTCCCGCTTCCAGTTAATGGAGCCGTGGAGCTTGTAGAGATAGATTTCGGGAGGCGTGGGGCCAGCATTGCTGTCCTCGAACCGTTCCCAATCCCAAGGAAATTTTGGCCCGATGCCGCCAAATCCTGTCTCAACACGGAAATCGGGGGTGCTCAATCGTTCAACGCACAGGTCATAATTTAGCGAAAAAATACGTAAGGTGAACGTCAGCCCGCGCTGGAGCGGTAGAAGTCCTTTGAAGTAGTCGGCCAACGAGATGTCATCGGGCGACACCCAACTTTTCAACTGCTTGAGGATCAACCGCCTGAAATCCCTCACCTTTGAGAAGTCGCCATCATCTCCACGGGAAAGCGACACGAGCCGTGAATTCCACGAGGCGATAAAGGGGTACAGCGGGTGTTCCTCATTCCGTTCGAGTTCGTATAGCGTATTGACCAGTGTCTCGATGTTGTAGGCAACGCCGTCCTTGAATTGCCCTTTCAACCCGGCTGCGTAGTGAATCGCGCTCTTGATGTGGTTGTAAAGAGTTGCGTATGGCTTCCATTCAGCGTCGTCTCTGCCGTTCAACAGAGCCTCAATGTGGTCAATCATCTGACCCGATGGCGGGATTGCTGCCTCGGCGCTCGCGCCCGCTCCGAGAAGAAAAATGATGTCTTTTGATTTGCTGGTCATAATGGCCTCACAAAAACCATGGTCTCAGGTCTTTCACCGCAGGGAGCGGCAATCCTCGTTGTTGGAAGTCTTGAACGAGTTCCGCGACCAGGTGGCAATAAAATACGGACACAGGCGCGCTCTTCGCATTGAATCCCCGCCAATTTGCTCCCGAAAGATTTACCAAATCCTGGAGCAAAATCTCGTCGTTGATATTGTTGTCTTCAGTCACACGCAAAAACTGAAGGTGTGTCGGACCGGGGAACGCCTTCGTCACCGTGGGTTTATCGGGGAAAATTCCCTCGAACCACACGAGGTATTCGCCATGACCAAGTTTCACACGTGTCCCCTCAAATGGAACAAGGCTGTTGACATTGCGATTGGCTCCAAAAAAACGGCTCTTGTGATTCACCTTCACCACCGCAAACCGACACTGGCCGTTTCGCGTTTGCAGCGCGGTTTCTTGGACGACACTCTGAATCTCGCTTATCTCGTGTTGCTTCAGTTTGAATGACGTGTGAACCACTACGCGCGAGAAATCCTTTGCACCGTCAGCGAGAACATCTTTCAGATTCGCCCGCAACTGATCCAAGTATGCGTCTTCGTCTTCGCTTTCCCCCAGCACTTGAAGTTTTTGAAATAACCCGCTCGAATCGGTCAGAATAGAGAACGCGAAAAATTTCTCGACCACAGGCTTCTCTTCGGTTTTTCGCACCTTGTGAGATTGGCTGATGCCGACAATCAAGCTGCGGTCACCGGCGGGTCTCACTTTCCAAGGCCATCCTCCGGCTTTGCAGAAAATCTGGAGCGCAATGTTAGCGACAGACCATTTGAGGGTGTTTTCATCTTGGATGACTCCCAGAGTGCAGACCTGACTTGGTAGTCCTGCGTGTGTGAAAAGAGCTTTATGGCTCAGGTATCCCTCTTCCTCATCATCGGGCATGATCAAGATCGGAACGCAGCGTTTCGCTTCTTGTTTCATTCTCTCTAAAGCGACCCTCATCGAATCAGTCGAGAAATCGGTGACGACGATGGGGTTCCGGTCAATTTCAATTGGGGTCTTGAACAGACTTTCAAACCCCGGAAAACTGAATCGCTCTCGTTGGGTGCTTCCCTTGAGGGCAGCGGCAAGCGTCCGCGCCGCCTGCCGATCACGTTCACGAAAGACAAACACCAGATTGGGCGATTCTGATAAAGGCCGCAACGGGCCGTTATCCTTTAAGCCCATGAACTGGCTTCTTGATTCATGCTCGCCCTTGAACACATAGCTGCGGGGGCGCAAACGGGCTGCCGGCATTGCTTCAAAATCCCGCGCCAACATGGCGGGCGTGGTCGCACCGGGCAAGTGAATCGCCGACACAACATCATGCCGCTCATCCAAAAACTCAGAAATCTTGTCGAGACGATCCACATAGAAATCGAGATTCCTGCGAAACCTCTCGTCGAGGCTGAGGCTCAATTGCTGCACACGTCTGGAAAATTTCACCTCGCCGTTCATCCGGAAATGAAAATCGGCCAGCACACCAAATGTCCGCGTTGCACCCATCCGATACGGTTGAATGACCAGTTGTTCGCTGCCCTCACTGTGCGGTCGCATGTTGAAATGGATTTCTCTCAGAAATCCGCCCTCCGACAGCCAGAAATCCTCCGCCGCAAGTTTCGCTTTGCACTGCTCACCAATCGCTTTGAACAAAGACCATACGGTAAGGTGATTATTGAAAAAGGACTTTACACGAAACGGCTCGAAGTCATTTCGCGGCTGGAACACAACCCAGTATTGGGCGCGATTTTCCGTTTCCGCAGCTTCCCTCGGCAGCGAATATCTCCGAACATCGTCTCCTTCGGGGCGTTCTTCTTGGGGGCTGGCTAGCAGTTTGCGGTAAATTGCAAATTCCGGAAGTTCGCCAACTATCGGGAGAAAATTAAGGTGAATTCGATATTCGTCTGCTGTGTTCATTTCGATAACTCGTTCAAATCAATCTCCAAATCATTTACCCGCAGCTGCGCCGTCATCAACTGGTGCAGCAGGGTGCGGAAGAGGGCGGTCAGGGTGGCGTGCTTCCGCTTATGAATTTTCTCTTTCTGATCCAGCGCGGCGAAGACCGCAGCGATGTCACGCTGTTCATCCAGCGACGGTACGGGAATGGGATAGGTCTTCAGGTAGCCACACGTCAGCGCACCTTTCGTGCTGCCTCCGGCCTGACTGATGGAGCGCAAATGTTCGTAGCGCGTCTGCATGAACCAAAGCACAAATTCGGGCACGACTCCCGAAGATGTGAACTGTGCATAGGCGAGGTGCTGGTTGATGCACGTTTCAAATGAGACGAGTGCCGAGTTGCCAAGCGTTTTGCCCTGCCCAGTGATCGCAATGAGAAGGCTGCCGGGCTTCACGCGTGGGAGATGACATTCTGTGATAGCGAGGTCGGTCACAAACTGATCTGCCTCAGTGATGAACCGTTCGTGAATTTTTGCGCTGTTGAGCCACGGAATCGTGCCGCCTTGCCAGTAGCCTTCGTTGTCACGCTTCGGCGTCGAGCCGTTGCCGACTTTTGCCAGCGAGCCGAGCGTCACCACCTCCCAACTCTGCGGCACGGGGCCGATTTCGGTTTGTTTTTGGGGTTCGCGGCGGAGGCCAGCGGTGAACAGTTGGTGCAGGAGCGCCTTTTTCAGTTCGGCGGTCAGCGACAGTAGTCGCTCCTGCTGCTCCATGGCCCTCTGAACCATTCCCAACACGCCCGCAATCTTCCGCTGCTCGGCGAGGGGTGGGAGCGGAATGAGTCGGCTCCCGAAGACCTCCTTGCTCAATCGTTGACGTCCGGTGGTTCCGTCCATCTTGCCAGCGAGGTCAGATCGAATTTCCGGGTGTAGCAGGAGGTGAAACAGGAAGAACTTGTCGCTGACACCTTCGATTTCCTGAATTGGAATTACTTCCGTCGTTGCGAAGCCGAAAGGCTTCTTCCAATCGACAATCGCCTGCTTCCCATTCTCAAACGAGGGAGTGATTTTGGCGACGAGCAGGTCGCCATTCTCAATGTAAGTGCCGCTGGTGAGAGCGGAGCCAATTCGTTCTTCAAACGCGGAAACACGCACACGACCAATCGGAATTACTTCCATCGGCAGGAATGGAACCAAGCCATCACTCGGAATTGAGAGGCCACGTGGCTTCTTCGTGAACGAATACACTTCACGAATCGGCTTCACCTGCCACGTCGGAGGCAGTCGCCCAATCACAGTTTCCATCCACGCTTCCCTCACGTCCGGAGCGCGGACAGCCTTGTCCGCGCGAACCGCTGCCTCGTTTTCAACGCGCGGACAAGGCTGTCCGCGCTCCGATGCGACGACCGCTTGCGGCGTTTTCGTCCGTGTCATGGCCGCGCTCATGAAATCACCGCCTTGATTCTCGTGCCGCACGCCGGGCAGGCAAAACTGGTTTTGCCCTCCGGAAGGAAGCGCAGGCCGCAATCCTTCAGATCCACGCTGTCTTTCGGATAGGTTACCAGCAGACCCTCGGAGGTGACATCCTCCAGCAATCCGCAGTTGGAGCAATCCAGCAATTCGCGGTCGTCGGTGAAAATTCCAAGCGCGCGGGCCTGGGCTTTGATTCTCGCCAGTTTCCGGGCGAGTTCGATCAAGTCCCGGGGACCGGATCGTCGCTGATTCCGGCCGGATGCGACCCGGCGCTTCGCCTGCTGCTGTGGTGCGGGGTGGGTCAAGTCTGGCCTCCCTTCTGCGCGATCATGGCGAGCAAGGCTTTGCCGTTGGCGGTCAGCCGGTATTTTTGTTGGCTGCTCTTGGGTTTGTCGGGAATGGTCATCTCCACATAGCCGGCTTCGAGGGCGGGAACCAGATAAGCTTCTCGGAAGTAGTCCTCATGCCTCAGCCCCAAGACACCTTGAATTGCCGACCGTTTCATCTCTCCCTGGAGGACCAGCACCACCCGCTCAACTTCCCCGGTAACTTCCCCGGTAACTTCCCCGGTGACTGGTGTTGTGACTTTCCCCGCGACTTCCCCTGTGACTTCCCCTGTCACTTCCCCTCCGACTGCTGCAAACGCACGCCCCGGCTTGCGCCGGATAGTGATGACGAAGCCGTCCGTCAAGCTGAACTCCGGCTCGGCAAGACCCGCATTCCGGCAGCGCTCAATCATGTCGCCCGTCCCGGTGCCCATGCGTTCGATGTATTTCGTCAGGTAAAGCGGCTCGGCCAGAAGCGGGTTACCTGGCACCGAGCCGTGGGGGTGGCGAAGTTTCTCCAGGGTCAGCGAAGGCGGCAAAGTGCCAGGGTTCCAGACTTCCAGCCGGTCGGCAAAGAGCATGACCTGCACGCTGCCGTTGCTGGTGTAGTCGCGGTGGGCCACCGCGTTGACGATGGCTTCCCGAACCACTTCCGGCGGCATCTCGTAGGCCACCGGGGCCTGGATGGCGTGTTCACGCGTGCCGACGGCCAGGTTGATCTTCGAGAGGACAAAATCCACCGCCTGATCCACCAGATCGAAGGCCGTTCCTTTGTAAACCTGATAAAATGGAATCGGCTTGGCGACCTGGGTGCCGTGGAAGCGGGCGCATTTGATCTCGGAAGCGATGAGAAACCGTTGCGGCCCGTTGCCAAAGAGGAGAATGGCGGCGTGGGTGGGCCGGCCCTTGTTGAGCAGGTGCAGATGTTCCAGCACTTGCTCGGGCGCGGTGTCCTCCGGCAGCGGGAAGCCGCGGGCGCGCCGCGCGATGCCCGCAAAGCGCCGGATTTTTTCAGCGGACAGATCGTCAATGGTGGCATCCGGACAAGCGGCGGCATCGAAGGGACCAAAGCGGAGCAGTTCCTTTACGGCAAGATAGTCCACCAGGCTGCCGTAAAGGGCGGGGATCAACTCTGCGGGCGTGGTGAGGCGGCGGCGGATCAACTGCGCGCCAGCAGAGGCGATCAGCGCCCGCATCTTCGGGTGCTTGTCCGCATCGGTGTCACCTTTAACGAAGACAATGCGGTGCTTGCCGAGCTTGGTCGCCTCGTTGAATTCGCGGTGGGTTGGGGAAAGGCCGTCGGCGTCCTCCCAGCCGTATTCGTTGCCCAGCAGGGCCAGGTAGATGTCACACCGTTGGACTTCCTCGAGGTAAACGGCGTCGGCCCGGCGGTCGGTGGCGGGAATGTCTTCAAAAAGGAACAGATCAAAGAAGCGGCCAAGCAGAGCGTCGCCAAGGAGGTAAGCCTTGAGCGCCTGGCGCTCGGTGGCGAATTCCTTCTGCACGCTGCTGATGAAAATGCGCTGCTTCATGTGTCAGGCGGTCAGTTTCGCGAGGATGCCTTTGAGCGCGGCATCGGTCTCCCGCGCCTCGCCCTCCAACGCGTCCAACTCCTCCACAATCTCCGCAATCGGCCGGTATTCGTCTGCTTCGCCCGTGTGGATGTAGCGGCTGGGCGAGATGTTGAAATCGTTCTTCGCAATCTCCTCGCGGCCCACGATGCGGGAGTATTTCTCCACTTCCTTCCACGCGTTGAATGTGCCGGCGATGCGCGCGACGGCGTCGGCAGCGATGTAGTTCTTCGGGTCGCCTTTGGTAAATTCGTTCGTGGCATTGAGGAGAAACAGTTTGCCCTTCCGTTCCTTCGCCTTGGCCTTGTCCAGCACGACGATGATGCCGGGCGCGGTGGTGTTGTAGAAAAGATTTTCCGGCAGGTAAATCACGCCCTCAATGAGGTCCTGCTCCACGAACCAGCGGCGCACGTCTTTTTCCTTGTTCGTGTTCGCGTTGCCCGAACCGCGCGCAGCGGCGCCCGTGTCGAGCACCACGGCGGCGCGGCCCTGCGGCTTGAGGCTGGCGAGGATGTGCTGCACCCAGCCCCAGTCGGCCTTGCCGCCGGGAAAGCCTGCGCCCTTGGGGAAGCGGTCGAGTTCGTCAGCGTCATAGTCCTTTTCCTTGAACTCGGTCTGGTTCCACATGGGATTGGCCACGGCGCGGTCGAAGGTCTGGAGGCGATTGCCCTGGCGGAATTTCGGATTGCGGAAGGTGTCGCCAATCTGAATCTCACCCTCCATATCATGAATGATCATGTTCATGTTCGCCATGGCCCAGGTGCCGCCTTCCTGTTCCTGCCCGTAGAGCTTGAGGGGCGCGTAGGTCTTCTTCCCGGCGGCTTTCATTTTTCCGTCGAGCGCCAATTCGCACTTGATGAGCAGACCAGCCGAGCCGCAGGTGGGATCGTAAACGCCCATGCCCGGCTGCGGGTCCATGATGAGCGCCATGATCTCGCCCACTTCGCCGGGCGTGTAGAATTCGCCCGCGCTCTGCCCGCCGCCCTCGGCGAACTTGCGGATGAGGTATTCGTAGCTGCGCCCGATAATGTCGCCCACGACGTCGGTCAGCCCGAGCCGCTTGGCGCTGATGGCCTCGATGAGATTGCTCAAGCGGGCGTCGTCAATATCGCGCTGGCCGTGGGTGGTGGCGTTGAAATCAATGCGGTCAATGATTCCCTTGAGCAGCGGATTCGCGTCGGCAATGGCGCGGAGGTGCGTGGTGAGTTGCTCGCCGATTTTGTCCGAGAGTGTGCGGATGACGGACCAGACAGCATCGTCGGGATTCTTCGGTTCGAGCGGCAGGAAGAAGCGGACGAGTTTCTTGTCGTGCTTCACCAGTTTGAACGCCTTCGCGCGCGAGCCGACTTCCTTCGCGATGCGGTTCAGTTCGTCATCGAACACGTCGCACAGGCGCTTGGCGAAGATGAGCGGGAGGATGAACTCCTTGTATTTGGGCGCGTCCTTCGCACCGCGAATGGAACAAGCGGCATCCCAAATCCAGGATTCAAGAGATTTGTCGGGGGCTTCCGGCATGAGCGCGAGAGTAGCGGGGCGAGCGGTGGTTGCAAAGGCGGGAGTTGCGTTCGGCGAAGTCGCCGGACACGACATGCGGGTGACCTGTGCTACCGCTCACGCCTTCGCGTAAATCTCGTTTCTCTTTTCTGTGAACTCACGGCTCTTTTCTTCCATGCTCTTTTTCAGCGCCTCTTCCTCGGCGATGCCTTGCCCATAGATTTAAGCTATCGCGCGCATACGAACAAAGTATTGGGCAGCTTTGACATAAGACGGCACCGTTGGATCGATGGGAAAGGCAAGGCGCAACCCGCGAGATGAATTTGACCACGCAAGACAGCCAGCCACATCGGCGACAGGATCGCCGGGAGGTGGCGTCAAGGCGTTTAGACCCTGACGATCTGGCCAGGTTCGAAGGAGAGGGTGGCCCGGAAGTTCCTGAACCTGCTGCGCCTGAACCGCAGGAATTGATCAATGAACCGAAGCAAGAACTGAAGTCATCATGTCACGAGCTCTAAAATCTTTCGCCGACTTGTCTTTGAAAGTGGTCGCGGTGGACACTAGCGACAACAGGGACGTTGCGTTGCAGTTCCTGGCCTCGAGCCCGCAAGCGAGATTCCGCGCCGCGACGACTCCTCTTGAGCGGCCCTTGGAACGCCACCGCGTTCCTCTTGCGGAGACTAATGAATGGTATCATGGAGGAATAAACGAATGACTGCCAGACGCAGCAGAAAGATGTATGAATGTATTACTGCAAAACAAAAGCACGTTGAATTACGTAGAGGGCCTTTCTGGTTGGACGACGAAACACGAGCAAGCGCGCGTGTTTGAAACGGGGCTTGAGGCTCTTTTTTTCTGCTTCAACCGCCAGATCACCAACATGCAGATTCTGGGCGAATTTGCCGACGCGCGAATGAATTTCAGTTTTCCGGTGACGGACCTCAGGGGCGACTAATACACAGACCCGGCCCGCCACGCTGAGGGCCAGGTCACGAACACCGCAAATGGAAAGAGAATAATAGTATGAATGTTTTCGTAATCATCGCCTTGGTTTGCCTCACAGCGCTGGCTTGGTTCTGGCGCTACTGGTTTTGGCACAAAATGCCGGTTTTGAAGCGTACGACAGCTCGTACCTGGCCGGCATCTCGAGTCAGGACGGGCCCTAAGCCCAAGTTCACCGTGCGTTTTTAAAATGACCGTCGCTGCCCGAACCGTTGGCGGGCAGGCACGACGGCTCCAAAACATACCCGCCAACAAGAAATGAAAATCGTGAATACATTAGCACATTGGAATCAGTACAGAGAACTGGAAGCCCTGCAAAATAGTCTCGGCAGCTTTTTCGGCCGTCCCCAGGTCCGCAGGTCCGAGGGCTACGAGGAACCCATGAGCGTGCCCGAATGGACCCCGCTGGTGGACATCAGCGAAGATGCGAAGGAGTATCTGATCAAGGCCGAGTTGCCCGAAGTGAGGAGAGAGGACGTGAAAATCACCATGGAAGATGGCACCCTGACCCTCACGGGCGACCGCAAATACGAGCAGGAGGAAAACGGCAAGAAGTATCACCGCGTCGAACGCGCCTACGGCAGCTTTGGCCGCAGCTTCTCGCTCCCAGATGACGCCAGCCCCGCCAAAGTCACCGCCGACTTCAAAGATGGCGTGCTCAAAGTGCATCTGGCCAAGAACGAGAAAGCCAGACCCCAGCAAGTCGAGGTCAGCGTCTCGTGACGGGCAAAGTGCAGGGCCGGGCGGCTTCGCCCGGCCCTTGCGCCAGGACCGGAAGCCAAACCGCAAACAAAAATGAAATCACAACTATTCGAAGATAAGAGACTCACAAACGTCAACCGCATGACCCAGTTCGCCTTTCAAGCCCCGACAGCCCGGCAAGTGTCCCTGGCCGGCGACTTTAATAATTGGGACCCCAAGGCCGGGCCGATGCACAAGGGGCCTGACGGCGTGTGGCATTTGAGTGTGGCTCTCAAGCCGGGCCGTCATGAATACCGGTTCTTCGCGGACGAAGTATGGTGCGACGATCCCGGGGCTCTGCAAAAGACAGCGAATGCGCTGGGCACCGAAAACTGTGTGCGCATCGTCTGATCGGCTCGCTGTTACGATTCATCCGCCGCGAGAGCTTGGCTCTCCTGGGCGGCCCGCCCTTGTGAACAGCCAACCGTAAATCAAGCCTTCCTGGCCAGGTCGCCCGTCGCGCCATGCACGTTGTGGGGCAGCACCAGCGTGCCGTCCGTGCCGGCGTTCTCTTCCGGAATTCGCATCCCGTAGAATGAGCGATACACGAAGATCAGCGCCACGATAAAGAAGAACGCGCCGATGCCGGTCTTCAGACTCTGGTTCGTCATCGTCACGGCCATTTCCACCGCGAGCAGACCAAACAGCGTGGTGAATTTGATCACCGGGTTCATCGCCACGGAACTCGTGTCTTTGAACGGATCGCCCACGGTGTCACCGACGACGGTGGCGGCGTGGAGGTCGGTGCCTTTCTGGCGCAAATCCACCTCGACGATTTTCTTGGCGTTGTCCCACGCGCCGCCGGCGTTGGCCATGAAGATGGCCTGGAACAAACCGAAGAACGCGATGCCGATGAGGTAGCCGATGAAGAAATAGGGATTGAAGAACGGCAGCGCCAGCGCGAAGCAGAACACGACGATGAAGATGTTCCACATGCCCTTCTGCGCATAGACGGTGCAGATGCGGACGACTTCCTTGCTGTCTTTTTCCGACGCGGTCTTGGCGTCGAGCTTCATGTTTTCTTTGATGTAAACCACCGCGCGATATGCCCCGGTCACGACGGCCTGGCAGGAGGCGCCGGTGAACCAGTAAATCACCGAGCCGCCCATGATCAGGCCGAGGATGATTTCCGGCTGCACGATGCTCAACTTGGGAATCACGTTCCCGAAAAGATTCTCCAGCAGGATGATGATGCCAAACACCATCGTCGTCGCGCCAACGACCGCGGTGCCGATGAGCACCGGTTTGGCGGTGGCTTTGAAGGTGTTGCCCGCGCCGTCGCCCTTTTCGAGTTGGTGCTTGGCGTTTTCAAAGTCCGCGTCGAATCCGAAATCCTTTTTGATTTCCATTTTGATGTCCTTGCGGCCTTCGATCTGGCTGAGTTCGTAAACGGACTGCGCGTTGTCCGTGACCGGGCCGTAGCTGTCCACGGCGATGGTCACAGGCCCCATGCCTAGGAAGCCAAACGCCACGAGGCCGAACGCAAAGATCGGCGCAGCGAACACGAATTTTTCAGGCATCAGGCCTTCGAGCAACGACCGCTGCACTCCGTTGACGTCATGCATGCCGACAAACGCGGCAAAGTAATAGGACGTAGCCATGAGCACCATGATGCAAAGACCCATCCAGAACGCGGAGAAATTGCCGGCGACGAAGCCCGACAGGATGTTCAGCGACGCGCCGCCGTGTCTGGAGCAGTTGGTCACTTCGCGAACGTGCTTGGAACTGGTGCTCACGAATACCTTGGTAAACTCAGGAATCAGCGCGCCGGCGACCGTGCCGCAACTGATGATGACAGAGAGCACCCACCACAACGCCGGTTGCACGACACCTGCCGCGTCCTTGAAATCGCCGAGCAACAGCTTGCTGGCGATGAACGTGATCGCGATGGAAACCGCCGAGGTGATCCAGACGAGGTGCGTCAGCGGCGCTTCGAAATCGAAATCCTTCTGATGGCCGTACTTGGCCTTGCTCAACACCTCGTTGCCGAAATAGGAGGCCAGCGAAGTCACGATCATCAACGCGCGCATGGTGAACAGCCAGATGATCAAGGTTGCGCAGATGCCTTGCGATTCCGCGGCGCTAAGCGCAAGGGCGAGGAATGCGATCAGCGCCACGCCGGTCACGCCGTAGGTTTCGAAACCGTCCGCCGTCGGGCCGACCGAGTCGCCGGCGTTGTCGCCCGTGCAGTCCGCGATCACACCCGGATTCTTCGGATCGTCCTCAGGCAGTTTGAAGACGATCTTCATCAAGTCGGAGCCGATGTCCGCAATCTTGGTGAAGATGCCGCCGCAGATGCGCAGCACCGACGCCCCGAGGGATTCGCCGATGGCGAAGCCGATGAAGCACGGCCCGACGAGGTCGCGCGGCAGGAAGACGAGGATGCAGATCATGAAGAACAATTCCACCGCGACGAGCAGCAGGCCCACGCTCATGCCGGACCGGAGTGGGATACCCAGTGTGGCGAGCGGGTTGCCTTTGAGCGCGGAGAACGCGGCGCGGGAGTTGGCGACGGTGTTGATGCGGATGCCGAACCACGCCACGCCGTAGCTGCCGAGAATGCCGAGGATGGAGGCCAGCAGGATGACGACGACGTGGCCAGCCGACACGTGCGAAAGCACGCCGAAGTAATACACCATGCAGGCGGCGATCAGCGCCCAAAGGATGGCGAGGAATTTGCCCTGGGTGAACAGGTAGGTTTTGCACGTTTCCCAGATGATGTTCGAGACGTTGCGCATCGAGTCATGCACGGGCAAAGCCCTGGTCTGGTTGTATTGCACCCAACCGAAGATCGCTCCGATGGCACAGATGACGATGCCGAGATACATCAGCATCTCGCCGCTCACGCCGCCCAACCCGGCGAAACGAACCTGCGTCAGGTCGGGAATGTGAATGTCCGCTTCGCTGGCTAGTGCGCCGCCCGCCAGCCCGAAGGCCATGAGTCCGAAGACAAACCAGTACCGGATTGATTTCATTTCCATAGAAATTGAGCGCGGCACTATGGAGAAGCGATCCCCAGTTGCCAACCCTTTTCTGGCCAAAAAACGCCGCAGTTCAGGGCCATCCGCCCGGCCCGAAGCTTGACTTTTGGACCGCCGGGGTGTCCTGTTAAGCGACCGATCCGCTGGCCCAGACCCATCGGCGAACATGACTGGACAACTTCGATTTTCCATGGAAACACGACACGTCCCCTTCTCTTTCCTCACCCGGTTTGCACCTCGATGGAAGCGCAAGGCAATCCCGTGCGTGTGCGCCGGGTTGGTCATGACAGGCGGGATGCTTCCGGAAGCGCGGGCGGATTACGCCGGCACGGTTTCGGGATTTGGCCCGCTGGCGTATTGGCGGTTCAACGGTACCAACACCTCGCCGGCGCTCAACGTTGCCGCCAACGCCACGGTGCTCGGCAGCGTAGCCGACGGCCATGTCGTCCTGGACGCCGAAAAAGGGCAGGCCGGCATCGTCAGCAATGCCGTCCGCTTTCATAACACGGGGAACGTGATCGCCTACAGCGGCTCGCGCATTGACGTGACTTACCACGCCGCGATCAATCCGAACCCTCCCTTTTCGATAGAGTTCTGGTCCAAACCCGCGACGCTCGGGGCGGACGCCGCCGCCGGTTTCTGCCCATTGGCCTCCATCAATCCGCACTTCTCCGTGAACAACCGATCCGGGTGGCTCTTCTACGTCAACAACGCCGGGCAATGGCAGTTCCGCCTTGGCAGCGAGAATCTCTACGCGGCGACGGTTTATTCTTCGAGCGGCAATGCGTCCACCGGCGTCTGGCAGCACGTCGCCGGCAGCTATGATGGAACGACCGCCCGGCTCTACGTCAATGGCGCGCTGGTCGGCAGTTACTTGTTGAGCGCTGCCGAGAAGACCGCCTTCCGGCGGAACACGCAATCCGCGCTGCGCATCGGCGGCACGCCGTTCAACGGAAGCCTCAGCACCGGGCCGGTTATTTCCGCCGGCGGTACGGCGGGCAACCGCGGCTTCGACGGCTGGGTGGACGAAGTGGCGGTGTATGCGACCGCGTTGAGCGGGTCCACCATCGCCGCGCACTACGCTGCGGCCACCACGAACAACGCCGGCTACGGAGCGCAGATTCTCGCGGCGAATCCCGCCGGTTATTGGAATCTGAACGAACCAGCCGCGACAACTCCCAGTCCGGCGTCTCTGCCGGTCGCGGTCAACAGCGGCACGCTGGGCAGCGCCGCGGACGGCACGAACGTCTGGGGTGTTCTGGCGGCGCAACCCGGTCCGGGTTACGCCGGATTTGGCGCGGACAACAAGGCCTGCTTCTTCGACGGCACGGGCGGCTATCTCTCGCTCGGCAATCCCGCCAGCCTGAACCTCTCGAACCAGACCACGCTGATGGCCTGGATCAAACCGGCCGCGAAGGATTTTTTCCGCGCGATCCTCGCCCACGGCTGGGATGCAGGCCGCCAGGAAACTTTCCTCCGCATCGCGCGCGGCGCCGCCAACGGCGGCTACGGCGACGGCAACTATTATGAACTTGGGGGCACCGACGGAAACGTGGTTTATGATTCCGCCACTTTCCCAATTCCCGATGGCGACATCGGTAACTGGGTCTTTCTGGCGGGAACGTACGACGGCGCGAGTTGGAACCTCTACCGCAACGGCGCGCTCGTGGCCTCCATTGCCAGCGCGCAGGGCGCGCGGCCCGTCGCCAGCCGGTGGTCGGTCGGCTCGCGCAGCGATCCCAGCGCGGCGGAGGGCACGTGCTTTGGCGGTTCGATGGACGAGCCGGCGATCTTCGGCACGGCGTTGTCCTCGGCGAACATCAACGCCATCTACAACGCGGCGCAAGTTCCGCCGGTGATCACGCGCGCGCCGCAACTGCCACCCGGTTCGGTTTACGAGGGCAGTTCCGTCACGCTTTCGGTCTGGGCGGAAGGCAGCCCGCTCCTCGGCTACCAGTGGACGCGAAATGATGTTCCGCTGGCGGGTCAGACGGCGACGAACCTGACGCTCGGCAGCCTGCTCATCTCCAGCAATGGCACCTATGCGGTGGTGGTGACGAATGCCTACGGCTCCGCCACGAGTTCCGTCAGCCTGATTGTGGTGAGCAGCCGGCCGCTCATCGCGCAACAGCCGCAGTCGGCGACCAACTACGAAAACCGTCCCATCACCTTCACCGTGGGGGCAGAGGGTTCGCTGCCCTTGTTGTATCAGTGGAAGAAGGAGGGTGCGCCGATCTCCGGAGCCACGGACAGTTCCTACACCATCGCTTCGCTCACGTTTGGCGACGCCGGGAATTATTCGGTCGGCATCACCAACGCCATCGGCGGCACCAACAGCGCGGTGGCCACGCTCACGGTCCTGCCAGCGCCGGTCGTTCCGGACGGCGACGTCTTCCTGACGGATGTTCCAGACTACAACTGGTACGCGGGTTGTTACGGCACTGCGAGCGGCAATCTGGCGGGCTACTGGGATCGCCATGGCTTTGCTGATTTTTACACCGGCCCGACCGCCGGAGGCGTGGCGCCGCTGGATAATTGCGGTATCAACATCGGCATCCGCTCGCTCTGGGCCACCAAGGCGGGCTTTGACGGGCGCGCGACCAATGCGCCGGGGCACATTGACGACTACTGGGGTTCGTACACCATCAATCTGGCCTCGTGCGGCGCGAACGATGTTTACAGTTATCAAAGCACGCTGGACGACCCGTACAAACTGGCCAACCGCCTCGAGCATCCGGCGGATTGCCTTGGCGATTTCATGGGCGTGAGCCAGAAGAAGTGGACGAACATGAACAACGAATGCGACGGCAACATTGACGCCTACGCGTTCGTTTTCTGGGACACCAACGGCAACAAGCGGGTGAATTACGTGCCGCCCCCGCAAGGGACCAACGCCGGACGCGACATTCCGTCGGGGCTTCGAGAATGGGCGCGGTATCGCGGTTACGACGCCGAGGTCTCCTCGCAATTGGTGGATTTCAATCCAGCCTGTCCTTTGGGAAAAGGATTCACGTTCGGCGACCTGAAGGCGGAGATTGACGCCGGCTACCCAGTCCTGGTGTTTCTCCAGAACTATTACCAGACCAATCGCGCGTTCTCCGGTATGCCGCGGGCCAATCCGGAGATTCACGGCATGTTGATCTACGGCTATCAGGCCTACGCCGGATTCGGGACGAACGTGTATTGCCGGAACAGTTGGGGCGGCGGTGAGGACATCAACAACTGGTCAGCCATGCCTTGGGTGCCCGGCGGCTCGCTCTCGGTCCGCGGCGTTATCGCGTTCCATCCGCGACCGAAGATCCGCTCCATCGTTTACAACGGCGCCGATGTGACGATCAGTTGGGACGGACCGGCGTCGCAGCGCTACGACGTGATCAACTTCTCCACGACACCAGTCCACTACTATCAACTGGAACGATCGGCGACGCCGGACCCTGCTGGCTTCGCGCCGGTTGGTTCGCCGACCACCGATCTGACGATCACAGTAGCGGATTGTTGTGACGCGGCGGCATTCTATCGAGTGCAACTGCTGCCGCCATAAGCCGCGTCTGTGCGCGCCTGCCCCATGCTCCACCGGATGCCGTTTCGAAATCGGCAACGAGCCTTGAAGATGCATCAGTCCTGGGTCGTTGCCACGAGTGTTGCCGTCGCTCTCTTCGGCGCGGTGATGGCGCGCGCGGACCGCGATGTGCAATTGACCGGCGTTCCGGACTACAACTGGCAATACGGATGCTTCGGCACGGCGTCGGGCAATCTCATGGGCTATTGGGATCGCCATGGCCTTCCGGACTTCTACACCGGCCCAGCCGCCGGCGGCGTCGCGCCCTTGAACAACTCCGGCACGAACGCAGGCATTCGTTCCATGTGGGCCTCGCAAGCGGGTTTCGATGGGCGACAAGCCGGGGTGTACGGCCACGTGGATGATTACTACTCCACCTACGCCGGCACGGGAACGGATCGGTACATTCTGTCCAATCGCACCGAGCACGCCGCGGATTGCGTCGGCGATTTCATCGGCATGAGCCAGAAGCGCTGGACCAACATGAACAACGAGTGCGACGGCAACATTGACGCCTACGCGTTCGTGTTCTGGGAAACCAACGGCACCCGCCGCGTGAACTTCGCGCCGCCGCTGCAAGGGTCGGGTCCCGGCCGGGACATTCCGTCGGGTCTGCGCGAGTGGACGCGATACCGCGGCTATGACGCGGAGGTGTTTTCACAATTGGTTTCCTTCAACACGAAATGCCCGCCGGGCCAGGGATTCACGTTCGCGGATCTGAAAGCGGAAATTGACTCAGGTTATCCGGTCCTCGCGTTTCTGCAACGCTACGACCAGAATTTCCGCTCGCTCAGCGGAATGCCCAAGGCGAACCCGGAAATCCATGGGATGCTCATTTATGGCTATCAAATCTACGATGGCTTCGGCACCAATGTTTATTGCCGGGACAGTTGGGCTGGTGGCGAAGCGGTCAAGAATTGGTCGGCAAGTTCCTGGGTAGGCTCAACCTACCTCCCCGTTCGGGGCGTCATCGGCTGCCATCCCAAACCCCGGATGCGATCCGTTTCTAGTGACGGGGAGAACGTGACCGTCCGCTGGGATGGACCGTCCTCGCTGCTGTTCGACGAACTAGCCGGGACCACGACGGCAGTGCATCGCTATCAACTCGAACGGTCGCCCACGTTGGAGCCGCCGGCTTTCGTGCCGGTCGGGTCGCCGATGACGGAGCGGACGCTTACCATCCAGGATCGTTGCGAGGACGCCGCATACTACCGCGTCCAACTCCTGCCGCCGTAGCCGGATCAATTCGCCGGAAACAACTGCGGATAGCTTCCCATCGCCTGATCCACGTTTTCGGGCGTCACCAGCACGAAACGTTTTTCGAACTCGGCGGCGAAGTCCGCGGCGGCGGGCGCGGTTTCCGGTGCGCCCGGTTTCGCCAGCACGCAGGCGATCAACTTGCCGCGTTGCATGGCCCGCCGGACGGACTGGCGCCCTCCAATCAGGCGCAGGTCGGGCAACAACAGCGCGAACTTCGGCCCGTCGGGATCCTGCCAGCATTGCACGCGTTGAAGATTGGCGGGCAGCCCGATCAGGCTCACGATCAGGTCGCAACCGGCGTGCTGCCGGGCCAGCTTGTCGAACGCGTCGTCCGCGAAGAGATAGCTCAACGGCGTGGTGGTTTCGGGATCAATGAACACCGCGCGCGGATTCGCCTTCGCCTCGGCCTTCAACTCCGGAAACGCCACGGCTGCCAGAACCACTTTCGACCCGAATCCCTGCTTCAGTCCGCGCAACCCGGCATTCTCCATTTGCTCCATCTGGCGCGGCAGATTCCGCTGTTGCGTGAAAGGATTGGAAACCACCAGCGTGCGCCGGCCGGCGAAACTGCGGGCCAGGTGCTCCGCCAGACCGCGCGTGGCCAATTCACGGACTTGAAGCGCCTCCTGATGCGGGCCACGGCGGCCCAGTAGAAAAAGCACGGCCAACCCGGCCAGCGCCGCGCAGGCGAACAGCAGCCAGAGTCGCTTCATCGCGTCAATTCAGGGGAAGTAGCCCTGGGCCGCGTCCGTTCCCAGCTCGGCGGTGATGCCAAGATTCTCGAGCCGCTGCTGGCCGCAGGCTTCGACGTGCCCATCGAGGAAGTAACTGTTGGCCCGGCGCGCATGGCGGGCATGGACGATGCGCAACCCCGAGGAGACGCGGAAGAAGTAGTATTGCCATGCGGTGTAGCCGCCCTGCGCCTGGCTGGTCGTGTCGGCCAGGTGCAAGTATTCCGACGGCTTGCTCACGCAGTCGGTCCGGAAATAAATCCGCTTCGGGCCGCTCGTGCAGTTGGTAGGCGCATCCATCCGGATGCCGTAGATGTTCAGCCAGTTCATCCAGTGGAAGGGCTTGTAGGAGGGACACACGAAGCTGTCCTCGGTTTTCACGTTGGTGTTGGTGGAAAGGATCAGCGCCCAGTTGTTGGTGCCGCCCGCGAAACTGTCCAGCATGATCCTGCCGTTGAAATCGTGCGCGTAGATCGAGGTCGCGAGGCCAACCTGCTTGAGATTGTTGACGCACGCGATGGCCTTGCCCCGGGCCTTGGCCTGCGACAACGCCGGCAGCAGCAGGCTGGCGAGGATGCCGATGATGGCGATGACCACCAACAGTTCGATGAGCGTGAAGCCGCTCCATCCGCCGGCCCGCGAAGTCTTGAATGAACTCGCTTTCATTCCGGTTTCGCCCATAGGCTAACAGAAAATGCGTCCCGGTCAAAAAGTTCCCACCCCGACCGCCCGCATCCGGGCCGCGCGCCGCCGCCATGCTGTTTAACTCGGGAGTCTTCCTCAAATTCTTCGCCGCCTTCCTCCTGCTGTTCTGGCTGGCGCGGGGCAGCCTGAAAGCGCGCAACCTCCTGATCGTCGCCGCCAGCTACCTGTTCTACGGCTGGTGGACGCCGCCCGGCACCACCAGGGGCTTCTCCGATGATGTCATCGGTTACGCGCTGGCGGCGCTGTGGCAATGCCGCTTCCTCGCGCTGCTCTTCGCCACGAGCCTGCTGGATTTTTCCGTCGGCCTCGGCCTGGACCGGCTGCAAGCGCCGCGCGCGCGCAAGCTGCTCCTCACTTTGAGCATCGCGGCCAATCTCGGCGTGCTGGGCTTCTTCAAGTATTGCGATTTCTTCATCGAATCCGCCGCCGCCGCGCTGAACCAGTTGGGCGTGCCGGCGCAGCCCCAACTGCTCAACATCATCCTGCCGGTGGGCATTTCGTTTTACACGTTTCAATCCATGAGCTACGCGCTGGACGTTTACCGGCGGCAGATTCCGGCCACGCGCAGCTTTGTGAACTTCCTGGCGTTCGTTTCGTTCTTTCCGCAACTGGTGGCCGGCCCGATCGAGCGCGCCAGCCATCTGCTCCCGCAGTTCGAGCGCACGGTTGTGATCACCCGCGCCATGCTCGAGGAGGGCGTCTGGCTCATCCTCTGGGGCATGTTCAAGAAGGTCGCGCTCGCGGACAATTTCGCGCCGCTGGTCGAGATGGTTTATCACGGCCCAAGCTACTCCGCGCCGCTGGTGCTGCTTGGCACGGTGGCTTTCGCGTTGCAGATCTACTGCGATTTCTCCGGCTACTCGGACATCGCGCGCGGCACGGCACGCGTGCTTGGCTTCGACATCATGTGGAATTTCAACCTGCCCTACGCCGCCGCGAACGTGCGCGAGTTCTGGCGGCGCTGGCACATCAGCCTCTCGACCTGGTTACGGGACTATCTCTACATCAGCCTCGGCGGCAATCGCCGCGGTCCGGCGCGCGCCGGCTTCAACCTGATGGTGACGATGCTGTTGGGCGGCCTGTGGCACGGCGCGGCCTGGCATTTCCTGCTCTTTGGCGCGTGGCATGGTCTGGGCCTGGCCGTTCATCGTGTGTTCAGCGGGCATGGTAATGCGCCTCGCCTGGGCGGTTTGGGATCCATGCGCCGAATCCTCGCGTGGCTGGGCACGATGACCTTCGTGCTCTACGGCTGGCTGCTCTTCCGCGCTGGTTCGTGGCAACAGATTGTGGACATGACGAGCGCGCTGGCTAATTGGTCCACGCCGCCGTTTTTGGGAAGCTTCGCGCTGAATCTCGCGGTGTATGCCGCGCCGCTGGTGCTCGTTGAACTCTGGCAGGCGCGGACGGCCAACCGATTGGCCCCGCTTACGTTGCCGGCAGGGGGAAGGGTGGTTTTGCAAGGCGCATTGCTTTTCGGCACCCTGCTGTTCTGGCAGCGGGAAAAAGTGCCGTTCATCTACTTCCAGTTCTGAATCGGGCGCCATGAAAAGCCATACCTGCGAATTCGCACCGAAAGACCTGGCCCGTCTGGCCGGCGGCCCGCTTGCGGCGGTGGCGGTGTTCGCGCTCCTCATGCATGGCGGAGCGCGCTTGCGACTGCTCCCCGCGCCGCGGCCCACGCTCGACACCGACCGCACCATCCTCATTCATCAAGCTGCCGCCAGCCGCGCACCGCAACAGGCCGGCGTGCTCCTGCTGGGCGATTCGTCGTGCCTCATGGACGTTTCTGCCCGGCAACTCTCGGAGCGGATCGGCCGGCCGGTGCTCAACCTGGGCACGCTCAGTTATCTCGATCCGGGCGCCCAGGCGATTCTCCTTCGCGAGTACGCCGCCGCGAACCCGGGCCGCCTCCGCGCGGTGGTTCTGTTGATGCATCCGGAAGCTCTGCGACGCGCGGGATCGGAACCGTATCAACTGGCGTTGTTGGAGGATTTCCTCGCGGGCCGCGACCATTTCCGTGGCGACAGTCTGGGAGGATGCATCGCGGGCCTCAGCGGTGTGGAGATCTTCAAAGGCCGCGTGCTGGCCCGTGCCGTCCCGTCACCCTTGGGCGGGGCGTATGGCCGCTTCTACGGATTCAGCGACGATTTGGAGGATTTCATGACCGCCAGCCAAGGAAGCGCGATTGATCCAGACCTGTCCGCTCTTGCCGGCAGTTCCGAGTACCGCCTTTCGCCCGTGATGGAAAAGACTGCACGCGAGTTCAAGGCCGCAGTGCCGCCCGGCGTGATGTTGCTGACGGGTTTGACGCCCGTGCCTGGGAATTTCGCCGGCCCTGATTTTCTTCGCGAGCATCCCGTGTTGCTTCGCCAGTGGGGCCAGTGGCTTGGCGCGGACGCGTTGCTCGATGATCTGCCGGCCGCGTTGCCCGATGACCGCTTCGCCCGGACGACACACCTCAAACCCGGCGCAGTGGGGAACTACACCGGCACGCTGGCGGCAAGTCTCAAGACCCGGCTGCCGTGAATGGCGAATGTTCCCGGCAAAACGAACACGTTGAGAGACTCAAGTTGCTTTCCGCGCCGCCCGCAACGTCAGACGGCGAATGGAACAATGGCCCTGCCGGCACGGCGGTCCGTCGTGATGGCGGATTGTCCCCAAGCGGGTTGATACCGCGACCTCTGTGGAACCGACCGTCGCCGCGTCGGCGCGGTGCATGCAGGTGGAGAAGGGACCCTTCGCCGGCGAGTGCGAGCGATGCAGCCGCCGCAACCATGCGAGACCGCCCGCGGATTTCTGCCGCCAGGCTTTGCGGAACGCCGCCGACCGCTCCCGCTGCGCCCCCGGCTCGTCGAATCCGGAAGAAATCCATTGCTGCGTCCTCCACTTGTGATCAAGCCGCACGAGCTGGCGCAGATTCCAGCGCCACTCGACGATCTCGCCGCTCGACGGAAAAATGCCAATAAGCCGGAAGGGATTGGTGCGTGCGAGCGGCGACTTTTCCAACGCCGCCTCGACCTCGGCCGGGTCGCCGGCGTGGCCCGCCGCGACGACGACCTGGCCGCGGCTGATTGCGTTCGCGCCGACGCGTGCGGTGATCGAATACCAGTTGATCAATGCCAATGTGACGCCAGTTTCATTGAGGGCAATCCATGTTCCGCCGCCCGGTTCGGATGGACAAACGATTCTTTTCATCTTCGACTGGCGGAATTTCGGCGGCAGGCCCGGCACCCGCGTCAGTCTTTCGTCGCGGTTCATCGCGAGCAGGTAGCCGCGCCGGCGCGCGATGAAGCTGACGGTGCACACGGCTCAATCCGCCGCCGGGTAAGTCACGGCCAGCGCGGAGTAATTCCGCCACGCGTGCCAGACGAGCGACAACTTCGCCGGCGCGACACCGCGCGCACGGTTCGCCGCGCCGATGGCGAAGACCAGTTCCCATTGCTCGAACAGCGTGCGATATGCCGTCCAGAGGGAATGGCGCGCGTCGTAAATGCTCGTGGCTTCCGACGACGCCCCATTCAATTCAATGATTTGAAAGTTTCTTCCGACGCGCAGGTCGTCCTCGCTGGAGTAGCGGATGTCGTAACGACCGATGAAAAAGCCGTCGAGCTTCCGCGAGATTTCGTCCATGCGCGCTTCCAGTTCCGGCGTGCAGAATCTCATGCCGTCGCGGAAGATGCAGCCTTGGGCGTGATTGCCGGCTTCGACGAGCTTCAGTTCTTCGCCCGCGGCCAGCACTTCGTCGCGACGTGAGGTGAAGCGGCGGAGGTATTGGGCGGCGATGATGACGGCCCGCGGGTCTTGCTCGATCAATTCGGCCACGGTCCGCTGCCCGTCGCCCACAATCTTGGGAAAGATCTTTTCCGTGATGGCGAAGATGTGTCCGCGCGGCTCATGCGGGAAGCGATAGTAAAAAACTCCGACTTCGAACGGGCCAGGCGCGTAGCGCTGAACGACGAGCGGCGCGCTGGTCTGCCGGAAATAATTCTCCGCGTGCCCACGATTCCGGATGAGCTTGATGCCAACGCCACGGTGACCGCGGTCCGGTTTCAAAATGAAGGGAGCGCCGAACATGGCCTCCAGCGAGCCCATCCGTTCCTCGACAGTCGCCCCCTCGACCAGTTCCGCCTCGGCCGTGAATTCAGGACTTCTGGCAAAGAGTTGCTGCTGCATCGCGTGCTTGGACTCGCCCACAAGGCCGCCGGAAAAGATTCCCGGATTCGCGGCGGTTGGCAGCGTGAGGCCGCGGTATTTGACCGCAAGCCAGAGGCAATAAACTGCGACCGGCGGATAGAACATCCAAGCCGGCCAGAATTCCCACCGTGTCCACCGCGCCAGCCGCGCGCGCAACTGCCGCAACCCCAGCCGCGCCGCCGAACGATGCAAGGCTTGCAGCACGACGAGCATCCCGATTGCGACCGCCAGCAAAACCCACCCGCCGTGTTGGTACGCGCCAAGCCACGCGGTCAATCGCCCGCCAAAGACCCGCGCCAGCCAGAGCACCGCAAGGGTCCAAACACACGAAGCGACGCCCGTCACGAACAGAAATCGCGCCAACGGCAGGCGCAGGAATCCTGCGGCCAGATACGTTGGCAGGCGCGCGCCGGGAATCATACGGCTGAAAATCAAGATCACCGTGCCGCGCTCGGCGAACCACCGTTCGCTCTCCCTGACCTTGCCGGAAAACTTTTTGAGCGACGACCGCTCGAACCATCCGCGCCCGGCCCAGCGGGCGAGCGCGTAAAGCCCGGCGTCGCCCGTCCAGATGCCGAGGAAGCACGCGAGAAACGCGGCGGGCCAGGAGATTTGTCCCGTGGCCAGCAGCAGCCCGGCACCCACGGCGGCGACATCTTCAAGGATGAACGTGGCGAGAAAAAATCCCGCCACCTTAGCGAACGGCATCCATTCGGCAATGGCCTGCGGGGTGAGTGGCAACGCCTCGGTCATGTTGGTTCAGTTCGTCCTCGTCCTCGTTCCCGGCTTTTGATTTGTGGTTTTCGAGGACGAGGATGAGAACGGGGAGGATTTGATTCGTCATGCGGCCTTCGCCGTTGCCTCCTGGTGTTTGATCGTGCTCGGCGCGACGCCAAAACCCGCCGGCAGCATCACGCCCATGAGTCCGCCCATGATGCCGATGAGCGCGTAGTGATGAACGGCGTGGGCGACGGCATACATGATTTCGCGCCCGACGGTGGACGGCGAGGCCTGCGAGCCGCCGCTGGCGTAGCTGGTCTTGCAGGTGACGGCGAGCGGACGGGCGAGCAGGGGCGCGTCGAGTTGTTCGTAGCCGCGGCGCAACTCGCGCGTGGCCTGGAGCGCCGCGAAGCGGCTGTTCTCGACGTTCGTGCCCCGTTCGCGGTGGTCGTAGTTCAAGTCGCCGGCGGCGGCCACTTCGAGCAGGCTGCGGAAGTGGTCGAGGCAATGCCGGTAGTGCCCGCCAACGGAGGCGTTGAAGGCCACAGGCAGTTTGCGCGTGTAAGTCTCGTCGGTCACTTGCAGCAGCAGCGCCTCACCTTGATTCAGGGTTTCGAGAACGGCCCGGATGAGTTCGCGCGATTCGCAAGCGTGGCTTTGCATGGAGCGATTTTTAGATATAGTTTCCAATCAGGGCGATCTGCCGGCGGTGTATCACCAGCGTGGCCGCGGCGCAAATGAAAACGATCAGCGCGAGCGCGAACAGCAGGCCGCTGTCGTTCTGGACCACGATGCCGAGCCTGGTGAGGTGACTGCCGATGGCGCCGGCCATCGCGCCAGCGGCGATGATTGCCCCGCGCCAGGTCGTCCGCGGGAAAAGCAACAGCACTGCGGCAAACAATTCCGCGACGCCGCTGGCGTAACGGCCCCAGGGCTCAATCCCCATCCTGGTGAAGATGTAAACCGATTCGGGCGCGCCGGTGAACTTGAACCAGAGCGTCTGCAACAAGATCGCCGCCGCGGCGAGCCGGCAAATCCAACTCACGACCAGCAGCGGAGTCGAGAGCGTTTCCATCGTGTGCGCGCCGGCAGCGGGGCGCATCACTCCGTGCGCGCCACAATCGCAGGTATCGTCGCTCGATGGCGCGCAAGGAGTGACGCGCCCCAGTTGCTGCGATGCTGCGGATTCATGCAAGTTCATTTTCCCTTCTTCTCCACAAGCCCAGGCCAGTTGGCCCCGGCCTTCGCGAGATTGCCTTTTATGTCCTTGTTGAAATCATCGCGCACGCCTTTGCTGTATTGGAGCAGCAGCCGGCCCTCGACGATTTGAAACGCCTCCACATCAATTTCGACCAGTTTGTTCTTCGAGACGCCAACGGCGCAGTAACCGCCGAAAGCCGGCTCGTATTTCGCCGCGTCGCTCTTGAACGCGTCGCGGTGTTCCTTCGATGCGAAGTGATACAGCGCACCCTTGTGACGGAAACCGAGTTCGGGCCTGCCCTTCACCGGTTTACCGTCGCTGAAGAACCAAACCGGATCGTAGCCTTGAAGCGCCAGCCCGTCTTTTGCCAGATTCAACAAGGTTTTGCTCTGCGCGAGCGTGGAGAGTGCCAGCACCGACAGGAGGACGGCGAGAAGAATTTTCTTCATGTGCAGGTTGGTCGCAACCAGGCGCGCGACCTTACAAAGTTATTATCGGTGCGACGCGTTAGCGTAGGGCAGACCTTGCGCGTGCTTTTGATTTCATGGAATTGGAGACAAGCGCGACGCCGGTCGCACGCAAATCACCACCGCGACATCGAAACGTAATTCGGAATCGAATCGCGATGCAGCATCAGCACCGTGAACCCGCACACCACCGTCACGCACGCCATGCCGAAGAGCAGGCCGTGATCGCCCTGAATCGAGTAGCCCAGCCACGTCATGTGACTCAGAATGGCCGCGAGCATCGCGCCGGTGGTCAGGATGCCCCCCGCCCACTTCATGCGCGGCCAGAGCAGACAGATCGAAGCCAGCAATTCCCAAATCCCCTGCCCCCACCGCCACCACGGCTCCGTGCCCATGCGTTTGAAAATGTAAACCGACTCCGGCGCGCCGGTGAATTTGAAGAACAGCGTTTCGATCATGATGCCCGCCGCGATGAGGCAGCACACCCAACTCAAGATTTTCTGGCGGCGTGTGAGCGTGTCGGCTGGCTCAACTTCGTGTTTCGACGCTTCCCAAAGTTCGGCGGCAGTTGGGTTGTAAGCCTGGAAACGTTCGAGCTTTTCGAGGTGACGGGCGGAGTTCATGCGGAGGGAATTGGTTATCCTTGAAAATGTCAGGCGTGAAGCGCCGATTCGGGGATGCCGCGAAAGTCCAAATCGCCCTGCGGATGAACCTGATGTTCGTTGAGCGCGGCTCGCAGCCCGGCGATTTGCCGCTCCGTCAGCGGAAGCTCTGGACTTGCACCCGTCGCCAGCGCGGTCGGCGGCGTCAACACGATTGCAACGGGATGCAGTGCTGTTTGCATGCCCGTTCGTCGCGCAACGCGTGCGAGCCTTACACGGATTATCCCAAGGGTCCGGCTGTAAGGTGGGGCAACCGTCCCGCGACGTTATGCAAGCGATGCAAACTGAAATTCGCCAGCCCAGAAGCCGCCGCCGGGTTCCGGTGACCTGGCTCCCGCGTGTGTTCTTCCGCGCCCGCGTGCGTGACATGCGCCTGCTTCAGCCCGTTTTGCACGCTGCGACCTCGCCAATGTTCGCGCGCGTGGGGAGCTTCATCGTGGCGGGTTGTTGTCCGATCCTCGCGCTTGTGCTGTTTGGCTGCTCGTCGCCTGCGGTTCGCCGGCAGCGGCTCGTGGCGAAGCCCAACATGACTTTCTCCGACTCCGCCGCTTTCACTTACAACGCCCCGCGGCTGCTGCCACAACTCGCACGCGGTTTCGGCAGTGCCGGCGCGTCACAGAATTCCGGCTGCACTTCGTGCCGTTGAAAAGTCATGAAGACCCCGCTCGCCGTCGCTTTGCTCGCCAGTTCCACATTCGAAGCGATTTCCCGCGCCGACAACCCGCCCGTGCCGAACTTTGAACTGCCGAAGTGGAACTCGACCGAAACCGTAACGCTCATGGATTTCGCCGGGCAGATTGTCGTTCTGGATTTCTTCGCGTACTGGTGTGTACCCTGCCGCCGGGCGTCCCGAGAAATCGAATCCGGCATCGCGAAATACTACGAAGCGAAGAACGGCAACGCGCACGGTGCACCGGTGCGTGTGCTCGCCGTGAGCCTCGAAGCGGACCACCCGCAGAAAACCGCGCGGTTCATCAAAGACGCCGGCGCGGAGTTGGTCGCGAACGACACGGATGGAAAACTGATCACCGAGCTCGGCGGCGCGGGCACGCCGTTCATCGTCGTCATTGGCGGCACGCGCGCGACCAGGGAAACGCAGGAGTTCCGCATCGTTTACAAGAGCACGGGTTTCGAGGGCACGAAGAAATTGCGTCAGGTCATTGACGCCATCAAACCGCCCGCTCCCGCGCCGGGAGCAAAATCTGCCCGTGCAACCGCTGGTTTCGAGCCGACGACCGGCCCGCCGATCCTGCACAAGGGAGGCTTTGCTTTCGAGGCGATGCTCTCGTCGGATATTCAACGCACGACCGTGAACTTCAATTACGGCCAGCAACGCGGCGGCACGGAATGGATGTTACATTCTCAGCCGGCACCGAACTCAAGACACACCACTGTGAATTTTCACGGCACGCTGCCCGGATTTGAACCAAGTTCCGACGTGAAGGCTGGTGAGAATCGCGGTCGCAAGCTCGAACACGATTTTGTCGCGCCCGGTTTTCGACATGCGACGGCCCCGAAATCGAAAGATGCGTTTCAAGCGACCCTCCAGCTGCAAACGAAAGCTGTCTCGACCAAACGGCTGGCGCTGGCTGTTTGGGTCACGGATACAGAAAGCATGAAGCCGCTCCAGTCCACCGGCGGTTGGTTGCCTCGCGAAAAGTAAACGCAATTTGTTCGACGATCACTCGCGTCTCTCTGCCCGCTCCACTTCCAACGCGTCAGCCTTGCGTCCGCCCGGCGCGGTCTTGTCGCAAGTGCGGTGGCGTTCGAGCAGCGTTTTCGCCGTTTCCACCGCGCGCTCGACGAGAGCCCGCGTGCCTTCGCGCAATTCCTCGCTCTGCCTCACTTCCGCAATGTTCTGCTCCATGTCCTCGGCCGTCCAGCCGCGCGAGTGCGCCACGAAAGGAAATTGCGGCAGATAAAATCCCAGTTCGGAAAAGAAGCTCAACAACTGGCCCGCCACGCCCTGGATGTTGTCCTGCCCGCCCGTGATGATAAAGCCGGCCACCTTGTTCTGGATGAGCACGCGGTCCGCGATCGTGATCTGGTTTTGCACGCAATTCAGTCGCTCTGCCATCCGGAAGTAGAGCGAGCCCGCCTGCCCCCAGCGGATCGGCGTGGCCAGCAGCACCACGTCCGCCCAATGCACGAGCGCTTCGTAAACCTCCGTCAGTTGGTCTGACTCATCCATCTGCGTGATCGAACACGGCCAGGTGCAGGCGCGCGCGCTCTTGGAGTAATAACCTTCGCACGCGCGGAACTTCAATTCCGCCAGCTTGATGAGCTTCGTCGGACAACCCAGCTTTTCGCTCGCGTGCGCCAGAGCGACTTCGGGCAACGCTTCCGAAGTCGAGTAACGCGGATTGGCCGGGTCCTGCGCGGTCGCGGAAATGCCGGCCACCCGCACCGGGCCAGGCTCGCGCACCACGGGTCGTGCCAGCGGATGCGGCGCGTGCGGCTTCTTCTTGCGTGGCGTTGAGGGCGTCGGGCACACAAGCACGCGGCCATTTTCCACGCGCGCTTCGTGACTCGGCACAGCATCGTCCTCAAAACCAGGCTCGCCGAGGCCGGTGACACGATGGAATTCCCAGTTGTGCCACGCGCAGACGACGTAATCGCCATCCAACCGCCCTTCGCCCAGCGGCCCGCCAGCGTGATTGCACACGCCGGAGATGACACCGAACTTGCCGTCGCGATGCGAAAGCGCGAGCCGCGTCCTGCCGAGAATGATTTCGCTCAACGGACGCGCCGAAAGTTCCGCCGCCGCGCCGACATCCTGCCAATCGGGTTCAGCCATGGTGCGTGATGGCCGATGTTGGGCGCGACGCCTCATCAAGTCAACGGTGGGACCTTCGCGGGGTTTGAATGTTTGAGTGTTCCGGGGTTTTTGTCGCGATGCCGGTTTGTCCTTTACAACTCTTGCCACGCCGCCATGCTCCCGCCCCGAGATATGGATGCATTCTGGAGTGAGTTGACGATGCCGATTGGCGTGGCGCTGTGCTTCGGCCCGGCGATGATTGTCTGGTGGCTGACCGAAGGCCGGAAACGGCGGGACGAAAAGCCGCAGGGTCCACGCCCGAAGCAATGACTTCGCCCGAGGTCAACCCCGCAGGCCCTGGCCAGTAACTGGCCCGACCGCGAACACATCAACTCATGGCTGAACCGCTCGTCGCCCAGAAATCTCCGTTCGTTCAACCGGTTGAGCCCGGCGCGTACTGGTGGTGCGCCTGCGGACGGTCCAGCAAACAGCCCTTCTGCGACGGCTCGCACAAGGGCACCGGCCTTGGGCCGGTTAAAGTCGAATTGACCGCCGCCAAGACGGTGGCGTGGTGCGGCTGCAAGCATTCGCAGAACAAGCCGTTCTGCGACGGCAGCCATCGCTCGTTGGCGTGACGGGCAGTCCCGCGAATCTCCTCCGATGCCGATTTACGACTTCCATTGCGCGAGTTGCGGACGCGACAACGAAATCCTGGTCCGATCCAGCAAATGGAAGGGGACGAAATGCCCTCACTGCGGCGCCCGCAAATTGAGCAAGAAACTTTCCGTGTTCGCCTCCGCCAGTCCCGGCAGCGCCGCTGAGGCCCCGGCCTGCACCGGCACACCGCGCTCGTGCGGTATGTGCGGCACGGGCCGACCCCACCGGCATTGACGCGCTTCAGCCGTTGCACGTCCCCGCGGCGACGGTCCAGCCCTGCTGAATCTCCTCCGCCGTGATTCGCGTCAGGTCCTTCACGAGCCAGTCTGGTTCGTGCGCCCGCAACTCGTCCCATTTCGACCCGCCGGTCGCCACGGCCAGCGCTTTGGCGCCGATCGCGCGCGCGCAGCGGATGTCGTGCGGTGTGTCGCCAACGACAAGGACCTGGTCGCCGTGAAAGTGTTCGTTGAGCGCGCGGCGGCCCCGTTCATGCGCGACCACGGCGATCTGATTGCGATCCTCGTGGTCGTCGGCAAACGCGCCCGTTTTGAAAATGTCCCACAGCTTGAAGTGCCGCAGTTTGATCTCCGCCCCCGTCCGGATGTTGCCGGTGAGCAGGCCGATGAGCGGCGGACGCGCCAGCGTTTCGAGATCGCGAATGAATTCCGCCACGCCCGGGCAGACCTCACCGTCGCAGCCGCGCATCAATTCGCCGAGGCAATCCACATAGGTGTCGAAGAACCGGCGGAAGTTTCCTTCGGACGCGTGGATGCCGCTGAGGGCGAACATCTCTCGCACTAGCGACACATCGGTGCGGCCAGCGAACCGGATGCGCTCCGTTCCATCGTGGACGCCGAACACCGTCGCGAACGTGCGGGCAAAGGCCTGAACGCCCGCGCCTCCCGTGCGGATGAGCGTGCCGTCAATGTCGAACAAAACAAGGCGGAGCATCGGCGGGAGAAACTAGGCGCCGGGCCGGCGCGAGGCAATGCAACAGTCGCCGACATTTCCCGGCGTAACCCACGCCCTGACGTGTCTCGAGTCGGTAAACTTTGTTGATGAAAAGCCGGCGCCCGCGTGGTAATGATTCCGCCGGATGCCGCGCTGTTTTCCAACCGCATGAAAACCTTTCGTGGGTTCACGTTGATCGAGTTGCTGGTAGTGATTGCGATCATCGCGATCCTGGCCGCGCTGCTGCTGCCGGCGTTGTCGAAGGCGAAAGGGAAGGCACACGCCGTGTCCTGTCTCAACAACCTCAAGCAATGGGGGCTCGCCACGCAACTCTACGTCACCGACAACAACGACTATCTGCCGCCGGACGGCACGCCCAATCCCAGCGACTCGGCGACGAACACCGGCTGGTACATCCAACTGCCGCAATGGCTGGGCATGCCGCGTTACCACGACATGCCCTGGCGCACCAACGCCAGCGCCGACGTCGGGCGCTCGATCTGGATCTGCCCGAGCAATCCACGCCGCAGCAACGGCAACAACCTTTTCCACTATTGCCTGAACGAAAACGTGAATGGCACCGGCTCGGCCAATCGCCCGGTCAAGATTTCCTCGCTCCGCCAGCACTCCACGGTGGTCTGGCTCTTCGACAGCAAGAATCTTCCCGCCGTCGGCACGCCCAATTTCGTTCACACCAATCTCCACAGCCACGGCGCGCAGTTCACGTTTCTCGACGGACATTCCGCCCGCTTCCGCAGCACCGAGTATTACGATTTCGCGATCAACCGGGGGCGGACCAACAACCCGGCTTTGGTCTGGTTTCCATGACCATGACTCTCTTTGTGACCCGCCATTGTGGCGGAGCGTGGTTGCCGGTTTGTTTGTGCAAACCCGCCGGTTGAGTTGTCAGAGGAGAGTGAAGTTGTTGCCGAAGAATCTCTCGCGAAGAAAATTTCTCGCCGCGCTCGGCCTCGCCACGGCGGGCGGCGTCTTCTACGCGCGGGTGATCGAATCCCACTGGCTGACGATCGGACGGCACACGATTCGTCTGGGGCGCGAACCCGGCGGCCCCCCGCTCAAGATTCTCCATCTCTCGGACCTTCACGCCTCGCGCGTCGTCAGTCTGGGCTTCATTAGCGAGGCGATCCGGGTCGGATTGGGCTTGGGGCCGGACCTGATCTGCCTGACGGGCGATTACATCACGCGCGGATTCGATGAACTGGCGGGCTACGCGGAGGTGCTCAAGCCGCTGGCCGGCAGCGCCCCGGCGTTCGCCTGCCTCGGGAATCACGATGGCGGCCTCTGGGCGGCGCGCCGGCGCGGGTATGCGGACACGAACCGCGTGCGCGAAGTGCTGTCGCAGGCCGGCGTGACGCTCCTGCACAACTCGGCCCGCGCGATCCGCATCGGCAACCGGGAACTGAGACTGGTCGGACTCGGAGACATGTGGGCCGGAGAATTGCAACCAGCGGTCGCCTTCGCGTCGCTCCCGCCCGATGGCGCGACGACGATCGTGCTTTCGCACAACCCCGACACGAAAGACTCGCTCAAGGTTTATCAGTGGGATCTGCTGCTGTGCGGGCACACGCATGGCGGGCAGGTGCGGCTGCCGTTCGTCGGATCGCTGGTGTCGTCCGTGCGGGACAAACGCTTCGAGCAGGGCCTGCATCGGTGGGAGGACCGCTGGGTTCACGTGACACGCGGAGTAGGCAGCCTGCTCGGACTGCGGTTCAACTGTCCGCCCGAGGTGAGTTTGATTACCGTGACGTGATGACTGAGAACGTCCAGCGGCGGTTTTTTTCCGGCGTCGTCGTGACGGTTCTGCTCGCGGGCTACGTCGCCTACTGGCTGCCATCGTGCGCTGGCGGTAGTCGGTGGGGACTTGGAAAAACGATTCGAGAAGCGCGGCAGATTCTGTCGGGCCTGGAAAGTTATCGAACGGAACTCGGCGCTTATCCCGAGGGCGACAGCGTTGCGATCCTGAGCGCGCTGGGTGGAGAAAATTCAAGCCACAGCAATTACTTGCACGCCCCGCCGGGAGTCACGAATTCGGCCGGCTTCTGGCTCGATGCTTGGGGCACGCCTTACGAGGTCAGCGTTGCCATGCCGGCAGAAACTGGCAGCGCTCGACCGGGCCCGTCATCGCCACTGCCATCGCCGATGGTGAAATCCGCCGGCCCCAACAAAGCCTTCGGTGACGCGGACGACATCATGGTTGATTGGAACAAGCTGCGATCTTCCAACAAACAACCGTGACCCCGGACTCTGTCATTGCCAACGGCAGGCCGGTCGAGGCCGCGCTGCCCTGCTCAATCGAGGCGTTTCTCGTCGCGCAGGGCTTGTTGCCGCGCGGCGTCGTGGTCCAGCGCACGCTTGCCCGCTCGGCGGGGTGGAGTTAGTCTGTGCGCATGTCAGCAGTTGCGAAAGAACTGGTTGAAATCGTGGGCGCGCTCCCTGAAGACAAGGCGCGTGAAGTGGTGGATTTCGCCCGCTTCCTCCAGCAACAAGCCGGCGACCGCGAATGGGAACGCATCATCGCTGATGCGCGCCCGCGTCCCAAACTGGACGCGTTCGTCGCCGACGCGTTGCGCGAAGGGCCGTTGGAGCCGCTTGACCCATCCAAGCTGTGATCTCCAAGACCCGGCCGGCCTTCTGGCGCGCGTATGACCGTCTGGCGCCTTCCGCCAAGGCCCGTGCCCGTGACGCGTATCGGCTGTTCGAGCGAAATCCTGATCATCCCTCGCTGCGCTTCAAGAAACTTCAGGGGCGGGATGATGTCTGGTCGGTTCGCATTTCGGATCAGCACCGAGCCGTGGGCGTGCGTCGTGGCGACACGATCCAGTGGATTTGGATCGGGACACACAACGAGTTCGACAATTTATTCTCGTGAACCTGGCTTCCGTCATCGCCAACGGTCGCCCGGCCGAAGCCAGATTACCTTGCACCCTCGAGGCGTTCCTCGTGGCGCAGGGACTCTTGCCGCGCAGCGTCGTGGTCGAGCACAACGGCGAGGCCGTTGCACCCTCGGAGTTTGCCACGCGCCAACTCCAGGCCGGCGACCGCTTGGAAATCGTGAAGATCGTGGCGGGCGGGTGAACCGGTTGCGTCCGTTCTGAATCCATTTGGCAGAAGCGCGCGGCGTTTCTATTGTCCCCGGCATGAGATGGCGATTGGCATGGGTGTATCGCGCGTTGTTGGTGGCATTGCTCGCCGTGGCGTTTTGGTCCGTCTGGGCCAACGCGCAATCCACTGCAACCAACCCGCCGCCGGCCGTGGCGAGCGGAGCCACCAGCGGGCTGGCCGAGATGTTTGGCGGCCTGGACGAACATTACCTCACGTTCGGCCTGGACCGCGTGCCGTTCCTGAACGACCACCAACTTCTGGGTGAACCGCTCTGGAAGTATCTCGCGTCACTGATCTACATCCTGCTCGCGTTCCTCGTGGCGCGGCTGCTGGATTGGATCGTCAGCGTGTGGTTGAAACGCTGGGCGCAAAAAACCGCGACGCGGTTCGACGACCTGATACTCGAACTGTTGCGCGGCCCGGTGAAGGTGGTGGCGTTCGTCATCTTCTTGAACATCGGCCTGAATCTCTTCCGCTGGCCGGGCAGGGTCCAATTGATCCTGTCGAAGGCCCTGATCGTGGTCGTGGCCTGTTCGATCACTTACGTCGCGCTCAAGGTGGTGGACATGCTGTTGCGCTTGTGGCGCGACCGGAGCAGCGCGGCGGAGGACAAACTGTTCGCGGAACATCTGTTCCCGGTCATCCGCAAGACCGTGAAAGCCGCGCTGATCATCGCGGCAGTGATGCTCACGGCGGACAATCTCGGCATCAAGATCACCAGCGTGCTCGCCGGCCTGTCCATTGGTGGCCTGGCGCTCGGCCTTGCGGCGCAGGACACGGTGGCCAATCTGTTCGGCGCGATCGCCATCTTTCTGGACAAGCCCTTCCGCATCGGTGACCGCGTCAAGATCGAGGGCGTGGATGGTTCGGTGGAAAACATCGGCCTGCGCAGCACGCGCGTGCGCAATCTCGACGGCCACCTCGTCACCATCCCGAACAAGACGATGGGCAACGCCATCATCACCAACATCACCCGGCGGCAGACCATCCGCACGGAGATGAATATCGGCATCACCTACGACACCCCGACCGACCGGGTGCAACGCGCCGCCGCGATTCTCGAGGAAATCTTCCGTGCCCACCCGAAGACCCAGGACCTGATCATCAGCTTCAACAAGTTCAACGACTCGGCCCTGAATCTCTTTGTCGTTCACGTCTGGGATGGCTCGGACCAGAAGGAACACTTTGCCGGGATGCACCAGTTGAACCTCGCCATCAAGCAGCGCTTCGACGCCGAGCGGATCGAATTCGCGTTCCCGACGCAGACGGTTTACGTGAAGCAGGATTGATCGGCGCGGCAATGAATCATCCGTCGCCGCCCGTTGAACGCGCCGCTCGACAAGGCGCGGCGGCAACGTCATGCTGGGCGCGATGGCATTCGATTCCGATGCGCCGCTCGATCTGCTCTGGAGGGAATACAGCCGGGCATTCCAGGATTTCGACGACCTGACCCTCGCCCGCTGGCTGGCGCAAACGCTTGGCCAGCTTGAAGGCCGGTCCTGGCGCGTGTCACATCCGCTTGTCGGCGCTTATCGTCTCGCAGCACAATTGGGCCACGAACGCCAGACCTGGCTCAAGCGGCTCGTTACTCCACCGGCGGCCTATCCCGAATCCGCCTGCTGCCGTGCGCCGTTTCTGCCGCTGTTGACCCGCGACATCCGCGAGTCCGGCCTGATCTGCCAGCATTGCAACGAGACGCTCGTGCCGTTCGACGAAATCCCGGCCGAAGTCCGGCCCGATCTCGAGGTCTGGGCCGCGCAATATGAGCCGATCCATGCCGTCGCGCACTGGGACGACCGGCAGCGCAAGAGTTCGGGTGACTACGACCACGCTTTGGAAAACGCCGCCCAGGAAGCCGAGCGGCTCCTCGCGAACGCCGGCCGCCAGCTTGCGCCCAAACTCCTCGACCACTATCCGGCCGTGCTCTGGGAGGACCAGGATGAATGTCTCGAAGTGCGGCCCGAGGACGTGGCGTTGTGAACAATTGAAACAGTCACAAGGTTGCATGAGTTACATGGTTAAAAGCCAGTTGCCTCCGGCGGAGAAGGTTTTTGAGACGCGACAATGTAACCATGTAACTTTGTAACGATGTAACGAACACGATGAAATCGCTCCTCAAGTGGACCTTTCGGCTGATCCTCTTGATGATTGTCACGATCGTCGCGCTCGTCCTGTCCAAGGACGCGATCCTCAAGGCGCTGGCCGAGCGACACATCCGCGCCCAGACCGGCATGGACGTGAGGATCGGCCGGTTCGCCGTAAGCATTCTCTCGCCGGTGGTGACCATCGAACAGTTCAAGCTCTACAATCCGCCGGAGTTTGGTGGCGCGCCGTTTCTGGACGTGCCCGAGTTGCACCTGGAATACGACCGCCTGGCTCTTGTGCGCGGCGAATTGCACGTCACGCTGCTGCGCTTGAATCTCGCCGAACTGAATGTGGTCCGGAACGACGCCGGTCACACCAACCTTGTGTCGCTGCCGGCCAAAGGGCCGCAGGCCGGCGCGGCCCGGCGCGCGCAAGTCGCCTTCGCCGGAGTGGATGTCATGAATCTCTCGCTCGGCCGGGCGCGTTATCTCGATCTGAAGAATCCTAGGAACAATCGTGAGGTGACCCTCAACCTTCAGAACCAGGTTTTCAAAAACGTGAGGACAATTGGCGATCTTTACGGTGTGCTGGCGATCCTTTGGTTGCGCAGCGGCGGCGGCTTGGTCCACGACGTGAGCGAGCCGAGGCCGCGGATGAGAACTGGATTCTCGTGTCGTGTCCGCGCGATTCGCTTCCAAAAGTTCGCTTGAAATCCGGCAACCCCGGCGGGAAGCTGGGCCATCACCTGCCACCGACGCATGGACTTGACGCTCGAACAATGGTTCGCCGAACTCGACGCGCATCGCGGCGCCGTTCCGCTCGCCGTGTTGACGGGTGGCTTGAAACGGTTGCGCGTGGATTTCGCGGACGTCGAAAAGTTCGCGCAGTTTTCCCCCGGGCGATACCGGCGCAATCTCATGCATGCCGGCCCGGCGTATCACGCCCTGATCCTCTGCTGGCGCAACGGCCAGCGCAGCCCCATCCACGATCATCGCGGCTCGGCCTGCGCCGTCCGCGTCATCCGCGGCGAAGCGACCGAAACCGTCTTCGAGATGACCGAGGAGGGCCACGTGTTTCCGGTGCGGACCCGGAAGCTGGGCGAGCGCTTCACCTGCGCCACGCAGGACCTCGACATCCACCAACTTTCCAACCTGCAAACCGGCGACGCGGACCTGATCACGCTTCACCTCTACTCGCCGCCGCTGCTGGTCATGGGCCAATACTCGCTGACCGAGCCGACCGTGCGCGAGTTCGAGGACGCAATTTACGCGTTCACGGAAGGCGCGGGGATATGAATCACTGACAGCGCGCGGCCCGTTTCCAACCCGAAACAACGGCCGACTGGTTTGAGCATCTCATCCAGAACCGCGCTGCCATGTCCGTTTTGCATGGGGATCGTATAAACGGCCTGCCGCGAAAGGCAACTCACCTTGCCGCCCTCCCGGGGCGCGACCGGTCCCCGGTCGCAGCGCGTGAATAGCAAAGAGAACGTTGGAAAATCTGGACGACTTCCGGCGTGCGGATGCGCTGCGGGCGAGGGACCGCCCCGCGCTCCGTTGAAAACAACAGCCGGTGCGCGACCGGCACGTTGTCTCCTACAATTTTTGAAAGTGGCTTCTGACCTCCGACCGCTGACTTCTGTCCTCTGGCTTCCGACCTCCAACCTCAGTTTTCAGTTTTCAGCTTTCAGGTTTTTTCTTATTGCTTTCTGCCTTCGGCCTTTGAAACCAGCGGGAGCACCGGCGCCAAATTCAACGACTTGCAAACGGCAGCACGGTGAGGGACACTCAGCGCATGGTAATCGCACCGGACCTCATCGAAGAAAACGTGCTGACCTGGCCGGCGGCGCGGCGGATCAAGCTGGCGGAAAAACTCATGGCCAGCGTCGAGGATTTTGCCTCTCCGGAAATCGAGGCCGCTTGGAACACCGAGATTGCATCGCGGGTGATGGAAATTCGCGAGGGACGGGCGGAGGGAATTCCGGCAGAGGAAGTGATGGCGGAAGCCCGGAAAGAACTTCATGAAGCGCGTCGTCTATCACCGGCTGGCCGCCGCCGAACTCGTTAAGTCGGCCCGCTTCTACGAACGGCGGTGACCGAAATTCGGTGACCGATTTCTCTTGGCGGTGGAAGCAGTGCAGCAGTTGATTCAGAAACAGCCGGAACTCGGGCGGCGCGGACTTCTGACACGTTGAGTTTTCGCACGCGGTGCTTCCCGTTTCGCATCGTCTATGAATTGCAGCCGGATCGCATCTGGATCGTGGCGGTGGCGCACTTGAGCCGACGGCCCGGTTATTGGGCACGGCGGTTGGAGTGAGTGGGAGACGAGGACACGAGGCGCGGTTCAATTTCATTTCCGGACGCCAACCTCTGCCCTCCGACCTCTGCCATCTGTTTTCTGTCCTCTGCCTTCCGCTTTCTGCCTTCGGCTTTTGAACCCAGCGGGAGCAACGGCGGCAGCTTGAAGGCGTAGCGCATCGCGGCACGCAGCGGACACTTTGACTGCAGCTCAAGACGATACTATTGGCCCGTTCACATTGGCGGTGGCGCGTCACGAATTGTCAGTGGCGGGAAACCGGTTGGCTTTCCTCTGAAACCAGATACGCTGGGGACATGAAATGGCCGATAATTGCGCTTCTGATCCCGGTTGCCGCAGCCGTTCAATTGTTTGCGCAACCGAGCTTACCAGACCGCAAATCATTCGAGGACAACAAAGGCAAGGCAGAAAACGGCGATGCAGTGGCTCAGTTCAACCTCGGCGTCTCCTACGCCAACGGCCAAGGGGTGGCGCAGGATGCGCAGGAGGCGGTGAAGTGGTATCGCAAAGCTGCGGAGCAAGATCTCGCTGCTGCGCAAGCCAACCTGGGAAAGTGTTATTACGATGGGAAAGGAGTGGCGAAGGAGTACTCGGAGGCGATCAAATGGTGGCGCAAGGCGGCGGAACACAATGACGCGAAAGCTCAATTCAATCTGGGCACCTGTTTTGCCAAAGGCAGAGGCGTGCCAACAAATAATCTGGATGCGGTAAAATGGTTTCGCAGAGCGGCAGAGCAGAATCTGGCGGATGCGCAGTCGAGTTTGGGCGTGTGCTACGCCTTCGGGCTTGGTGTGGCGAGGGATGCTGGGGAGGCAGTCAAATGGTATCGCAAAGCCTGCGAGCAGGGTAACGCCGATGCTCAACTCAATCTTGGTGGATGTTACGCGTTGGGAACCGGTGTCGCGAAGGATGAGGTTGAGGCGGTCAAATGGTATCGCAAAGCTGCCGAGCAGGGCCTTGCTGAGGCTCAATTCTGTCTGGGTAACTGTTACCGCACTGCCAGCGGCTTGGCACGGGATGAGGAGCAGGCTGTCAGATGGTATCGAAAAGCTGCCGAGCAAGGTTTCGCCGATGCTCAACACAATCTGGGCTTGTGCTACGATAATGGAGACTGCGTCGCCAAGAATTATGCGGAAGCAGTCAAATGGTATCGCAAAGCTGCTGAGCAGGGTCTCGCCGACGCTCAGAACAATCTGGGACGCTGCTACTTTCTTGGCGACGGCGTGCCGAAAGACTCTGTTGAGGGCTATAAATGGCTGCTGCTTGCGGTTGCGCAAAATTTAGAAAGTGCCAAGAAGGTCAAGCCGCTTGTGGAGGGTGAGATGTCGCGGGAACAAATTGCCCGAGGCCAAAAACTAGCTCGAGAGTTCCAGCGGCGGAAGGAATAAGGCCCACAGAAATCCTCAAGCTCGCTTGGAACCCTACTTCGTGAGTTGGATGAACTCAATCGGAGGCGGCTGCGTGGTGAGAACATGCCCTCCTTTCCACCTCGACCACGGGATGTATGCCCACTGGAGGCGTGATTCCGCCCGTTGAAACAAAACCGGGTTGGTGTTGAACTCACTTTCCAGTTGGATGAGTGCATTCTCAAAATGCGCGAGTAACTCTTTTGTGTGGACGAACACGCAACCGCAGAACTCCTCCAAGTGCTCCCCGCGAGCTTCAGCGGTTTTCGACATGAATGACGCAACATTCATGGAATTGTGGGCCAGTGAATTGCGCAGCCTCCAGAGGGCTGCTTTTCGGCGTGCGTAATTCTTTCCCAAACGCGCCACAAAAAACCGAAAGCGCTGACCAGCCCCAGCATCTGCATCACGATGAACCAACCGCCCAAGTCCGTCCACCGCTCCAAAGATCAGCATTGCCGCTGCAAAACAGCTTTCCGCGACCGCTGTATCTCGCAGCGGGCGAACGACGTGTTCTTGTATCACGTGCATGTACTCAGCAGTCTTCGATCCCGGGTAATGGGCCACTACGTTCGTTGGCATCGGGTCTTGCATTGTTCGATAATTCTTCGCGTAGCTTTCAATCAGCACTGCGTGCTGCGTTGCCTCACGAGTATCCGCTGATGTCATGGAATGCCGACGTGGCAGGGCAGCGCCGTGCGAAATTGGCTGCAAATCAAACGACCGGAATTTCGAACTCCCCTTCGGCGTTTACAAAGATTGAGTCGGCCTGTGTCTGGCTGACGGGCCAAATGTAATCCTTTCCGTCCTTCGTCGTGACGACGTTAAGAACCATTCCGTCTTCGTGACCTTGCGCTGAGAACCTCCCAGGCATCCCCATCCGGAACGGGGTTGCACTGCCGCGACACACGGTCTTGATGACCGGCCTGCGGTGAAGGTGGTTGGCAGTCCATCGGGTGCTTTTGACAAATCCAAGCTGGTTTTTGGCGTTCATGATAATCAAAATGCGCGGCGACCGTACGCAGCACAAGCACAATTCCGTGTCGGCCGGAGCCGGCCGCTTCAACTGACAAGACAAAATGCCTCAATTTGATCAATGTGTATGCCCGCTTTGGATTCTCGTACGGGGAAAGCCCGACCTGATCGGAAGCAGCACGATACTCAAAGTGCAACAAACCAGATTCTTAATCACCGCAGCGCACGTCATTGATCGGTCGATGAATCAAGCCCTGCTCGTGGGCAGCCCAACCGGGTTCAGGCAGATTGGGGGTTGTGGGAAACTGACGCTGCCAGGTTCAGATTCAAGACAGGCAGACCGAAACGACATTGCGGTAATCGCACTTGACGAAGAAACAGCGTCCTTCATCGAAGCGGCATACGCATCTCTTCCAATCCATTGTGTGGATGCCAATGATTCGTTTTCTCCGGGAAAGCCCTATGAGTTCTATGGTTGCCCTTGGAGAAAAGTTGGCTCCGGCAAATCACGAAGGGTTTTCGAGCCAAGTATCTACAAATTCAAATCGCGGTCAGTCGCCGAAACTGATTACGCTCCCTTGGGTCTTTCATCGCATAAACACATCGCTGTCGAATTCGATCTGAAGCGGGTTGTGGATGGAAATGGACGAGCCGTGGTTGCGCCTGACCCAGAAGGTATGAGCGGTGGGCCGGTCTGGAGTTTTGTTCCGGCGGATTCGGACGGACAGAAGATGTGGACCCGCAGGTTGGCGGGCATCACCATAGAATACATTTCAAAGAAACGAACGCTTGTTGGGGTCCGCATTAACGCACCACTCGAATGCATCCGCGTGATGTTCCCAACCTTGTCGCCTTCGATTCCTGCGAACCCAAATCTCACCGTCATTTGCAGAGACCATACCCATGAATGAGAAAAACGACTTTGCGCTGGTGACGAGGTCGCCAAGCGCGCTTGAAAAGGCGGGGCCGGGCGCGAAACGAATAATGTCCGCTATGGTTGCCGACACTCTTGCGCTTTCGAAGAAGGAGCAGTTCGCGCCAACGCCCACGGAGAGTCGAATCGATTTACAGGATTGCCTGCGCGAACTCTGCCGCGCCTTTCGTGAGCAATGCCCGCCGGCAACCGTGCATCCAATGCCTTCGAGATTCGAGGATCTCAGCTTGGCCTGTTTGGATTTGGCGCCTGCATGTGGCGCCGTCTCGCCCGAAGCCATCTCGGTCGAATTGACGGGCTGCTTCGACAAAGTGGCCGGTCGGTACTGGTTCAACACCCTTCCGTGGCGGCTGGCGCTGGAGTATTGCGGAGAGGACCCAGGCGGGGCGGCTGGCTTGGATGAGCTAGTTTCCAACTTTGATCACCACAATTCGTCCGCGCGGATTCGGATGTTCGAAATCGCTTGGATTTTGGGGGACTCTCTCGAATCGCATCTGCACGAGGCCACGAGAAGGCTCCTAAAGGTTGTTGCAGATAACTTGGGCTATTACGAAGAGGCCCTTGGTCTTTGCCGTGCTCTGTACCCGACAGAGACGGACGAGAGTTTTTGGGCTTTGGCGGATGGATTCTGGCCCGGTGATTTAGACTACAGGCGGCGAATCCGCTCTGCTAAACAGCACGGTTTGGCCGCGTGCCAAATGCACTTTCACGAAATGGAACTCCGCTTGCGCCGACTGATTAGGCAGTCCGCCGTTGGCATGCCTCCAATCGAAACCAAGAATGTGGAGGCAACACAATGCCAATGAATGATGTTGGTTGGATTCTAATAGACACGGAAACGACTGGCCTAACCGCACCCGTTTTCGTTCTTGAATTGGCAGCGCAAAGGATGTGCGGCTGGAGTTCCGGCGGCGCGCCGTTCCGCAAATTGCTGAATCAAAACGCGGACATTCCCGTCGAGGCATCGCGCGTTCACGGTTACACCCGCGAGATTCTGGAACGCGACGGCGAGCCGGCGCATCAGGTTTATCGGGAGTTTGCCGAATACGCCGGCGGTCTGCCGCTCGTCTCGTTCAATCTGGAACTTGATCTGGACGAAGTGTTGCAGCCGGAGTGGAAGCGGCTGGGCATCGGCGCGATTGGCAGTCGCGGGTTTTGCGCCCTGCGGCTGGCGCAGCGGCTGCTTGATCCTGTGCCCGCCGGCAACTGCAAGCTGCAAACGTTGCGGCAGTATTATCGCCTGCCCGAACGCGGCGCGCACACGGCGCTGGGCGACGTGCAAACGGTCGCGGACTTGATGGCGCAGGTGCTTCGCCCGATTGCCGGGCATCGCGGTCTGGATACGTGGGAAAAGCTGGTCGCGTTTGCGGCGGAAGAATGGTTTCCGTCCCGTATCGCCTTCGGGAAACACAAGGGGCGGTTGATTCAAGAGGCCCGCAAGGACGCGGAGTTGCGCGGCTGGCTGGACTGGCTGGCCAAATCCGCCAATGCCCGCAACGCGAAGATGGGTCGCTGGTATTTGCGGCAACTGGAAATGGCCGCCGCGCAACCGGACACGACGGTGTTTGCCACGCCGGGAATTGACGGCGAACCGGAGCGCGCAGCCCTGGGAGCGCCGGCATCTCTGCCGGCGGGTTCTCCGAATTGCAACGCGCCGGCAAGGATGCCAGCGCTCCCAGGTTCATGGAGAGGAGGTGCGTTTAGTTTGGTTGCCCCTCTCCTCAATCCTCTCCCCACTCCAGAGTCGTGGGGAGAGGAGGCCCGAGTTGGAACAATTGCGGCAATTGGTGGCGGCGGCGCGGGCGCGGTTGGCGGAGTTGGAAGCCAGTTTCACGAAGGAGAAATCGCGCGTGGATGTCATGCAGGCGGTGTTGTTCCGGCAATTGCGCGGGCATTATCAGCAGCGCGACCGGCTGCGGCTGATCGTGGATTACCGGCGGAAGTTTCTGGATTCGCTGGTGCGCGGCGGCGAGGAGGAGGAAAGTTGGTTCACCTCACCCCGGCCCTCTCCCCATCGGATGCTGAGAGGGAGACGAAGGAGGAGGCGGAACTGTCGCGGCTCTGGAAGAAGCTGGTGAAGTTGTATCGTCCCGACCGCTTCGCGCACGAGGAAACGATTTGTGTTCACCTCACCCCGGCCCTCTCCCCATCCGATGCGGAGAGGGAGAAGACCAAGCTGACCGCCGCCATAAACCGGGCGAAGGACGCGGGCGACATCCAGACGTTGCGGGAGATCGCGGAAGACCCGCATGGCTTCATCCTGCGCCAGGGCTGGGCGACGCTGGATTTCAGCGACGCGGCGGAACTGGCGCAGTTGCGCCGGCTGCATGAGACGTTGCAACTGGAAATCATTGCCGTGCTCGAATCGTTGAATCGCCTGCGGGAAAGTCCGGATTACGAGCTTTGCCAGTTGAGCGAGCAGAAGCCCGGCCTGCTGGATGAACTGGCGGCGGAAAGGAAGACGCTGCTGGAAAAAGAGAGCGGGGAGTTGCAGGAACAGGCGGACAAGCTCGCGGAGGAAATCAGGGAGTTGGGTGGCGGGGAGGCGTCGCGAATCGTGTAGCAAGGAGCATCGCCACGCGTGCATGACACGAGGATGAAGGCGGACTCGCAAACGCGCCGTAGCCGGAGGCCGGCGCTCCACTCTACAACCTAAATTTTCACCTTGAACTGCTCACCCTTCTTGAGCGACTGCGCGAAGCCGGCCAGCAACTGCGGAATTTGTTCGAGGTCTTTCAGACTCACAACCTCGACCGGTGAGTGCATGTAGCGGTTCGGCAGGCTGATCAGCCCGCTCGCAATGCCGCCGCGCGTCCAGAAAATCGCGTCGGTGTCCGTGCCGCTGGTGTTTGACATCGCTTCATGCTGGAGCGGAATCTTCTTCGCCTTCGCCACCTGCTCGATGCGCGTGACGACTTCGGGATGGTTGCAACCGCCGTGGGTGATCGTCGGGCCGTGGCCGATTTTCACGTCGCCGTGCTGCATCTTGCTCACGGTCGGATAATCGGTCGCGTGCGTCACGTCCACCACCAGCGCCACGCCGGGCTGGAGCGAATAGGCGATCTGCCGCGCGCCGAGCAGGCCGACTTCTTCCTGCACGTTCGATACCGCGCAGACTTCCGCGTGGAGTTTCGCCTTCGATTCCTTCAAGAGCCGCAGCGCCTCGATCACGGCGAACGTGCCGATGCGGTTGTCGAACGCCCGCGCCACGGCGAGGTCGCCGCGCAACATGTCGAACTCGTCCACCAGCGTGATCGGGTCGCCGACGCGCACGAGCTTTTCCGCCTCCTTTCGTTTGCCGGCGCCGATGTCTATGAACAGGTCGTGAATCTTCGGCGGCTTCGGCTCGGCCTCGAGCTTCATCAAGTGCGGCGCGACGTTGCCGACGACGCCCTTGACCGGGCCGTTGCGCGTGTGGATGACCACGCGTTGCGCCTTGGTGATGGCGGCGTCCACGCCCCCCATCTTGCGCACGTAGAGGTAGCCGTCGTCGTCAATGTAGTTGACGGCCATGGCGATTTCATCGGCGTGGCCGGCGAGCATGAGGCGCGGCGAACCGCCCTTGTTCAGCACGGCGACGCAGTTGCCATAGGCGTCGGAGAAGGTTTCGTCGGCGAATGGTTCCGCGTAATCGAGCCAGACGCGCTGGCCGCGCGTTTCGTGGCCAACAGGGCTCGGGGTGTTGACGAGGCGCCGCAGGAATTCGAGTGATTCAGTTCGCATGGAGGGAGTATGCCGTCGCGCGGCGGCGGGTCAAAGGATCAAAGCGCGCCGGCCCGTGGTGCTTCCGAGTTCAAACCGCTTCCCGCAACCGGCGCGCCTTACCCGCTGGTCGGAGAAAGTTGTCAGCGCCCGCCGGGGTCTCACGCGGCGAGCAGTTTTTCGATCTCCTTGTGGAACGCTTCGACCCCGGCTTTGTCGTAGCCGACCTTGATCTTGTGAACCTTGCCCTGCTTGTCAATCACCACGACGTGCGGGATGGCCGAGCAGCCGTAGGCCTCGAAGACTTCCTTCCCGACGAACGCCACGGGCCAGTTGATCTTCTTCTCGCCGATGAAATCCTTCATGCGCGCGAGTTCCGTCTCCGCCGACATGTCCTTCTTGGAGCTGTGCTCCTTCTTGTAATAGCCGTAAAAGCGCGTCACGCCGACCATCCGCAGGCCCTTGGACTTCAACTCGTCGTTCAACTCGCGCATCGAGGGGAGCGAGGCGATGCACGGGCCGCACCAGTGCGCGAAGAAATCGAGCACGACCACTTTGCCCTTCAAGTCGGCCAGATTCTTGAAATCGCCGATGGTGTGCGTGGGCTTGAAGTCCGCCGCGTCCTTGCCGACGAACTTGGCGAGCTTGGCGTCCCGCTCCTGGTTTCTGGCGGCGGCGGCGGCGGCGGCGTTGGTGTTGCCGCCAGTGCGATTCGCGAACGCTTGGGCAAACGAGGCCCGGCGGACGGCCTGCACGGCTTCGGCTTCCTTGCCGGGATTGTCGGCGATGGCCTTGCGGGTTTTCGCCAGATTCCCGGCGGCGGCTTTCGCCTGATCCTTTTGTTTGTCGTCGGCGAACCCTTCCTTGGGCACGGCGGCCTCGCCGGCGGCCAGAATCTTGAGCGCCGTTTCCCTGTCGGCGTCGGTCAGCGCGGTGAGGACCTGGGCATTGGCGAGATTGGCCAGTTGGATGCCACCGGCGGCGTTGGCCGGTGTGGCTTCACCGATGGTTTTGGCCACCCCGCGCATGTCCTTCAGGCGGCTGCTGGCGGTGATCAACGCCATCTGGGCCTTGAATTTCTCCTCGCCTTTGGCTTGGGCTGCCCAGCGGCCGGCGACGGTTTGCGCGCCTTTGTAGTCCTGTGCTTGCGAGAACAGGTCGGTCCATGCCGCCGCGTGGCTGAGGTCCACTTTTGCGGCGTCCACGTCCTTCACGCCGTCCCTGGCTTTGGCCAGCGCCTCGGCGGCGATCGCCGCAAGGTCGGGCCGCTTCTCGGCCGCCTTCGCCTCCGCCAGGCGGTCGGCGCGCAATTTCTTGATCGCTTCGAGAACCGCGTGCGGGTCCTCGGCGGCGCTCAATCGTGACGCAATCGCGCAAATGAGAACGGCAACAAAGACAAATCGGTGGTGAAGTTTCATGCTGGCAGCGTAGCCGGCTGCTCAATCCCGCGTCAATATCGGTTTGAGCCGCCAACCGAAACTGAGCGCCTCTCGACACCTCCCCCGTTCGGAGTTCCGTTCTGCCGCGCGCGACGGCTCGGGCGCATTACCATGCTTTGCCGCGCAAACGCGGAACTCCAAACCAAGCTCCCTCTTGCTTCGGGGGATGGTCACGAGTTGCGCCCAGGTGATGGCCGGCGCAAATTCCCTCCTGCTCAGATTTTCTAGTTGGCCTGCGGCGGCGCTGCTGTATCGTCCGGACGCAATTACGAATCATCAGCCAGCCGAGACATGCCCCCGACTCCTTCGATTCCGCCCCCCGGCACCGGCATCCGCCGCCCGTTGCTCGTCCTGCTTGTCTCCCTGGTGGTGGTAGTCGGTGCGCTGTTTCACAAGAGCTTCCTGCCGGATCACGTCCTGTTCAACAACGACACGCCGCTGGGCGCATTCGTGGGCATGGCGGACGACGCCGTGGGCAACATCCGCGAAGCCTGGCTCGGGCTGAACTGGCTCGGTTTTGCGCAACCGGGCGGCGGCGTGCGGCTGGGCCATCTGTTGTTCACGGCGCTGGGACCATTTTTCTTTCTGAAGATCGTTGCGCCACTCTCGCTCATCCTGCTCGGCCTGAGTGCGGGTTATTTTTTCCGGCAACTCAAACTCGCGCCGCTGGCTTGCGTGCTCGGCGGGCTGGCGGCGGCGCTGCATTCGGACTTTCTCGGCAACGCCTGCTGGGGGCAAATCTCGAGGCCGTTGTCGCTGGCGGCGTCGTTCCTGGCGCTGGGTCTCACCGAGAACGCGGGCGGATGGCGCGGCTGGGCCAGGATCATGCTGGCCGGGATGGTGGTGGGCTGGGGCGTCATGGAGGGCTTCGACGTCGGCGCCATCTTCAGCATTTTTGTCGCGATCTACCTCGTGTTCCGCTCGTTGGCCGGCGGACCGGGCGCACCCGTAAGAAAACTGGCCGACGGCGTGATTCGCGTGGCGGTGGTGGCCGGGTTCGCCGGATTCATCGCGGTGCAAACCATCCACGGCCTGGTCGGCACGCAGATCATCAATGTCAAGGGCATGGGCCAGGATCAAAAAACCAAGACCGAGCGCTGGGACGAAGCCACGATGTGGAGCCTGCCGAAGAAGGAAACGCTCGCGCTGGTCGTGCCCGGCCTGTTCGGCTACCGGATGCAAGGCATCGGCCCGGACCCCGGCGACGGCAGTTATTACTGGGGCGCGATCGGCCAGACACCAGGATGGGAGACGCATCATCAGGGCAATCCCCGGTTCGGCGGCGGCGGGCCGTACTCCGGCGTGCTGGTGGTGGTCCTGGCGCTCTGGGCGCTGTGCAACTCTTTCAGCAAGTCGCAATGCGCGTTCACCGCGACGCAGCGGCGGTTGATCTGGTTCTGGGCGGGCATGGCCTTGATCTGCCTGTTGTTCGCGTATGGCCGGCACGCGCCGTTCTACCAGTTTTTCTACGCGCTGCCATACGCCTCGACCATCCGCAACCCGGTCAAGTTCATCCACATCTTCGACTGGTGCCTGGTCGTGCTGTGCGCGTTTGGCGCGCATGGATTGGCGCGCGGCTACCTGGAAAAAACACACGCAACGACAACGAATCGCCCGGGCGCAAAAGGGGTGACTCCCGGCACGGCGGGCTTCGACAGGAAATGGATCGCCGGTTCCATTCTGTTGTTCGTCCTGAGCGTCGTCGGGCTGCTGCTCTACGCGGCGACGCAAAGCGGATTGCAGCGGTATCTGCAAAGCGTGGCGTTTGACGCTGACACCACGGCCAAGATTGCGAAGTTCAGCCTGCGCAGCGGTGCCGGGTTCGTCGTGCTGCTGGCCGTGGCGCTGGGATTGGTCGCGCTGGTGATGCGGGGCCGGTTTGCCGGCGGCGCCGCGCGATGGGGCGCGGCGCTCCTGGGGCTGACGCTGGTCGTGGACCTGGGCCGCGCGGATCTGCCCTGGGTGCTGTACGTCAACGCACCAGTGAAGTACGCCACCAATCCGGTGCTGGATCGGTTGCGCGATAAACCCGAGCACCAGCGCGTCACGATTTTTCCATTGGAACGGTTCGTCAAGTTCGACCAGTTGCCGCGCGATCTCGTGCCCCTGGCGGAGAGCTACCTCCAACTCAACCAGCTTTACCGCATCGAGTGGACGCAACACCACTTTCAGTATTACAAGATTCAGGCGCTCGATGTCATCCAATTGCCACGCACCCCGGAGGACTATGCGGCCTACGAAACGGCCCTGGTCCGCGCGCCCCTCCGCCGCTGGGAGTTGACGAACACGCGTTTCTTGCTTGCGCCGACGGCATTGCTCGAATTGTTCAACCAGCAATTGGACCCGGTGCAAAAACGGTTTCGCGTCGTCTTACCGTTCGACCTCGCGGCCAAACCGGGTTTGCTGGACGAGCGCAATCTGACCCCACTGGAACGCGTCACCGCAGTGGCCAACACCAATGGGCAGTATGCGCTGTTCGAATTCACCGGCGCGCTGCCTCGCGCGAAACTCTACGCCCAGTGGCAGGTGATCACGAACGATCAGGAAACTCTCTCCCAACTGGCGGGCAGCGCCTTCAATCCGCAACAGACCATGTTGGTGAGCAGCCCGCTGCCCGGGCCGGTGGCCACGACCAATCCGGTTGCCGCTTCCGCCGAGATCGTCCACTACGCGTCCAAGTCCATTCAACTCCGCGCCAAGTCCGACATCCCCTCCGTGCTCCTGTTGAACGATCATTTCGATCCCGGTTGGCAGGTGACGGTAGATGGCAAGCCAGCGGAACTGCTCCGTTGCAATTACATCATGCGCGGAGTGCATTTGCCGCCGGGGGACCACCCGGTCGAGTTCAGTTTCGCGCCGCCCACCTGGCCATTCCGGGTCAGCCTGGCAGCAACCGCCGTGGGGCTGATGCTGCTGGGTGTAATCCTCTTCTGCCGCGAACGCCATCCGGACAGAACATGAACCTGGCGGCAGCCAGGCGGAGGGCGCAATTTAGAATCATTCTAATTATTGACAGCGCCCAGGGCGTGGACGCATCTTGTCACCGGCATGACCTCAATCCGTGGCAAACAACCGGGCCGCGACCTTCCCGGGCTTCTTAGCGAGCGCGGGCTGCGCTTCACGCCGCAGCGCCGGCGCGTGTACGACGTGCTGCTTCAGAAGCTCGATCACCCGACGGCGGAGGATGTGTTCATCCGCGCCAAGCGGCAGATGCCGGACATTTCGCACGCGACGGTTTACAATTGTCTCGACGCGCTGGTGCAGTGCGGCCTCGTGCGGCTGGTGCAACTGGAACGCGGCGCGACGCGCTATTGTCCAAACATGGAGGAACACGCGCATTACTATTGCGACGAGTGCGGCGCGGTGTTCGATGTGTCGCTGGCGGCAGACAAGCCGTCTGTGCCGCGGCCAAGAGGTTTCAAAGTAGATCATTACGAGATTGCGGTTCACGGGCTTTGCGCCGATTGCGCGCCAAAGAAGAAATGATTTTTCGATATGAGCACAGCAACTGAGACCATTGAGGGCTTGGTCCAAAAGGAATACAAATACGGTTTCTACACGGACGTGGAAACCGATTCCGCGCCGCCCGGCCTGAACGAGGATATCATCCGCCTCATTTCGACGAAGAAGAAAGAGCCGGAGTGGATGACCGCGTGGCGGCTCAAGGCGTACCGGCACTGGACGACCATGACCGTGCCGACGTGGCCGAAAGTGCATTATCCGCCGGTGAACTTTCAGGACATCACTTATTACTCCGCGCCCAAGCAGCAGGGCGACGGGCCGAAGAGCCTGGATGAGGTTGATCCGAAATTGCTGGAGACTTACGAGAAGCTCGGCATCCCGTTGCGCGAACGCGAGCGGCTCGCGGGCGTGGCGGTGGACGCGGTGTTTGATAGCGTGTCCGTCGGCACGACTTTCAAGAAACAGCTTGGCGAAAAGGGCGTCATCTTTTGCTCGATGAGCGAGGCGATTCAGGAACATCCCGACCTCGTGAAGAAATACATCGGCATGGTGGTGCCTTACACCGACAACTTCTATGCGTCGCTGAATTCGGCCGTCTTCACGGACGGTTCGTTCTGCTACATCCCGAAAGGCGTGCGCTGCCCGATGGAGCTTTCAACTTACTTCCGCATCAACGCCGCGAAGTCCGGCCAGTTCGAGCGCACGCTCATCATCGCGGACGAAGGTTCGCACGTGAGCTACCTCGAAGGTTGCACCGCGCCGATGCGCGATGAAAACCAGCTGCACGCGGCGGTCGTCGAACTCATCGCGCTGGAGAATGCGCAAATCAAATACTCGACGGTGCAGAATTGGTATCCGGGCGACGAGAACGGCAAAGGCGGCATCTACAATTTCGTAACCAAGCGCGGACTCTGCAAAGGACGCAACTCGAAGATTTCGTGGACGCAGGTCGAAACCGGGTCGGCCATCACCTGGAAATATCCGAGCTGCATTTTGCAGGGCGACAATTCCGTCGGCGAATTTTATTCCGTGGCGGTGACGAACAATTATCAGCAGGCCGACACCGGCACGAAGATGGTTCACATTGGCAAAAACACGCGCAGCACGATTGTGTCAAAAGGCATTTCCGCCGGGCATGGGCAGAACAGCTATCGCGGTCAGGTGAAAATCCAGAAGAGCGCCACGAACGCGCGCAATTTCTCGCAATGCGACTCGATGCTCATCGGCTCGAAGTGCGGCGCGCACACGTTCCCCTACATCAAGGTGAAGAACACGACCGCGAGCGTCGAGCACGAAGCCTCGACTTCAAAGATTGGCGAGGACCAGATTTTTTATTGCAATCAGCGCGGCCTCTCGACACAGGACGCCGTGAACATGATCGTGAACGGCTTTTGCAAGGAAGTGTTCAAGGAACTGCCGATGGAATTCGCCGTGGAAGCGCAGAAACTTTTGGGCGTGAGCTTGGAGGGGAGTGTGGGGTAGTTTCTCGGCGCAGATGCCATTTTCTGAACAAACCAAGTTGGAAGCCAAACGCAGGGCGCATTTCTCATGTGTGATTTGCCACCAAGCGTTTGTCGAAATCCACCACATCGTGCCTCAAGCGGAAGGGGGGAGTGATGACCTCGAAAATGCCGCTCCTCTTTGCGCCAGATGTCACGATTTGTTCGGGGCGAATCCAGACAAAAGGAAACAACTTCGTGAAATGAAGGATTTGTGGTGGGAACTTTGTGAGAACAATAGAACAAATCCTGACTTGATTGCTTTTAATCAAAAGCTCGATGCCATCCAAGTGAACCAACGTACGCAATCTGAGACATTGGCTGAAATTAAGGACTTGATGGCTGGTTATCATCTGCAGTTGAGCAAGAATATTGCTTTGAGCGGCACTATTAGTGAAATCACAGGAGTGACGGGTGTTTATTTTGGGCCTCAAAAGCGGTGAAAAAGTTCTGACCCATGATAGCTCCTGCTGCGATTTTAGGCTTTGCGTGCGGCTTGACCGATTGACCCAAAAATGAGCAATCCAATCCTCGAAATCAAAAACCTCAGCGCGGGCGTTGAGGGCAAACAAATCCTCAAGGGCGTCAGCCTCACGATCCACGCGGGCGAAGTCCACGCCGTCATGGGCCCGAACGGGAGCGGCAAAAGCACGCTGGCCGCAGTGCTTGCGGGACGCGGCGGTTACGACATTTCGGCTGGCGAGGTGCTCTATTGCGGCAAGGACCTGCTGGACCTCGACCCCGAGGAGCGCGCGCGCGAAGGGCTGTTCCTCGCGTTCCAGTATCCGGTTGAGATTCCCGGCGTGAACAGCACCTACTTCTTGAAAGCCGCGCTCAACGAAATCCGCAAGCACCACGGCCAGCCCGAACTCGACGCGATGGAATTCCTCACGCTCGTGAAGGAGAAAATGCAGTTGCTACATTTGAGCGACGACCTGCTCAAGCGCTCGGTGAACGAGGGTTTTTCCGGCGGCGAAAAGAAGCGCGCCGAGATTTTCCAAATGGCCGTGCTCGAACCCAAGCTCGCCGTCCTCGACGAAACCGATTCGGGTCTGGACATTGACGCGCTCAAAGTCGTCTCGCGCGGCGTGAACAAACTCAAGCGCGCCGACAACGCGCAACTCGTCATCACGCACTACCAACGGTTGCTGAACTACATCATCCCCGACTTTGTCCACGTCCTTGTGGATGGCCACATCGTGAAGTCCGGCGGCAAAGACCTCGCCCTGGAACTCGAAGCCAACGGCTACGACTGGATTCTGAAGCATCAAGCGGTGGCGATGTAACGTGCTTCGCCGGAGCGGGGAAGTTGCGGCGTGGGTGGCCCGCTCGGCCGTTACCACATCGCCCAACAGCCGTCGTTGTCCCATTGTTGCGAGCCGCGATAGACATCCATCCGCTTGATATTCTTCCACTGCACGGAGCCATCCAGCAGGCCAACGTTGCCGCCGGACGCTCCGATGGCTGCCGACGATGCGCCGCCCACGCCGGAATTGTCAACGGGATCAATTGCCTGCAAGACGGCGCCGCTCTTCGCGTGCGGCGCGTAGCTCTGCCGGTAGAGCGGCGACCAGTCGTTCATGTCCGAAAGCAGCACGAGTCCGCTGTTCTCGGTCAGCTTTTGCGGCGAAATCCATCTCGCGGAATGCCCCGGCAGGGCGGGCCACGGCGTGTTGGTGTGACCGCCGTGGTAGTTGTAGCCGATGACGTAGCCATACTGCCGCTCCTCGAACGGCCGCTGCGCCTGCTGTTTGATGAACCATTCGCCAAAGCTTGGGCAATGCATCATCCGCTCGGTTGCGGTGTACTGGACAATGGCATTGCTGGTGGCGGCGCTGACGACCGGCAGATGGTCATCGTCCGCCTTCATGGGTTTGTTCGGCGCTCCGCTGGGCACGAATTGCCGGTTGTCATCGCCATACATGTGAATGGCCATGCTGAACTGGCGCATGCTGTTCTTGCAACTGGTGCGCTTGGCGCGCTCCTTGGCGCTGGCCAACGCCGGCAACAACAAGGCCGCCAGGATTCCGATGATGGCAATCACGACGAGCAATTCGATCAACGTGAATGCGCGCGGTTTTGCCGGACGGACAGTGGATGGCAATGACTGGTTTTGCATTTCGGCTACTACTTTGGCTCGCTCACGTTGAAGAATCGAGGCAGTGGGGCGGCGTCCACGTTGGTGACCCGCACAATGCCGTTGGTGAGGGTCAAGGCATTGGTCAGTTTGGTCCATTGCTCGAATGACAGGGCGAGGTTGGTGCTGGCGCGCACACCCATGCCGGGAAGGCGGTTTGAACTGACCGGCGTACCGTCCGTGGTGCGAATCGTGAGTTGGAGTTTGTCTGGCGGAACGGGCTGGGGCGGATCCAATTCGAGGGCCGGGAGCGAAAGATCAAAAGCCGCTGCGTAAGAAGTGCTGCGCACGTAAACCTTGCCGTCGCACACAGCCGGAGCGTTCCAACATTTGTTGGTCGCGTCATAGTAATCCGGCATCGCCAGAAATCGCGCTACCTCGGTGTAAGCATTGGTGTTCAGGTTGGCCAGCACGAGGTCACCTCGCTCGGTGATGACGAGCAGGTGATCGTCCACGATGAGGGTCGAGCCGCGGCCGAAGTTGTTCGCCGCCCATTTCTGAGTGCCGGTTCGCATGTCGAGGCATCGTAGTTGCGCGTTGGCGTTGTCGGGAGTGAATTGGCCGAAGAGACAGCCTTGCCAACAAACCGGCGTGGACCAATGGCTCTGGTGCGCGTTGGTGGACCAAAGCAGGCGTGGCACGTGAGTCGCGTTGGTGTACACAATCTCGTAGGACGCCGCCCGCATCGTGTAATTGGCTGTGATGAACACCAGGTTGCTGTAAACGGCAGGGGAGGCCGCCAGTGAGGTGGTGTAGCCGAACGGGTAGTTGGTCCGCCAGAGCAAAGCTCCCGTTTGTGGATTGAGCGACAACAACCCGCTCTGCGTGGCGAAGATCAACTGGCGCACACCGTTCATGGTGGTGAGTACGGGCGTCGAATGAGTCATGTCCCCCTCCTCCGTGCGCCAGGCCGGGCTGCCGTCGCTGGTGCGCAAGGCCATGAGATTGGAACTGCAAGAATACGCGTTGAGATAAACCAACCCGCTGTCCACGAGTGGCGACGCCGCGTTTTGCCAGCCAATCACTTGGCAGCCATAAGCCAGCCGCAGATCGTTCGACCACGCTACAGCGCCGTTCGTCGCGTTGAGTCGTAGGAGTTTGAGGTAGGACGTCAGGACGTAAACCGATCCGCCGACCAACGTGGGCGTGCTGCGCGGGCCGTCGTCGGTGCTGCCGACCCCGCCGTCGTAAAAGACGATGTCGTCCACCGGCGTCGCCCACAATTCCGCGCCGGTGTTCGCGTCAAGCGCCAGACACACCTCCACGTCCTCCCCGCCAACATCCCGATGCACCTGGGTCAGCACGCGTCCGCCACTGGCGGTCAAGCCCGTGACGCCGTTGCCGAGGAAGACTCGCCAAAGAGCATTCGTCACCGATCCCGTCCAGTTCTTATTGATGCGATCGGTTGAGACGCCATCGTGATTCGGCCCGCGATACTGCGGCCAGTCGGCGCCCAAGGCCATGGTGAGGACCGTGAAAAACACCGCAGCGGGTCCGGCACAGCATCTGATCAATCCGCGGGTGGGTTGAATGAGAACGGTGCTCATGGCAATTGCCTCCACAATCCGCCAATTCCCAGAATCGTCAATCGCAAGTCTTGGTTCCTGCCCGCGCCGCTTGCCTTGCTCCGCCGCGCGGGTTTAGCCTGCGGCCTCATGCGTCTGCTGGACCGCTACCTCTTGCGCGAACTGGTCGCGCCGCTCGGTTTTTGTCTCGGCGGCTTCCTGGTGTTCTGGATCGCGTTCGATCTGTTCAGCGATCTGGGCAGGATGCAGGTGAACCGTCTGCGGGCCGGTGACATTGCCGAGTATTACCTGGTCAAGGCGCCGGAGTTCGTGGTGGTGGTGCTGCCGCTGTCCTTGTTGCTGGCGCTGCTGTACTCGCTCACGAGCCACGCCCGGCACCATGAGCTGACCGCCATCCGCGCGGCGGGGGTGAGTTTGTGGCGGTTAAGCCTGCCGTATTTTGGCGTCGGGCTGGCGGCCAGTCTGGTGTTGTTCGCAATGAATGAGCTGTGGGTGCCGCAGGCGGCCGAGCGGGCCGAGCGGATTTTGAGCCGGCGGGTGGACCGCCAGAAGGACGCCCGCGACCGCCACCGCGTGCGCGATTTCGGTTTCAAGAACGCGCGCGACGAACGGACCTGGCAGATGGGACTCTATGACGAACGCACCGGGGAAATGTTCCGGGTGGAGGTGGACTGGATCGAGGGCGGCGCACGGCGATGGATGTTTGCGGATCGCGCCGCGCTGACGAACGGCGCGTGGACCTTTTTCAACGTGCGCGAATTCCGGGACGATCCGCGGGCGCATGCGGAGTTGGTGCCCTCGCTTCAGACCAACGTGCTGACGATGCCTGCCTTCAGCGAAACTCCGGATGAAATCCGAAGCGAAATCAGAATCGCCCCGCGGCTGGGTCTGCGTGGCGCCCGCAAAGCCGACATGCCGGTTTCCGAAATCCTCGATTACTTGCGCCTGCACCCCAACCCGGCCCGGCCCGAGCAAGCCTATCTCTACACGAAACTCCACGGGCGGCTGGCCGCGCCGTGGACGTGCCTGGTGGTGGTGGTGATCGCATTGCCCTTCGGTGCCGCGTCCGGACGACGCAACATTTTCGTAGGCGTGGCTGGGAGCATTTTCATCTGCCTTGTCTATTTTCTAGTGCTGCAACTGGGGCTGGCGCTCGGGGCGGGCGGCTACCTGCCCGCTTGGCTGGCAGGGTGGTTTCCAAACCTCGGCTTCGGGCTGGCGGGGTTGTGGTTGACGGGGAGAGTTAGATAAAAGTCCCGGGTTCCGAGTCCACAGTCATCCGAAGCGCGCGAAGCGTTTGGAGTGCGGTGGCTGGCGGGGAACAGGGCTGACACCGCTTTCAGGAAGACGAGCAACTTCGAACCTCCAAACTCGAGAATTCACCTGCAGTCTCCAAACTTTGGACTCTGGACTGCGGACTTTGGACTGTGGACACTTCGTTGCGGATGAGCGACGAGCTGGCCGAATTGAAGGCGCGTTACGAACGGCTGCACCTGCTTTACCAGGTGAGCAACGTGATGCACTCCACGTTGGAGCCGCAGGAGGCCCTGCACCTGATCGTGCGCGAAGCGGTGCGGGTGGTCGGCGCTTCGAGCGGGTCGGTAGTGCTGATCAATCCGACGACCGGGCTGCTGGAGATTCACGCGGCGGAGGGACTGCCGTCCGACGCGGCGAAATTGCGATTGCGCGTGGGCGAAGGGATCACGGGTTGGGTCGCCCGCACCGGCAGGGCGGCGCGCGTCGGCGACGTGACGCAAGACGCGCGATACGTTCCGGTGCGCCGCGGCGTCCGCTCGGAACTGGCGGTTCCGCTGGAAGTCAACGGCGAGGTGCGCGGCGTGCTCAACGTGGACGCGGACCGGGAGGACGCTTTTGGCGCCGCCGACCAGGAATTACTCGACGGTCTCGCGGTCCAGGCCGCGCGCGTGATTCACAACACCTGGCTTTATGAGCAGTTGCGGCTCAAGGCGCGTTTGTTCGAGTCGCTCGCCAGCGTCAGCCGCACGATCAATGCGACGCTCAATCTGGAGGACGCGCTCCCGCTCATCACGCGCGAGGCGTGTCTCCTGATGCGAACCAAGATGTGCGCGGTCATGCTGCTGGATGAATCGCGCGCCTGGCTGGAACTCAAGGCCAGCTTCGGCGCCGGCCCGGGCTACACGCGCAAACCGAGATTGGCCGTGGCTGAGAGTTTGCTCGGCGCGGTCGTGCGGCGGCGCAAGCCGGTTCAAGTCGAGGATGTCCGGGTTTCGGGCCGCTATCAAAACACCGAGGTGGCCCGTCGCGAGGGGTTGGTGTCGCTGCTGAGCGTGCCGTTGGTGTTCCGCGGCGAGGCCATCGGCACCTTGAGCGTTTACGCGGCGGATCGTTACGTTTTTTCGAATGAGGAGGTGCGCATTCTCTCCGCGTTCGCGGAATTGTCGGCCATCGCCATCGAGAAAGCCCGGTTATATGAACGGGTGGTGGACGTGGAGGAACAGTTGCGCCAGAACGAGAAACTCTCCGCGCTCGGCTTGCTGGCGGCGGAAGTGGCGCACGAAATCCGCAATCCGCTCACGGTGATGAAGCTGTTGTATCACTCGCTCGATTTGAAATTCGCCGCGGACGACCCGCGCGCCGAGGACGCGCGGCGGCTGGATGAGAAACTCACGCACCTGAACCGGATAGTGGAGCGGATGCTCGACTTCGCGCGGACTTCGGAACCGAAATTGGCGCCGGTGGATTTGAACGGGTTGCTCGAAGAGCTTTGCCTGCTCTTGCGACACAAGTTAGCCCACCAGTCGGTGCGCCTGAAAAAGGTGTTGTCGCCGGGGCTTCCGCGGATTACAGGTGACGCCGTCCAATTGGAGCAGGCTTTTCTGAATCTGATCCTGAACGCCGTGGAAGCCATGCCCGAGGGCGGAACGCTCACCATCCGTTCGCACGCGGAAGCCGCGCGAAGCAAAACCGCTGAGGCGAAACACGTCACGATCGAGATCGCGGACACCGGCTCGGGGATGAGCCGGGAACGGCAACGGATCGTCCTGGGTTCGCTGCTCACCACCACCAAACCAAGGGGGACGGGGCTTGGCCTGGCCATCGTGGCGCGCATTGTCGAGTTTCATCATGGGCGGATGAAGTTCGTTTCAGGCAGATGCAAGGGAACGGCCGTTCGCGTAACGCTGCCGATTTGACCCGGCTTGCATGATCTGGGCTGCGGTCAGCTCAGGAATCTTGCGTATCGGCATTTGAACGAGCACACCCGTTTCCGGTTGCCGGTGGGTGATTACCGAATCATCTCTCCCCCGGGGAGAGAGAACAGCAGTCGCACAGCCTTGGATTTTCGGAAGTCACTATGCCTTTCGTCGCTGGCTGGTGGCGCGAAGCGTGGAGCGGACGAATGGCGTGACGGCGTGATTGCGCATTGAGTCGGCGAACGATTCTCCCTCTCCTTGGGGGAGAGGGCCGGGGTGAGGGCGAGCGTTGAACGGACTTTCTCCGGCAACGCCCGGCGCGAACGGGAAAAGAAAAGCGGACGCAAAGTTGTCTCAAGCTGGAACGATCTGGCACTTGCGCAGTTGCCGGAGAAGGCCAAACGGGTGACGTAGAGGAAAAGGAATCTGGAGTTACTTGGATTTCTTCTGGGCAGCTTTGTCCGCGCGCTGAATCACGCTGCCCAAGTCAATCTCCAGCACGCAGGCAATCCGCAAGAGTGTGTCCAGGCTTGGGTTGCGCATCTCTCGCTCGACAAAGCTGATCATCGCTTGCGACAGGCCGGCCCGTTCTGCGAGTGTCGTCATTGAAAGGCCGCGCTTCACACGCTCCTCCCGCAGAATCCGGGCGACGTGGGCGGAAACCTCGTCAATGTGGCCTAAAAGCACACCTTTCCATTACCAAGAAGGCTGCTTGACACCGCAGATTACTATAGTTATTGTCGGCGCGTAATCAGGCTCATGAAAGCGATGAAGAAGATATGAACGATGCAAACATCGCACGCAGAGCGGCAATAAAGCTCCTAAAAAACAGTTTGGACAGCGTTCGCATCGAGGCCGGATTCCTCATCAAGGGCTATCGGGGATACAAGCGTCCAGGTAAGCCGGACGGGCTGAAGCAGGAGGATGTGCGTGCCAGAACGGGCTTCAAGCAGGAGTATCTCAGCCTCTTGGAGAATGGGAAAAAGATTCCTGACGACGCCAATCTGCGTAAAGTTCTCACGGAATGTGGATTTCACCTGAATGCTCCGGGCGGCAAAGCGTTCTTTGAGCTATTATGTTTTTATGTTTTAGGGCCATGCACTTGATTCCCCTTGGCCAAAATTGGCCCAATCAGTTGAGTGGCAGCGGATTGGCAACCACAAGATGCAGCGGTCAGGGGACTGATGTGCATAGCCCTATTATGTTTTATCCGAGACAACGAACGCAACCTCGCCAAGTTACAATCCGAAAAACCCCAATAGAAAGTCCTTCAAACGAACCAGCCTATGAAGAAAGCGCGAACTATTGTTTGCCAATTTGCCACGCTGGTCTTTGCATCGGTGTCATTCAGTCTTGACGCTCAAGTCTTGAACTGGACCAACAAGGCAAGTCTTCCTCAAGCAGCATATGTCAACGGCGGGCGTTCTTTCGGTGTTACGGCGCTCAACAACAAGTTCTACTTGGTGGGTGGTTTGAACTGGCCTTCATCTATTGCAACGGTTTTTGAATATGATCCTGGCTCGGATTCATGGACTCAAAAATCCAACATGCTCGCGAACCGCTATGCTCCGCCAGCGGCGGCTCTAAACGGAAAGCTTTACGCCATCGGGGGACAGAACAATGGCGGGATACTCTCGACCGTGGAAGAGTACGACCCAACCAGTAACACTTGGACGAACCGGGCGAGCATGAATCAAATCCGCTACGCCTTCCAAGCCGTCGCTCTGAATGGGAAAATTTACGCTCTTGGAGGGCAAGAAACCGGTGACGTTCCATTGACTTCGGTGGAAGAGTACGACCCAACATCAAACACATGGACTCCCAAAGTGAACATGCCGACTCCACGTGTGTCCTTCGGGGCTGTTGCCCTCAATGGAATAATTTACGTTGTTGGTGGACGGATGAACAACACTTTCATTCCACAGGTTTTCTCGTATGACCCTGGGTCGAACATTTGGTCAACCAATGCCAACATTCCAACCCCCAGAGAGACTATGGGCGTAGTTGTGGCAAATCAGCGGATTCTGGCAATGGGCGGAAGCAGTCCCGGCCTCCCCCGTTCGACTGTTGAGGAGTACGACCCATCGTCCAATGTCTGGGTCAGAAGATCGGATTTGCCGACTTCCAATCGAAACGAGTGTTTCGGCGTTGTGTTTGATGACACGCTCTACGTCTTCGGCGGTTATGACGTGTGGACGATGCAAGCTGCGAAGGTTGCACCCATTTTGAATTTCTACACGGCACTGGAACTGGAGTTTCTGACAAGGATCGGCAAGGTTTATCAATTGCAGGCCTCTCCAGATTTGATCACATGGACGAACTTCGATTCTGCCATAGGTGGTGACGGGAATTACTGGTCCAAGATTTATTCGACGAGAGGCAAGGCAAAACTCTTTTTCCGGTTCAACGAGACTCCTTAAAAGAACTTCGTTACGCTCAATCCAGCAAGTGATGAACGGGCAAAGACGACTCCAGCCGTTTCAATAACTTCGCCGCCGCTACGAAAGCTGTTGAGACAGCTCTCCTCCATTGTGAAGCCTTGCCGTCGGCCTCAAGCCCAGTGTTTATGAGAGATTGAACCGCAAAGTTCGTTTTCATTTGCTCGCCGCGTTTGTTGAACTACTTGCCGTCTTCGACCGAAACGGGTTTAATTTTCTCCGCGATGCCTGCCGAACGCATGATCGAATGTGAGAAGCTGACCAAACGCTTCGGCCATTTCACCGCCGTGGATCACGTTTCGTTTTCCGCCGGAAAGGGTTCGATCTTTGGTTTCCTCGGGCCGAACGGGTCGGGCAAGTCCACGGTCATTCGCATCCTGTGCGGATTAAAGTTGGTGGGATTGCGGTCTTGTCTGGCGCTGCGGACGGCGGTAGCTTCTCTCGCATGAAATGGACTGAGACCATCCAACGCTGGCGCCGGCTCAACGCCGAGACCCGGCAAGAGATTTGTTGGCGGCGGATTCCGCGCCAAGTCGCTCTGTCCATGGCGTTCGAGCGGGAGTCCGTTGACCAATCATGGCTGGAGAAACTACACCGCCAGGCGGAGCCACCCGCTACATTCAAACCACACGTGGCCTCCTGAGTTATTCCCAGTTGGCCCCGCTGCTCGCGGAGCGTGTGCTCCGGGTGGAAACCGCCATTGCTTCCGGCACCTTCGCTGCGCAAGCAGCCGATGCCGATCTGATCCTCCGTTTTAATTCTGAAATTGCCGGCGATCTCGTGCCCGAGTGGGCGGGTCGCTGGCGTGATGCCGAGGTGACGGTCGGCGAGCATCATCCGCCCGCGCCGCATCGTGTGCCGATGCTCATGCGCGATTACGGCGCGGACCTTCGCACGCGCCTGGAAAACGCCAGCGGCAAGATGGGGGAATTGTTGCTGGAATTGCTCGCCTTCGCCGAGGGGCGACTGCTTTCGATCCATCCGTTCAACGATTTCAATGGCCGCATCACGCGTCTCTTTTTGCGTGAACTGCTCAGGCGATTGGACCTTCCGCCCGTTGACCTCGTTCCCACGGACGCCGCCGGCGAATCCATTTATTTTGCCGCACTGCGAGCCGGTGACGGCAACGACTGGCGTCCGCTGATGAATATATGGGAGCAGCGCTTCGAGCAATTTGGCGATACAAACGAATGATCCACGCCATGCCCGCCGAAACCATGATCGCCTGCGAAAAGCTGACCAAACGCTTCGGCCACTTCACCGCCGTGGATCACGTTTCGTTTTCCATCGCCAAGGGTTCGATCTTCGGTTTCCTCGGGCCGAACGGGTCGGGCAAATCCACGGTCATTCGCATGTTGTGCGGGTTGCTCGAACCGAGCGACGGGCAGGGGCGGATCGCGGGGTTCGACGTGGCGCGGCAGACGGAGGAGATCAAGCATCTCATCGGCTACATGTCGCAGAAGTTTTCGCTCTACGACGAGTTGACGGTGCGCGAGAACCTGACGTTTTACAGCCGGCTCTACGGGTTGCGCGGCGCGGCGCTGGCGAAGCGGCGCGAGGAATTGATCGCGCTGACGCATCTCGAACCGTATCTGGAGCGGCGCGCGGGGCTGCTCTCCGGCGGCTGGCGGCAACGGCTGGCGATGGCGTGTTCGCTCGTCCACAAGCCCAGCGTGTTGTTTCTGGACGAGCCGACGGCGGGGATTGATCCGGTGGCGCGCCGCGAGTTGTGGGATTTGCTGTTCGAGTTTTCGAGCCAGGGCATCACGCTGTTCGTGACGACGCATTACATGGACGAGGCGGAGCGCTGCTCCCACGTGGGCTACATTCACATGTCGAAACTGGTGGTGTGCGGCGAGCCGGACGATCTCAAGCAACTGCCGGTGGTGAATCCGCCGGGCACGCGGCGCATTGACGTGACGTGCGAGCACGTGACGACGGGCCTGCAAGCGGTGCGGCGATTGCCGGGCGTGCGCGCGGCGACGGTGTTCGGGCAATCCATGCATTTGCTGGTGGACGAAGGCATGCGCGAGCAACTCCTCCGCGACGAACTGATGAAGGTGAAGATTCCTCGGGCGGACATCCGACCGATTGCGCCGTCGTTGGAGGATGTGTTTGTGGCGTTGACCAATAACGGAGGTGGCAAATGACGAATGACGAATTCCGAATGACGAAAGAAGCCCGAAATCCGAAATCCGAAAATAGGCGCGCGGTTCATGAAATTATCCGTCATTCGTGCTTCGTCATTCTTTCGTCGTTCGTCATTCGTCATTCGGATTTATGAGAACGCCCTTCCGCGGCTTCAACGCCATTTTGCTCAAGGAATTCACGGTCATTTTCCGCGACCCGACGACGCTGTTCTTCATGTTCTTCCCGCCGCTGATTCAGATCGTGGCGTTCGGCTTCGCGCTGGACAACGACGTGAAACACATGGCCACGGTGGTACTCGACGAGGACCGCACGGTTGAGAGCCGCCAGTTGGTCGAGAAGTTCGTGAACACGCGGACATTCCGCGTCGTGGGCGAGGTGCAGAGCGTGGACGAACTGTCCGAGGCCATCCGGCGGGGCCGGGCTTACGTGGGGTTGCAAATCCCGCCGGATTTCACGCGCGATCTGGTGGCGGGACGCGGCGCGCGGGTGCAGGTGTTGATTGACGGTTCGAGTTCGACCATCGCATTGCAGGCGTTGCAGACTTCGATGGGTCTGGCGCTGCGGGAATCGCTGCTGACCACGATGCAGGAGGCGGGCCGTCGCGAGATACCGGTGGAAGTCCGCCCGCAGATTCTTTACAACCCGACGATGAAGAGCGCGAATTTCTTCGTGCCCGGTGTCATGGGCATCGCGCTGCAAATCGCCACGGTGTTCGCCACCGCGCTGTCGGTGGTGCGGGAGCGCGAGCGCGGGACACTGGAAAACCTGCTCGTCGCGCCGCTGTCGCGCCCGGCTTTCATGCTCGGCAAGCTCACGCCCTATTTGTGCATCTCGATGACGATGGCCGCGAGCATTTTCCTGGTGGCGCGCTGGGTGTTCGACATTCCCATCCGCGGCGACGTGAGCGCGCTGTTGCTGGCGGCGTTCCTTTACGTGTTCACCCTGTTGAGCCTCGGCCTTTTGATTTCGACGCGGGCGCGAAACCACATGCAGGCCCTGCAAATGACCCTAGCGCTGTTGTTGCCGGCGGTGTTTTTCTCCGGATTCATTTTTCCCATCGAGACGATGCCGAAGTTTTTCCAATGGCTCAGCACGCTGATTCCGGCGACCTATTTCATCGAGTTGATGCGGGCGATCATGTTGCGCGGGGCGTCGGTGACGGATTACTGGTTCAATTTCGTGGTGCTGGCTGGCATGGGGCTGGTGTTGTTCATCCTGTGCGCGCTACGGCTCCGGCAGCGTATCGAGTGAGTGAGAATGCAATTGAGAGGACCCATCCCTAATCCCTCCCGGGAGGAGAACTGGGAAGGCCGGTGATGATGCGGGCGCTGCGTTTGTAGGCGAAGTAGGAATACGCCCATTGCAAAAGCACGGCGAGTTTGTTCCGGAAGCCGATGAGGAAGATCAGGTGGATCAAGAGCCACGCGAGCCAGGCGAGCCAGCCGGAGATTTTGAGTCTCCCGATCCACGCCACGGCGGCGGACCGGCCAATCGTCGCCATCGTCCCGCGGTCGCGATATCTGAACGGCGGCCGCGGCGGCGCGCCCCCGCCCCCGGCCAGTTCGGCGTCAATGATCCGGACGACGTGACGGGCCATCTGCATGGCAGCGGGGGAAACGCCCGGGACGGGATGTCCGTTTTCCTGGACCACCAGCGCCATGTCCCCGATGGCAAAAACTTCCGGGTGATCCGGCACGCTGAGGTCGGGGTTTACCTTGACCCGCCCGGCGCGGTCGGTTTCCACCCCGAGCTTTTGCGTCAGCGGCGACGCGGCAACGCCCGCAGCCCAGAGGATGTTTTCGGCCCGGATGATTTCGCCGCTTTCCAATTCCACTTCGCCTTCCCGCATGTTTTTCACCCGCGTCGAAACGCGGACCTGCACCCCGAGACGGCTCAACTGGCGGGTGGCGCTGGCGGCCAGGTCTGGCGGGAGATGCGAAAGCACGACGGGCGACGCCTCGATCAAAATGATCCGCGCGTGGGTCGGATCAATGCGCCGGAAATCGCGGTTCAAAACGGTGCGCGCCAGTTCGGCGAAAGCCCCGGCCAGTTCCACGCCGGTCGGACCGCCGCCCACGATGACGATTGTCATGAGCCGGGTGCGTTCGACGGCGTTGGCCGTGTTCTCGGCCCGCTCGAAGGCCAGGAGCACGCGGCTGCGGATGCGCAACGCGTCGTCGAGCGTTTTCAGGCCGGGCGCGAATTGCTCCCACTCCGGATGGCCGAAGTAACTGGTGCGCCCGCCCAACGCGAGCACGAGATAATCGTAGGAAAGCGTCGTCGTTTCGAGCAGGACCCGCTTGTCCGCGAGGTTCAAATCCATCACCTTGTCCAACAACACGGTCACGTTGCGGCGTGGCGAGAGGATGGCGCGGATGGGTTGCGCGATTTCCGGCGCGGACAATCCGGCGGCAGCAACCTGGTAGAGCAGCGGTTGGAAGAGATGGTGATTGGTGCGATCCACCACCGTCACCTCCGCGGCCGGATGCCGGAAGTGTTGGCAAAACGTCAGGCCGCCGAAGCCCGCGCCGAGCACCACGACGCGTGGAATTTTGTCAGACACGCCCTCAATCTGAATTGGCCCGCTTAAAATGCAATCCATCGCGACACGATCAAAGCACGCGGCGCGGTTGCGATTGCGAATCTCAACAGCCGCCGAATCGAAGGTGCGAGCCGGCCATCCGTGGGTGTTTGCCGACAGCGTGCGGCAGATGAATCGCCAGGGCGCGGCCGGCGAACTGGCGGTGATGTATGACCGCAGGAACAAATTTCTCGCCGTCGGTTTGTTCGATCCGGATTCGCCCATTCGCGTGCGCGTGTTGCACACGGGCAAAGCGCGAGAGATTGACAGGGAGTTTTGGCGGGCGGGGTTGGACGCAGCGGTGAGGCGGCGCGACGGATTGTTCGATGAGCACACGACAGGCTACCGGGTAATCAACGGCGAGAGCGATGGCTGGCCGGGGCTGGTGTTGGATCGTTACGGCACGACGCTGGTGATGAAGATCTACACGGCGGCGTGGCTGGTCCGGCTGGAGGAAATCGTGTCGCTTATGCGGGAGCACCTGAGGCCGGAGAGAATTGTGTTGCGGTTGAGCAGAAACATCCAGGCGACCCCGGTCCCGCGGAAGCGTCCCCCTCAGCCCGGTCCTCTCGTCCTCCGAGGGGGAGAGGGAGAATCGTTCACAGGCGCGATTGAAGATGGGGGCGTCCTGCTTGGTTCGCCGCCCAACGGGTTGATCGTGTTCTCTGAAAGTGGCCTCCGTTTCAAGGCGGATGTGGTGCGGGGACAGAAAACCGGCTTCTTTCTCGATCAGCGGGAGAACCGGCGCCGGGTGGAGTCGTTGGCCAGTGGACGTGTCGTGTTGAATGCGTTCAGCTTTTCCGGCGGTTTCTCGCTTTATGCGGCACGTGGCGGGGCAAAGTCGGTGACCGATCTCGACATCAGCGCGCACGCGATCGAGGCGGCGAAGCGGAATTTCGCGCTCAATGCAGCCGTGCCGTCAGTCGCCCGGTGCCGTCACGAGTGCGTGCAGGCGGATGCGTTCGACTGGCTCGCGGGAAGTGCAACGCGAAAGTTCGGTTTGATCGTTCTCGATCCGCCGTCATTGGCGAAACGGGAGACGGAACGGGCCGGCGCCATTCGGGCCTATGCCAGGCTGGCAGCACTGGGCATTGGGCATCTGTCGTCCGGCGGAATTCTGGTCGCCTGCTCGTGCTCGGCGCATGTGCCGGCGGAGGAATTCTTTGGCGCAGTGCGATCCGCGGCGCAACGTTCCGGCCGGAGGTTCACGGCGTTGCAAACGACGGGACACGCGCCGGATCATCCGGCGACATTTCCGGAGGCAGCGTACTTGAAGGCCATTTACCTGATGTTTTCGTGACCGTCCTCGTTCTACTCAATGCCTTGAATACAATCGAGGAGGAGAACGAGGACGAGGAGGAGTGGAGAGTTAGAAGAGGCCGTTGAAGATGATGCCGATGACGCTGAGTGGTCCCTGGTCTTCCAGGCTCTCGGTGGCCTTGTCCACCTTCTGGAGGGTGAGCTTGGCGTTTTTGTAGAACTCCTGTTCGTTGACGAGTTTGCCGACGGTGCCCTGGCCCTGGTTGATCTTCTGCAGAATCTCTTTGAGGTTCGTCATGGATTCGGTCGTCTCGTGGTACAGCTTCTCATCCTTCACGAGTTTGCCGAGCGTGCCCTGGCCGGCGTTGACGCCTTCAATGACTTTGCGCGCGTCGGCGATGGTGAGCTTGATCTCGTCGCTGGTGGTTTGGAGGTTGGAGACGGTGTTGAGGGCCGAGAGGTAGAGGGCGTCCTCGTAGATGAGTTTGCCGACGGTGCCCTTGCCCTCGGCAATCTGGCCGGAGATGGCGCGAACGTTGGCGATGGTGGTGGTGAGGGGGCCGCTGTTCTGTTTCAGGAAATCCGTGAGCGGCCCGAGGACGTTGTCAATGCTGTCGCCGGAGAAGACCTTGGTGACGTTCTCGATGCCGGCGGCGGCGCTGTCGAGCTTCTGCATGATGGCGCTGAGGTCGGGCTGTTCGGCGGTGTTGACATACTGGTCGGGATCCAAGGCGCGGGAGCCGGGCGAGCCGAAGCCCAGCGAGACGAAATTCTGGCCGAGCAAGCCGGCGAATTTGATGGTGGCGACGCTGTCGGTCTTCACCTCGGTGCCGGAACGCAACTTGAGGGTGACCTTGACCTTGTTGTTGGTGACCTGGATGGCGTCCACCTTGCCGATTTCGACGCCGGCCATTTTGACGCGGTCGCCGACCTTGAGTTCCTGGGCGGTGTCGAACAGGGTGTGCAGGCGGTAGCTGCCTTTGAGCAGGTCCATGCTGCCGAGAATCTGGATGATGAAAACGGCGGCGAGGACGATGAGGGCGACGAACAGGCCGAGACGGGTTTCGAGCGTATTTTTCATGGTTTGGTTTCAGGTTGAAAATCCGCTTGCAGGAATCTGCGGATAAGCGGATCAGGGTTGCGCTTCACGGCGTCGGGCGTGCCGATGGCGAGGATGCGCCCTTCATTGATGACGGCGATGCGTTGCGCCACGCCGAAAGCGAGGTCGCGATCATGGGAGACGACCAGCGAGGTGACGCCGATGCGCCGGTTGAGGCTGACGATTTCCTGGGCGATAACCACGGCGGAGAGCGGGTCCAGTTCGCTGGTCGGTTCGTCGTAGAGGATGAGTTGAGGTTCGATGATGAGCGCGCGGGCGATGGCGACGCGTTTCTTCATGCCGCCGGACAGTTCCCCCGGCATCTTGTCCTCGGTGTCCTTGAGGCCGACCACTTCGAGCTTTTCGGAAACGACGCGGGCAATTTCCGCCGGCGGTTTGAGGCGGTGCTCGCTGAGGTAGAGGCCCACGTTTTCGCCGACCGTGAGCGAATTCAGAAGCGCGCCGGATTGAAAGACCATCGCCATGCGATAACGGTCGGCGACGTCGGCCCCGTGGATGGATTCGCCGTTGATAAGAATCTCGCCCGCGTCCGGCGCTTCGAGCCCGATGATGTGTTTCAACAGGACGGATTTGCCGCTGCCGCTCGGTCCCATGATGACGAAGACCTCCCCGGGGCGCACCTCGAAGTCGAGGCCCTTGAGCACCTCCTGTGCGCCGAAGCTGCGGCTCAATCCGCGCACCTGGACGCTGACGCCGCGGCGGTTGTTGTCTTGCGCATCGCTCATCAGTCGAGAAGGATGCGGGTGAGGAGGTAGTCAACAATCACGATCAGCACGATCGAGTTGGTCACGGCCTTGGTAACGGAGCGTCCGATGCCGCGCGGGCCGCCGATGGTGGTGAGTCCCTGATGGCACGAGACAATCCCGACGATCCAGGCGAAACAGAAGCTCTTGAAAACGCCGTTGGCGACATCCTTGAGCTCCACGCCGGTTCGCAAATCGGCGAAGAAGGCCCGGAACGAGATGTCAATCTGGGCGGTGAATCCCGCAACCATGGCGCCGCCCAGCCAGCCGACCAGGATGGAAAAGATCACCAGCATCGGCAGGGCAACGGCAATGGCGATCAGCCGCGGCAGCACGAGATAATGAACCGGGTTGATGTTCATGGTGCGCAGGGCGTCAATTTCCTGATAGACCCGCATCGAGCCGAGTTCGGCGGCCATGGCCGAGCCGATGCGGCCGGCAATGAGGATGGCCATCATGATGGGAGCGAGTTCCTTGGCCATGGAGACGCCGACCAGCGGGCCGACGAAGTTGTGCAGGCCGCGCTCGACGAGCACTGGACCGGTCTGGAGGGAGAGCACGCCGCCCAGGAAGAACGACAGCACGCAAACCATGAGCAGGCTGGCGTTGCCGATCTCGAAAAACTGGTCGAACACCTTGTGCCGCTGCCGCCAGGTCAGCGGCAGCGCCAGCAGCGTGCGCCACAGCAGCAGGACAATTTCACCGATGTTCTGAAACATGTTCGGAGCGACGGGACGATCCGGCCCGCAACAGATAGAACCACCGCCAGCGCCGGGTGTCCTGGTCGGATTGATACTGGAAAAGCCCGAAAAGGAGCGAGCATTTTCTGGTCGTCCGAGTGGTCTCGCACCGGTAAAGATTCCAGAGCAGGGACTGGGTGGCCGCGCCGGTTTTTGCGTTCTGCTCCGCACGCCACACCGACCACAGCGGGGACCAATTCCGTTCGACGCTTTTGTTGTTGGGCAGCACCGGCTCGATCGGTGCGAAGAGTTGCAGGCGCGTGTTGCCGTCGAAATCCGTACGCCGCGTGAACAACGGCCACAGGTCCACCCGTTTGCGGGCCGCACCCGTCTCGGTGTTTCGCTCGCGGGTGTCGGAAAACAAAAAGTACAGGATGCGGACGCGCTCCCGGTCCAACGGCTCGGAATGAAGCCGGTTGTATTTGTACAGCGGCCACAGATAGAAATCGCTTTCCAGCGTGTCGTTGTGAGCGCGGCCGAACAACGGCCAGACGCGGCTGGCGGTTTTGCCCTCGCCCCGCGCGAACACCACGAACGGCCACGGGCCTTGCCACTCGCGATAATGCTTTTCGCGGTCGTCAATCCAGGTGAAGAACGGCCAGAGCACACTGGTCGAGTCACGGTTCGGAGAGCGCAGCGAGGCATGGAAAGGCAGCGCGGCGAGGCTGCGTTCCGGGTTTTCCGTGCCGATGCCGACGGTCTGACTGTGGAAGAATGGCCAGAGCACGAAGCGCTTTTCGTGTCCGCCTACGACCTCAACTTCCCCAAAGCCGTTGGTCCGAGTGGTTTCGTCCTTGTGCTCACGGCCAAGCAACGGCCAAAACTGCCAGCCATGCAGTCCGTCGCCGCGTCGCAGGTGGAAAAACGGATAGAGATAATTGTCCGTCACCACGTCGCGCTTCCGGGAGCGGACGTACATCGGGAACATCACGAACGAAATTTCATCGCGGAAAAACCGGCCCTTGATGTCGCCGTAGAACGGGAGCAACGCCCGGTAGTTCTGTCCGGCATCCGGGGACGATTGCTGGAAATAGAACGGAAACAATGTGAACCGCTTCTTCGCCATGCCCTCCTGGTTCTGGCCGCCCGCGAAACTGAGGAGCTGGAGCAGTTGCCAGCGGTATTCGCTCCCGAAGCGGTCGTAGGTCAGCAACGGATAAAGCAAGTCGAACTCCTCCGCGTCGGTGTCTTCCTCATGCGCGAGAGAAAACAGCGGCGGGCAGGCGATTCGCGAACCCGATTCAGTGGATTGACGATGGAAGAGCGGCCCGACCGCCTCCGTCCGCTCGCCGATGTCCAACGTCAACGCAAAGCGGTCGAACAGAAAGCCGGCATCCGGATCGGCTTCCGCATGAGACATGTTGTCGCCCACGAAGCCGCACCCAAGCGAAATGCTGAACAGGAGTGTACGAGCGCTTACCATTGGAATGATGCTATGATTCCGCGCGCTCGATTCAACTTTCCAGTTCCCATCCCGATAACGATACCGGCAAGCCGGCGTGCCGGGGAATTGTGAATAACATAGGGGTTGACATCGGGCGGTATTAATTTAAGCTGGCTCGACACTTGAGGTTCTGCCTCGGTTTAGAGGTTTTACCTCGGTTCCTCCCGACCCAGTGTCGATGGTGCATTGTCGGCACTGGGTTGATTCTTTATCCAGTTCCATCGGATCAGAAGATTCAAGATCGCTGGCAGAAACGTCAGCCCCGCAACCATGCATGCCGTCACACCGGTCGCCATGACGTAACCAAGGCTTTCGATGCCGCGGTGTTTCGCCAACGCCAGGCTGCCGAAACCGGCGATGGTCGTCAGGCCCGAAACCAAAACCGCCTTGCCCGTGCTCTTGGCGAGAATGCTCGGGGAGCGCTCCTCGGCGAAACGATTCAGGATGTGAATTCCGTTGGTGACCCCGATGCCAATGACCAAGGGCAGGGTCATGATGTTCGCCGGGTTCAATGGAACGCCGAACCATCCCATCAGGCCGCCCAGCCACAGTGAACCGATGGCTACCGGCAGGAGCGCCAGGATCACCGAGCCAACAGTCCGAAAATGGATGAAGACCAGCAGCGCAATCGCCGCGAGAGAGTACAGCGACGCGTCTTCGTAGCTCGCCTTCAGCAGCGTGGTGTATTCGTAAAGCTGGACGGGCGTGCCGGTGATCACCGGATGGTTTGTGCCCTGCGGGTCAAGCGCTTGGCGCAATTGGCTGATGAACTCCTCCTGGTCGCGGCGCTGCCAGGCGTTGCCCCTGGGGTAAACCTGGAGCAGATGTTTGCCGTGAACGCCAACAAAGCGATCCCTCAACGCCGGCGGCAGATCCTCGATGCGAAGCTGTTCCCGGTTGTCTTGCTGGCGCAGGGCCTCGAAAGTGTCCCGGATATCCTCGAACAGCGCGCGTTGATAGGCGGCGAGGCGGGCGGCGCGGATCGGCTGGTCGCCAGGCTTTCCGCGCAGCATCGCCTTCCGAAACTCCTCGCTGGCATGGAGCAACCCGTCGAGTTCCGCGGCAACCGAAGGCTCGTCGTTGCGCGCCTCCTCCCGCGCGAGCCGGAGGTAGCTGTTAAGTGAATAGAGGCTGCGGCTCAACGCGGGAATGTCCATGGGCCGTTCATCTGGCGGAGGCACGTGGAGCGCGGACAACTCCTGTTTGATTTCGCCAATCAGGGCCAGTTTGGCGGCTTGATTCTCCGTGAGATACCTGGCAATGGATTTCACCTCGGCCACCACCGACAGCCTTCGGACCTGCTCCTCGAACGCCGCCGCCTGCGCCAGCGAATCCGCGATCACTGCCGCGAACAACACCGAGCGGGCCGGAGCGTTCGTGTCCGTTCCCAAGCCAGGCGCGCCTGCCACGCTGATCAACTTCTGCTCGAATTCAACCGCTGGAAGGCCTTCGCTCTGCATATGGAGGAGGTTGTAGTCGAAGGTGACCTTTCGCGCCGGCCAGATCGCCAGGGCGCACAAGATCACGGTCACCATCACAACCAGGTAAGGCCGCCGCAGCCACAAGTTTTCGATCCGCGCGCGGCGGTCCAAGGTTTCCCCCAGTTGGTGGTCGAGCACGTTTTGCCGACCCGCCAGCAGCAGCACCGGCAACAGGGTCAGCATGGGAAAGAGGCAGATCAAGAGGCCGCCGCCACAGATGACGCCCATTTCCTGGATGCCCTTGAAATCCGTGAGCCACATCGCGAGGAACGCCCCTGCCGTTGTGAACGCGCCGGTAAAAATGCCCTGACCCGTGAACACCAGCGCTTTCGTCACCGCCTCCTGCTCGCTCCGTCCCCGGCGCAACTCCTCTTCGTAGCGCGTCACCAGATGCACGCCGAAATCTATGGCCAGCCCGATCAGGATGGGAACGAAAGTAATGGTCAAGATGTTCAAATGCCCGATCACAGCGGTCGCAAACGCCAGCGTGTAGGCCAACCCCACCACCAGGCAGATCGTGGCCTTCACCGGCCGGCCCGTCTCCTGGTAACCGTAGATGAAAATCAGGGCGCACAAGACCAGCGATACCACGCTCGCCAGCGTGGTGTCCTTCTGCGATTGCTCCATTTCGTCAATCTCCAACACCGGTTCTCCCGTGAGGCCCACGTTGACCCCAGGCATTTCAACACGCGTCTCTTCGACCAGTTGCCGAAGCCGCTCAACGGCCTTCCCGTTCAGGTCTTCCGTCAGCGCCTGGGCTGTGACGAGATAGATCGAGCCGCCGCCAAACGTGATATAGACGCTTTGTTCGGCCTGTTCACCTGCGTCGAACAACGCAAACACGCCCGGGGAAGGCGGCGTGCCGGCACGCTGCAAACTCGCCGTCGCCTGAGTCACGATGCGCCGCAACGCCGGCAGTGCTTTGATCAGGGATTCCGTTTGCGGCCCTGCCTCGCGCTTCGAGGTGCGGAACTGTGTGTTGATCAGGTCCACCAGCGACACTAGGTTGGTCGTGCGTGTGAACGGCTCCAGAAAGGGGCGGTACGCATGAAGCGTGTCCTTCAACGAGGTCAGTTCTGCCTCCGACACGAACAGCAGCGCTTTCGTGCCCAGCATCTTCAAGTCGCCTTTGTAAAAGACGTGCGTGAAGAGATTGGTTTCCGCGTCAATCTTGGCTCCGAGGCGTTCGACGAATTGGCGGTTCTTTTCCACGTCCTCGCTCTCCACCACCACCACCAGATCGTCCTGTGTCGGAAACTCCTTTTTGAACTGGAGAAAATTCTGGTGATACTTCTTGTTCGCCCCCACCAGGTCGCTGCGGCTGGTGTCGAACTTCAGATGCCGTGCCGTGAAGAACACGCTTACGACGAACAAAACCGCGTGTGGATAAAACACCCAGCGCGGACGGCGGCAGATCGCCCGGGCCAGCCAGCCGAGGGCGCGCGCGGCAAAACCTTCGGCGTTCAATGTTCTCATGCTGGCGGGGCGTGCTGGCGCAGCGTGCGCTGCCGGCTCATGCGGGGAACTCCGCGTTGGAATGCACCGCCTTCACGTCGTCGTGTTCCTCCAACGCCTCAAGCAGTTTGGTCACCGTGCCAGCCTCCGCGGCCGCGACCGGCACGAGGGTCAGCGGCAGCCAGGTGACTTCCGCGGCGGCGCACTTGATGCCTTGTGCCTCGATCTTTCGATGTACCTGCTCGAACGCCGCCGGGTCGGTGATGATCTCGTAACCTTCGGCCTCAGCCTTGAAATCTTCCGCTCCCGCCTCCAGCGCGAGTTCCATGATCGCGTCCTCACCCGCCGTCTCGCGTGGGATGATCATCTGGCCCTTGCGTTGAAACAGCCTGCTGACCGAGCCTGCGGCGGCGATGCTGCCTCCGGCCTTGGTCACGAGACTGCGGATTTCAGCGGCCGTCCGGTTGCGATTGTCGGTGCTCAATTCCACCAGCACGGCGACCCCGCCCGGGGCATAAATCTCGTAGGTCAAGTCCTCGAAACCGGCCTCTTCCCCGCCGCCGGTTCCCTTTTTGATGGCGCGATCAATGTTCTCGTTGGGCATGTTTGCCGCGCGGGATTTGAGCAGCACCATCCGCAACCGCGGGTTCATGTCCGCATCGCCGCCGCCCAGTTTGGCCGCAATACTGATCTCGCGGCCGAGCTTCGAGAAAATCTTCCCGCGCTTCGCGTCAATCGCGCCTTTGAAATGTTTGACTTTCGCCCATTTGCTGTGGCCGGCCATAGTTCGATTGCTGGTTTCTTTATGCGCGGCGAAGGTGGCGTCGCAGATTTCCGGACTGCTGTCGGCCGCTCCCGCCCCTCAACCCGCCGGCTCCACCGAAACGGCCGTGCCGTAGCACAGCACCTCAGTGATGCCGTGGCCGATCTCGGTCGCGTCGTACCGGATGCCGATGACGGCATTGGCACCGAGCGCCCCCGCGTGGGCCAGCATCTGGTTGAAGGCATCCTCGCGCGCCCGGTCGCACAACTCGGTGTACAACGAGATGTTGCCGCCAAAAATCGCCTGCACGCTCGCGCCGAGGTTTCCGATGATGGAGCGCGAGCGCACCACGATGCCCCGCACGACGCCATGGGACTTCACCGCGCGGTATCCCGGCAGGTCGAAGGTTGTCGTTGTCAACGGGTGCGTTTGGCTCATGCGGCCGGCATTAAACTCAAACTGCTCTGAAAGAAAAAGTCCCAACTCCCCGCAGCCCTGCCGCCGTGGTGTTTGAACCCTTCCCCGTGGCCGCGATGGTCAGTCCCTTTGTGAAACAAATCACAAAACCGCTTGCCCGCGCCACCAGCCCTGACTAGCTTGCCATCTGAGCACCGCTGAAGCGGTTCCAGATTCCATGCGTCACGCCGCTGAAATTGGTTACGACTCCCGCATCGAGGGCGACGTGATCCACACGCGCGTGGACTCGGCCTTGAACTGGTTTCGCAAGAACTCCATCTGGCCGATGCCGATGGGGCTGGCGTGTTGCGCCATCGAGTTGATGGCGACGGGGGCGAGCCGGTTCGACATTTCGCGGTTTGGTATGGAGGTCATGCGCTTCTCGCCGCGGCAATCGGACGTCATGATCGTCGCGGGCACGGTCTGCTACAAAATGGCGCTCGCGGTGAAGCGCATTTACGACCAGATGGCCGAGCCGAAATGGGTCATCGCGATGGGCGCCTGCGCGTCCACCGGCGGCATGTATCGCAGCTACGCGGTGCTTCAGGGCGTGGACCACATTATCCCGGTGGACGTTTACGTGGCGGGCTGTCCGCCGCGGCCTGAAGCGCTGCTCGATGCGCTGCTCAAATTGCAAGACAAGATTCAGCGGGAACCGCTCCTGGCGACGCTGAAGAAACCCGGCCCGGCGCTGGCCAAAGCCTGATTTCTTCGGAGTGAACGCCACAGACCTCGCCAACAAACTTCGCGAAAAGTTCGGGGAACTCGTCTCCGCGCCGACGGAGTTTCGCGGCGAACTCACGCTGAACGTCGCGGACGCCGAGCGCATCGTCGAAGTGTGCGAGTTCGCGAAAAAGGAACTTGGCTTCAATTTCCTCGTGGACCTTTCCAGCGTGGACAATTACGGCGACGACCCGCGCTGGACGATTGTTTATGAACTCTACGGCCTCGGCCACGGCCAATATCTGCGGCTCAAGACGAACGTGAGCGAGGAGAAGTCCGACTTGCCGACGGTCACGGGCGTGTGGTGCACGGCGGATTGGCACGAGCGCGAAATCTACGACATGATGGGCATCCGCTTTCGCGGGCATCCCGATCTGCGCCGCATTTTGATGTGGGAAGGCTATCCCTACTTCCCATTGCGAAAAGATTTCCCGCTAGCCGGCAAGCCGAGCGAAATGCCGGACGTGGCGTTCAGCAGACCCGCGCCCATCGAAGGGGGGCCATTCGTCACCGCGCCGGGCGGCAAGGATGCGATTGAGCGCGAACCGCGGGTGAGAACACTGGAGAATTGAACTCATGGCTGATCAAGACCAGGTCCTCGAAAAGAAGTTGATTGCCATGCTCATTGATGGTGACAACGCCCAACCATCTTTGATCAAGGAGATGCTTGCGGAGGCCAGCAAGTACGGTCGCACGACGCTTCGGAAAATCTACGGCGATTGGACAACGCCTCAGATGAACGGCTGGAAGGAAACTTTGCAGGAGAACGCCATCCAACCGGTGCAGCAGTTCCGATACACGGTTGGCAAGAACGCGACGGACAGCGCGCTGATCATTGATGCCATGGACATTTTACATTCCGGCGTTGTGGACGGATTCTGCCTTGTTTCCAGTGACAGCGATTTTACCAGGCTGGCGACGCGCATAAGAGAGAAAGGTATCTTTGTCATGGGGATTGGCGAAAGAAAGACTCCAAAATCCTTTACCAATGCCTGTGATCTTTTCGTTTTCACCGAGAACCTCGCGTCGCCGGTAGCGAACTCCAGCGGGAAGGCAAAGTCCTCAGAAGCAGGCCCAAAAGCGTTGCCCGTGACCGACGCCCTGCCGGTTCTTCGAAGAGCTTTTGATCTTTGCGTTCAAGAAAATGGCTGGGCCAACCTTGGCGCGCTGGGCAGTTCCCTACGGAAGTTGGACCCAAGCTTTGACCATCGCACGTACGGTTGTTCAAGCCTGAAAGCCTTGATCACGAAGTCATCAAGCTCAATTCAAACGCGCGAAGAAAAGCAGACGAACGGAAGCGCGGTCGTCCTGGTCAAGTTCAAATGAGCACGACCCAAGACATCGAGATTCGCGATTCCGCTGCCCAGGCCGCAGCGGCGGCGAGAGCTTTGCCGCGCCCGGGCGACGAGGATTTGCAGGACATGCAGGGCGAAAAGATGGTCCTCAACATGGGACCGTCGCACCCGTCCACGCACGGCGTGTTGCGCATCGTGCTCGAATTGGATGGCGAGATGATCACCAAGGCCGTGCCCGACATCGGCTACCTGCATCGCGGCGACGAAAAAATCGCCGAGAACATGACTTGGACGATGTTCATCCCGTACACGGACCGGTTGGATTACATCGCGCCGCTGGCCAACAATGTCGCCTACGCGCTGGCCGTCGAGAAACTGCTCGGCATCCATGACAAACTCCCGCCGCGCTGCCAATACATCCGGGTCATCTGCGCGGAGCTGGCGCGCATTTCGTCGCACTTGCTCGGCGTCGGCTGCTTCGCGATGGACGTGGGGGCGATGACGGTCTTTCTGCTCACCTTCACGGAGCGCGAAAAGGTTTACAACTTGTGCGAATCGCTTACCGGCGCCCGGTTCACCACGAATTACACGCGCATCGGCGGCGTTTCGCGCGACACGCCGCCCGGCTGGTGCGACGCCGTCCGCAAATTCCTGAACGAAGTCGTCGTCAACATCGCCGAAGTCGAGACGCTGCTCACGCGCAACAAAATCTGGGTGGACCGCACGCGCGATGTCGGCGTCATCTCGAAGGCCGACGCGATTGATTACGGTCTCACCGGCCCGAACTTGCGCGGCTGCGGCGTGGATTACGATCTCCGCAAGGCCCAGCCGTATCTTTGCTACAAAGATTTGCAGTTCGACGTGCCGCTCGGCTCGGTCGGCGATTGCTACGACCGTTACCTTGTGCGCATGGAGGAAATGCGCCAGAGCGTCCGCCTCATCCATCAGTGCCTCGACAAAATCCCCGGCGGCTTCGACAACAAATCGAAAGAGCCGGTCAACGTGGCCGATGGCAAAATCGTTTTGCCGCCGAAGAACAAGGTGATGTCGAGCATGGAGGAATTGAGCCATCAATTCATGCTCGTCACGGAAGGTATCAATTGTCCGCCCGGTGAAATTTATTTCGGCCACGAGAATCCCAAGGGCGAACTTGGTTTTTACATCAACAGCCGTGGCGGCGGCACGCCTTATCGCTTGAAGATTCGTTCGCCCAGCTTTGTGAACTTGAGCATCCTGTCGCACCTGCTTCCCGGCCACATGATGAGCGACACTGTGGCAATTCTTGGCTCGTTTGATTTCGTGATGGGGGAGTGTGACCGATGAGCAAGTCGCCCTACAAAGACTTTACGGCGCGGCTGAAATTGCTCATCAGCAAGAATCCGCATCTCATCACGACGACGCTGAGCAACATCTTCACAATGCGGTTGATTGGAAACAAAACGCATGGCGACCTGGCTGAAATCGCGATTGCCGAGTTCATCAACCAGTTCATGTATGATTTCAAGTCGGTGCATGTCGGCAAAGACCTCTATCGAGCAAAGGAGCGCGAGGAGGACATCAAGATTATCAACGAAATTACGAAGGCGGAATTTCCCGTTAGCCTGAAGGCTTACGGGGACGGGCCGCTTCAGCTTTCCACTGACAAGCACTTTCAGATGTTTCCGAAGCTCAAAGCGATGGGGACGTTGATTGAGGGCAAAGCGCTCGCGCGGGTCTGGGCCGATCCTGTGTTCACCGAGTTTGGCAGCCTGAATGTCTTGCCGCTTATCTACGACGAGAAAAAACAACGATGCAATATCCTCGTCTTTGACTCCGAGACCGCTAGGTCGCGCGTAGCGCGCGTCGCTTTGGAGGAAGCGGGATACGGACGCAAGCATCCCGTGTTTCGCTTCCACGACGGAGATGGTGACTACGTTTGCGAAGTGCGTTACGGGGGCGGGACGGCCAACGCCCTGCAACGCGGTCTGTGGACGAACACCAAAAACGGACTCAAATATTTTGACAGTGTTACCAACGGCTGGATTGATTACTCCCACAATCTCGTGTTGGTGAAGTTGTTCTCCCACGCGCTCATTGCAACCAGCAAAGGGCATGAGGCCGCGTTGGAAAAACTGAAAGAAGATATTGAGGAGCAGAAACGCCGTTCAAATTTGAAGTAAACATGCAAACCTTGAACTTATTTGAAGACCTCGTGGTTGATGCTCCTGCAACGGAGGGCATCAAATACGCGGGCTCGAAGCTCAAGTTGCTGCCTTACATTCTTCAACTCGTCCGCAAGGTGAATCCTGAAACCGTGCTGGACGGATTCGCGGGCACGACGCGCGTTTCGCAGGCTCTGGCGCAGACCGGCCATCGCGTGGTTGCGAACGATATTTCTGCGTGGGCGAAAGTTTTCGGAACATGCTACCTGCTCAATCCTCATCCCGAGTCGCACTACCAGCCGCTCGTTGACCGTCTCAACGCGTTGCCGGGGAAAGACGGTTGGTTCACGGCGCATTACGGCGGCGAGCCAAACGACGGATGTTCCGTCGGTGAGGACAATCTGAAAAAGCCGTGGCAGAAACACAACACGCGAAAACTGGACGCTGTCCGCGAGGAGATTGATCGCCTCTCCCTCTCCGAAATCGAAAAAGCCGTCCTGCTGACCAGCCTCATCTTGGCCCTGGACGAAGTGGACAGCACGCTCGGTCACTTCGCTTCGTATCTCAACGACTGGTCGCCGCGCTCTTACAACACCATGCGCCTGCATGTTCCCCGGCTCATTCCGAAAGTGCGTGAGCACGCCGTGCATCAAAGCGACATTTTTGATTTAGCTCCAACAGTAGAGGCCGACCTTGCGTATTTCGATCCACCGTATGGCTCGAACAATGAAAAAATGCCACCGTCGCGGGTGCGTTATTCGGCATACTACCATCTCTGGACTTCTATCTGCCTGAATGACCAGCCGGAAGTTTTCGGCAAGGTCAAGCGGCGCGTGGACACTTCGGATACTGTTGCGAGTTCCGTGTTTGAGGACTTTCGCCAGAACGAGGCGGGGCACTTCATCGCTGTTGAAGCGATTGAACGGTTGCTGCGGGCGACGCGCGCAAAGCACATTCTTCTTTCCTACAGTTCCGGCGGACGAGCCACGGCCGAAGAATTGAACGACGTCATTTCATCCGTTGGCCGTTTAGTCGAGGCGATTGAGGTGGATTACCGGAAGAACGTCATGGCCGGGATGCGTTGGACAAACGAATGGGTCAGCGAAGCCGAAACGCCGAACAGGGAATTTTTGTTTTTGATCGAGAAATGAATTTCACCGTTCCAGCCAACTTAGAAGCCGAGATTGACGAGCTAATCACGCATTATCCCGTGAAGCGCAGCGCGTCACTCATGCTGCTGCACGCGCTCCAGGAACATTTCGGCTGGATTTCGCAGGAAGCCGTCGAGTGGACGGCGAAGAAGCTCGGCCTGCAACCGATCAACGTTTACGAACTCGTCACGTTTTACCCGATGTTCAGGCCGCAACCGGTCGGGAAATATCAGATCAAGGTCTGCCGCACGTTGAGCTGCGCGCTCGGTGGCTCGTATGCGTTGCACAAACATTTTTGCGAGAAGCTCGGCCTCGACGCTCACGCGCACGGTCTGCAAACAACGAAGGACGGAAAGTTCTCGGTCGAGTTCGTCGAATGTCTCGCCAGTTGCGGTACCGCGCCGGTGATGATGTGCAACGAGGATTTTTACGAAGGCGTCAGCCACGCGAAGGCGGATGAAATCGTGGGAGGGTGCAAATGAGTTCAAAGATTGAACAAATTCTCTCAATCCTCAATGAAGTTGCGTTGAGCCTTGGCGATTCGTTTCTTCAACGACTTGGCCCGGGCAAAGACGCCGGCAACGGGGCGACCAATCAATTCATGGCAAAGGTAAACACAGAAGTGGCCAGCCGTGTTGGACACAACCTTGCTGAACGGCGCATCTGCGGGGAAACAAATTTCTCGGTTGATTTTTATGTTCCCGAGCAGGCCACAGTCATTGAAGTCGAATTGAGTGCTCGGAATCCACATGCGAATTTGGAACGCGACCTCTTCAAAACTTTTTTGGCCAATCGAGCAGGCAACAAAGTTAGACGGCTGGTCTTGGTTGGAAAGCCCGGCACGCTGAAACGCTTCGCATTGCCCGATCTCCGTGCGATAGCCGCGTGGTCGAAGGAGAATCAAGATATTCAATTGGAAGTGGTCGAAATTCCCAGAAAAGCAGCCGCATGAGAGACCCGATCATAGCCGAACTGCGCCGCATCCGAGACGCGCACGCCAAGCAACATAACTACGATATCGAGGCGATGGCGCGTGACTGGATGAAGCTGGAGCCGTGGGAAGAGAAAAAGACTGTGGTGCGGCGTGGGAATCGGTTCGTTTCGATTGCGTCTTTGAAACGAGCGCGGGAAGCGGCGGCGGCGAAACGCAAATCGAAGGCCCGTCGAAGCCGGAGAAAATCGTGAATCGTAAATCGAAAATCGTAAATGGAAGTTGGCTGCCCGACATGGATTTGAACCATGACAAACAGATCCAGAGTCTGCTGTGCTACCGTTACACCATCGGGCAAGCCGGCGCGTGCAGGAGCGTAAATCTTTTACTCAGGGAGTCAAGCTGCCAGACCGAGGCGAAGGAGTTGATTGGTGGTGACGCTCGCCCTCACCCCGGCCCTCTCCCCCGGGGAGAGGGAGAGGCTACGCGCGAGTCACGAGAACCTGTTCGTCCCCATTGCAGTCGCCGCCTCTCCGTCATTCGCGCCAGAAATCGCACGACAATCCGCGACAACCGCCCCGCCAACGACCGGCGAACGATTCTCCCTCTCCTGGGGGAGAGGGCCGGGGTGAGGGCGGTCGTTTCAACAAATTCTTCACGCATCACGCATCACACACCACGCGTCTGACCATGCCCCAAGAATTTCGCCTCATCCTCAAACACGCCGACCAGCCGGGTTACACGCCGGACATCGAGTGTTATTTGCGTCACGGCGGTTACGAGGTGCTCAAGAAAGCGCTGGCGATGCAGCCGCTCGATTTGCCGTACGGCAAAAAGAAATCGCCACAGGAACAACTCCGCGACGAAGTCATGAAGTCCGGCTTGCGTGGCCGTGGCGGCGCGGGTTTCTCGTGCGGACTCAAGTGGAGCTTCGTGGATCGCCGGAGCGGCAAGCCGATTTATCTGATTTGCAATGCCGACGAATCCGAGCCGGGCACGTTCAAGGATCGCCAGATCATTCACAAAGACCCACACCAGATCATCGAGGGAATGATCCTCTCGTGCTTCGCGAACGACGTGAAGCTCGCCTACACCTACATTCGCGGCGAAATGCCGCAGGGCGCGAAGCTGCTCAACAAGGTGCTGGCCGAGGCGCGCGCGAAAAATTTTCTTGGCAAAAACATTTTAGGCAGCGGCTACGATTTGGAGATTTACGTTCATCGCGGCGCGGGCGCTTACATCTGCGGCGAAGAAACCGGCCTCATCGAATCGCTCGAAGGCAAGCGGCCCTATCCGCGCATCAAGCCGCCGTATTTCCCGGCGGTGCTCGGCCTCTACATGTGCCCGACCATCGTCAACAACGTCGAGACGCTTTGCGCCGTGAAGCACATCGTCGCGATGGGCGGCGCCGAATACGCCAAACTCGGCACGCCCAACAACACCGGCACGCGCATCGTCAGCCTCAGCGGCCACGTGAAGCGGCCCGGCTATTACGAAATCGAAGTTGGCAAGGTCACCATCGGCCAACTCATCAACGACCCCGCGTTCGGCTGCGGATTGCGCGACGGAAGAAAATTGAAAGCCGTCATCCCCGGCGGTTCATCGGCGAAAGTTTTCAAAGCCGGCGAGAAGTTCAAACTCAAGCGCAAGGTGGACGGCAAAGACGTCGAACAGGAAGTGGACATGCTCGATCTGCCTTACGATTTCGATTCGCTCATCGCCGCCGGCTCGATGAGTGGTTCGAGCGCCATCATCGTGATGGACGACTCGACCGACATCGTCGAGGCGCTGGCGAATATCGCGGAGTTTTACGCCCACGAAAGCTGCGGCCAATGCACGCCCTGCCGGGAAGGCTCGCTCTGGATGGCCAAGGCGCTCCATCGCCTTGCTCACGGAGAAGGCCGCAGGATGGATGCAGATTATCTAGTCAAGATCGCCGACAACATTCCCGGTGGCCGCACGATCTGCGCATTCGGCGAAGCCTGCTCATGGCCCGTGCAAAGTTTTGTCGCGAAGTTCAAGGACGAATTTGTCGCCAAAGGCGCGGCGGATGAAGAGCGCCGCGCCGCAGTGACCCAACGCCGCGTTGCGGCAGGCGAGATGGAATTGGCGGCGAGTCCGCACTGAACCGCCATGCCGAAACTTTACGAATATCTCGGAATCTTGATTTACTTTTACTCGAATGAACACGAACCGATTCATGTTCACGGCAAACACGCCGGGCGGGAAAGCCGCGCGGAAATTATTTTGGCGAATGGCCGCGTTGTCGGCATCGAGATCGGCAATGTCCCGGGCAAGCGCCCGCTGGAAGGGCAAAAGCTGGAGGATTTTGAAACCTTGGTGAGCGCCAAGGCGGAAGAGATCGTTGAACGATGGATTAACTTTTTCGTGAACAACGTTCGGAGCAAACCGGAAATCATCACCCGGAGGATCAAATGAAAGCGACCGCGACACAGTTCCTTGAAGTGACCGATGCGAAATACGTTTCGGGCTACAAGCTGCTGCTGACGTTCAATGACGGCGCGGTTCGCCTGGTTGATTTTGGCCCGTTCCTTGCCAAGGCCCGCAATCCAGACACGACGGACTACCGCGATCTGAAAAAGTTCAAGAGCTTCCACATTGCGGACGGCGACCTGATGTGGGGCGACTACCAGATGATTTTTCCGATTATGGATTTGTCTCGCGGGAACATTCTCAAGGGTGAGGAAGCTACTTCCGCTCACCTTGTGTTGAGCGAGACTTGTGCGCCGGCCAAAGCAGTCTCTGCGAAGAGAGCCAAAACTTCGGCGGCCGTTTCTTACAAAAAGAGCGGGCCGTCAAAACGGAAAAAAGTTTTTCAGCATGTCTAGTGTCATCGCCACAATCGAAACCAAGCCCGCGCCGCCCGCGATCGAAAAGATCAAGGTGAAGGTGGATGGGCGCGAAATCGCCGTGCCGCGTCTCACCGCGGACTGGTCGGGCAAGCTCGCGCCCACGACGATGATTCAGGCGTGCGAGTTTGCGAAGACGGATGTGCCGTATTATTGCTATCATCCGAAGCTGCCCATTGCCGGCAATTGCCGCATGTGCCTCGTCGAGTTCGGCACGCCCGCGCTCGGCCCGGATCGCAAGCCGATCTTGAATCCCGACGGCACGACGAAGATCGCGAAGTCGCCGCGCCCGGCCATCGCCTGCGCCACGCCGATTTCGCCGGGCATGGAAATCTACACGAGCACGCCCAGTGTGAAGCAAATGCGCGAAGGCGTGCTTGAATTCCTGCTCATCAATCACCCGCTCGATTGCCCGATCTGCGACCAGGCCGGCGAGTGCAAGCTTCAGGAATACTCGGTGGACTACGGCCAGAGCGTGAGCCGCTTCGTCGAGCCGAAGGTTCACAAACCCAAGGCCGTTGACCTCGGTCCGCGCATCGTGCTCGACGACGAGCGCTGCATTCTTTGCACGCGCTGCATCCGCTTCACGAAGGACATCGTGGGCGACGACGCGCTCGGCATCGTGAATCGCGGCGGCTACAACACGCTCACCGCGTACCCCGGCAAACCGTTCGACAACAACTACACGCTCAACACGGTGGATATCTGCCCCGTCGGCGCGCTCACATCGAAAGATTTTCGCTTCCAAATGCGCGTGTGGTTTTTGAAGGAAACCAAAAGCATTTGCACGAGTTGCGCGACGGGCTGCAACATTCTCATCGGCTCGCGCGAGGAAAAAATCTATCGCTACACGCCGCGCGAGAACAACGCCGTCAACGGCCCGTGGATGTGCGATCACGGCCGGCTCAACTACAAGTGGATTCATCGCGCGGATCGCTTGAAGGAAGTCTTGGTTCGCGGCCAGAAATCCACCTGGACCGCCGCTCTCAGCGAAATCGCTGACAAGCTTAAGAAAGCTCCGTCAGGCTCTGTGGCCATCGTAGCTTCGGCGCGGCAGACGAATGAAGAACTTTGGCTGTTGAGCAAACTTAAGGCGAAGCTCGGCGCGATCAGCGATTCCGTTCCGCGCGAAGGTGAAGCCGACAAGCTGCTCGTCAGCCCGGACAAGAATCCGAACACGAACGGCGCGCGGCTCACGGGTATTTGCTTCAGCGAGATGGGAATCAATCTGCCGAAGATCGCCGACGGCATCGCCAAGGGCACGATCAAGACGCTGATTGTTTTCGGCGAGGACGTGACGAAGCACGGGATCAGCGCCGACCTGCTCGGCAAGCTGGAATCGCTCATCGTGAGCGACATCCTGCCGAACGAAACGACGAAGCTGGCGCACTATGTTTTGCCCGGCTGCGCGCACGCGGAGAAACGCGGCACGTTCACAAACACGAAGGGCCGCGTGCAAAAGTTCTTGAAGGCCGTCGAGCCGCCAGGTGATGCGCGTCCCGAATGGGGATTCCTGCACGACCTGGTTTTCAACATTACGGGCCGAGACGGTTTTCTGACCATCGAAGGGTTGTTTAACGAGATGGCGAAGGACGTTCCCGCGTTCAACAGCCTCACGTGGGCTGCGTTGGGCGACGCGGGCGTGACAGTGAAGATTTGAAATGACCGATTGGCTGAACAACCTGAGTCCGACGGCGCAATTCGCGCTATTCATGGGGGTAAAAGCTGTGGTGGCGTTCGCCGTCATGATGACGGTGTTCGCCTACACGGTGCTGGTTGAGCGGCGCGTTTGCGCATTCATTCAGGGCCGGGTCGGGCCGAATCGAGCCGGGCCGTTCGGCCTGCTGCAACCGGCGGCGGACGCTGTCAAGGCGTTCTTCAAGGAAGAGATGACGCCGGCGCACGTCCGGAAGGTTTTCTTCACGCTCGCGCCGATGATCGCGCTCATCCCGGCGATTCTGAATCTCGCAGTGATTCCGTTCGGCTCGAAGCTCGGCAATCAGCCGATGGTGCTCGCGAACTTAAACGTCGGCATCCTCTACACGTTCGGCATCGTGTCGCTCGGGGTCTATAGCATCGTGCTGGCGGGCTACGCGGCGAACTCGAAGTATCCCTTCCTCGGCGGCATCCGCTCCGGCGCGCAGATGATCTCCTACGAAATCCCGATGGGCATGAGCGTAGTGCCGGTGTTCATGCTGGTGGGCAGCCTGAACTTGGGTGACGTGATCACCTACCAATCGCATGGGTTGTTCAGTTGGCTCGTATTCAAGCAACCACTTGCGTTCGCCATCTTCCTCATTGCCGCATTTGCGGAAACCAACCGCACGCCATTCGATTTGCCCGAAGCCGAGCAGGAACTGGCCGGCGGCTACAATATCGAATACAGCGCGATGAAATTCGCGATGTTTTTCATCGGGGAATACGCCAACATGATTCTCGCGTCGGGCATGATGGTGACGCTATTCTTCGGTGGCTGGACTCTGCCGTGGTTTGGCCTCGACAAGCCTGCGACCGACATTTTGCACGGCGTGCTGCACATCGGGATTTTTCTCGCGAAGGTTTTCCTGTTCCTGCTGATGTTCATCTGGGTGCGCTGGATGTGGCCGCGTTTCCGGTATGACCAGTTGATGGATTTGGGCTGGCGCCGGTTCATTCCGCTGGCGCTGGGGAACATTGTCGTGACGGCCGTCATCCTGTGGATGCGCGGCGGCAAATAGAACCAACAACGAGAAGGAAATCCGATGGCCTTCATCAAAACAACCCTGACGGACGAATTGACCGGCAAAAACTCGGAGTTCTGTTTAAACACGGAATACGTCGTTTCGCTCCAGCCGGCGCGACAAGCCACGATACCGATGTTCACCCATGGTCAGAAGGTGGTCGTGGACCTGCCCTATGAGGTCTTGGCCCGCTTGATCGGCGCCCGGGACCGCCTGGATTGATTCGCTCCTCGTTACTGTGGACGAGGCGCGTCGGCGCGGGACCTCTAGCCATCGCCCGGCGCCGGCCAGATTCCGGGACGGCGTTTTTTCTCGACAACCAGCCGCTTCGGGCATGTTGTAGTCCTGTCCGGCAATCAATGCCTTTTGATCATGGACAAGACGATCAGCTTCACGCTCAACGGCAAGGCTCGGAGCATCACCGGCGACCCGAGGCGGCCCCTGCTCGAGGTGTTGCGCGAGGACTGTGATCTTACCGGGGCAAAGTACGGCTGCGGCGAATCGGAATGCGGCGCCTGCACCGTCCTGGTGGATGGCACGGGAGTGCGCTCCTGTGTTCGTTCCGTGGAATCCATCGAAGGCAGGAGGGTCACGACCATCGAAGGCCTGTCGTCAGGCGGAAAACTGCATTGGGTGCAGGGGGCATTTCTTGCCGAGAACGCCTTTCAATGCGGCTTCTGCACGCCGGGCATGATCCTTGGCCTCGTGGCGCTGCTCGAACGGAAGCCGCTTCCGGATGATGACCAAATCCTGTCGGCGATGGACAGCCACCTCTGCCGCTGTTGCGCTTATCCCAACCTCGTGAGAGCCATCCGCCGCGCGGCGGCGCAGGCGAGGAGGTGAGCCATGCGAAACTTGAAAACGCCATCCACCGTGCTGCCCGAGGATGACCAGCAAATCATCGAGCCTTTGGAATTCGCCTTTGGCTTGAAACGCCGCGCGTTCGTTCAGCTTGTCGCCTCGGGCCTGATGATCGCCGCCGCGCCGATTTCATCCCTGGCGCAGGACCGCGGTGCCGGCCGCCGCGGCGGCTTCGGCGGATCGCCGGTCCGCAACCTCTGGGAACGTGTCCATATCGGGAAGGACGGGTTGGTGACTTTGCTCTGCGGAAAAGTGGAAGTGGGCCAAGGCTCGCGGGCCGAGTTCACGCAGGCCGCTGCCGAGGAGTTGCGTGTCCCGGCGGATCGCATTCAACTGGTCATGTCGGACACCAGCCTGACGCCGAACGACGGCAACACGGCCGGCAGCGGTTCGACGCCGCGCACGGTTCCCGCCCTCCGCGCCGCGTGCGCCGCCGCGCGCGAAGTCCTCATCGGCCTGGCAAGCCAGCGTTGGAACGTCGAACGCAGTACCATCGAATGCCGCGACGGCAAGCTCACTCATGCTGCGTCCGGGCGTTCTTTCACGTTTGCCGAACTGGCGCAAGGCGACGAAATCCGGAAGGCGCTGGAGCAAGCGGCGCCGTCCGGCGGTGCGCTTACCGAGGCCAGGGACTGGAGGATTCTCGGGACGTCTGTGGCACGGCCCAACGCCCGCGACATCCTCACCGGCGCTCATCGCTTTCCCTCCGACGTCACGAGGCCGGGAATGTTGCGTGGCAAGGTGCTGCGCCCGCCATCGTTTGGCGCAAGACTCCTGTCCATTGACCTCGGCCCGGCGAAGGCCATGAAGGATGTGGTCGTCGTGCAGGACGGTGCGTTCGTCGGCGTCGCGGCGCCGACGACGCGGCGCTCAGAACAGGCGCTTGAGGCCGTTGCCGCAACCGCCAAATGGGAGACTGCGCCGCATCCGCCCAGCAAGAAGGTTTACGATCATTTGCGCAACCATGTGCCGGGCGGGGTGCCGAAGAATCCGTTTGCCGAAGAACTTGCCTCCGCAAAGCAGACGCTGCGCGCGACCTACCACGCCGCCTACGTCCAGCATGCGCCGATGGAAACACGCGCGGCGGTGGCTGAATGGAAGGAGGGGCAACTCACCGTCTGGACCGGCACGCAAAACCCTTTCGGGCATCGGGATGAACTGGCGCGCGCCTTGCGCCTCGCAAACGACCGCGTGCGCGTGATCGTTCCCGACACCGGTGGCGGCTTCGGCGGCAAACACACGGGGGAAGCCTCCGTTGAGGCGGCGCGGCTGGCACAGGCGGCGGGCAAACCGGTTTCGCTCAAATGGACGCGCGCCGAGGAATTCACCTGGGCCGTCTTTCGGCCCGCGGCCGTCATGGACGCGGAAGCCACGCTCGATGAAAAGGGCGCGCTCACCTCCTGGCACTTTATCAACGTCAACGCCGGCGGCTCCGCGGTGGATTCGCCCTATCGCGCCGGCAAGTCGCGCGCGCGCTCGGTCAGCTCCGAGCCGCCGCTCCGGCACGGCTCCTATCGCGCACTGGCCTCGACCGCCAACAATTTCGCCCGCGAATGCTTCATGGACGAACTTGCTGCCGCCACCGGGATGGAGCCCCTGGGATTCCGGCTCGCACATCTGGAGCCAGGCCGGCTGCGCGATGTGCTCGAAGCCGCCGCAAAACGATTCAACTGGACGGAGCGCGTAAAGCAAAAGCGGAAAAACATTGGCGTCGGCCTCGCCTGCGGCACGGAGAAAGGTTCCTATGTGGCGGCGTGCGTGGAGGTCGAGATTGACCCGGCAAACAAACGGATTATTCCACGCCATGTCTGCGAGGTGTTCGAGTGCGGCGCGATTCTCAATCCCGCCAATCTGCGCGCCCAGGTCGAGGGGGCCATCATCATGGGCCTCGGCCCCGCGCTGCGTGAGGAAATGCGTTTCGAAGATGGCCGGATCACCAACGCCGCGTTCAGCGAGTACGCGGTGCCACGGTTCAGCGACGTGCCCGAACTCGACATCCATTTGCTGAACCGGCCCGACTTGCCGTCAGCCGGCGGCGGCGAAACACCCATCATTGCGATCGCCCCCGCCATCGGCAACGCAGTGTTTCACGCGACCGGCGTGAGGTTGCGCCAGATGCCGATGCGGCTGGTGGAAACCCAGCCGGCATGATTTGCGCCATCGTCCTCGCCGCGGGCCGGTCGGAGCGCATGGGCCGGCAGAAACTCCTGCTCCCGCTGAAGGACCGCCCCATTATCGTGCGCGTCGTGGATGAACTGCTGCGCGTTCCGGTGTCCCGTGTGCTCGTCGTGGTTGGACGGGATGCAGGCCCAATTCAGGCAGCGCTGTGCGGGCGCGAAGTTTCCTTCGTTCGCAATCCTGATTCCGCAGGCGACATGCTTGGTTCGGTGCGCTGCGGACTGCGCGCGCTGCCGGAATCCTGCGAAGCGGTCCTCGTTGCCTTGGGCGATCAACCCGGCCTCAGCCATCAACTGGTTGGCGGGTTGATCGGCGCGTTCCGCGAGAGCGGCCGGAGCATCATCGTGCCTGCGCATGGCGGCCGGCGGGGACATCCGGTGTTGTTTGATGCGCGGTTCCGGGAGGAGATGCTGACCCGATTTGAAGGCGTGGGTCTGCGTGGCCTGTTGGCGGCGCATCCGGATAAGATTCACAGGGTGCCCGTCCTGTCAGCGTCGGCGCTCGAAGACCTGGACACGCCGGAGGATTATCAACGCCATCTGAACTCCACGACGGATTGAGAGTTTGCAGGCAGGTTGCGCGGGACTCGTTGCCGCCGACGCGAGGAGGCAGAGGATTCACCAGACCAACCCATTCTGAATCCATCAGCCGGCGGCCACGCCCGGAGTGCGCGTTTTCGCAGCCGCCCGAGGCCGCCCGGCGACAAAGTCGTTTCTCTTCCGCCCGGGATCGTCCAGATTATGCCGGCGAACTTCGGGCGATGAACCTTTCGTCCCGGGCCGTTTGAACGCGCCATGACCGCCGTGCTCGACCAGCGCCTGAGCTTTCCCGATCCGCGCGCCGCGGACGCCGAGGGCCTCGTGGCGATTGGCGGCGACCTCTCCGCGCCGCGGCTGTTGCTCGCCTATCGCAGCGGGATTTTTCCGTGGACGGCCAATCCCATCACCTGGTGGTCGCCCGACCCGCGCGCGGTTTTCGAACTGGAACAGTTCCGCGTCCCGCGCAGTCTCGCCAGGTTCATGCGCCGGCGGCCTCATGAGATCACGGTGAACCGCGCGTTCGGGCGCGTGATGGAAGACTGCGCCGCGCCGGCGCCGGGCCGCGGGCAAACCTGGGTCACGCCGGAGTTCATCGCGGCTTACACGCGCTTGCACGAGCTGGGCCACGCCCACAGCGTCGAGTGCTGGCGCGGCGGCGAGCTCGTCGGCGGCATCTACGGCGTGAGCGTCGGGGGATTGTTCGCAGGCGAATCCATGTTTCACCGCAGCGACAACGCCTCGAAGATCGCGCTCGCCCGCCTCGTCGAGCGCCTGCGGGAACGGAGTTTTGCGCTGTTCGACATCCAGATGCTCACGCCGGTCACCCGCGCGCTCGGTGCGGTGGAGATTCCGCGCGAGGCCTATTTGCTGCGGCTTGAATCAGCGGCGCAACTCGACTGTGCTTTTGGCTGAACAAACCGCAGATTGCCAAGGCGACCTGCGAAACTTGAATCAAGCAACCGGCTGGAGCACTCTGACCGCCGGATGAAAGCCGCCTACATCAACCGCACCGGCCCGCCGGAAGTCATCATCCACGGTGAACTGCCCACGCCTGTTCCCGGCCCGACCGAATGTCTCGTGAAGGTCGCGGCGGCCGACATGAACCCGATTGACACTTACGTGCGCGGCGGACTGATCGCCGCAAAAATCACATTCCCTTTCATTCTGGGGCGCAGCCTCGCCGGCACGGTCGTTGAGGTCGGCGCGGAGGTGAAACGCTTCAAACCCGTTGACCGCGTCTGGGCTACGAACCAGGGTTTCGCCGGACGACAGGGAACTTTTTCGGAATTCGCCGCCGTGGACGAATGCTGGCTGCACACGACGCCGGCCAACGTGCGCGACGAGGACGCCGCCGCGCTTTCGCTCGTGGCGATGACCGCGCACCTCGGCTTGTTCCGTGACGCGAAATTGAAAGCTGGTGAAATCTTGTTCGTCAACGGCGGCACCGGCGGCGTCGGCTCGGCGGTCGTGCAGCTGGCGAAGATCGCCGGTGCGCGGGTGGTCACCACGGCGGGCACTGACGCCAAGGTCGCGTTGTGCCGCGAACTCGGCGCGGACCTCGCGCTCAATTACAGCACTCAGGACTTGGCTGCGGCCATCAAGTCATTCGCGCCTGGCGGCGTCAACGTCTGGTGGGAAACGCTCCGCGAACCGGACCTCGACCGCGCGATCTCGCTGCTCGCGATGCGGGGACGCATGGTCGTGATGGCCGGACGCGACGCGCGGCCCGCGTTCCCGGTCGGTCCGTTTTACACCAAGGACTGCACGCTGCTGGGATTCGCCATGTTCAATTCCTCCGCCGAGGAGCAGCAGGCGGCGGCGCGCGACATCAACCGCTGGATGGCGGAAGGCAAACTCAAGGCAGTGATTGGCCGGGTGTTGCCACTGTCCGAAGCCATCGCCGCTCATCGCCTGCAGGAGGAGAGCACACTTCAGAAATCCGGCGCGCTGACGGGCAAGATCGTGATCAAGCCGTGAACGCGTCGCCCGCACGCGAGCAGTGATTCATTCACCTGTGGCGGCAATGCACCATCGGCCGTGGGGCGGAACGCCGATCTCCTGATCGGCCCGGTGCCCGGCCGGGTGGTAAACAGACCGATCGGGAGATCGGCGCTCCGATGCCGGCGCCCGTCACTGCGGCAGCGCGTGGCCTTGCACCGTGCAAACCGGATTGGCCCCGACGGCCCCCAGCGTGTAAGCGCCGCCTGCCGGGCAGACGAGCATGGCGCCGTCCTTCAGATACGCCGCCACGTCAGCCACCGCCGGCACGTCCGCCGCGGTCTTCCTCTTTTCCAACGCCCATTGCTGTTTGGCGCCGTCGAGGATGCGAAGACTGTTGATGCACGCATTGGCCAGGGCTTCGGCGCTGGTCTGCCGTGCGGCGGCACGCGCCGCCGCGGCTGCCTGCTGTTGCGCCGTCAGGGCCTGCACTGCCTGCTGGACCTGCGATTGAGCGGCCTGGGTCTGGGCCTGAGCCTGCTCTACCTGGGCTTGGGCCGATTGCGCCTGCTGCGAGAGTTGCTTCTTGTCCTCGCCCAACTGCCGGACCTTGTTGCGCAAACTCAGGAGTTCCTGGTTGTCTTTGCGCAAACGGGCCAGTTCGGTTTCCGCCGCCGCATTCCCGGCTTTGGCCTTCTCAAGTTCGGCCCGCAGGCTCTCGATTTCCTTTTCCTTCTGCGCGGCAAGTTCCGCCGTCTGCTTTCCGCAACCGGCGGCGAGCAGGATGGGGAGAACCCACACCGCCGCAGGACGGAGCCACGTGCGCAAGTTCCGGGATTTCATGGAAAACATTTTTCCGCGCCTGGGCGCAGTCGGTTCAACGAACAAAACTGGTACGCGAGGCGGGGGTCGAACCCACAACCTTCGGCTCCGGAGGCCGACGCTCTATCCAATTGAGCTACTCGCGCACAATCTGTCCTGACTAATAGGCCAACGGACCGCCGACGGCAATCTGTTTGTGCCGCAACATTGCAGTCGCCGCGCCGCCGCCCGCCGCGCTAGAGTCCGCCCGCCGCATGAAGCCGCAACGGAAACGGAAGCCGGTTGTCGCCGCGCCCCAACCCGCGTCCCAAACGCTTCCGCCTGCGCGCAAACCCTGGTGGCCGCACGCCGCCGCCCTGATCGCCATCCTGCTCGCCAGTGTCGCGCTTTACTCCCGCACGCTGGAACTCGGCTTCTTCCAGCTCGACGACGCGGATTACGTGCTCAACAACACCCGCATCGAAAACTTCAGCCCGACTAAACTGAAGCTCATCCTCACCGAGCCGTACTTCGCCAATTATTCGCCCGCTCATCTGTTGAGTTACGCGCTCGACGTGGCGCTGGCGGGCGGCAAACCGGCCTTCGCGTTTCATCTCTCGAACGTGCTCTGGCACGGGCTGGCCGCGGGTGCCGTTTATTGGCTGGCTTGGGCGCTGCGCGCCGATGTGCTCACGGCGGCGATTGCCGCGCTGTTGTTCGCCGCGCATCCGGCGCACGTCGAGGTCGTGGCGTGGATCTCCAGCCGGAAGGACCTGGTCGCAACGGTGTTCGCCACCCTGGCGATGACGTGTTACCTGCTGCATCGGCGGAAAAAATCCTGGCCGTGGTACGCCTTGGCGGTGGCGAGTTTCCTCGTGGCCTCGGCGGGAAAACAATCCGTCGCGCTGCTTCCGCTGGTCATGCTGGTCTGGGACGTTGTCGTCGAGCAGCGGCGCTCATGGCGGCCGCTGGCGGACAAGATTCCGTTCGGGTTGATCACGGTTTTCTTCGCGCTGCGGACCGCCGCTGCGCAGCCGGACACACGCAATCCATTCAGCGTTTTCAAACTGGGCGCGGCCTTTCTCGAAAACCTCTGGCTGATGACAGGCCTGGGGGATTACGTGCTGTATCGGACGCCTCCGGACGCGCGAACGGTTTCGTCACTGACCGCCGTGCTCGTTCCCGTCCTGGCGCTCGTTGTCTTCGCGGCGCCGTTTTTTCTCCGGCGGTGGTTCAAGGCGGTGTATCGCGCGCTGACCGCCTGGGTGTTGATCCAGATGATTCCGCCGATGGTGTTGAACTTTCTCACGCCGGTGAGCGACCGCTACCTCTTCCTGCCGTCGGTGGGTTTCTGCATCCTGGTCGCGCTCATCTTGCAGGCGATCGCGAAGCCGCCGATTCGCCCGCCGGTCGCCCTCGCGCTGACCGCCGGCATCGCCGTGCTGTGGGGCGCCAAGACCTGGACCTACGTTGGCGAATGGAGCGACCCGCGCTCGGTCTGGTTCGCGGCGAAAACCAAGACGGCTTCGGCGCAGGTCCGTGAATTCCTCGGCACGCTTTATCAGGACACCGCGGATCGCCTCCAGAATTTCATCCTCACCGGCGAGCCGCTGCGAGCGACCCACGAGCTGGCGCTGGCCCGCGCGGTGCTTCAGGACCAGGCGGTGGTTGAAAGACTGCTGGCCGAATGGCAGGCCAACCCAGCCGCGAAAACGAACTCGATGGCCTATCGTGGCCGGCTGCTGGCGCTGGCGTGGGACGAATTCGAGGCGGCGAAGGCGCGGGTGGGCACGTTGAGCGCGCCAAATCTGTTCCTGCACCGCGGCAAGCTGCTCGTGAGCCGGGGAAAACCCGCCGAGGCGGTTGCCGAACTGGAGCACGCCCTGCAGCTCGCCCGCAACCACAGCTACGACCGCATCCGGCAGGAGGACGTGACGCTCATCGCCCGCGCGCTGGGCATCACTTATTGGAACATGACGCAATACACCAACGCGCTCCGCTGGTATCGGGAAGCCCAGCGCGTGCAACGCGACTCCGGCCAGGTCTGGTCGCCGACGCTGGAGACGGAACTGGAAACGGTGCGGCGGCTGGCTGGAGAACGATGATCCGCGATTTGGGCGGACAGACTTCGCGAACCAGCGTTGTCGCGCGAATCTCAAACCAACGCAGATTTTTGTTTGACGCGGGCCGCCGAAGCGGTTCTTTTCCCTCAAACACCAGACCAGCAGAGTGTGCCATGAAACTTCCATCCTCGAAAGCCGCCGACCTGGCCGAAGCCGTGATGGACCACGTCGGCCACCACCTCACCCGCGCCGATTCGCTCCGCGAACTGGCCGAGATGATTGACGAAAACAACTGCGAACTCGTCGAAGCCGCGGCCGAGTTGCTCGCGGACTCGGATCGCCGCCGCGGGCTTCCCGCACCCCACTGCCTGAGCCGTCTCCGCCAGGCGCTTCTGGATTACCGCCCGCTCCGGCTCGGGGCGGACGATCAAACCGACCTTTTTGAACCCGCTTCGCGCACGGCGCGTCCGCTGGGGTAGGAGCCACGCGCGGAAATCGTCGCGGCCAGGACCATGGCGACTGGCCCGCGTTCTCCGCATGGCGGAGGCACAGCGAAGCAAAAGCATTGAAATGCCCCGCGCCACTTTCTAGGGTGGACGCATGAACACATCCGCCCGTTCCCTCGCCGCGCTGGTCCTGCTGGCTGTTCTTCTCCCCGCGCTCCGCGCCGCCGACAAGACCTACACGGTCGCCGTGATCCCCAAGGGCACGACGCACGAGTTCTGGAAATCCATCCACGCCGGCGCGATCAAGGCCCAGCGCGAACTGGCCGAACGGGGCGTCAAGGTGGAGGTCATCTGGAAAGGCCCGTTCAAGGAGGACGACCGCGACCAGCAAATCCAGGTGGTCGAGAATTTCATGACGCGCCGCGTGGACGGCATGGTGCTCGCGCCGCTGGATTCGCAGGCGCTCGTCGCCCCGGTGGTCAACGCCATCAAGGCCAAGATTCCGGTCGTGATCATTGACTCGGATTTGAAGTCGGACAAGCAGGTGAGCTTCGTGGCGACGGACAATTACAAAGGCGGCGTGCTGGGCGCCGAACGGCTGGCCTCGTTGCTCGGCGGAAAAGGCAACGTCATTCTGCTGCGCTACGCGGTCGGTTCCGCCAGCACTGAGGCACGCGAGGCCGGCTTCCTCGACACGCTCAAGGCGAAATACCCGGATATCAAAATCATTTCCTCGGACCAATTCGCCGGGCCGACCCGCGAAACCGCCTATCAGGCTTCGCAGAATCTGTTGAACCGTTACGGGCGCGACGTGAACGGCGTCTTCTGCGTGAACGAGAACTCCGCCGTCGGCATGGCAAAGGCCTTGCGCGACCTCGGCAAGGGCGGCGGCAAGGTCAAGATGGTCGGGTTCGACGCCGGCTCGCAATCGGTGCTGGATTTGCAGAAGGGCGACGTGCAGGGCCTGGTGGTCCAGAACCCCGTTCGCATGTGTTATCTCGGCGTGATGACGCTCATGAAACATCTCAAGGGCGAAAGCGTGGAGAAGCGCATTGACACCGGCGTGACGATGGTGACGCCGGATAACATGGACCAGCCGGAGGTCAAAGAGTTGCTCTATCCGCCGCTGGACAAGTACCTCAACTGACCGTCCGCGTGGCCAGCCCCGGCAAACTCCCGCTCACGCGCCTCGTCAATTTCCTCGGCCCGTTGATCGGACTGTTGTTCGTGATGGGCGTGTTCTGCGCCAATCCCGAGGTGCGCCCCTTCTTCCTCACCGGCGCCAATTTCAAGATCATCCTCACCCAGACTGTCATTGTCGCCCTCTGCGCCCTGGGCATGACGATGATCATCGTCAGCAGCGGCATTGACCTCAGTGTCGGCTCGACGGTCGCGCTCACGAGTGTGATCGGTGCAACGCTGATTCTCCAATCCTGGCCGCCGGCGCTGGTCGTCGCCATGACCGTGCTGGCGGGCGGGTTGATCGGTTTCCTCAACGGCGCGATGATCGCAGGGCTGCGGATGATGCCCTTCATCGTCACTCTCGGCATGATGGGCGCGGCGCGCGGCGCTGCCAAATGGATGGCCCGCAACCAGACCGTGAATTACCCCGACTCGCCGCTGAACCGAATCATGGCGCTGGAGGCGCCGGATCGCTTGCTGCCGCTGCCGCAGGGCGTCTGGCTGACTATCGCTCTGGCGTGCCTCATGGTCCTGGTGATGCGGCGCACGGTGTTTGGCCGCTACATCTTCGCCATCGGCTCGAACGAACTGGCCGCGCGGCTCTCCGGCATCCGCGTGCGCCGGCACAAGGCCCTGATCTACTCGCTGGCCGGGCTCTTCACCGGACTGGCCGGCCTGATGCAGTTGTCCCGGTTGACGCAGGGTGATCCCTCGGTGGCCATCGGCCTGGAACTGGACGTGATCGCCGCGGTGGTGATCGGCGGCGCGAGCCTCAACGGTGGGAGCGGGAGCATCGTCGGCTCGATGATCGGCGCGCTCATCATGGCGGTGTTGCGCAACGGCTCCAACCAGAGCGGCTGGCCGAATTACATGCAGGAGATCATCATCGGCCTGGTCATCATCCTCGCCGTTGGCCTGGACAAACTGCGCCAGCACCGGAACGAAAGATGACCGAAAAGCCCGGCGTGAGGGAGGCAACCGTCTCATCTGCCAGCAAACCGGCAGCCCATTTGGAGTGCGGTGGCTGGCGGGGGAATGGGGCTGACACCGCTTTGGCTTCCCGCGGAGCGGTGCGTCAACTTGCGTGCGCCGAAGCCAGGCCGAAGTTGGAGTCCAAGCTTCAGCTTGTCGGACGACAGGCTGAAGCCTGAACCCCAACTTGCGCCGCCAGCTCGCGCGCGCGACGAATCAAATCCAGATCATTCGCGAGATCACCGAACCGGAAACGCGGCAGGCCGCTCTGCTGTTGGCCAAGCAGTTCGCCGGGTCCGCGCAATTTCAAATCCGCTTCGGCGATTTTGAAACCATCCGTCGTTTCCTCCAGCACGCGCAACCGTTCGCGCGCCTCCGGATTCTTCGCGTCCGAAATCAGGATGCAATACGACCCGTGCGCGCCGCGGCCGATGCGGCCGCGCAATTGGTGCAATTGCGCCAGGCCGAACGACTCGGAGTTTTCGATCAACATCACCGTGGCGTTCGGCACGTCCACGCCCACCTCGATGAGCGACGTGGCCAGCAGCACGTTCACGCGGTTCGCGCGAAACGCGGCCATGACGTCTTCTTTGTCCCTTGCACCCAGCCGTCCGTGCAGCAGGCCGACGCGAAACGGCGCGAGCTTGGTTTTCAAACTGTCGAACTCCTTCGTCACCGCCTTCATGTCATCCGCGTTTTCCTCGACGCGCGGATAAACCACGTAAGCCTGCCGGCCCGCGGAGAGTTTTTCGCGAATGAAACTCCACACCTTCGGCAGCGCGTCCGTCAGCCGGATGAAAGTCTTCACGCGCCCGCGGCCCGGCGGCAGTTCGTCAATCACCGACACGTCGAGATCGCCGTAAAGCGTGAGGCCAAGCGTGCGAGGGATGGGCGTGGCCGTCATCACGAGCAGATGCGGGTAGCGCCCCTTGCGCACGAGTTGCTCGCGCTGCGCGACGCCGAACTTGTGCTGCTCGTCAATGATCACGAGTCCGAGGTTCGGCAGATCGAAGCCGGCCGTGAGCAGGGCATGGGTGCCGACGAACAAGGTTGAAGGTTGAAGGTTGAAGGTTGAAGGTTTCGCTGCGCGCGGAGTGCTGGTGTTTTCCACCTGCAACTTGGAACCTGCAACTTGCAACGCAGATGTCTTCCGGCTTCCCGTCTGCAATTCCACCCGCACGCCAAGCGGCTCAAACCAGTTGTGAAAGTTGGTGAAATGCTGCTCGGCCAGGATTTCCGTCGGCGCCATGAGCGCCACGTTGAAACCGCTCTCCAGCGCCATCAGTGCCGTGCAGGCGGCTGCGGCAGTCTTGCCCGAGCCGACATCGCCTTGGAGCAACCGCCGCATCGGATGCGCGCCGCCCATGTCGGCGCGGATTTCGCGGAGCACTTTGGTTTGCGCGCCGGTGAGCTTGAAGCCGAGCTTGGCGAGAAACGGTTTGATGAGCCGATTGTCACCAGCGCAGGGCAACGCTTGCGCGCTCGCCTCGAATCGTTTCCGGCGCTTTTGGATTTGAATTTGCAGCGCGAGAAACTCATCGAGCGCCAGCCGCTTTCGCGCGATCTCGGCGTCCTCCATCGTCTCGGGAAAGTGGAGCGCATGGATGGCCTTGGCGCGGGTTGGTTCGTGGGACAGGCGACGCGCCGGTTCAACGGATTGCTGCCCGGGGATCTGCGCTTCAAACTTCTCCAGCGTCCGCCAGATCAATCCGCGCAGCCAGCGTTGCGGCAGGCCCTCGGTGAGCGGATAGACTGGCACGATGCGATTGAAGTGGATGAAACTTTCCTCGCTCTCCTCGACCCGTTCGGTCTCCGGATGATCGAAGGTGCGCGGACGCAGCGATTCCGGCTTGCCGAACACGAGGAACTCGCGTCCAACGGCGAAATGCTCCTCCATCCAGGGCTGCGCCTGCCACCATCGGCAATGCAAATGCGCCGTGCCGTCGTCGAGGACGCACTCGAAGAGCGCCCGCTCGCCCTTGCGCCAGCGTTTGACGCCGGCGGCGATGATTTTCCCGCGCACGGTGGCCGCTTCGCCGAGTTGAAGGTCTTTGATCGTCTGGAAGTTCCTGCGGTCCTCGTAGCGTCGCGGGCGATGCAGCAACAAATCCTCGACGGTGTGAACGTCCAGCCGCGCCAGTTGCTTCGCCCGCTCGCCGCCGACGCCCCAGAGCGTAGTGACCGGCGCTTCGAACGAAGATTTTGCGGCTGTGGTTTGCGGCGCAGCCATCGGCGGGACGATACGAACCGTTCGCGACACCTTCAACCCCTTAACCGCTCGCCATAACTTCTGTGGGCTGTGATATCATTCAACCGTTCCAGAAAGCAGTAGCGCGCGCTTCGCTTGAATTCGCTCAAGCGTCTTGGTGTCTGCCGAAGAAAGCTGTGGGTCGCCCACGAAACACTCGAAGTGCTCCTCATAAAACCGAACTATTTTGCGAGTGTAAAAGCCGTGAGGATTGAAAGGCTTCTGCGCTGCAATGACTACAACAGCCGGAACAATGGTGATACCAGTCGAAGAATAAAGAAACACGTACGAGGCATTAGTGATGGAGAGCATGACCTTGCACTGAGCTGTCAAACGATGCCATTCCCCGTTGCTCATGCCTCCAGACACTTCAACACGTTTGGCCTGTGCCAAAAAGCCTTTCTGAACTTTGTATTCTGGAAGATCAAAGGTAAGCACTCCCATAAAGTCGGCCCCGAATCTCCTCTCTTGTGCGTTCGATCCGTGACTCGTCAGAATTTTGGCGGTCCAACTAACGCCCCCGACGTGGTAGTCATGCATCGCCTGTTTCATACGACCAAGCATCTCGCCCGTGAAATCAGGTTCGTGCTCAACGCGGTGTGCTACTAACTCATCGATTGTGGCGTTCGCTGCATTTGCAATTCTTCGCGCGCTTGCCTTAACGATCTTGCGATATTTGAGCATCGTGTTTCAAGGGCTCGGCGTGCGGACTTGTCTGACCACTTCGCAGCCGCGCAACTCATTTCAATCTCTCCGGATTCAGCGGCTTCAAATCCTTTGGCAGGAACAGGCCGTCCTTGCGGATGAGTTCGCCGTCGAACCACACCTCGCCGCCGCCCCAATCCTTGCGCTGGATCAGCACCATGTCCCAGTGCACCGCGCTGCGATTGCCGTTGTCGCAAAGCGCGTAGGCCTGGCCCGGCGTGAAGTGCAGCGAACCGGCAATCTTTTCGTCGAACAGGATGTCGCACATCGGATTCTGGATGTAGGGATTGAAACCGAGCGAGAACTCGCCCACGTAACGCGCGCCGAGGTCGGTGTCGAGGATTTCGTTCAGCCGCCGGGTGTTGTTGCTCGTGGCCTTCACCACCTTGCCGTCCTTGAATTCGAGCCGCACGTTTTCGAACTTCGTGCCCGCGTAAATCGTCGGCGTGTTGAACGCGATGACGCCGTTCACGGAATTTTTCACAGGGCAGGAAAACACCTCGCCATCGGGAATGTTGAGCAGGCCCTCGCACATCTTCGCGCCGATGCCCTTGATGCTGAAGGCGAGGTCGGTGCCCGGCGATTTGAGTTTAACGCGATCCACGCGCTTCATGCGTCTCCAGAGCGGCACCATGGCGCGGGCCATCTTGCGGTAATCCATCGTGCAAACGTCGAAGTAGAGGTTCTCAAACGCCTCGGTGCTCATGCCGGCGCTCTGCGCCATGCTCGGCGAGGGCCAGCGCAACACGCACCAGCGGGTCTTGTTGACGCGCTGATCCTGAACGGGCCGCGTGACGCGCGCGAAAAGCGACGCCTTGTCCGACGGCACATCGGAGTTTTCGCTGATGTTGCTCGAACCGCGGATGGCGATGTAGACGTCAATCTTCTTCATGCGCGCGAGGTCAATGTCACGCACCAGCGAGGCGTGGGCCTGGTCGGTGCCGCGCTGGATTTCGCGGGTGACGCGGGCGTGGCGGAGGTCAATCAGCGGAAGGCCGCCCGCCGCGCGCACGGCCCGCATCATCTCCACGGACATTTCGTCCGGCACATCCATCATGTCGAGGAGGACATGGTCGCTTTTCTTGACGCGGGCGGAGTAATTGACGAGCAGCCTGGCCAGTTTTGTGTAGCGCGGGTCAGTCATAGATTTCGCCGCAAGGCTAGTGGAGAATCGGACTTTGTCGAGCGTCGGCGTTGCCTGCAATGCTCAACCGTGCGGCGGCGCCGCCGGTTCGGCGGAGCGGTTTTGTTTCGGGATGCTGGCAGGCGAAAACGAATTCCCGCGCGGCATGGGAGGTTGGACGCGCCTTTACCTGGTTGTGGCTTGTCTCAGCGTGGAAGTATGGTAAATGGACAGCGTGAAATTGACGTTCCCCGCCGTGCTGGCGGTTTTGCTTTTCGCCGCGAGCGCGCGGGCGCAGACCACCGTTTTCACCTACCAGGGCCGCCTGGAAACCAACGGCGCTCCCGCCAACGGCACTTACGATCTGCGATTCACGCTGCACGACGCGAGCAGTGGCGGCAACCAGGTGGGCGCGCCATTGACTAATTCGCCGGTCGGCGTAGCCAACGGGTTGTTCGTCGTGACGCTGGATTTCGGGAGCAACGCGTTCAACGGCGGCGCGCGCTGGCTGCACATTGGCGTCCGTGGCTTCGGCGACGCGGGCAATTTTACGCCCCTTTCGCCGCGGCAGGCGATCACTTCCGTCCCGTATGCCGTCCGCGCCCTGAACGCCGGCAGCGCGTCCAATCTCCTCGCCGCGTTGCCGGCCACAAATCTCAGCGGCACGCTGCCGGACGCCAGGCTTTCCACGAACGTCGCCTTGCTGAACGCCAGCAACGCCGCTTTTCTCGGCAGCATCAGCGCCACGAACTTTTACGGCTACGGTGGCGGCCTGACCAACGTGCCCGGGCGCATCTTCGAAGTGATCCCGACTGCGGCGAACATCCAGGCCTTCGCCAATTTCGGCTATCTGGCGACGAACAGTTCAATGGCCGTGGTCGTGACGCTGCCCGCGACGGCGAACATCCGGGTTGGCGAAACCATCCGCGTCTCCGGGAGCGGCGCGGCGGGCTGGGTCGTGGCGCAGAACGCGGGGCAATCCATTCTGGTGGCAAACCTCTTGAACTCCGTCGGGTTCAACTGGACTTCCAACGGAGGCAGTTTCACCTGGAAAGCGATCGCCTCCTCGGCGGACGGCAGCCGGCTGGTGGCGGTGATCAACGGCGGCCAGGTTTATACTTCGGCCAATCAAGGCGCGACCTGGGCGGCGCAGGGTTCGGCCGGCAGCCGCAACTGGTCGAGTGTCGCTTCCTCGGCGGACGGACTGAAACTGGCGGCGGCGGTGAACACCGGGTTCATCTACACCTCGACCGACGGCGGCACGAATTGGTCGCAACGTGCTGCGAGTCGAAGCTGGACCGGGATTGCGTCTTCGCTGGATGGCAGCCGGCTGTCGGCTTGCGCGACCGGCGCCGGCGGGGGTGTTTATCTCTCGACGGATTCCGGGGTGAATTGGCCGGCAAGCCCGTCGCTGGCCGCGGCGACCTACACCGGCGTCGCCAGCTCCGGGAACGGCTCCAATCTGGTCGCCACGATTTCGGGCGGGCAGATCTGGGTTTCGGCCAACGCCGGAGCCAGTTGGAACAATCGAGCCAGCAGTTCTGGCTGGACCTGTGTGGCAGCCTCGGTGGACGGCGGCACACTCGTGGCCGGCGCCAACGCGGGCGCAAATTATCTGCACGTCTCGATGGACTATGGATTGAGCTGGGTGCCGGGCAGCATCGGAGCGGCTTGGGCCGGCGTGGGGTGCTCGGCGGACGGCGCGCGAATGATCGCGGTGGCCAACAGCGGTGGCGTTTATGTCTCGCTGGATTCGGGCGTGACGTGGTTGCTGCGGGGGAGCCTCCCGACCGCCATCATCTACAACGGTGCGGCGTGCTCGGGCGACGGCGCCACGATGGCCGCGGTGGCCACAGCGAATCCCATCTACGTTTCGTCCAAATCCAGCACCACCGTGGGGACCGCTGGACAACTCATCGGCTCGCGACTGGCGGCGGTGGAACTGCAGCACGTCGGGAACGGCGTCTTCATTCCCATCAGCTACGCCGGAACGATCCGAGCAAAGTGAATTCAGTTTAGCGCCTCTCGCGCTCCAAGCGGCGAAACTGTTTTTCGCGCCGCCGGGTTTCGGCCGTCAACAATTCCTCCGCCGTCCAGCCGCGCGCCTGCGAGTAGGCGGCCAGTTCGAAGATTTGCTCCGCCAAGACGCTCTTGCTGCGGCGCCGCGCGGGTTTGCCGCCTGCCAGCAAATTCGCCTTGCGCGCCTTCTTCGCCAGCTTCTCGGCGCGCAGCAGGGCGGGCAAGTGTTTTGGAATTCCGTCCAGCGCGGATGGGCGTTCGTGGCGGGTGCCTTTCTTTTCGGCGTGCTTGATCTTTTCCCAGTTGGCCCAGACTTCGTCCACGTCCCGGACCTTGGTTTTGCCAAAGACATGCGGGTGGCGCCGGATGAGTTTGTCCACAAGATGCCGCGTGACGCGCTCGAAATCGAACGCGCCGCGCTCCTTCGCCATCTGGCAATGGAAGACAACTTGCAACAACAGGTCGCCGAGTTCCTCCATCATCTCGTGATCGTCGCCGGCCTCGATGGCGTCAATCAATTCATAGACCTCCTCAATCACGTGGCGGCGTAACGTGCGGTGGTTCTGTTCGCGGTCCCACGGGCAGCCGTCCGGCGCGCGCAGCCGCGCCATGACGCGGAGCAGGTCTTCAATAGCCGCTTTCCTTTTCATTTTGGAAAACATCCAACATCGAACATCCAGTGGCTCGGCATCGCGCGATGGGTTGGATGTTGGTTGTTCGATGTTGGATGTTGGATGTTCAATCAGAGAATCACCAAGTCATCCCGATGGACGAGTTCCACCCGCGCCAGCTTGCGCTCACGCACCTCGGCGGCGCCGAACTTCGCGATGCCCCGGGCGAACTCCGTCCCGTCCAGGTCGCAAATCCGCACGACGTCCCCTGCGGCGAACTCACCCTCGCAACGAGATACGCCCGGCGGCAGCAGGCTCTTGCCATTCTCGCGCAGCGCCGTCTTCGCGCCGTCGTCCACGAACAGCGCCCCCTTCGGATGATGGAAGAACGCGATCCAGCGTTTGCGGCCCTGGAGTTTCATCGGCTGCGGCACGAACAGCGTGCCTTCCTCCTCGCCGGCGAGGATCGCGGCCAAGACCTTTTTCTTCCGGCCCGAGGCGATGACGAGCGGGATGCCGGAACGCACGACGATCCGGGCCGCCTCGATCTTGGATTTCATGCCGCCAACCGCCGTGGCGCTCTGCGTTCCGCCGGCGAGCCTTTGCACCCGTTCGTCAATCTCCTCGATCGCCGAAAGCGTTTTCGGATTCGCCCTCCCGAAGTTTTCCACCACGCCATCCACGGTGGTGAGAATGACCAGCAGATCGGCGGGCAGGAGCGACGCCACCAAAGCCGAGAGCCGGTCGTTGTCGCCGAATTTTATTTCGGTGAAAGAGATGGCGTCGTTTTCGTTGACGATGGGCACCACGCCGCGATCCAGCAGGGTGACAAGCGTGTTGCGGGCGTTGAGATGGCGCTCGTGGTGTTCGAGATCGTCGTGCGTCAGCAACACCTGCGCAACATGGAGGCCGTGGCGGGCGAAGAGTTGTTCATAATGAGCCATGAGCCGCGACTGGCCGACGGCGGCGCAGGCCTGGAGTTCGGCGAGGCCGGCGGGACGCTTTTCGTAGCCGAGCACGCCCATGCCCGCGCCCACCGCGCCGCTGCTGACGAGCACGACTTCGCGGCCGGCGGTGCGCTCCCCGGCGACTTGCGCGACGAGTTGCTCCAATTGCGCGGGATCGGGTTGCTTCCGGCTGTCCGTCAGCACGCCCGTGCCGAGTTTCACCACCACGCGGGAGACGTCTTTGAGCAATTCGCGCCGCACGTGGCGGAGGTTAGCCGAAGCGCGGCCGGCCAAAAAAGGCAAAAAGCGCAGCGAGCCGCGTGGGTGAAGGCCGTTCCCGATTCAAAGCGCGGGCAGCGCGGCGAAATCCCCAACTGCGCCTGGACGACACCCGGGGCGAGATCAAGCCGGTTTTCCACGAACACTCCCCCGGCAGGCGCCATCGGGCCGCACGCCGAGATGCCACCGCTGGCCGCGGAAGGGGGCCTTGAACTCGCTACGGTGATTGGAAGACAACGCTTGCCTCGAAACCACCAGCTCTGATCCGCAGGGGGATTGGCTTGCGCCGGCGCCGGTGACTTCATAGGCTCACCATCCGCGAACCATCCGTCAGTGAACTGGAGCGTGCGCAGGCTGTTATGAAAACGAAAAAGTCCCCTGCTGTAATCAGGAAGAAGGCCGTCCGCTCTGGCGCGGCGGGCCGAAAGCCGGCCAACACGAGGCGGGCATCCAAGGCCGTGGTCAAAACCGGACGCAAGGCGTCGCCCGGGCGCGCGCCCACGCGCCGGGTTGTCCGCCGCAAAGCAATGCCCGGGTTCCCGCCGATCCTGCTTGAGGGCGATCTTCCAGCGCCGCCGCCGGTCAGCGGCCCCGGTGAAAAGTTCGTCCTCGGCCCAACGCCGCCCGGTCCGCACTCCGGGCCGCCGCCCGCCGCGCTGCCGGAAGCCTACGGCACCGGAAGGCTGTTCCTTACCGCGCGCGATCCCCACTGGCTGTACGCAAACTGGGACTTCGCCCGCGAGCAGCAGGCCCGACATAACCGGCAATCCATGGACGGCCATTTGATTTTGCGGATTTACGACTTGTGGCTGGGAGGCGGACCGGTTTCCGAAATTCACGTCCACCCGGAGTCGCGCCACTGGTTTGCGCACGTGGAGCGCGCGGCGACAAAATACCGCGCTGAGATCGGTTACTACAACCGCGCCCGCAAGTGGATCAGTCTGGCCACTTCCGGCACCACGCTCGCGCCGCCGGACCAGGTCGCCGAGGATGCGACCGCCGCGTTCGCGACCATCCCGCTCGAGGTGCCGTTTGAAACGCTGCTGGCGCTGGTGAAGGAAGCCGCGGGCGCGCACCGCCCGCTGGCACAGGCGTTGGAAGAATTGCGCCGCGAAGGGCATCCGGACCTCCCGGCCGGGATAGCCGGACCCGCTGCCGCCTGGACACCCGGGCAGGAAGCCGCGCTGGCCGACGTGGTGAGCATGGATGAAGTGCGCCGCGTCTGGATCGGGTCGCTGGAGATCACCGAGTTGATACGGCGCGAGGTGGGACGCGGCATTTCCTCGATGCAAGCCGCGCAATTTGGTTTGCCCACCCCGCCCGGCGGAGCGGTCGCGGCGGTGACCAGTTGGGCGGGCGGAGCAAGGCCTCCTGAAAAAGGCTTCTGGTTCAATGTCAATGCCGAGTTGATCGTATATGGCGCGACCGAGCGGGACGCGAACGTGACCATCGGGGGCCGCAAGATCATGCTGCGCCCGGACGGCTCGTTCAGTTTCCGGTTCGCGCTGCCGGATGGCCGCTATGATCTCCCGGTGGTCGCGGTGTCTGCGGACGGCACGGACGGACGCGCCGCGGAGTTGAAGTTCACCCGGGCAACGGAAATCCGCGGGGACGTGGGCGCCCAACCGCAGGATCCCGACTTGAAAACGCCAACGCCGGACAATGTGTGAGGGGGACATGAGCCAGGATGAGGAACACGTCAGGTTGCTGGCGATGTTCCACTACATTTTTGCCGGCATCGTCGCGTTGTTCGCGTGCTTTCCGGTTTTTCATCTCGCCTTCGGGCTGGTGCTGGCGTTGAAGCCGGAAATGTTCGGCCCGATGAAGGACCAACCGCCAGCATTCATCGGCTGGTTGTTCGTCATCTTTGCTTCGTTCTTCATCCTGGCTGGCTGGACGTTTGCCGCAGTGGTCGCCTGGGCCGGGCGTTGCCTGCAAAAGCGGCGGCATCATCTCTTCTGCCTGATCATGGCCGGCGTGGCGTGCATGTGTGTTCCGTTCGGCACGGTGCTCGGTGTGTTTACAATCATCGTCCTGGTGCGGCCTTCGGTGAAAGAGTTGTTCCGGATTCCTGCCATGGGAGGGCAGACCGCCTGAGCGCGCCGCACTCCCGTTTCATTTGAGACTCAACATGCCCGGCTACCTCGCCATCGTTCTGCACGCGCACCTGCCGTTCGTGCGACATCCGGAACACGAAAAGTTTCTCGAAGAAAACTGGCTCTTCGAGGCGATCACCGAATCCTACCTGCCGCTCCTGCAAATCATGGCAGGCTGGCGCCGCGACGGGATGCAGACGCGCCTGACGCTCACGCTTTCGCCCACACTCTGCGCCATGCTGCTCGACCCGTTGTTGCAGGACCGTTACGACCGGCACCTCGCCGGATTGATTGACCTCGCCGAGAAGGAAATCCACCGCACGCATTGGGACCGGGCCTACCACGACCTGGCGTGGATGTACCATCACCGGTTTTCGACGCTGCGCGACACCTGGCGGGCGCATGGCCGGAATCTCGTTGGCGCGTTCCGTGAGTTTCAGAACCTCGGCCGGCTGGAGATCATCACCACCGCCGCCACGCACGCGCTCCTGCCGCTGTTTGCAACCCATCCGCCGGCCATCCGCGCGCAGATTCTCACGGCGCGCGATCATTACCGCGCTTGCTTCGGTCGCGACCCGCGCGGCTTCTGGCTGCCGGAGTGCGCCTACTTCGAAGGGGTGGAGGACTTTTTGCAGGAGGCAAATCTGCGCTGGTTCATCATGGACACGCACGGGCTGCTGCAAGCGCAACCCCGCCCGCGCTACGGCGTTTTTGCGCCAGTCTTTGCCCCTAACGGGATCGCCGCGTTTGGCCGCGACCTCGAATCCTCGCGCCAGGTCTGGAGCAAGCACGAGGGTTATCCCGGCGACGAGCGCTACCGTGATTTCTACCGCGACATCGGATTCGATCTGGATTTCGATTATGTGAAACCGCATTTGCCGTCGCCGGACCACCGCGGTTTTACCGGGGTGAAGTATTTTTCCATCACCGGCGGGACGGCAGAGAAGCAACCGTATCGTCGGGCGGCCGCGTTGCAGGTGGCGGCGGAGCACGCGGGACATTTCCTCAACGCCCGGCTCACGCAGTTCGCCCGGCTGGCGCGCGTTCTGGACCGGCCGCCGCTGGTGCTCGCGCCGTACGACGCGGAACTCTTCGGGCACTGGTGGTTTGAGGGGCCGGAGTTCCTCGATTGTTTTGTGCGCAAGGCGCATTTCGACCAGAAGGAATTCGCGTTGATCACGCCTGAGGATTACTTGCGCGAGCACCCGACGCTGCAAGTGGTTAAACCCTCCGCGTCGAGTTGGGGCGAGGAAGGTTATTACCGCGTCTGGCTCAACGAACGGAATGAATGGATCTATCCACATCTGCAAATCGCGCAGGAACGGATGACGGAACTGGCGCGGCGTTTTCTCGACCCGCCGCCGTTGATCGCCCGCGCGCTCCAGCAGGCCGCGCGCGAGTTGCTGCTGGCGCAATCGAGCGACTGGCCGTTCATCCTGCGCACCGGCACGAGTCCCGATTACGCGCGCAACCGGGTGACGGACCATCTGCTGCGCTTCCTGTCGCTATACGAACAGATGAAGCGGGCCCGCGTGGACCGGAAGTGGCTCGAAGAGGTTGAGCAGCGGGACAATTTGTTTCCGGACATCAACTGCGCGTATTGGGCGTAATGGAGTCTCGGCAGAACACCTGTGATTATTCCGCGCGAAATGGCGGCGCTCCAGGGCGTCGCCGCTCCAACATCAGGGCGCGGCGGCGGCCTCAAGCGTGGTGGCAAAACCATTCGTGCCCGTGCGCACCCAGACCACGGTGCCGCCGGCGGCGGTCGCCGAGCCAGCCGGGAAATTCAACCAGCCGACCACCACTTCGCTCCGCTGGCTCAACGAAAGATAGAAGGGATAATCGCCGTTCTTGGCAAGGCTGTTGGCCGCGCTGAATTTGCGGCCGTCGCCCAGATGGCCACGGACGCTCGCGCGCCCCGCCGCACTGATTTTGCTCGAACCGCCCGCGGCCGAATTCGTGCCAGGATTGTCGGCTTCCAGCACGAACAGGCGCTCGCCCGCCTGGGGCGCCGGGTTGGACAGCACGCTGAACACGTTGCGGTTGCCGCCGAGGGTTGCGCTCAGATTCCCGTCAGTGACCTGACCAGAAATCCTGTCCGTTCCCCTGGCAAGATCGGCCCGCAATCGAACGGAGATCGGCGCTGCCATGTAACGCGGAATCGTGACCGTCGCATCGCCGTTCAGGTCGAACGCGCCGCGCATCGAATGACGCACACCGCCGAGGGTCAGCGCGCCGCTGAAGGCGCCGGCTCCCGTCCCTTTCAAGGTAAAGGCTCCCGAACTCGCCGGCGCGACGCCGTTCGTGTCGTAAACCAGTCCCGCGAAGCTGCCCTTCACCGGCCCGAACGGATTCGGCACAAACTTCGCCACAAGCGCGAGTCCGGGTTGCATGGTGAACTGGAGCGTCGAACTGGTGGAGGTGCTGCCTTCCCATCCCGCGAAAACCTGGCCCGCGCAGGGAACCGCCCTCACCTTGTAAGTGTTGCCAACCACAAGGACCTTGCCATCGAGATTGGGCTTCACAGCGCCGAGTCCGTTGGTCTTGAGGGAAAGCGGAGCCGTGAGCGGCCCGGTGACGGCGTTCGACACGACTCGCACGGCGATGGCGCTGGAGGTGGCGCCTTGGCCTGCATTGTCGGTTGCGACCGCCCAGAGTGAATAATCTCCGGCAGCGATGGGTTTCCAATTCACGGAGAATGGTGCCACGTCGAAACTGGCGAGGGTCACGCCGTTCGCGAAGACTTCAACCTTTGCCAACCGCGCCCCGGCGGCGGTGTCCGCAGATGCGCTGGCGGTGACGCTCAAGGTGGTGCCCAAAGTAATCTGCGCGCCGACCAGCGGGCTGGTGAGGCGGACCTCGGGCGGCGAGGGTGGCATAGGTTGCGGAGGCTCGGCCGGGTTTCCTGCCGCAGCGGCCACTGCCCGGGCGGCGTTCACCCGGCCATGACCGAATGAACCGTCAATACCTGCGACGCCCAGGTCGTCCGCATTCTGTTTCAGCAGCGAGACAATATCCGTGTTGGCGAGCGTTGTGTTGGCCGCAGCCACGAGCGCCGCGACCCCGGCGACAATCGGGCTGGCCGCCGAGGTCCCGCGCAAGTTGACGTAGAGACTGGCCAGATCCCGCGCCGTGGTCCAGATGTTCTCGCCCGGCGCGGCCAGCGCGATGTGGCCGCCAAAACTGGAGAAGGACGCGAGGGTGTCGTCCGCTCCCGTGGCGGAGACGGCGAGGACGTTTTCACAGGCCGCCGGGAATTGCGGCGTGCTGTTGGCGTTGTTGCCGGCGGCGGCAACGATGATGACGTTGTTGCTCCACGCGTAATTGATCGCCTCCTGCAACGTGGCGGACGGGGCATTGCCAGCGATGCTGATGTTGATCACCCGCGCGCCGCGATCCACAGCGTAACGAATCCCCTGTGCCAGGGTCGAGTAAGCCGCGTTGCCCGAGGCATCCATCACTTTCACCGGGAGAATCCTCGATCCGAACGCCACGCCGGCCACACCGAGGCCGTTGTCGCCCGAGGCCGCGGCGATCCCGGCGACCGCCGTGCCGTGGCCGAAATCATCCGCGGGATCGGAGTCGTCCCACACGAAATCGTAGCCAGGAAGGATTTTCCCGGCGAGGTCGGGGTGGGCGGCGTTGATGCCCGAGTCGAGCACGGCCACGATGACATTGCTCGCCCCGCGGGTAAAGTCCCACGCCCGGGGCGTTTGAATCTTCGCGAGATGCCAGGCCGCGCCGCTGACCACATAGGTGTCGTTGGGCAGGAAAGCCGCCTCGGCCACGAAATCACGCTCGGCGAATTCGATGGCCGGGTCGCGCCGCAGCGCGGCGAGGACAGCCTCGGCCCTTTCCTCGGGTACGTTGACGACGCGGACGTTCAGCCGGTGGAGGCTGCGGCGTTGCCATCCGCCGTGGGCGGACACCCGGGCGTCGAAATCGGTTTCGGCAGTTTCGCGCCTGGGCTTGATGAGAATCTGGCCGGGGACGAATCGCGCCGGTGCCGCCGATGAGATTGAGGCGAGCGTGAGGACGAGGAAAAGTCGTGCCGGCCAATTGAAACCGGAGCCGCGCGGTGGTGCGCGTCGTGGTGTCTGGCCTGCCTTGTTCTCTTGCTGATGCTGCTTGTTGCCCACAGAAGGCTGCTCGCCGAGCCTTCTGCAAAGCTACGGATGTGCCATCGGGTCGAATCGGTCGGCGACAGGCGCAATCGCCGATGAAGGCTGTCTCAATGCTGTAATCGTGGCACCGGACAGATGGAATTTGGGCCAACGGGAAAGTGGCCATCGTGCCGGGGGAACCCCAAACAGGAGGCTGGACCGCTGGAATTCAAGCTTCAGCGGACCTCGTCCGAACACGCCGAAGCGTGGACTCCAACACCAACTCTGCGGGACGGAGGCCTGCGCTCCTAGCCACACATTTTCAAAAACGCCGCCTCGTCAATGACCTTCACGCCCAGTTCCTGCGCCTTGTCGAGCTTCGAGCCAGCCTCGGCGCCAGCCAGGACGAAATCCGTCTTCTTGCTCACGCTGCCGCTCACCTTGCCGCCGCGCGCCTCAATCTTCGCCGTCGCTTCCTCGCGCGTCATGGAAGGCAGCGTGCCGGTGAGCACAAACGTTTTTCCGGCGAAGACTCCCGATGCAGAAGCCGCTGCGATGTCCGCCATCTCGCTTTCCGGTTTGATCTTCAACTCACGGATACGTGCCAGAACTTTTTTCCCGCCAGGCGACGCGAAATAATCCAGCACGCTAGCCGCCGCCACCGGGCCGACTTCTGGCATCCGCGCTTTCAAACCGCCTGCGCCCAGACGTGATTCGATTTCGGCGATCTCGGCCTTGAGTTGGGCATCACGGTTTTCGCGCACCGCTTTTTCCGCTTCGGTCTTGGGCGGATTTTTGCGTGAGCGCGGGCTGATCTCGGCGCGCTCGGCTTCCTTCGCGCCCAGATCGCGGATGTCGCGCAAGACTTCCGATTTGGACAGCGCTTCCAGCGATGCGTGTGTGGCGGCAAGCTGTTTCGCCGTGGCTTCGCCCACGTCGCTGATCGCCAGCGCGTGAATCCAGCGGGAGAGTGGCGCGGTCTTGGCGCGCTGGAGCGCGTCGAGAATTTTCGCCGCATTCTTCTCGCCGAACACACGCGGTTCGTCGTCCGTGCCGAGATTCAGCTTTGCGAGCTGCTCCAGTTTCAAATCGAACAGGCCGAGCGGTTCTTTGACCAAACCGCGTTCGACAAGCTTCTCGGCCACGATGCCGCCGAGAGATTCAATGTCGAGCGCCTTGCGGTACGCGAAATACTCGACGCGCCGCATGAGTTGCGCAGGACAGGCCGCGATGTTCTGGCAGCGCCACGCGACTTCCTCCGCGTCACTGGCGGACATTTTCTCCTTTGCAATCGGCCCGCCGCACGCGGGGCATTTGCCGCCGACGTGTTTGAACAAATCGAACTCCTTCGCGCCAGCCGGGCGTTTCGTTTTCACGACCTCGAAGACTTCAGGAATCACCATGCCGGCTTTGCGGATGACCACCGTGTCGCCGATGCGGATGTCTTTGCGGCGGATTTCGTCCTCGTTGTGCAGCGTGGCGCGCGAAATGGTCGAGCCTTGCACGAAGACCGGTTCGAGTTCGGCCACGGGCGTGAGCACGCCGGTGCGGCCCACTTGCACGGTGATCGCCTTGAGCACCGTCTCGGCGGGCGTGATCCACGGGATGGGCTTGTGAACGATGGCGTGGCCGGGCGCGCGGGTCTTGGCCGGGATGCGCGCCCAGTCGGCGATGCGGTTCACCTTGATGACGACGCCGTCAATGTCGTAGGGCACCTGCCGCCGCAGGTCGCGGTCTTCGTCGTAGCCGCAGACGACGCGCTTGCGGTAAGTCGCGATGACTTCCTCCATGTCTTTGCAAAGCCACCAGTGCGGCTGAATCGGCAGGCCGAACCTGGCGAGCGATTCGAGCATCTCCGCGTGTGTCGCGAACTCGATGTCCTCGCACGCGCCGACGGCGTAGAACACGGCGCGGATCGGGCGCTGCGCCACGAGCCGCGGGTCAAGTTGTTTTAGTGTGCCAGCAGTGGCGTTGCGGGCATTGGGGAGAGTTTTTTCGCCGGCGGCTTCAAGTTTTTTGTTCAACTTCTCGAACTCGCCGATCGTCATGTAAGCCTCGCCGCGGACTTCGAGCAACGGTGGCGGGTTTTTCAAATGCAACTCCAGCGGAATGGCGCGCACGGTCCGCAGGTTCACGGTGATGTCGTCGCCCGTCTGGCCGTCGCCACGCGTGACGCCGAGCGCGAGTTTGCCGTGACGGTAATGCACGCCGATCGACACGCCGTCCACTTTCGGCTCCATGACGTATTCGATCTTGTCGCGCCCGAGGTGTTTGCGGATGGTGGCATCGAAGGCGAGCAGCTTGGCCAGCGTGTTCTCGTCCTGCTGACAACTGCGCTTGAACCAATCAGGTTCGGCCTTTTCGTCCGGCTGTTCCGCGCCCTCGATTTTTTCGAGCGAGAGCATCGGGACGAGATGTTTGACGCGCTCGAAGCCTTCGGTGGGCGCGCCCGCGACGCGCTGGCTCGGCGAATCGGGCGTGACGAGGTCCGGAAACGCTTTCTCGATGTCGAGCAGTTCCTGGTAGAGCTTGTCATACTCGCGGTCGGAGACTTCCGGCTTGGCGAGCACATAGTAAGCGCGGTCGTGGCGGCGGATTTCCTCGACGAGTTGCGCGTGGCGTTTCCTGGCTTCGACGGCGGTCATCGGTGAAATTGTTGAATCAGGGCGCTACGATTGGACAGGATTTTCTGAGCCGGCACAAAGTCAGAGGCGTTGGTTGTCACCACTCCCATTGTCTGCGGCAGATTAGAGAATCACAGCGGCTCCTCACCCAGTCCCTCTCGCCATCCCATGGAGAGAAGGTGGCGGATGGCCAAGTGCGATTGCCGGTGCAGCCGTCAGGATGGCGGCGCGGAGCGGCGCACCGCGATTTCCGGCGCCAGCCGCCGGGCAAGATTCTCCTGGAGCGTCTTCGTGCAATCCTTCACGCCGATGCGGCTGGCCGCCAGCGAGCCGTCTTCCATTTTCAAGGCGATCATCGCGTCCTCGATCGCCGGTTGGGCGGCGAACAGGCACGGCGTGCTGTAGATGACGAGCTTCACCCCGGCCTGGCGCAGTTCGGTGAGCGTGCAGGCGGGTGATTTGCCGCCGGCAATCTGGTTGAAGCAGAACGGTTGTTCGATCTTCGCGCTCAAGTGCCGCACCGTGTCGAGGCTCTTGAGACCGTCCACCAGCACGGCGTCCGCGCCGGCCTCGGCAAAGGCAAGCACACGCCGCTCGATGTCCGCCAGGTCGGAACTGTCGGTGCGCGCGACCACGAACAAATCGCGGCGCGTGGCGAGCACCTGCCTGAGCTTGCCGAGGTAATCATCCAGTTCCATGATCTGCTTGCCGTCAAAATGCCCGCAGCGGCGCGGGCGTTTCTGGTCTTCGAGCACCACGCCGGACGCGCCGGAGGCTTCGAGCACGGACACGACGTGGCACGCGACTTCCGGGTCGCAATAGCCGTCGTCAATGTCCACGAGGATGTGGTGCTCCGGCAGGACGGTGCGGATGCGCTGGACGTAATAGACGATCTCCGACCAGGTGATGAAGCCGATGTCCGGCAAACCGTAATGGCTGGCGGCAAAGCCAAAGCCGCTGACGAAGAGGGCGTCAAAATGCCGCGCGGCCAGCGAGGCGGAGAAAACGTCGTAGGCGCCGATGAACGGGGTGATCTCGCGTTCGAGCACCGCGGCGCGCATACGGCTGCCCGGGGATCGGTTGGCGGATTGCGTCAGGTTCATTTTTTCGCCTGTTCAATCACGTCGAGGATGCCGCCGATGGAACCGAGTTCCTCCGGCGACACGCCGCGGATGGAGAAATCAATGCCATGCGTTGTCTCAAGATAGGCAACGATTTGCAGGATGGCGAGGGAATCAATCAACCCGGAGGCCACCAGGCGGTCGCTGTCCGACAAGGATTCAACGGGCATGCCCGCCTTCTGGATGCCGCGGAGAAATTGCAACAAACCCTGCCGGTGCTGCTCGCGGGAGGCGCTCATGGGCCGGGCTTCCGCGCGAGGATGGACGGCAGGTCCAGCGCCGGTTGTTCTTCGCAGGCGGTCTTCACGGCGTCACGGTTGATCTTGCCGCGCGACGTGCGCGGGATCGCTTCAATCGTCCACCAGCGCGATGGCATCTTGTGTTCCGCCAGATGAGACTTCATCCAACTGTGCAGGCCGCGGATGGTTTCATCCTTCGTGTCGTGCATCACAACCGCCATGCCGACGGACTGGCCGTAGATGGGATCGTCGAGCGCGAAGGCGCACACGTCGCTGGCCGCGCCAAAGCGCTCGACCACCGCGTCAATGTCCGACGGATAAATCTTCATACCGCCCTTGTTGATCTCGTCGCGCTCGCGTCCGCGCAACAGGAGCCGGCCCTGGCCGTCAATGCATCCGATGTCGCCCGTCATGAACCAGCCGTCCACGACCGCCTTCGCGGTCAAATCGTCGCGCCGGAAATAACCCTTCATCAACGCCGGGGTGTTGAGCCACACGTAACCCGACTCGCCCGTCTTGCATTCCAGTTCCGGACCAAGTGGCTGCGCGGTTTCGTCAGTTTTGAGCACTTTCACCACGGCACCCCAGCCGGTGCCGATCAATCCATCCTCGGCGGGCACGTCGGCCTTGTCGAGGCCGGCGACCCAGCTTCCGGTTTCGGTGATGCCGTAGGCGTTGCAGACATGCTGCGTGCCGGTCCACTTGCGGATGTCGGTCCACGTCACAGCCGAAAGCGGCGCCGAGCCGACGTGAACGCGCTGGAGCGTGCCCTTCTGCGGTGGCTTGGCGAGCTTGAGCGCGAGTTTCCAGATCGGCGGCACAGACGACATAAACGTGATGGCGTGCTCGTCAATTGCCGCGCCCACGCGCGTCACGAGATCGGGCCGGAACGGCGGCGTGATGTAGAGGTCGTTGCCGGAAAGCCAGGGGAAGAGGCAGTTGCAAATCAGCCCGTGGCCGAAATGGGTGGGCAACATGCAGAGCGTGCGGGCAAAAACCGCCGCGGGCAGGTGGTCCCGCAGGCCGGTCCAGCGCGCACGCAGCGAGCGGTGCGTATGCACCACGCCTTTCGGGTCACCCGTCGAACCGGAGGTGAACAGCATCAGCGCGTCGTGGTCGAGCCGGATGAGGGCGGCGGCGGCCTCCGCGCTGCCGGTGTCCGTCGTCAGCACCGTGTGGATGCCGGCCTTCTTCAGCACCGCTATCGCTTCCGCGTGTGTGGCTTCGTCCACCACCGCGAGTTTCGGTGTGGACGCGCGGGCGAGGTTCTCGACCTCGAAGGCGGTGAGCCGGGCGTCAATCGGAATGGCGCAGGCGCCGAGTTTCCAGATGGCGAGAAGTTCGGCGAGGAATTCCAACCGGTTGCCGAACGGGAGGAAGACGCGGTCTTCCGCGGACAGCCCGAGACTTTGAAAGCGCCCGACGCGCAACGCGACCTGCCGGTGAACTTCCGCGCGGTCCCAGCGCCGGCCATTGAACGGCTCGACGAGGTTGCCGACGTTGAGTTCGATGAGCATGATGCGCGCGCGAAACGATTTCAGCCGAGGCCGAAAAGTCCAAGCAAAAAGTGGAACCGCTGCGCGTGGGTCATGCTGCCCTTGGCCCAAAGATGAATGAACGCGAAGAAGGTCCACACGCCAAAGATGGCCAGCGCGCGGCGGCCGGGCCCGCGCGCGGCGGACTTCGCCCGGCGCTGTTCTCGTTGCATGGAGATGAAGATTCCCAGCGCGAGCGCGAAGCAGTAAAGCAGGCGCGGATTGAACTCGGCCCAGAGTTTCGCCCAGTTGCCGAGCATGAACGACGGCACCTTGATGACGTGATAATACATGTTGCCGAAGAACGCCGCGGCGAACACGGCGGTAAAGACCCGCCACCGCGGGCTTTGCTTGAAGTGGCGCGTGAACGTCGGGAAAAAGAAAAAGTTCACCAGCAGTTCCTTGAAGTAGTAGTAGTAGCGGTTCCAGAACTCGACGATGGTTTCGGCCAGCAGCGGTTTGTAGGTGTTGCGAAACACGTTGAAGCCGCCGAGCCGCAAGTAGCCGATGACAAGGTGGCCTTTCGATCCCCAGGCCAGCACCAGCCGGAACAACTCGCAGTAGATCGAGAGCCACGATTTCCAGAGGGGTTGATCCACCGGCGAGGCGATCATGTCGCTGGCGCCGGCCACGCCGAGGGTCAGGCCGCCAAGCGCGCGGCGATAGGCGTTGTCCTCGCCGAACACCAGGCCGTCCATCAACCCCTTGCCCAGACCGCACAGCGCCGCAAGGAGGAACAGCTTGATTCCCGCGAGTTGTGAGCGGGCCAGCGCCTCGTCGTCCTTCGCCTCGCACGCTTTGAGGTAGTCCAGTCCCTTGCCGTAAGGCACGCTCGATCCGCCCCAGACCGGCCAGAGATAGAACCAGTGGTCGGCGAACGTGGTGCCGGCCATTTTGCCGCGCTGCGCCGTGAACAGCATGAACCCCAGCCGCCACAGCAGAAAGGGAAGCAGCACCGTGCAACCCACCAGCGTCGTCCGCACCAGCACGCTGGAAGGCGCCGTGTTCCACAACAGGATCATCCAGGCCCAGAAACAGCCGTGCAGGCAAAGCTGGGGATGCCGCTTCACGAATCCGGGCAACGACGCGAACCGCCGCGCCGCCTGATACCAAACCCAGACGAACGCGAACAACGCCTCGACGATCAGCAGGATGGCGAGGTGGTCGGGCGTGAATCCGAAGTCTTTGCGAATGGATCGCAACTCCTTCCACGGATCGGTGATCGCGATCACGACCGCGCCCAGCGCAAGCAGCAACCGCCGCCGTCCGGGTGTCAACCACGGTAGCACCGGACCCAACAGCCGCCGCCAGAAAGCGATGGTCGCCGGCTGCCGGTGGAAATGTCGTAACTCGTCCCAGGTCACGGTCGCAAGAGACTAGGCGGCGTGAAGGTGAGTTCAAGTGTTGAAAGTCCCCCGCTCGGGTCAACGAGACGCAATCCGGCGCTGCGATGATAGTGGCGCAGGTGTCCCGCCTGTAACCGTCCCTGCGGGCGTCCCGCCTGCAGGCTCAAACGACAGCCGAGACGGTCGCCGGGACTCTGACAGCCGGGACGGCTGCCCCACTGCAGTGACGCTCCACCCGCCAGGAATTCCGGAAATGTCGCCACCAGCCATTGAACGTTGACAAACCGTGCGTCGCCAAGTCCTAATCACGCGCCGCAACGCACGTCCGGGTTGCGGGCCGGCCAGGATCACCAAATGCCGTGGGCCGGCTTCCCGTCCACACACACGATGCACCGACAGCTTCTTTGGATTCTCGGCGCCGCCGTTGCGGTAAACGTGCTGGTGTTCGCCGCCTACCGCCTGGTGTTCCTCAGACTGTTTGGCCAAACCTCGGCGCTCGCCGACACCCCGCGCGTGCTGCTGGGCGGATTGCGGCTGGACGCGGCGTGGCTCGGATTCGTGCTCGCGGTGACCGGGCTGGTGCTGTTCGCGTGTGGAGGCGGTTCGCCGCGCTCGGTGTTCTTCGGGCTTTGGTTGCTGACCGGACTGCACCTGTTCGTGTGCGTGTCGAACCTGGTCACTTTCGCCGAGCGCAATCAGGGCGCGGGCGAGTTGCTGTTGCCCTACATCACGTCGCCGTATCAGGTCTATCTCGCCGTGATGCCGTTCGTCTTGCGGCGCTGGCCGCTCATGCTCGCGCTGGCGGCGGGCGGCGCCGGCTACGTCGCCACGAGCCTCCGGCTGGGCGGGTGGTTCTCCGCGGATCGTGCTGCCCTGTGGAACTCCGGAGGCGCGGTCGCGTTCGGGCTGGCGCTGATGTTGTTGCCGATCTTGCCGACGCTTCAGTTTGTCGTTCGCAGGAAAGTGGACGGCGCCGGCCAGGCGCGCGGCGGCTGGCGTCTCACCACGGCGAAGGCCAAGTATTACATGACCTTCACCGATTACGCCTGCAACCAGTCCGTGATGAACCCGCTGCTGGAATTCGTGTTCCAGCAGGTGCCCGCGCATTTCAAACGCACCGTCAAGTACCGGCTTCCGGAGGCCGAGGCGCTCGCCGTCTGGCGCGGCGTCACGGGCCGCGCGCCGGCGGACGAGCGGTTTCCCTTGCTGCAAACCATCCCGGGCCGGGCGGGTTCGTCCATCGAAAACCTAGTCATCATCCAGGTGGAAGGCTTTTCGCAGTCCGCGCTTGAACAACAGCGGGACGGGCGGGCCGTCATGCCGTTCGTCCGCAAGCTGGCGGAGGAAGGCTGTTATTTCCCAAACACATTTCAGTGCGCGAACTTCACCTCCGGCGGCGTCTTTTCCACGCTGGCCAGCCTGCCGCGCGCAACCTACGATGAGCCGGGCAGCCGCTTCACCTCCTACGAATTGAACGGCTACTATGGCTCGCCCGCCCGCGTCCTCGGCGTGGACAACTACACGCACTTCTTCCTGTTCGGCTTCCGCCAGAGCTGCGACGACTTCACCGCCTTCGCCGCGAACCAGGGTTGCCGGGTCTCCGGCTACTTCGACTTTGTCGAAATCCTCAAGCGCAAAAACCAACTCGCCGAAGCCGACACGTTGCTCGGCATTTTCGACGGCTATTTCTTCGACGAGTGCGCGGAGATGCTCCTGAACTGCCCGACCCGCTTCACCGCGCACCTGGTGACGACGACGACCCATTCGCCGTGGACGGTGCCGGCAGCGTTCCCGAAGCAGTTCGACGAACCGCCGATGAATTCGTTCGCCTATCTCGACGCCTCGATCCGGAAATTCTGCGGGCAACTCCAGGGCAAGCCGGGCCTCTGGGAAAAAACGCTCGTGGTCATCCTGGGCGATCACACCAGCGTGACCTTTGGCAACACCTGGCTCGAGCGCGTCCGCATCCCGCTCGTGTTCTACAATCCCCGCCTGCCGCCGCGCGCCAATCCCGACCCGCGCCGCGCCAGCCAGGTGGACGTGCTGCCCACGGCGCTGGCATTGTTTCCCGGCGATCATCTCTACGCCGGCATGGGCCGCAATCTCCTCGACGCGTCGGTTCCCGACCTCGGCCTGGTCACCGGCACATCGCGGCAGGGTTATTTTCTCAAAGGCGATTTCGTGCTCTCGTACGATCCGCTGGAGCGCGACGCGCGGTTGTTTGGCCTGACGAATGAAACCATGACCGCCGATGAAGTGACCGCCTGGCACACGGAGGCCGGCGCGCAATGGCGCAAGGAGTACTTCGCCGCCGTCGAACTCGCCAAGCGCCTCGCCCTCGGCAAGAGAATCTTTCCGATGCCCGCCGACCGGCGCGACCGGGCGGCGACGGCCAGCGGCGCTGATGCCGGCGGCAGGCCATGACCCTCCCGGCCAAGGCCTGGCTTGCTCTCCCTTGTCCAACGAATTGCCGTTCCAAGCACCGCCGGCATCGCTAGACTCTGCCGCCGCATGAAGCGGGACATTGCCAGCTACCGGACACGGCTTCAGGACGAGGCCGGGGCGGAAAAATACGCCGCGCGGTTCGAGCGCGGCTCGCGGGCGCGCATTGACCGGCGCGAGCAACGGGCCGTGCAGCGGATTTTTTCGTCCCTCGCCGGCTGCCACGTGGTGCTCGACGTGCCGTGCGGCGCGGGGCGCTTCGCAAAAACGTTGGCTGGTGACAGACGCCGCGTGATCGGAGTGGACTCGGCCCGGGAGATTCTCGTCCACGCGCAACGGCGCGCGGCCCGATCCGGCGTGCGGGCCGCGTTCCTGCAAGGCGACGCCGCGCGGCTGCCGTTCGCGCCGGACGCGGTGGACGCGGTGTTTTGCAACCGCCTGCTCCATCACATCGTCAAAGCGGACGAGCGCGCGGCGATTCTGCGCGAACTGCGTCGGGTGAGCCGGCGGTATCTGGTGGTTTCCTTTTTTGACTATCAGGGATTCGCCACCGTGCGTCGGCTGTTGAAGGCGCTCAAGGGCAGCAAGCCCCAGTATCGCGGCCAGCCCACCCGCGAACAGTTCGAGCGCGAGCTTGAAGCGTGCGGATTCCGGGTGTTGGAGTTGGTCCCGACAGGCCCGGCCTGGGTCACGCAAAGGTATTTTGTTCTCGAGAAAACCGGTTAGGTCGAAGCGTCGTGGCAGTTGGTTGCCGCCGTGCCGCGGCCGCGTTACAACGCGCTCCCTTTCATCACGCGCCACCAACTCAACGCGTGCAATTGCCGGTAGCGCTGACGCCATTCCTCCACCGGCACGCGGTCGTGCGCCGGTTTGCCCTGCATGTCCTGCACCGCGCCTTGCGGCCCGACCTCCAGAATGAAATCCGGCGTGACGACGGCGTGGTTGCCGAAACCGATTTGCGTCTGCGTGGCATCGAGCAGGTTGCGGCCGAAGGCATGATACTCAAATCCGGCGGGCGCGCTCAGTTCAACGAGCGTGGGCAGAATGTCAGTGTGGCTTCCGGCGATGCGTGGCGGGCGCGGCACGTTGCGCAGCACTTCCGGCCCGTACAACACGAACGGCACCGCCCGCTGCCCGAACAGAATCGGCCGTGAGGAAAACGCGCGGCGCGACCAGTGATCGCCCGTGATGGCAAACAAGATTCGCGGATGGGCTTTGAGGCCTGCCTCGACGAATTCGCCCAGGGCCGCGTCCGCGTACCACAGATGGCCGAGGATTCTGGTTTCCCTGGCGGTGAAACCGCGGGCGTCCAGTTCGGGCTGGAGTTTCTCCTGCGGAAAGCCCTCGCCCTTGAGGTCCACGCTGTAGGGCGGGTGGTAGGAGGTGGTCATGATCATGTTGAAGGACGGTTCGTCGCCCAGCCGGTTGAGGACGGCGTTGAAGGTCGCCTCGTCATCCACACCCCATTCATTGCCCGTCAGGCGCTCGCTCATCTGCGGGCCGCCTTGAACTTCGTCGAATCCCTGCTCGCGACAAAAGTCGCCGAGCCGCTGCCAGCTCAGGTAGCCGCCGTAAAAAAAACGCGTCCGGTAGCCCAGCCGCTTGAAGATGGGCGCGGCGGAAGTGGGGAAAGGTTGCTTCGCCGCGGGCTGGTAATTGACGTGGACGCCCGTATCCGGCAGGCCCGTGATGAGCGCGGCGAGGCTGGGCATCGTGCCGTCGGCGGCGGAGACGAAAGCGTCCGCGGCGATGCCGACACGCGTGAGCGCGGCGAGCCGTTCGTTGGCGTGCAGTGCCGCGCACTCGGGCCGCAGCCCCCACGCGTCGTAACTTTCCTCGACCACGAGGATGATGTGTTGCGGCGGCCTGACCGAAGAGCCCGCGGCGGTGCGTTTGAGGCAATCATCTAGGTTCGTCACCGCGGCGACTTGCGGGAACCACGCCCGCGCCGCCGCGCGCACGTCGCCGTCCGGCAGGATGACCCGCAACCCTTTCGACGCCGACAACATGCGGTGATGCTTGATGGCGTAGGTAAGGGCGGCGAACGGATTCATCACCAGCTTGTTGAGGAAAGGGTCGGTCGTCACCGCCGCGTCCTTCATCTGCACGGGCCGGCTGCCGAACGACGCCCGCAGCCCAAAGACCGCCAGCAACAGAATCACCACGGGCGTAACGAATCTCGCCGCGCCCAGCGCCGGCCACGCGGGCAACGCGACCCGCTCCGAAACCGCGCGCCAGCACGCGCGCCCGGCGAACATCACCCCCCATACCAGGAAGCTCACTCCCAGCAACAGCCACACGACGGGATAACTTTTCCAAACCGTCTTGGCGATGGCCGTGCGATCGTCAAAAACCAGGCCGAAAATCCAGTGGTTGAACTGGTCGTGGTATTCGCGGAAATAAGCGACATCTATCGCGAAGGTCAGGAGGCTTACGGCGGCCAGCGTTCCCGCTAGCGCCCGACGCACGCGCCGATGCGCGGCGCTCACGGGCCGGAAGAATGATACCAGCGTGAGCGCCAGCGTCGGGAGGACGGCGTAGGTCGCGATGGAAATGTCGAATCGCAAGCCGGTGCCGAAACAACGGAAGAACTGCGCCGCGCCGCTCCCAGGCGCAAGCTCGGCGCGAAACAACCAGAGCAACACGCCACGAAACGCCTGCATGGCCAGCACCAGGACGCACCAAAGCGCCGCGTCCGCCGCCAGATTGCCGAGCGCGATGGGCGCGCGCGGGGCGTTCGGGCTGGCAGGAACTGGATGGCCTTCCCCGGACACGGCGCGGACTGTAATTCAAGCGGCCGGACGGCCAAGGGAAAAATTGGCCGTGAGGATTCGCCGTTGCGACGGCAGCCGCAAATTGCCAGAGTGCCGTGCGCCCAGGCCAACTCGATTGTGCGCGGCCTCACCCGGAAGAGTTCTGCATGACGGCGACTGCCATCGAAATCAGCGTCGTGGTCCCGAGCCACAACGAACTGGCGAACCTGCGCCCGCTCGTCGAGCGCATCCGGACCGCCCTCGCGCCGCTCGCAATGGATTACGAGATCATCATCACCGACGATTGCAGCGACGACGGGAGTTGGGAGACTTTGCGCGAACTGGCGGCAGCGTGGCCGCAACTGCGCGCGCAGCGGTTGGCGGCGCGCGGCGGGCAGTCGGTCGCGCTTTGGGCCGGTGTGCGCGCCGCGCGAGGACAGGTCATTGTCACGCTGGACGCCGATTTGCAGAACGACCCGGCGGACATCCCGAAGCTCCTCGCCGGGTTGAACCAGGCGGATTGCGTGTGCGGCTCGCGCGTCGAGGCGCGCCGTCACGGCGACAACTGGGTGCGCATCGCGTCTTCCAAGATCGCGAATTGGGTCCGCAACAAGCTTTCCGGCGAAACCATCAGCGACGCCGGTTGTTGTTACCGCGCGTTCCGGCGCGAGTGCGTGGCCGACGTGAAATTCTTCCGCGGCGGGCATCGGTTCTTGCCGACGCTGATCAAGCTGGAGGGTTATTCGGTGATCGAAGTGCCGATCAGCCATCGCCCGCGCACCGCGGGCCGGACGCATTACGGCATCGGCAACCGGCTGTTCCGGTCGTTCGCCGATTTGCTCGCCGTGCGGTGGATGAAGCAGCGCTATTTCCGCTACCAGATTGGCGAGCGCGTGAATTGATGGGAGGGTTGAACACGCTCTCGGCGAGATGTGCTGTTGTCGAAGGAGCCGCGGGGGGCGGCTCGCGCTTCCGGTCAATTCGCTTCCGGCCCGGTCTTCTTCCTGTCGTTTTCCGCGCGTTGGGCGGAGAAGAAGTTTTGCAGGAGTGCGCGACATTCCTCCAACCGCACCCCCGGCGTGATCTCGCAGCGATGGTTCAGCGACGGGAACTGGAGGAGGTTCATCGCGCTGCCCGCCGCGCCGCCTTTCGGATCGGCGCAGCCAAACACCACGCGGGCCAGGCGGACGTGGACAATCGCACCGGCGCACATCGGGCACGGTTCCTTGGTCACGTAGAGCGTGCAATCGGTGAGCCGCCAGTCGCCAACGGCCTCCTCGGCTTGTGTGAGCGCCAGCATCTCTGCGTGTGCGGTGGCGTCCTTGAGCAACTCAACCTGGTTCCAGGCCCGCGCGATGATGCGCCCATCGCGCACGACCACCGCGCCCACCGGCACTTCCTCCGCTTCGAAGGCGCGGGCCGCCAGTCGCAAGGCTTCGCCCATGAAGTAGAGGTCACTTTGCAGATCAATGATCGGATCGTCCATGTCTGGTTAATCGGAGCAGCCGGCTTGAGGAGGCTCACGCGGGCCATGCTTCGAGTAAGGTCCTGCTCAATCCGGCTCCTACGGAGGTTTGTTCCAGTGTCCACTCATTCCGTCCGTCCGGGTGGCAATGGCAGTGCGCCGCGAAGAACCCGCCGCGATGCTGCCAGAACCACGGCCAGATGCTCTCGCGGTCAGTCGCCGGCAATTTCAATCCGTCGAGCGCCGCGCGCGGGAAGAACTGAAACCGTCCTTCATCATGGACCGGCGGCAGCACCTTGAGTCTCGGCTTCACTTCGAAGAGAAACATCAGCCAGTGCGTTGTGCCCTGGTACCCGTGTTCGCTGACCAGGCCGGTGAGATGCAGGTCGCATGGCTGAAGTTGGAGGCCCATCTCCTCGCGCGCCTCGCGGCAGGCGCAGGCATAGGGCGATTCCCCGTCGTCCGTGTGCAACTTGCCGCCGCACGGACTCCAGAAGCCGCGATTCGGTTCCTGCGCGCGTTCGAGCAGCAACACCTCGTCGCGCTCGTTGAAACAGTAGAGCAGCGTGGCGACTTTGTAGGGCAGCGGCACACCGGGATGGAAACAGGCGGCAGTGGATCGGGCAAGAAGTGAAGCAGCCCAGGAGTGGCTGCATCATATTACCACCACCCAAGGGACGACCAGCGCAAAGAGGCCGGAGCGCGAGCCGTCCCCGGCTCGCGGCGTCTTCGTTTGCACAGGAGCGGAGGAAAACTTTGGGACTTCCTTTTCCGTTCGGGGCCGCTGCGAGCCGGGGACGGTTCGCGCTCCGACGGTAGTGGCATGATGCGCCCGGCTTGCAGATACATTTTGCGGACACGCTTGACCCCTCCCCGCGCGCTGTTAGCATCCGGCCCGGTGCAAACGAGATTGCTTCGCACGATCCTGACCGCGGGGGCGACGTGCGGTTTGAGCGCCGCGCTCCACGCCCAACTGGCCAACGGCATCAAGGCCATCGTCCACGATTCGGTCATCACGTATCAGGAGGTCGAGGTTTACGCGTCGCCGGCGATCGAATTGCTCAAACGCCAGTTCGCCCGGCAGCCCGACGAGTTTCGCAAGAAAGCGGCGGAGGCCGTCAGTGAAAACCTCGAGCAACTCATCGAGCGCCAGCTCATTCTCCACGATTTCAAAGCCGCCGGCTACAATCTCCCGGAGCCGATCATCGAGGACGCCGTCCAGGAGCGCATTCACGCGCGCTTCGGCGACCGGGCCAAGCTTACCAAGACCCTCCAGGCCCAGGGTCTGACTTACGAAAAGTTCCGCCAGCAGGTGCGCGACCAGATCATCATCGAAGCCCTGCGCGGCAAGAACATCTCCTCCGAGATCATCGTCTCACCCCACAAGATCGAAAGTCATTACCTCGCGAACACGAACAACTTCAAGGTCGAGGAACAGGTGAAGCTGCGCATGATCGTTTTGAACAACACCAGCGAATCCGAGGCGCCCCGCGTGCGCCGGCGCGCCGAGGAAATCCTGGCCAAGATCAAGGAAGGCGCGACGTTCACCGAAATGGCCGCCGTCAATTCCGAAGGCGCGCAACGCAGCGTCGGCGGCGACTGGGGTTGGATTGACCGTTCCGTCCTACGCAAGGAGCTGTCGGACGTTGCCTTCACGCTCAAGGCGGGCGAGATGAGCGGTGTGATCGAAACCCCCGGGGCCTGCTACCTCATGCTGGTCGAGGAGAAACGCCCCGCCCACGTCAAGCCCCTGAGCGAAGTGCGCAACGAAGTCGAGCGGATCATGATCACGCAGGAACGCGCCCGCCTGGAGAAGCAGTGGATTGACCGGCTGAAGAAAAAGACCTTCATCCGGTATTTTTGAATCCGTGCCGCGTTTTGCGCGTCGCGTCAAGCAGCACACCGGCCGCACTTCGATGCTTGACGCAACACGCAATACGCAACACGCCCTGCCATGACGCGCCTGATCGGCATCACGCTTGGCGACGTCACCGGGGTCGGTCCCGAAGTCGCGCTCAAGGCCCTCGCCGCGGAATTGCCGGCCGACGACACGCGCTATCTGCTGATCGGCGACGCCGGTTGGGCGCGGCGGATGAACGAGCGGCTCGGGTTGAGCCTCGCGCTACCGCCGGCGGATGACGCTGGCGCTTCGGAGCGCGTTTCCATTTCCAACCCGTTGCCGGATTCCCTGCCGCATGAGCTTGCCGCCGGTTCGGCGCCCGCGGCCAATGCGGCCGTGGCCTGGCTGCAAGAGGGCGCGCGGCGTTGTTTGCGCGGCGAACTCGATGCCCTCGTCACCGCTCCCGTGAACAAGGCCGCCATTGTCCGGGCTGGCCACGACTTTGTCGGCCAGACGGAGTTCCTCTCACAAATCGCGGGCGTGGACCGGACCGTGATGATGTTGCTCGGGCACGACGAACGCGGCCGCTGGCTGCGCGTCGCGCTCGCCACTGTTCACGTCGCGGTGCGCGACGTGGCCAGCCGCCTGACTTTGGAAAAAGTCCTTCTCGCGATCCAGCGCGCCGCCGAGGCCTGCCGCGAGCTGGGCCTGAATCGCGCGCGCGTGGCGGTCTGCGGCCTCAACCCGCATTGCGGCGAAGGCGGCGCGTTCGGCGATGAGGAGCCGCGGCTCATTGCCCCGGCGGTGGCTCGATCAAGGGAAATGGGATTCGATGCGGTCGGTCCGTTGAGCGGCGACACGGTGTTTCACCACGCATTGAACGGGGCGTATGACGCCGTCGTGGCGATGTATCACGACCAGGGACTGGCGCCGTTGAAGGCCGTCGCGTTCGACACCGGAGTGAACTGGACCCTCGGCCTGCCGTTCATTCGAACCTCCCCGGACCACGGCACCGCCTACGACATTGCGGGGCGAGGCGAGGCCAACCCTTCCAGCATGATTGCCGCATTGCGCCTGGCGAAGCAACTGGCGCAAGGGCGGCGGCGCTGATCGGCCTCGAGTTCAATCGGTCCAGCCCGGGCCTGAGCCAGATTTGGAAGGCTAATTCACGGACAACATCCCCGCCTTGACCTCCCATCGTTGCAATTCACGGCCCAGTTCGCGCGGCCAGTTCTCCTCGGTGGCGGTCATGAACACCTGGCCGCTGGTTTCGCGGGCGCGCTCGAGCAACGGCAGAAAACCGGCGCGGCGATTCGCGTCCAATTCTCCCATCACGTCGTCAATCAGCAGCACCGGCGCGCTGCCGTGAACGCCGGTGAGGTATTCGGCCTGCGCCATCTTCAGCGCGATGGCCAGGGTGCGCTTCTGGCCCTCGCTGCCGAACTGCGCGGCGGACTTTTCGTTCAGCAGCAGTTGCAGTTCGTCGCGGTGCGGACCGATGAGCGTCGTCCGCTGGCGGCGCTCGCGCTCCCGCGCCTGCGCGAGTTCGACCGCGAAGTCCGCCTTCACGCAAGGCTCGTAGGCAACCTGGAGTTCCTCCGCGTCGTGCGCGATGCGCCGATAGGCCAGCCGTGCCAGCGGTGAAATCCTGGGAATCAATTCGCGCCGGTGGCGGATGATTTCCCCGCCGAGCTTCACGAGTTCGCCGGAAAAGCCGTCGAGGGACACCGGATCGGGCGCGGCCTGCTTGAGCAGGGCGTTGCGCGAACGCACGCAATGCAGGTAGCGTTGGAGCAGCGGCAGGTAGCCCGGCTGCGTCTGGGAGAGCAGCAGATCGAGGAACCGGCGGCGGATGCGGCCGGTGCCTTTGACGAGTTGCAAATCCTCCGTGCAGAAAATCACCGTGCGCAGCGTGCCGAGATACTCCGTGAGTTTTTTCACCGGCCGGCCATCGAGGGCGAGATTCCGTTCGCGCGCGGACCAATACATCTTGATCTGATGCTCGCCCGACGCGACCACGGTCCCGCCGACAAAGTACCCTTTTTGTCCGTGGCGGATCATCTGCGCGCCGCCCACGCCGCGAAACGAACGCAGCGTGGCCATCAGATAAACCGCCTCGAGAATGTTGGTCTTGCCCTGGGCGTTGCCGCCGAGCAACAGGTGAAAGCCCGGCGCGAAATCCGCGTCCAGGCGCGGATAGTTGCGGAAATCCCGAAGGCGCAGATGGGCCAGATGCACGCGGGAAAAATGGCGGCGCTGCCGCGGAGCGGCGAGAAATTTCAGCAAGGCGGGCCGGTCAGGCCAGATCGCTTTTCTCCAATGCCGGCTGAAAGCCGAATTTCTTCGCCAGGGCGAGCGACGCGCCGAGCGACTTGACGCCCGCCGTACAGGTTGGATCGGAGAGCGAAGCCGCGGCGATGCACACTCCCGTGAGGAGGCAGCGTTGCAATTCCCAACCCTCGTGCAGCCCGAGCAACACGCCGGCGCAAAACGCGTCGCCCGCGCCCGCCGTGCCCGCGATGTGCTTCGCCGGCAGCTTCAAGGAGGATCGCCAGATGTCCTCGCCCTTACGCGTCCGGGCAAACGCGCCCTCCGGAAAATGGATGACCACCAGTTCGCGGACACCTTTCTGCAACAACGCGCCGGCGGCGTGGCGCAGCGTCACCGTGTCCAGCCGGCCATCCGGTGAGCGCACTTTGAAGCCCGAGGTTTTGCCGGCTTCGATCTCATTCAGGATGCAGTAGTCAACAAACTTGAGCGCGGGTGTCACCACGGTGGCGAAGCGGTCGCCGTCCTCGCTCACCACGTCCACGCTGGTCCGCAGTCCGGCGTCCTGCGCGGCGGCGAGGAGGCGGGCGGCCTTGGTGCCGAACGCGGCGTCCGGTTCATCGAGCGCATCGAGCAACAGCAGGTAACCCAGGTGAAAGAGCCGGGCGTTGATTCTCCGGAAATCGAGCCGTTCGCCACGCCACAGCGCGTTCGCGCCGCGCGCGTGGAAAAACGTTCGCCGCCCGCTCGCCTGCTCGGTCATCACGTCGGTGAACGAGGTCGGCGCCTTGTCGGTCGTGGCGAGACAACGCGCGTCAATTTTGTGCTTGCGGCAATCGGCGAGGATTTGCTGTCCGAGCGCATCGTTGCCGACAAGACCCGCGCCAAACAACGGGAAGGGCGCGCCGCTGCGGGCAAGGTCCACGAGCACATTGTAGGGAGCGCCGCCGGTGCCCTGCGACTGGCCGCGGATGTTGCCGAGCTGCTCGGGTTGCGGATAAACGTCAATGAGCTTGACCTGGTCAATGATCCAGTTGCCGCCCGCGATCAGGCCGCGGCGCGCGCTGGAGGATTTGGTTTTCATGGCCTTGTGGCGATTCTGGAGACAGTGAAGGCAGGAACCGCCTCTGAAACAAGCCAATTCTCGCCCGGAAACGGAAGAATTGATTTCCAACCGTCCAGGGCAATCGCCTATCCTGCGGCATGGCCGAACGACGGCACGAAGGCGAAACAGTGTTCCGGGGCATACCGGTTTCGGCCGGTGTTTGCCGCGGAAAAATTCTCGTTCTCGACAAGCCGCGCCACGCCCCGCCGCAACGCGAGTTGACCGAAGAGCAGATTCCCGGAGAGATCGTCCGCCTCGAACAAGCGCTTGCGCGCACCCGCCAGCAGATTCTCGAGGTCCAGCGCAAGGTCGTCGAAACCGTCGGCGGCGAACAGGGGAGCATCTTCGACGCGCATCTGCTCATCCTCGAGGACCCGGTGCTGATCGAGGAGGCCGTCAAAGCGATCCGGGAGAAGAAATTCAACGCCGAGCACGCCTTCCAGACCGTGGCCGAGCGATACGCCGCGGCGCTCGCGACGGTGAACGACGAATATCTGCGCGAACGCGCGAGCGACATGCGCGACGTAACCGCGCGCGTCCTGGATCAATTGCTCGACCGCGAGGATGCCGTGGACCTGCGGCACCTGCACGAGCCGTGCATCGTGATCGCGCACGACCTCACGCCGTCGAAAACCGCGCAACTGGACCGGCAAAAAGTCCTGGGCTTCGCCACCGACATCGGCAGCAAGACATCGCACACGGCCATCATGGCGCGCTCGCTCCGTATCCCGGCCGTGGTCGGATTGAAGAACGCCAGCGAGCGGCTCGAATCCGGCGCGTTCGCGCTCCTCGATGGCTACAACGGCGCCGTCGTCGTCCACCCGACCGACCAGACGCTGTTCGAATACGGCCAGCTCGTCCGCCGGCAGGTCACGCTCGAGGAACGGCTCCGCGACGTGCTGGACAAACCTGCGGTGACCCTGGACAACCACCGCGTTCTGCTTTCCGCCAACATCGAACAGGCCGGCGACGTGGCCGCAGTCCGCGCGGCGGGCGCCGAGGGTGTGGGATTATTCCGCACCGAGTATCTGTTCATCAACCGCGACGCGCCGCCCGGCGAGGAGGAGCAGTATCAGGCGTACCGCCAGGCCGCCGCCGCGCTCAAACCGCAGCCGCTCGTCATCCGCACGCTGGATCTGGGCGGCGATAAATTGCTCTCGTCGCTTTCCGTGCCCACGGAGATGAATCCGTTCCTCGGCTGGCGGGCGATCCGGTTCTGCCTGCAACAACACGAGATTTTCGGCGCGCAGTTGCGGGCGATTCTGCGCGCCAGCGCCGAGGGCAACGTCAAGTTGATGTATCCGATGATTTCCGGGCTGGACGAATTGACCCAGGCCAACGCGCTGTTGGACCAGCACAAAGCGGCACTGCGCGGGCAAGGCGTGCCGTTCGACGAACACCTGGAGATCGGCGTGATGATCGAAACCCCGTCCGCCGCGGTCATCGCCGACGCCCTCGCCAAGCGCGTGCAGTTTTTCAGCCTGGGCACGAACGATCTCATCCAATA